>ERZ809194.1409-NODE-1409-length-8745-cov-2.879977_pt1 | contig 8745 bp, 2 predicted proteins | sample MGYA00520517_ERZ809194 | MGnify/ENA primary metagenome ERZ809194 (study PRJEB31570, sample SAMEA3213003) | Homo sapiens | biome: human-gut; feature: human gut; material: fecal | place: Sweden | collected 2011 ... | reverse complement strand
TCCTGTTCCATGGACAGCTCTTAGACGGCATGGCATTATACTGGAATGATATGGCAGACATCCTGGGAAGCCGGGCAGGAATTTACCTCAAAAGGTTTGAGACTGCCGGGATACAGGGAGGGGATGCCGCCCGCATGGTATTCCTTATTTATCTTGGAATGGCAGCGGCAGTCTGCGGATTCCTTATCCTGAAATTGAAGTTTTATCTACTGGTGCTTGCCTGGGCTCTGGTACTTCCTGTCCTTTCGGGAATCCTTGGTATGGAACCGGATGCAGGCACAGGAGTTATTTTTTACATGGGGATCCTTTTGGAACTGAATCTTATCCTTTCCCGTTCTGGAAGGAAACGCCACCGGGCAGAGAGCAGCCGGGCATTTTTAACAGGAAGTATTCTGGCATGTGCCGTAATGCTGACAGCCGGGATCCTTCTGGAACAGTTTATGCCGTCCGAAGACTATGGTTCCTCGACACTTGTCACAGAAGCTAAAAAAGAGGCTCTGGACGGGATCAGCAGCCTGCGGTACAAAAAAGAAAAGATCAATACACTTCCGGATGGAAAGCTGAAAGAATGCGGTGCTTGGAGTGCCTCAGACGATACGGCACTTTCCGTTACCATGGAAAATCCGGATTCTCTCTACCTGAGAGGATTTGTGGGAAGCGTGTATGACGGCTCTTCCTGGGAAAGCCTGGATACGGAGGATGCCTATAAACAGAGGACACTATTTTACTGGCTGCACCAGGATGGATTTTATGGGGAAACCCAGCTAAGCCGTGCAAGGGCACTTGCAGATGATGATGCCCTTTCTGACAAAGTATCCGAAGTGGACATAAAAAATGAAAAGGCAGACAGCCGTTATCTCTATACCCCTTATGAGATCACAGAACTGCCTGTCGGATACAGGAAAGAGACACCGTTTGCTGACAGTATGTTAAAAGCAAAAGGACTCTTTGGAGCGAGAAACTATCACTATCAGGCAAATGGAAACCTGGTAAAAGATTTTACGGTGCTGGGGGCAAGGGTCTATCAGGCACTTGCCAGGGATGAAGGGGATTCCTACCGTGATGATGAGAGTTATTACAACGCATTTGTGTACAGCCAGGATACGAAGCTGTCCGGTGCACTGGAAACCCTGTTCCGCAAAGAACTGGGGGACGGTGGAAACCGGGAACAGGGGCATACCGATTACTATACAGCGATCAGCAGGATCCGTTCCTATCTGGAAAAGAACCTGACTTACAGCACGGCAGCCGATCCGTATACCGGACAGGGGGATTTTGCAGAGGACTTCCTGACAAACACCAGGATCGGCCACAGTGTCCATTATGCCACGGCAGCGGCACTGATGTTCCGTTATTACGGGATCCCGTCCCGTTATGTGGAAGGCTATCTGGTCACACCGGAAGATATCAAAGATAAAAACCCGGGGGATACGATAGAAGTCCCGGGAAAGAATGGACATGCCTGGACCGAGATCTATATGGACGGCCTTGGATGGGTACCGGTAGAAATGACACCGGAATACTATAATGTCATGGAGGAAGCAGACCTCACGGCAGGCCTGGAGGCAAAAGGAGCCAAAGCAGCCGCCATCCCGGAAGCACAGGACGAACCGCCTGCACAGGAGAACATCCAGACACACTGGAGCTTAAAACTGGCACTGTTCGGAATCGAAAAGCTTCTGATCCTCCTGCTTGCGGTATTTGACCTCTTCTGCCTGATATTTATCTTTACGGTCTGTGTGCTCCGCATCCACGCAAACAGAAGACGGAGAAAACTGTTTGAAAGTGAAGATGACCGCCAGGCGGTTCGCGCCATGGCCGGATATGCGCGACTTCTTTATTATCATGGCCCTGAGCTTTATTCGGAAGATGCCATGAAGTGTTACCGAAAAACAAGCGTTATCGGGGAAAAGGCTGCGTTCAGTCCCCATGCTGTATCAAAAGAAGAACGAAAGGATACCGCTCTGTGCGTGCAGAAGATGAAAAAAGAACTGAAAAAAGCCAGAAGCTGGTATGGAAACTGGATCATGAAATATATAGAAAGGCTGTATTAAGGAGGAAATGACCATGAAAAAGAGAAAAAAGAATAACCGGCTTTCCTTTCTGACAGCTATTGTCTGTCTCCTGCTTTTTGCTGGAGTATTATTTCTGGGAATGAAAAACTATGAACCGGAGAAAAGTGAAAATCCGGTACAGGGGGTGAACAGTGAAAGCTCCTTAAAGGGCTATCTTGGAAAGGGATATGCTTATGCCGGAAGCCAGGAAGATGCTTCCACGGGTGAAGAATCTTCCTTTGAAGAACAGGCACAGATCCTGGAAGATGAACCGGAGGAAGAACCGGAAAAGAAAAAGGAAGAGGCACAGGCGACTGTCACCCCGGAGCCGACATCAGAGCCGGAAGCTTCCCAGACACCGGAACCGGACAGCCAGAAGGAAGATACCCAAAAAGGGGATACCGATCCGGAAGACGGCTCTACTGGAGAGGATAATGACAGCTCCAAAGACAATACCATCCATTATGACAAAAATGGTGACCAGGATGATGACAGCCGGAAAGAAACACCGGACCAGGACGATGACCGGAACCAGGATGGGGCGCAGGTACCGCTCAGTGCAACGCCGACGCCATCTCCGGAGCCGGAACCGACACAGGAACCGGAGGAAGACCATTATCCAACGATCGCCACAGACCTGACTGACGGGGAAACGGTAAATGCCGCGTACCGTACATTTTATGTACAGGCGGTAGACTGGTACGGGAACAGCTTATCCTCTACGGCACTGGAAGTATATGGAAACGGTGAAAGACTTTCTTCAAAAGGGGAGCCTTCACCGGGAATCCTGGCTTACCGTCTGGATCTGAATGAGGGCAGCAACACTGTGGATATCAAGGCAACGGATGATGAGGGATGGAGTACCACGCTTCCAACGTTTACCATCTATAAAGGGAATGAGAGCCAGGAAGAACCTGCCGGCTCCATCACGGTCAGCATTGAGGCGGGGACTGTCGGACTTGGGACAATCCTGCCGGCGACATCCATCGACTTTTATCAGGGCGAACAGCTTTCCTCCGTGGTCTTAAGGCTTCTGCAGAACAGCGGGTTTGACTGGAGGAATGATGGAAGTGCAACAGGAGGTTTTTACCTGAAAGCTATCGGACGCGGCGGCATCACTTCCGGAGCTTCGATCCCGGATGACCTGATGGCGCATCTGACAGAAGTAAACTGCCAGCTGTCCGGGCATGATGCCAACTGGCTGGGAGAATTTGATTTTACCATGAATTCCGGCTGGATGTATTTTGTAAACGGTGAATATATGAACATTGGAATGTCGGGCTATTTCCCGGCAGACGGTGACGAAGTAAGGCTTCGCTTTACCCTGTATTCCGGAGCAGATCTGGGTGTCGGGGATAACGGCGAAGTATGGGGGGACTGGTAATGAAAAAAAACAATTTAAAGAGACCGATCATTAACAAATTTATTATCGGGACCCTTTCTGCAGGACTTCTGGCAGGAGGGGCTGCACCAGAAACAGATGTAATCTTTGTCAGGGAAGTTTATGCAGCAGACAGCACAGAGAGTTCGGAAGGGGAAACGCTGGCAGAACCATCGGTACCCGCAGAACCTACCGCCGTTCCGGAGCCGACTGCAGAATCGGAGCCAACTGCCACTCCGGAACCAACCGCTGCACCGGAACCAACCGCTGCACCGGAACCAACCGCAGCTCCAGAGCCATCCGTTACACCGGAGCCTTCTGTTACACCGGAACCGACCGTTGCGCCAGAGCCTTCCGTTACGCCGGAGCCTTCTGTTACACCGGAACCGACCGTCACTCCGGAAGTTAAAAGCAGCAATGCGGATCTGAAAGAATTATATATATCCAGCTCCGATACCTGGGGAAAAGGGATCTTAAAACTAGATCCCGCATTAAACAAGGACCATGACAGATACAAGGCGGTTTATGACGGGGAACGTCAGAGCCTGAACATCTGGCTGACAGCGGAAGAAGAACATGCCACGGTCAAGATCTATGCGCTGAGCGGAGTGAAGCATTCTACCGTGGAAAAAGATGAGACCATCAAAGAAAGCAACGATGGAAAGGGGCATGTTTACTGGAAAATCCATTTCGGAGACCAGGAAAAGGAAGCTATGGTCCGGGTGCAGGTAACCGCACAGGACGGCACCCGGAGGGATTATTACCTGACACTTGGGATCACGGACCAGACCCCGCCGGAACTGAAAAAGATCAGTGCCAGCAGGATATCCGTGGACCAGGCCTCAGTAGTATATAAGACCAGTGAAAGGGGACAATGCTATTACCGTGTCATAGAGGCCGGCGCGAAAGTACAGACCCCGGATCACTCAAAAGAGGGAAGAGAAGTGCTGAAAGGAAGCGATACCCTGACCATTACAGGCCTGTCAGAAGGTGAAAAAGATGTGGTGATCGTGGTAAAAGACCTTGCAGGCAATGTTAGCAGTCCGCTGGTGATCCGGATCCCTGATGTCAGAAAGAAGAATAACGGGACAGCGGGAAATGGGGGCAATGGAAATTCCGGTTCGATCGCCCAGAGACCCGGATATGGTGGAAATAAAAGTGAAGCCGGAGTCCCGGGCAAAGGCAATAATGGGGAAGGATCCCTTACAAATCTGAAAACGGTTGGCGGAAAAGGTACAGCATCCGGAAAGAACGGATTGGATAGCACAGACGAAAACAAGGAAAAGAAACTGACGGCTTATGCAGGTACGAAGAAAAAAGGCTCCGGTTCCGGTACATCAGGTGAAAAGAAAAGCAGCAAAAAAGCGGATGCCGTAAAAGACAAAACAAAAGAGAAAACAGAAGAGTCATCCACAAAAGAACTGACTGAAAGCAAAGAAAAAGAGACTACATCCGGGACAGCATCCGCTTCCTCCAAAAACGAAGGAAAAAGTATCCCGGAACTGGTAGGAAGTAAAGTAACAGACACCTGGACGCACATGAAACTCTTTACCAGGATTCTATCCTTATTTGCACTGGCAGGAGTTTTGTACCTGCTCTTATGGACAGGAGCGAGACGCAGTTTCAGAAAAATAAAAAGCAGGAATCCACTGCTTCAGCAGTAAAAAATCCAAAAGGGAGGTAAACATCAGATGAAAGGAAGACTAGGAAAATGGCTGGCAGTCCTTCTGTCGGTGAGCATGCTGGCAGGGACAGCTCCGGTCTATGGAGCCGACATATCCATGGAAAGTGATTTTTCTTCCGGGGCAGCAGAGACGGAAGCACAGCCGGATGTCCAGGAAGGGACCGAGATCACAGAAGAGCCGGGAGACAGTGACGTGGAGATCACAGAAGAACCGGAAACAGAGCAACCAGAAGATGCGGAATTCTCAGAGGGGGAATTTAACGGCGAGGATCAGGAGGAACTGGTCATGGACGGCTCTGACGATGAAGATTCTGCAGAACTTACCTTTGAGGATGCTTCATCTGCCGGGGAGAACAGTACGAAAGAATATCTCAAGGATCTCAGTGTGTATTCCGGCTATGGCGTTAAGGATCCTCTGGAAATCAGCCGCAGGGAAGATTTGGATGAAACTTATGGCGGGAAAACCTATACCGTTGAGATCGGATCCAGTTATAATTCTACCGGATTTTATGTAACGGCAGATCTGGGGGCCGATGCGCCGGAGGGATCAACGATCCGGTTATCTGCCTGCGATCTTGATGGAAAGACGGTTGAGAGTGAGATCATTGCAACCGGATATACCGATGGAAAACGTTATAATTTTTCAAATGTTTTTACAAAGGATAATGGAAAAAGAGCTGTTTATACAGTAACAGCCGGTACAGCCACAGACAGCCAGACTTACAAGATCGTAGTGCTCCGGAGGCTGGATCTTTCCATGATCGGCTGTTACCTTCCCTCGGACACGGACATGGCCAAAAACCTGATCTCAGAATTTGACAGTGCCGGTATCACCAGGGATTATGATGTGACAGTGGGTGAGAATACAGAATCTGTAAAAGTTTCTGCAAAAGCCTTTAATGACAAGTGGTATGGCCTTACCGTAAACGGACAGGCAGTATCCGGCAGCAATGCCATTGAGATCCCACTTGACGGTTCTGAGACCAAGATCACTTTCCAGATGAACGAAGACGGGACTTATCAGGATCCGGCTTATCAGGATATCACTTATACATCCACAGGCACCTATACGATCACCGTACATAAAAAAGCAAAGTCCTCGATCACTTTTGTAACAGATCCATCGGATGCAGTGGTCAGTGTATATGATTCTAAAGGGGAGCGTGTGGAACCTTCCAAAGATGCTTCTGTGTATGATTCTCTTTATTACGGGGATGAGTATACCTGGAATGTGTCACGACATGGATATATCTCCAGAAGAGAGAAGTTTACGGTAGGTGAGGAAACAGAGATCCAGGTAAAACTGGAACAGCAGACGGCAACGCAGCCAGAGATCACGGATAATGACTGGAGCAGTTACCGGAACAGTGAAACAAACAACGGGATCACCAATACCTCCACGCCGACCAGCAAGGATACAACGGTGCAGAAATGGTCCCTGCATCTGGATGCAAAGGGATGGGATGCAGCACTTACCCCTCCACTGATCCTGGGCGGCTATCTTTACGTGGCATCCGGACAGTTCATCTATAAAATAGATAAAAATACCGGGGATATCGTGCAGACCAGTGAACAGATGCACGGAAATATGCAGTATGCCATGATCCCGCTTGCTTATGCGGAAGGAATGCTTTTTGCACAGATCGGCGGCGGACAGATCCAGGCACTGAGTGCCACTTCTTTAAAATCCCTCTGGATCAGTGAGAGCCTGGGAGGCCAGACACTTTCCCCGATCACCTATAAGGATGGATATATTTATACCGGAACCTGGACTTCGGATACAACCCCTGGTTCTTACTTCTGCCTTTCTGTTACAGATGAAGACCCGTCAAAAGGTGATGAGATAAAATACTGTACCTGGAAATATAACCATAAGGGCGGTTTTTACTGGACAGGTGCTTATGCGTCCGAAAATTATCTGGTGTTTGGTTCTGATGACGGGGCCGGTGATGCCTATACTTCTATCCTGTATTCAGTTAATACGCACACCGGACAGCTGATCGACAAGCGCACGGACATGATCGGCGATATCCGATCCACCATTGTTTATAACAACGGATATGTTTATTTTACGACCAAAGGCGGCTATCTCTACCGGGTTGCCATGAATGCAGATGGTACTTTCGGTGCAGTGGCAAGCTATAACCTGGGCGGTGCGGCAACATCCACACCGGTCGTCTATAAAGGAAGAATCTATGTAGGTGTCTGCGGAAACGGCGGACAGTACAATGCGGATGGGGGACACCATTTTGATGTCCTGACAGAATCTGCTTCCGGTCTTTCCCTTGCATATAAAGTTTCTATCCCGGGATATCCGCAGGCAGCACCGCTTCTTTCGACCGCTTATGAAAACCAGGACTTTAATGGAGATGGCAAAGCGGATGGACGTGTTTATCTGTATTTTACCTACAATGCAAAACCTGGCGGTATCTATATGCTGACAGATGAGCCGGGCCAGACTTCCGGAAAACCGAAAGAACTCTTCCGTCCGGTACTCGCACAGCAGGAGTACTGCATCAGTCCGATCTGCGTAGACAGGGATGGGACACTTTATTATAAGAATGACTCCTGTTATCTGATGGCACTGGAAACAAATGGAGCTTACCTTGACAGTGTATCAGCAGAAGCAGATACTGGCCGGGTCAGCTGGGAAAAAGCATTCCAGCGTTCGGAAAAAGAGCATACCTTAAGGGTTGCTGAAAATGCTACAAAAGTGACCCTGACATTTAAAGCACCTGCCGGATGTACCCTGACTGTCAACGGAAAAGCTTCCAATGGAACTTATGTGGCAGATGTAAGATCCGGACAGGCAGATGTTACGGTTAAAACAACACTGAACGGAAAGAGCAGGGATTATATCTTCCACCTTACCAGCGGGCTTGGAAATTCCTCCCTGGCAAACCTGGTGGTAAGTACCAGCAATACTTTTACAGATACTTCAAAATATCTTACATTATCACCGGTATTTGACAGCACCAAAACCAGCTATACCGTTTCGTATCTTGCAGACAAAGAGGAAAATAAGGAAAAGTTCCTCCGCCTTTATGTGGAACCTTCAGATGGGGATGCCACGGTAACGGTACAGAAAGTAAAAGGTGTTGAGAAAGTATCCATGCCGGTTGTGGCAAACGGAAAAACGAAACGTGTAAATGTATACTGGGAAACAGATGCAAGCGAAGCACAGGTGAAGATCACGGTAACAGCTGCCGGAAGCGGAAAAACAGACTATCTTCTTACCATACAGCGGAAAGAAAACGTTCCGACACCAACACCTACAGAAGTACCGGAGGTGTTCGGACCATGGAAAACGATCTCTGCAGCCACGGTATTTTCACCGGCTGTACAGATGCGTACCAGCAACAAGGGCCGCAAGGAAAAGAGGACCGTCGGCAAAAAACTGACACCTACGATCAAGGTAACGGCTACCCGCATTAAGCTGAAAGTAAAACAGTCTACTTCCAAAATAAAGGTTTCCAGACTTGCAAAGGGTGATTCCGTTAAAAGCTGGACTTCCAGCAATAAGAAAATCGTTTCTGTAAACAGAAAGGGAACGATGAAAGGCTTGAAAGCCGGAAAAGCCAAAGTGACCATTACACTGGCCAGCGGCAAGAAACAGGTCATTTCCA
>ERZ809194.1391-NODE-1391-length-8891-cov-4.515392_pt1 | contig 8891 bp, 8 predicted proteins | sample MGYA00520517_ERZ809194 | MGnify/ENA primary metagenome ERZ809194 (study PRJEB31570, sample SAMEA3213003) | Homo sapiens | biome: human-gut; feature: human gut; material: fecal | place: Sweden | collected 2011 ... | reverse complement strand
ATTCCTTCCACTGGTCTGCAAGAGTTCCGCCCAGTGCGCCCATACCTGCTTTGATAAGACCCATAGTAATTTCCTCCTGTATGTTTTATTTGTGCAAACGATAACTTTCTGTTATCGTACGGTTTCCGGTCTTGGTCACGGTTCAAGGGTAAGTTCCGGGGAGTCGTTTTTCCAGTAAGCGGGACGTGTGTCCCGGTCAAACAACTGCTCTCCGGCGCGGTATTTCAGGCTGCAACCGCTGGGACTGCCGTCATCGTTCAGCAAAATGGCCCAGAACTCGCAGGGTCTGCCGTCCGTGTCGGTCAGCGTGAAGTGCAGCTCGGTGCCGTCCTCGGTGCGGCCCTGTGTTCCCTCTGCGGTGCCGGTCAGAATGCCGCTCCACCCGTCCCATTCCACGCTCATGCAGCAGCTGCCGTCCGGCAGGAAGGTCATCCGGCGGATGCCATTTGCGGGCTCGTCTCCGGCGCGGTATGTTCCCCACAGCCTGCGGGGGATGGCGGTGTAGCCGATATCGTCCCACGCCTCGGTGCGCTGAAAAACGTACCAGACCTCACTGCCCTTTTTGGGGCCGGTGGACTGCATCAGCAGTGAGCCGTCCTCCATCATGGAGATGATCCAGCGGCTTCTACCGTCCTCGCTGAGACTTGTCAGGTTCCAGTCCTGACTTTTTTCCCCGTCCCAGCGGGTAATTGCTCCGGCGTTCAGCTCTCCGGTGCGGGTCTCGGCAGCGGACTGGATCTGCGGGCTGACGTATGTTTCCCGGATGAAGGAGACGGACACCGTGCCGGTGATCTCGGCCTTTTCCAGCCGCAGGGTGCAGCTTTCGTTGCGGTCGGCGGGGGCATAGCTTTCACCCTGCGTCACCGCCGTGACTGCCATCCACTCGGCCAGCACCTGCTGCTCCCAGTCTTCCGGCAGGGCTGGAGGTTCTGCCACAGTCTGTTCGGTGCGCCGCCCGTCTGCCCCGGGCTTTTTTTGCGCCGGGCGGTCTTCCGGGGTGGAAGCAGCGGCGGAGACAGAGGCCGGGGCGGCGGCGCTTGCCGGGGTGGCAGTCTCTGCTCCGCAGCCTGCCAGCAGCGCTGCGGCCAGCAAAGCGGCCGGTATACACCGCAAGGGGATGTGTTTCATCTTGCACCTCCTGCTCGTTTATCAGCCGTAGCTGTGGGTCAGCACCAGCGGGACCGTTTCGTTCGTCAAGGGGTTCTGCCCGCTCAGGGGGGTAAGGATCAGGCAATCAATACTATAATCAAGCTTCAATGCAGCGCTGAACGCAACCCATTCCGGGCCGTTTTCGGTGTCGCGGATAAGAGAGAAGCCCAGCGCGGTGCCGTCCGGGGTAGCGCCCAGATAGGTGACAGCACCCTGATAGAAATAGCGGTTGTTGTGGGTAGCCAACTGGCAGCCGCCGCCTGAATTCAGGTCCAGCCAGCACAAGTTTTCCCCTTCCCCAAGGGTGAAGCTGCCGGTGGAATCTACCTGCTGCGGGCTGTTCCACTCAGCGGTCAGGGGGGCAAGCTCTGTTTCCGTACCGTCTGCACACAGCAGGCTGACCTCGGCGTCCCGCAGCGCCAGCGCAGTGCCGTTGTTGGCAATATAGATGGGGTCGTCACAGAGTAGGTTCTGCCCATACAGCAGGCAGCGCAGCACATCCACGTACTCCACAAAACCGTCCTCGGTAAGCAGGTAGACCACAGGGTGGAAGGACGCGCCCAGCTCACCGATGCACACATCTACATAATTATTATAGGCGTTGCGGATGGGCAGGGTGACATCGCCGTCCAGACGGATATCATAATCCTCTGCCCATGCGATGGTCTCAGGGGTGCGTTTGATGGTAACGGTGCGGGTGTCGCCATCCAGCAGCACCGAAACGCTGCCGTAGGTATCGGTAAGCACCGGCGTTTTGGCAGGGGCGGCGGGGGTCAGCGGAAACTCCACCTCCAGCGGCCGCCAGCCGCTGCCGGCGGTGGTGTGGTATCCGGCAACAAGGGTGACGGTATTTTCGTTTTTCAGCAGAACGGTCAGGTCTTCCAGCCCGTTGTCCCGCAGGGTGTCGGCACGCATCCCGGAGAGCATGCCGCTTTCCCGCAGGGAGTCGTAATATTCCTGCTGCACCATGTTGCGGTCAAAAGTCTGTATGGCAGCACGGTACACCGCAAGCTGCGTCTCGTCCGGGTCCAGCCCCATACACATAAGCAGCTCGGTGACCGAAAGCTTGTGCCCGGCGGCAAAATCGAAACACCAGCCCTGAGAATAGATGGGGTCGGTACCGCCGTAGTAGCTGCGCACCACAAGGCTTACGCAGTCGCCGTACCAGTAGGCGTCCCAGTCGATGTAGATCTGCGGGCACCATTCGTCCTGTTGGAGCTCGGCGTCCGGGCTGTCCTCATACTGGCGGTAGTCTGCCGCATACATGGCAGCAAGCTCATGATTGATATATTCAGCATCCGGGCTGTCGCACACAAGCTGTGGCACATGGATGGTCAGCTTCTGTGCGCTGCCCCACTCGTTCCGGACGGTTTTTTCCAGCGTGAACTGCTCCGTGATGCGGTCTTTTTGTGCCGTCTGCACCGCCGTGTCTGCGGCGCTTTGGGAAGCTGCGCCGGAGCCTGCGGGGGCAGCGGGAGCCGCCGCGCCGCCGCAGCCGGGCAGCCAGAGAGCCGCCGCCAGCACTGCAGCGGCAAGGCGTTTGTGTTTCATGGTCGTTCTCCTGTGTTCTCAGCCGTAGCTGCGGGTCATCTGCAGCTGGGTCTCGCCCTCGGCAAAGGGGTTTTGCCCGGCGATCATGGTCAGGGTCAGGTTCTCGTTGTACAGGTCGTTCTTGAACGCCGCCACAAATTCGAGCTCCTCATCGGCAGCGATGCCCAGCACCACGCCCTCGGGCACCACGCCCAGATACGCGGCATCGCCCCGATAGATGCGGCTGTTGTCCTGCACGCCCAGCTGAACGCTGCCGTCGCTGGTCAGGTCCATCCAGTTCCAGCCGGTTTCAGAGGTGTAGTTGTAGGAGCCGGTGACGGAATAGGGGATCTCCTGCGCGCTCCACTCTGCCGACAGGGGAGCCAGTTCCAGCACAGAGCCATCCGCCCGGCGCAGGTTCACCTCGCTGCCGCTGCGTTCCAGCGCAGTGCCGTTGTTGGCAAAGTAGATGGGGTCCTGACAGATCATGGCGTTGCCGAACATGAGGCAGCGCAACACGTCCACATACTCCACCACGCCGTCCCTAGTCAGCAGATAGACCACCGGGTGGAAGAATCCGTCCTCCTGCTCCCCGATGCACACGTCCACATACTCGTTATAAGCGCCAAGGATGGGGTAGCTGTGCTCCTGTTCCACCCGGATGCCAATGTCTCCCCATTGGTCGGTCTTTGGCGCGGGGCTCAGGGTGATGGTGCCCTGCGTTTCCTCCAGCTGCACCCGCACACCGTCGTAGGTGTCGGTCAGCACCGGGGTGTCGGCGGTGGGCAGCGAGAGCTCCATATCCAGCTGCTGCCAGCCTTCTTCGCAGCTGTACTTACCCCGGAGCACCAGCTGATCCTGTTCCGGCAAAAGCAGGCACAGGTTTTCCAGTTCATTGTATTCCAGCGTATCCATCCGCATTTGCGAAAGCTCTCCGCCGAGACGCAGGCCCTCGTAATACGCGCCCTGCGCCATCTCCCGGTCAAAGGCCTGCATGGCCTGCCGCTGCACCTGCTGCTGCACTTCGTCCGGGTCCAGCCCCATGCGCTGCAGCATCTCGGCCACGGTGAGCTGCCTGCCGGTGGCAAAATCGAAGCACCAGCCGCTGTAACGCCACGGGGCGGTGCCGCCGTAGCGGCTGCGCACCACCAGACTGACGCAATCGCCGTACCACCAGTCATCCCAGCCCACACCGATCAGCGGGGCATCGCCGCCCAGCTGATCGGCCTCCTCGTAGGCCTCGAACTCCCGGAAATCCGCTGCATAGATGGCGTTCAGCTCATCGTTGATGGAGGCGGCGTCCGGGCTGTCGCATTCCAGCTTGGGCACATGGACGGAAATGCACTGCACCGCTTCCTCCCCCCACACGCCCGAAACGTTCTTTTCCAGCGTGTACTGGTCGGTGATGCGGTCTGTCTGGGCGGCCTGCGCCACCGCGCTGGGGGTGCTTCGGCTGCTGTCGGAGCTTTGGTCGGCAGCAGCGCTGGGGCTGCTCTGGGTGCCGCCGCAGCCGGTCAGCAGCGCGGCAGCCAGAGCAAGGCTTACAAGGTGTTGGTATTTCATGGCGGGCTCCTTTTCTATGGTGTGGTTCAGCCGTCTCCTATGCCTTGCCACTTGTCGATGATGTAGGCGGCCCAATAGGTCTTGTCGTTGATATCCACCACAGTGATGCCTACCTTATTCACCACCGGGTCGTCCTCATGAAGCCCCGGCACACCGCCGTAGTCCTTGATCAGTTCATCCACCAATTGCTGGAACTGGGCCTCTGTGGCGGGGTAAAGGCGATCCATGCTGTAAAGGTGCTTTCCTTCGTGGTCAAAATCCACGCCTACCCGGTACTGATTGAGCATACCGAAGATAGCCGTGGAGCCGGAGCTGTAACCCGCCTCGTGCAGACCATCCCACATCTTTGCGGCATAGTCGCCCTCCATCCGCAGCCTGAGCCCTTCGTCCGACGGGAACTCCGGGCTGCCGTTATCCACAAACATCTGCACATCTGCCTGAATGGCGTGCTCCAGACCCTTGCTGTACTCGAACTTGATGTTCTCCACCTTTCGCCGGGCCAGCTCTGCGTTGAAAATGGTCAGGATCTTCTGCCCGTCCCGGATCACAGGGATCGGCGGCGAAGGAGGCGTTTCTGTGGCAGAGCTGGAACTTGTAGAGCCGGAGGAGCAGCTATCGTCACAGGCTGTCAGCGCCAGCATCACCGCCGCTGCGCCGGAGAGCTTGAGAAAGGTCCGTCGGTCGTATTGTTTCATGGGGGTGCTCCTTTCTATAAAGCCCCGGACACAGGGGGAGTGTGCCCGGGGCAAAAGGGGGGCTTGTTATCTTATGCCTTGTTATTTCGGAACACAACAGCGGTCATGTAGGTCTTGCCCTGAACCACCGGGAGATAAATGCTGATGAACTCTGCCTTGGCGCTATTAGAATTGTCCAGCAGTTTTGCTACAAAAGCCCGAACGGCAGCATCCTCGCAAGAATACGCATCCTCCAGAGCCACCACATTCTCGGGAGACGGTTCGGAGATGCCGGCCATACCTGCCAAACTGTCCTTGCCATACTTGTTCCGTATCTTGTCCTCAAGTCCATTGAGTTCCCCAAAAATGATCTTGTGGTCAGGGTCTTTCAACGTATGCGGTGTCTCGTTGGCCTCTTCAAAAACACGTCCGTAGCACCTTATGGCACCCACCGCATCCTGATTGAGGGTCAGCTGCTCATGGTCAACCAGACCTGCATCAAACTTTTCCTTCCAGACCTTGTTGATGGCTTCCAGCACCTTGGCTTCCTTGCCGGTGGGCACTACGGGCGTGGAGGGTGCACCGCCGCAGGCAGCCAGTGCCAGCAGGGCGACCGATGCGCCGGAGAGGGCGAGGAATTCGCGTCGGTTCATCTTTTTCATGGGGGTGCTCCTTTCGATACAGTATATTATAGATTACGGTTCGGGACTTGCGGGAAGTCCGTGCATCCCTGCCCCGCTTCAGATCGGTGCAAAGTTTACCATTACCGCCACCGTATAGGTCTTGCCCTTAATGGTGGGGCAGTAGAGCCCGATCATCCACTGCTCGCGATGCGGACTCGCCAGTCCATGCCCGGCCAGACGCCGCACAAACTCCCTGACCTCGCTCGGATTACGAGGATACAGTTGCTTTAATTGCATACCGTCATGGGTGCTGTTAGAAACTCCCACAGTCCCCCGATAGCTTCCGTTTCCATATTTGTTCCTGATTTCTTGTATCATTTCAGACTCACGGAGTTGGTACTCGTGGAATACATCATCAGGCAAGTTCCATTTGCGGTAATCCTCTTCGTCTACTTCAGGTTCATAGGTTTCAAAGGGGCTGGCTGTAAACTTTGCGAGGTCGGCAGCCTCCTGACAGTAGGCCACAGACTTGCAGATATCAAGTTTGGGATTGGGGACTACGTCTCTGTTGACTTCATACCAGACCTCGTTGATGGCTCTGAACAGGGCCATCTCTTTGCTCTCAGAGGCCGGAGGTGCGGGCGGCGTGGAGGGCCCGCCGCAGCCTGCCAGCGAGAGCGCTACAACGGCTGCGCCGGAGAGGGTGAGGAATTCGCGTCGGTTCATCTCTTTCATGGGGGTGCTCCTTTCTGTTTGTCCCCCTGCTTTTTAGGGGGCTCTGGTTTTGGTATTCTCTGCACTTGCAGTCCGCTCCATCTTATGCTATCCTTATGAATAGAATCCGCAGATGCCTGTTGACGCGTTTTGTGCACAGCGACAGGCTTTCTGCACCGGCGCGAGACCTCTTCTGTTTGTACTGTATCATACCCGGGAAAAAATTGCCCCCTCAGAAAAGCCTTTTTTGGGGGGCAATTCCAAAAAAATTTTTGGGGCTTTGGGGCTTCCCCCTCAAAAAATCCCCCCAAAAAGCCCAAAATTGGGGGGATTTGGGGGTGGTTTCCCACCAAAACAGGCAGCTGCAGCCCTGCCTGTGCCGATTTTCCCCCTCTGGCTGCAATGTGCGGAAAGGAGTCATGAAAAATGGAACGAAGGACATTTTTAAAACTTGCGGCGCTTGTCCCCGGTCTGGCTCTTGCGGGCTGCGGCGGCAGCAAGACCCTGCTCTCTCCCAAGAACCCCACCATGCTCAGCATCTGGCATGTGTACGGCGAACAGGCGGACTCGCCCATGAACCGCCTGCTGACCGAGTTCAACGACACGGTGGGCAGAGAGAAGGGCATTCTGCTCAATGTGACCAACATGACCAACAGCGCCGCCATCGGCGGCCAGCTACAGGACGCCAAGGCCGGCAAGCCCGGCGCACTGGACCTGCCGGACCTGTTCTCGGCCCACCCCGCAGACGCCAGCGCTCTGGGCATTGAGAACCTTGTGGACTGGAACGACTGGTTCACTACCGAGGACATGGCGGCCTATGTGCCCGGCTTTGTGCAGGACGGCATCATTGACGGGAAGCAGGTGGTGTTCCCGGTGTCCAAATCCACCCAGCTCATCTTTTTGAACGGCTCCCAGTACGCCCGGTTTGCGGCGGACACCGGGGCGCAGCTTTCCACCCTTGCCACATGGGACGGCTTCTTTGAAATGGCGGGCGCCTACCGGCAGTGGTCGCAGGGCAAGCCCTTCTGCGCGCTGGATTACCCCCTGCGTCTGGTGGAGCTGAACGCGCTGGAACAGGGCAGCGGCGAGCTGTACAAGGGCAGCTGGTACGATCTGACCAACGAGACCTTCCGCGCTTCGTGGATGGAGTTTGCCCGGGCGCTGGTGCAGGGCGATATTCTGATCTCGGACCTGTACTCCAACACGCAGGTGATGACCGGCGAGACGCTGGCGGGCCTTGGCAGCTCTGCGGCCATCCTTTATTACAATGATTTCGTCACCTACCCGGACAACACCACCGAGCCCACCGACCTGCTGCTGGCTCCCCTGCCCCACGCCGCAGGCACCGCCACGCCCCTGATGCCGCAGGCCGGTGTGGGCCTGTGCGCCTTCAAGACCACCGGCCAGAAGGCCGAAGCCGCCGCTGTGTTCCTGCGCTGGCTCACCGAACAGTAGCGCAATCTGGAATTTGCCGCCGATACCGGCTACATGCCGGTGTCCAGCGCCGCCTTTGACGCCATTGCGGACTATCCCTTTGAGCAGCAGAGCTATCAGCGGCTGTACGACGTCTACAACGAAATGCGCATCCAGAACACCCCCCTGTCCGAACCGGGCATCGTGGGGTACCACGCCAAAGCCAAAGCCTTGTACGACAGCCTGCGCCAGCTCCAGAAGGACTACCCCCAGCGCCTTGCGGACGGCGAAACGCTGGAAGCCCTTGCCGAGGAAACATGGCAGCTGCTGTGTGACAATGCCTGAGCCTGCCGCTCAGCCGAAAAGGAGGGACTTTGATGCACTTTGTTGACCGGCACCGTGAAAAGATCCGCCAAAGCCCCATGAGCAGCCGGCTGCTGTGGGCCTGCCTGCTGCTGGTAGTGCTGCTGGTGTTGACCTTTGGTGCGGCACTGTTCCTGTTTGCCAGCCTGCACAACACCAAAAAGGACATCAGCCGCAGTCTGCAGATCCAGTTTTCGGTGTTCCAGAACGATATGGAGCGCTATTTTGACCAGCTGGCGGTCATGGGTGTGAACCTGTCCGAGGATATGAGCGCAGAGGTGGACAAGGAGCTTGCTCTGCGGCAGATGTCCTTTGCCCAGCTGAACGACTCCCCCGAGGTGCTGAACGCGCTGGAGGAGGAAATGATCGAGCCGCTGTGCCGCCGTCTGCGCCAGACCGGCTGTTCCGGTGCTTTTGTGCTGCTGGATGCCACCGTCAACACCCGCATGGAGGGAGCAGAGCATTCCCGCGCCGGGCTGTATGTGCAGAAAAGCGGTGCCGACACCCCCACCGTGCCCTTGCTGCTGTACCGGGGCAGTGCGGAGGTGGGCAAGGCCCACAGCGTGATGCCCCACCGCAAATGGCGCATGGAGTTCCAGACCGACCAGTTCCCGGACTACGACCGCTGGATGACCCCCGGCAGCACCCCGCTGTACCAGTCTTACACGCTGACCGAGCGGTTCGAGCTGCCCGGCACCTCGGAGGAGGTGCAGTTGTTTTTGCTGCCCCTGCGGGGGCGGGACGGCACGATGTACGGGCTGTGCGGCTTTGAGATCAGCGAGAGCTATTTCAAGCAGAACTTTGCCCAGCCCACCGGCTTTGACCGCCTGATCTGCCTGCTTGCTCCGGCAGGCGATGGATT
>ERZ809194.1389-NODE-1389-length-8925-cov-55.560203_pt1 | contig 8925 bp, 6 predicted proteins | sample MGYA00520517_ERZ809194 | MGnify/ENA primary metagenome ERZ809194 (study PRJEB31570, sample SAMEA3213003) | Homo sapiens | biome: human-gut; feature: human gut; material: fecal | place: Sweden | collected 2011 ... | reverse complement strand
AATGGCTACGGAAAGGCAGGAAAACAGAGAAAAAAGAAAGGAAAGTGAAGAAAAGAGAAGTAAAAATGAAAGAAAAAGCAAAAATTTTTGGTGCTCTCCGCATTATTTATTATTTTTGCAGATGTTATGAGAATAGACATTATTACAGTATTACCAGAGATGCTGGAGGGATTCTTCAATGAGTCCATTCTGGCACGTGCGCAGAAGAAGGGTCTAGCGGAGATTCATCTGCACAACCTGCGTGACTACACATTAGATAAATGGAAGCGTGTGGACGACTATCCATACGGCGGAAGTGCTGGCATGGTGATGCAATGTGAACCAATAGACCGCTGCATTGCTGCGCTGAAGGCAGAGCGCGAGTATGATGACGTGATTTACGTTTCGCCAGATGGTGAAACTTTCAACCAGAAGATAGCCAACGAAATGTCGATGCAGGGTAACCTCATCATCCTCTGCGGTCACTACAAGGGTATTGACCAGCGTGTGCGCGACCATCTCATTACCCGAGAAATCAGTGTAGGTGATTATGTGCTGACGGGTGGCGAACTTGCTGCAGCCATCATCTCAGATGCCGTCATCCGGCTGGTTCCGGGTGTTATCAGCGACGAACAGAGTGCACTTTCCGACTGTTTCCAGGACGACATTCTTGCCGCCCCTATCTACACCCGTCCTGCCGACTACAAGGGATGGAAGGTTCCGGAGATTCTGCTCAGTGGCAACGAAGCCAAGATTCGCCAGTGGGAATTCGACCAGGCCATGGAAAGAACCAAGCGCCTGCGCCCTGACCTGCTGAAATAAGAAGAAATCATTGCTGATTACTATCATACCCAGAACGGTGGTTTTTAGGCACGGTGTAATCCGTTCCTAAAAATCACCGTTCTACTCATTCTCAAGCCATATACTAAAACTCTACACCTTATTTATCAACTACACCTTATTAATATTATTCTTTTTCTACGCATTTTTCGCAGAAAGCCTCACCCAGCATGAAACCTTCTTCGTAGAGGCGTTCCAGTTTATCGGTATCCTTCTCTATTCTGCCAACTTCCAACGGACGGATTGGACGGATACAGGTAATCTTACCCGCAGCCTCCAGATCATCTACAAGTTGAATCTGTTCGTTATAAGCTCGATGACGGTGACTCAGAGCCACACGCAGGCGAGGATAGTTCTTATACAAATAAGGTATCTTACGGTCTTTGCCCATATCACGCCATCCTTTGTTGCGAGTCAGGACAACCACATTGTGTTGCCACCCCATGTCAATGGCGTGCTGTACCGGAATACTGTCCGCAATACCACCATCCAACATCGGAATGCCATCCACTTCCACAATCTTGCTCACATATGGCAAACTGCTGGAAGCACGCACAACATCCAGTGCACGCTGCCTGTCATGATTCTCGGAAAGATACATAGCCTTGCCCGTAAGACAATTGGTAGTAACCATCTCGAAACCATCGGCATACTTAAAATAGGTATCAAAATCGAAAGGCAAGAGCTGGTTCGGAAACTTATCGTAGAGCAATTTGCGGTCGAAGATACACCCCTGAGTCACCAGATGGCGAATACCGATATACTGGTATCGGGCCAGATAATCGATGTTAGAGATACGGGCACGCCGAGGTTGGCGGCTCATATACGACATGCCATTACATGCCCCAGCCGATACAGCCACCGTATAAGGGAAATGAACATCATGCTTCATGAAGGCATCCAGTACCCCACTGGTGAAGACCCCTCGCATGCCTCCTCCCTCAAGAACCAAACCTGTTGTTTTCAAATTCAATTTCATAACACACTCTCTGCTTTTAAAATTCTGAAAATAATTATATTTTGCTCGCAGCATAGACAATTTTCTTACATTTTGTCTAGCAAAAAGCCGTTTTTATATTAATTATTTATAAATTTACGCGTTTTATTCTATTTTGATTGCAAAGATACGTATTTTTTGGGAAATAATTGCTAACTTTGCAAGCAAAATAATGTAAAATACTAAAAATATGTTCAGCAAAGAGACTTACATCAGCCGCAGACAGGAGTTGAAGAAGCTTGTGAAAAGCGGCGTAATTATACTTTTCGGAAACAACAATTCACCATGTAATTTCCCTAATAACGGATATTACCCTTTCCGTCAGGACTCGACATTCCTCTATTATTTCGGATTGCAGCGCGACGGTCTGGTAGGTGTGATAGATATAGACAACGATATTGAAACCCTGATTGGCGACGACATCGACCTCGTAGACATCGTATGGTACGGAAGCGTTGACTGTGTTCATGATCTTGCAGCACAGGTAGGCGTTCACAACTCAGCACCTATGAAAACGCTCAAGACTATCTGCAACGACGCCATGTCGAAGAAGCGCAAGATTCATTTCCTGCCACCTTACCGCTACGACATCAAGCTGCAGGTATTCGACCTTCTGGGCATCCATCCTAACCAGCAGAAAGAAGAGGCCAGCATGGACCTCATCAAGGCTGTTGTGAAGATGCGTTCAACTAAGACCCAGGAAGAAATCGAGGAATTGGAGCGTGCTGCTGTCATCGGATACAAGATGCATACCACAGCGATGAAGCTCGTACGTCCGGGTGTGACAGAAAAATATGTTGCAGGTCAGGTAAGCGGCATTGCCCACTCTTACGGAGCCATGGTCAGTTTCCCAACCATCTTCAGTCAGCACGGTGAAATTCAGCATGGTTATCCATCTATGAATGTACTGGAAGAAGGCAGACTGGCACTCTGTGATGCAGGTGCAGAAACTATGAACAACTACTGTTCAGACAACACCCGCACCATGCCGGTGAGCGGAAAGTTCAGCCAGCGCCAGTTGGAAATCTACTCTATTGTAGAAGAATGCCACGACCATGCACTGGATGTAGCCAAGCCAGGCGTAAAATGGGCTGACGTACACTTCTCTGTTTGCCGCCTGCTCTTCGACCGCATGAAGGAGCTCGGACTTGCAAAGGGTGATACAGAAGAGGCTGTAAAGGCTGGAGCACACGCCATGTTCCTGCCTCATGGTTTGGGCCACATGATGGGAATGGATGTTCACGACATGGAGAACCTCGACCAGATTAACGTTGGTTTCGACGAAGAGGTACGCCCTAATCTGGAGCAATTCGGTACCAACTGCCTGCGTATGGGTCGCCGTCTGCAGGAAGGTTTCGTGGTAACCGACGAGCCGGGAGTTTACTTCATCCCTGCCCTCATCGACGACTGGAAGGCATCCGGTCACTGTGCAGAATTCTTCAACTTCGACAAGATTGAGACCTATAAAGATTTCGGTGGTATCCGAATTGAGGACGATGTACTCATCACCAAAGATGGTTGCAGATTCCTGGGCAAAGACCGCATACCTTATCATCCAAAAGATGTTGAGGAGTTCATGGCAGCCAACAAGGAATAAAATTCCTGAAAGAGAAATCATTTCAGAAAAAGGAATCAGAGAGAAGATATAACAAGAACATTAATATAAAGAGAAAAGAATTCATGAAGAAAACTATGATTGTTGCAGCCTTGATGGCTTTGGTAGCCACAGGAGCAAATGCGAAGAAAGCTGCAGACTCTGCAGAAGTAGCAAAGAACAAACCTGTATTTACTGTAGTAAAGCAGAATCCTATCACTAGCATCAAGGACCAGAACCGCAGTGGTACGTGCTGGGCTTACTCTACCCTCAGCTACTTCGAGAGCGAAATCTTGAAGAAGACAGGCAAGACCTACGACCTCAGCGAAATGTTCGTAGCCAACAAGACTTATATGGACCGCGCCACAGTGGCTGTAAGAATGCACGGCGACGTGAGCTTCTCTGAGGGTGGTAGCGCCTACGATGTACTCTATGCTTTGCAGCACTATGGTATTGTACCTGAGTCTGCCATGCCTGCACCAGGTTCATTGACAGGTGACTCTTTGGCTAACTTCGGTGAGTTCTTCAATGTAATGACTCCATACGTAGAGGCAGTAGCAAAGAGCACAGCTAAGAAGCTTTCTCCAGCCTGGAAGAGCGGTCTTCAGGGCATAATCGACTCTTACATCGGTAAGGCTCCTGAGAAGTTTACATACGAGGGCAAGCAGTATACTCCACAGAGCTTCTGCCAAAGCCTCGGTTTGAATCTTGATGATTATGTAACCATTACCAGCTACACCCACCACCCAATGTGGAGCAAGTTTGCTGTTGAGGTACAGGATAACTGGCGCTGGCCTTTGAGTTACAACGTTCCAATGGAAGACATCTGCAAGATCATCGACAACGCAGTAAACAACGGTTACACAGTAGCTTGGGGCGGTGACGTAACAGAAGATGGTTTCACTCGCAAGGGTCTCGGCATCGCTTACGACGTAAAGAAGGTTCGCTCTATGGCCGGTACAGATGCTGACCATTGGTTCAAGCTCTCTAAGGACGAGAAGAAGGAGAAGTTTGATTCTCTCGGCGTAAATGCTCCTGAGATTGTTCCTACCCAGGCTATGCGTCAGGAAGCATTCGACAATTGGGAGACAACTGACGACCACGGTATGCACATCTACGGTATCGCTAAGGATCAGAACGGCAAGGAGTACTACATGGTTAAGAACTCTTGGGGCGAGTATGGTGACTACAAGGGAACCTGGTACATGACCAAGGCTTTCGTAGCTTACAAGACTATGGACTTCATGGTTAACAAGAACGCCCTTCCTAAGGACATCCGCAAGAAGCTCGGAATCTAGGAGAGTTTTAATAGTTAAAAGTTTATAGTTAACAGTCTATAGGTTTTCTATGGACATTCTCCTAAACAAAAATATTCAAGGGGCAGCAAACCGATGAGTTTGCTGCCTTTTTTGTTGCCAAGAAAATCTCTTATTTACTTATTTTGGGTTGCCAACAAGTCTTATTTTTACTTATTTCTAGGTAATTTAGTAAAATTCCTCCCTAAACATTTCCTTTTGTCATTTTATTTTCGTAACTTTGGGGGCAGAAATAAAAAATAATTAAAATGCATTTTAAATGGAATTACGAATCACCAACACCTGAACAGCAAAAAGCAGCTGAAGAATTAGGCGCCAAGCTAAATATGAGCCCAGTTCTTGCCCATTTGCTCATCAAGCGCGAGATTACGACAGAGTCTGCAGCCAAACGGTTCTTCCGTCCACAACTCTCAGATCTCATCAATCCATTCCTGATGAAAGACATGGATATTGCCGTAGACCGCCTGAACGATGCTATGGGTAGAAAGGAACGTATCCTTGTTTACGGAGACTATGACGTAGACGGATGCACCGCCGTTGCCCTGGTGTACAAATTCTTGCAGCAATTCTATTCAAACATCGACTACTACATTCCCGACCGCTACGACGAAGGTTACGGAGTGAGTAAGAAAGGAATTGATTTTGCTCATCAGACTGGTGTAAAACTGATTATTATTCTAGACTGCGGAATCAAGGCTATTCAGGAGATAGAATATGCCAAGAGTCTGGGAATAGACTTCATCATCTGCGACCATCACGTTCCTGACGATGTGATGCCACCTGCTGTGGCCATACTCAATCCGAAGCGTCCTGACGATCCATTCCCATTCAAGCATCTCTGCGGATGCGGTGTAGGATTCAAGTTTATGCAGGCTTTTGCCAAGAACAACAACATTCCATTCTCCAGGCTCATTCCTCTGCTCGACTTCTGCGCCGTGAGTATTGCTGCCGACATTGTGCCGGTGGTAGATGAGAACAGAATACTCGCCTTCCATGGTCTTAAGTTGCTGAATACCAATCCAAGTATCGGTCTGAAATCCATCATCGACATCTGCGGACTGAACGGACGCGAGCTCTCTATGAGCGATATTGTGTTCAAGATTGGTCCCCGCATCAATGCTTCAGGCAGAATGGAGAACGGCAAGCTGAGCGTAGATCTGCTGGTAGAAAGAGACTATTCCTCAGCCCTGCGCATGGCCAGACACATCAATGAGTACAATGAGCAGCGCAAAGACATAGACAAGCAGATGACTGAAGAAGCCAACGGCATCGTATCGCGTCTGGAAAGCATGAAACACAACTCCAGCATCGTGCTCTATGATGAAGGCTGGAAAAAGGGAGTCATTGGCATTGTTGCTTCCCGACTCACCGAAATCTACTTCCGCCCTACCATTGTTCTGACCCGGGATGGTGATATGGCTACAGGTTCAGCACGTAGCGTAACGGGATTTGACATCTACTCAGCCATCAAGAGTTGCCGCGACCTCCTGCTCAATTTCGGTGGTCATACCTATGCTGCCGGCCTTACCTTGAAGTGGGATAAGGTTAGAGAGTTCAGAGACAGGTTCCAGCATTATGTAGAAGAGCATATTTCGCCTCAACAGACAGAACCGATGCTCAACATAGATGCTGAAATTGACTTTAAAGACATTACCAAGCATCTGCAGGCCGACTTGAAGCGCTTCTCTCCTTTCGGTCCATGTAACCAGAAACCTATTTTCTGCACCAACCGGGTATATGATTATGGTACCAGCAAGGTGGTGGGCAGAGAACAGGAGCACATCAAGTTGGAACTGGTAGACTCAAAATCGAGCACGGTCTTAAACGGCATCGCTTTCGGTCAGAGTGCAGCTGCCCGCTACATCAAGAGTAAGCGAAGTTTCGATATAGCCTTCACCATAGAAGAGAATATTTTTAAGAAAAACCAAGTTCAACTTCAGATAGAAGACATCCGTCCAAACGAAGGATGAGGTACTTAGCCTTATGCATGGATTAGGCACTGATTACTCGGATTACACGGATTTGTAGAGCTAATCCGTCAGGACGCGCAAAAGAATCGAAATCTGTAAGGGCAAAAGTTTCAAAAAATGGCAGATAAATATCAAGAAATACTACGTACATATTGGGGGTATCCTGACTTTCGCGGCATACAACGAGACATCATCGAGAGTATAGCCCGAGGTGAGGATACCCTCGGTCTTATGCCTACAGGTGGCGGTAAATCCATCACCTTCCAGGTTCCAGCCCTTGCCCAAAAGGGCGTCTGCATTGTGGTAACTCCACTCATTGCGCTAATGAAGGATCAGGTACAGCATCTCAAGGCCCGCAACATCCTGGCTGAAGCCATCTACACAGGATTGTCGCGCCAAGAGATTCTCCGAATATTGGAAAATTGTATTTTCGGTGAAATCAAGTTTCTGTATGTTTCACCAGAACGTCTTTCTTCAGAATTGTTCCAAACTAAACTGCGCCACATTCCGGTGAGTTTCATCACGGTAGATGAAGCTCACTGCATCAGCCAGTGGGGTTACGATTTCCGCCCGTCTTATCTCGAAATTGCAAAAATAAGAGATATGAAGCCCGGTGTACCAGTCCTTGCTCTTACGGCTACGGCCACTCCCGATGTAGTAGAAGATATCCAGAACCAGCTTCACTTCAAGAAGCAAAACGTATTTAAAATGAGTTTTGCCCGCAAGAATCTTGCCTATGTGGTGCGCACCACCAACGACAAGTTGACCGAAATGGTTCATATCCTGCAGTGTACCCAAGGCTCGGCAATCATTTATGCGAGAAGCCGAAAACGAACCAAGGAGATGGCAGAACTTCTGAACAAACAAGGTATTTCTGCTACATTTTACCATGCCGGATTGGATTCCGACGTGAAGGATATCCGACAGAAAAACTGGCAAAATGACGAGATAAGGGTAATGGTAGCAACCAATGCTTTCGGCATGGGAATAGACAAGTCAGATGTGAGAATGGTAATTCATATAGATTGTCCAGACTCACTGGAAGCCTATTTTCAAGAGGCGGGTCGAGGTGGAAGAGACGGCGAAAAGGCTTATGCTGTGCTGCTCTACAACCAGAGCGATGAAAACAAACTCATGAAACGCATAGACGAAACCTTCCCAGACAAAGAATTCATCAAAGACGTTTACGAGCATCTTGCCTACTTTTTCCAGGTGGCAGTTGGAAGCGGAATGGGACAGACTTTCATGTTCGAGATAGAGAAGTTCTGCTTCACCTACAAGTACTTCCCTACTCGCGTAGACTCGGCTCTGCGCATTCTGGAGCGCTCAGGCTATATCCACTACGAGGACAATCCTGACGGAAAAGCAAGAATCAGATTTAACATCAGCCGAAATGATCTCTATCTGCTAGAGAATGTTTCGGAGAAGGAAGAGTTTGTTATTACGGGACTTCTGCGTAATTACGGCGGTCTGTTTACCGACTATGTTTACATTGATGAGTCACTGATAGAGCGTGTAAGCGAACTAAACCGTCAGCAGGTATACATGATTCTGAAAAATCTGAGTGCTCGCCACATCATCGACTTCATTCCCCGCCACAAGACACCTTATATCAGCTACACGCGTCCTAGGGAAGATGGTTTCAGAGTTATCATCCCTGAGGAGGTATGGGAAGTACGCAAGAAACAGTTTACTGCCCACATCAAGAGCATTATCAGTTATGCAAAGAACGACAGCATCTGCCGTTCGCGCCAACTTCTGAGTTATTTTGGCGAAAAAACGAAAATGAAGGACGACTGCGGGATATGTGATGTCTGCATAGACCACAAAATACCCCAGAAGCAAACTATTATATCAGAAATTCTAGACTTGCTGAAAGACGGAAAGCCACATGACATTACAGAATTAAACCAACTGAAATATGATTCAGAAGATATGGCTGCAGTTCTTGAAGAAATGGTTGTGGAGAATATGATGAATGTTGAGGAAGATGAAATCCGGCTTGAACCGAAACCGGAAATGAAACCCTAATATCTTATAAGTCCTGAAGGAGTAAAAGCTTTTCAGAAGAGAGATGCTTTTGCCTTTTCAGGGCTTTTTGTATATGCCAGCATTGGGATTTCGCATACGCCAGCAGCGAGATTTGTATATGCCAGCAACTTATCCCCCCATATAAAATCGAGTAGGAGGAAAACGAAGTAGTTTTTCTCCTACTTTCGTTTTCCGACC
>ERZ809194.1386-NODE-1386-length-8938-cov-3.578746_pt1 | contig 8938 bp, 8 predicted proteins | sample MGYA00520517_ERZ809194 | MGnify/ENA primary metagenome ERZ809194 (study PRJEB31570, sample SAMEA3213003) | Homo sapiens | biome: human-gut; feature: human gut; material: fecal | place: Sweden | collected 2011 ... | reverse complement strand
AAAATGTCAGGACTACATAATTCCGTGGGAGAAAATTGACCTCATAGGAGAAGATACGGTAATCATCAGTTGTCAGACTCCAAAGCCAGTAAAAAAGCCGAAAAAACCCCGTTTTGGGGCTAAATTTTGAATTTTTTCAAATTTTCGCATTAAGGCAAAATAACCTAAGAAATATTCGCTAAATTATGCATAATGCACAAATCATTATTTTTTTAAGAAATTAAAACCACATAAGTAACATTTCGGTTACAATTGTTACAATTTATCTTCCCCTGTCAAACTTGCAATTTTCAAAAGTTTGTGCTTTAATACAATTGCAATTGTGTGTTTGATAAAATTTTACGACTAAAGGACTTGGCACATTTTTAAACAGATAACTACATCTTGTATATACGCTTGCTTTTGATGGCAGTTATAGTAGTTACCTTAATGTGCAAAAATCACAGGGAGGATAAATTTTTGAGAGCGACAAACTATAAACACTACGGATGTGACAACAATTCGGAGAGTTCAAAGAGAACTCGCAAACCCGAAAAGAAGTCAAAACGCAAAGGCTTTAAGGCATTGTCCTATGCTATTGCGGTATCTCTGGCGGCAGCTGCTCTTGTTGTTCCGACAACAACTCTTGCACCGGATGTAGATGCTTTTGAAGACAGCCGTGCTGCTTCGCTTGCAGTCGGTAACATCAATGATTTTTCACTCGTTATTACAGATAACTGCGTTGAAGAAACTACTGCCCCCGTAACCCAAGAGACTACAACATCCGCAGCGACTACACAGAAAACAACTGAAAAGGAAACTAAATCTGCAAAAACTGCGAAGAAGAAAGCCGAAAGTTCACAGGCTTCCAAAAAGGCTGAAAGTTTAAAGTCAGAGCCCTCGGAGTCAGAAACTTCAAGCCAAACTTCACAGAGCTATACAAGCTATGTTGACAGTTCATCGGACAACAGCAGTTCCGCATCTAATTCATCGGATTACGGCTATACAGACAGTACATCAAGCTCGTCAAACTCTCAGAGTGGCTACCTTGTAAGTATCGCCAATCCGGATCCGTCCTACAGCCCTTCTCCTGTTTCTCTTTCAAGCTATGACAGAGAGAAACTCGAAAGACTTGTAATGGGCGAAGGTGGTTCAATGGGTTACACAGGCTGTGCCCTTATCGCACAGTCAATTCGTGACGCAATGAACCGTTCAAACACAACATCAATTGACAGAATTATTTCGGAATATCAGTATTACGGTTCGACTGCTTATGCACCGAATCAGGATGTAAAAAATGCTGTTTCCTTTATCTTTGATCAGAACGGCTCGGCAGTTCAGCACAGAGTTCTTTGCTTCTATGTCGGTTCAAGCAGCTGGCATGAATCACAGAATTACATCACAAGCATCGGTAATGTAAGATTCTTTGATTTGTGGTATTGATCGGAGTTTCCGAAAACAATTTAATATTTAAGAAAATATCAGGTGTTTTTGAAAAAACTTTTTCGAAAACACTTGATTTTTTTTACTTTTATGGTATAATATACAGGCAATTCGCACGCTGATGCTTGTCAACAGGGTGGCAGATTCATAGAATTTGCTTATTGCGTTGATAAAAACAAAGGCACAGCGGAGGTTTTAACCTAAGGAGGATTTTTATTATGGCAGTAGTTTCAATGAAACAGCTTCTTGAAGCAGGTGTTCACTTTGGTCACCAGACAAGAAGATGGAACCCTAAGATGGCTGAGTACATTTTTACTGAGCGTAACGGTATCTACATTATCGACCTTCAGAAGAGTGTAAAAAAGCTTGAAGAAGCTTACAACTTTGTTCGTGAGCTTTCAGCAGAAGGCAAGAGCGTTCTCTTTGTAGGTACAAAGAAGCAGGCTCAGGATTCTGTTAAGGAAGAGGCAGAGCGTGCAGGCGCTTACTATGTAAACGCAAGATGGCTCGGCGGTATGCTCACAAACTTTGCAACAATCAGAAGAAGAATTGCTCGTTTAAAGCAGCTCCGTGCTATGCAGGAAGACGGTACATTTGATCTTCTTCCTAAGAAGGAAGTTATTAAGCTCAACCTCGAAATTGAGAAGCTTGAGAAGTTCATGGGCGGTATCAAGGATATGACAGAGATGCCCGGCGCACTTTTCATTGTTGATCCAAGAAAAGAAAGAATTGCCGTTTCAGAGGCAAAGAAGCTCAATATCCCGATCGTTGCTATCGTAGATACAAACTGCGATCCTGATGAGATTGACTATGTAATCCCGGGTAACGATGATGCTATTCGTGCAGTAAAGCTTATTGCAGGCGCAATGGCTAACGCTGTTATCGAAGGCAGAGAGGGCCGCATGGGCGCTGCAGCTGTTGAGGAAGAGACAGCTGAATAATCATTTGTGATTATAACCCCGTTTTATATAAATTTATTTGAAAGGATGTTTTCAAAATGGCAGCATTTACAGCTCAGGATGTAAAGACATTAAGAGAAAAAACAGGCTGCGGCATGATGGATTGCAAAAAAGCACTCACAAATGCCGACGGTGATATGGATAAAGCAGTTGACTTTTTAAGAGAACAGGGACTTGCTAAGCAGGCTAAGAAGGCAGGCAGAATAGCAGCAGAAGGCGTTGCATACGCTTGCACAAACGATGACCTCTCAGTAGGTGTTGTTGTAGAAGTTAACGCTGAAACAGACTTTGTTGCTAAGAACGATTCATTTATGGATTTTGTTAAGGCTTGTGCTAACACAATTATCGAGCAGAACCCTGCTGATGTTGAGGCCCTCCTCACACTCAAGGCAACAGGTTCAGAGCAGACAATCGCTGAAATGCTTCAGGAAAAGGTTCTCACAATTGGCGAGAATATCCAGATTCGTCGTTTTGAGCGTATGGAAGGTGCTTGTGTTGCTTATGTACACGCAGGCGGTAAGATTGGCGTTCTCGTTAACTTTGATACAGACCTCGCTGCAAAGCCGGAGTTTGTTGCATACGGCAGGGATGTTGCAATGCAGATTGCAGCTCTTAACACTCCTTACCTCAATGAGAGTGAAGTTCCTGCAGAAATCATCGAACATGAGAAAGAAGTTATGCGTCAGCAGGTAATCAACGAAGGTAAGCCGGAGCAGATTGCTGACAAGATTGTTATGGGTAAGATTGGTAAGTTCTACAAGGAGAACTGCCTTCTTGACCAGGAGTTCGTTAAGGACAATAAGATCAATATCAAGCAGTACACACAGAATACTGCTAAGGAGCTTGGCGGTTCTATCGAAATCAAGAAATTCGTTCGCTTTGAAAAGGGCGAGGGCATTGAAAAGCGTCAGGATGACTTTGCTGCAGAAGTTGCAAGCATGGTTAAATAATTATTTTGGCGTACAAAGCATAATAATCGGAGCAGAGAATGACTTCTCTGCTCTCGGTTTGCAGAAAACTCGAAATTCAGTTTGACCGAATTTCGAGTTTTAATTTTTGTGAAATTTTAAATATCGCAAATTGCAATAGCAAGTTGAAAAAATAAATTTTATTTTATCGAAATTAACGCTTGACAAACAAATGTATATGTAATATAATAGTCAGGTAAAATAAAGCAAAGCAGAGATGCTTTCACCTGTGGGGTGCCGTCTGCACGGGTCAATACCGAAGTTTTTTAGTATTGTTATGCGGACGGAGTGTTTCTGTCCGCATTTATTGTTTTTATGAGACTTTGGAGGTGTTTACCCATCAGCAAGAAAGAAATTCAGATTAACGAAGAAATCCGTGACAAAGAGTTGAGAATTATCGGCTCTGATGGTCAGCAGCTTGGCATTATGTCAGCTAAAGAAGCACTTGATTTGGCAGAACAGAAGAACCTTGACTTGGTTAAAATTGCTCCGCAGAGCAATCCTCCTGTATGCAAAATTATGGATTACGGAAAATACCGTTTTGAACAGGCTAAAAGGGAAAAGGAAGCAAGAAAAAATCAGAGAGTTGTTGATATCAAGGAAGTAAGGCTTTCTCTTAATATCGATACACACGATTTTAATACAAAGCTTAATAATGCTCTGAAGTTTATCAAACACGGCGATAAGGTTAAGGTTTCAATTCGTTTCAGAGGTCGTGAAATGGGACACCCTGAAATCGGTCTTGAAACAATGAAACGATTTGCTGATGCTTGCAGTGAAACAGCTGTTGTCGAAAAGCCTGCAAAGCTTGAAGGCAGAAATATGCTTATGTTTCTTGCACCAAAGACTAATAAGTAATTAAAGCTAAGGAGGATACTAATATGCCTAAAATTAAAACTCACAGCGGTGCCAAAAAGAGATTCAAACTTTCTAAGAATGGTAAGGTTATCCGTGCTCACGCTAACAAAAGTCACATCTTGAACAAGAAGACAACAAAGCGTAAAAGAGGTCTTCGTCAGACTGTTGCTGCAGATAAGACAAACACAGCTCAGATCAAGCGTCTTATTCCTTACAAATAATCATTGAGGACTACTAACTAACATAAACGGAGGTAATATATAATGGCACGAGTAAAAGGTGCGATGATGACTCGCAAAAGAAGAAAAAAGACATTAAAGCTTGCTAAGGGTTACTGGGGTGCAAAATCAAGACACTTTAAAATGGCTAAACAGGCTGTTATGAAGTCCGGCAATTATGCATATATCGGTCGTAAGCAGAGAAAGAGAGATTTCCGTCGTCTTTGGATTACTCGTATTTCGGCTGCCTGCAAGGCTAACGGCACAAATTATTCAACTTTCATGAACGGCTTGAAGAAGGCTGGCATTGCTCTTAACCGTAAGATGCTCTCTGAAATTGCAATTTCAGACCCTGCTGCTTTTACTTCACTTGTTGAACAGGCTAAGAACGCTTAATTTAACTTACTTTGTAATTGCGTTTGGGTTATCCCAAACGCAATTGTTTTTTACAGAAAATTGGATGGTTTTATGACTATACTTTCAAGTAAAGATAATTCTAATATAAAAAATGCCGTAAAGCTCAGAAAAAGTGCAAAATATAGGCGTGAATCAGGACTTTTCATTGCTGAAGGTGTTCGCATTTGTATGGATGCAATGCTCAGTAAGGCATGTATTGACACCTTTTTCGCAAGTGAAAAGGCCAGTGAGAAATATGCGGATGACTTTTTAAAACTGCAAAAATATTCCGACAAAACATTCATTGTATCTGATAAGATATTTAATCAGATGTGTGATACAGAGTCGCCTCAAGGATTTCTGTGTGTAATAAAAGCACTTGACAAAACTGCTTGTTTTGATAAAATAAAGACTGGTGACAAATTTTTGGCACTCGATAATCTGCAGGATCCCGGCAATTTAGGTACAATTCTTAGAACGGCTGAGGCTCTGAATGTTACCGGTATCGTTCTTTCTGCCGATTGTTGCGATATTTACAGTCCTAAAGTTGTAAGAGGCAGTATGGGGGCAGTGTTCAGACTTCCGTTTGTTGTGTCGGATACAATTTCAGGTTATCTGAATGCACACAGTGAACTTGAATCTTATGCGGCGGTCGTATCGGCGTCGGCTGATAAGATTACAACGACTCCCTTTGTTTCGCCTTGCATCGTTGCAGTAGGTAATGAAGGAAACGGTCTTAAAGAAGAAACAATAAGTGCCTGTAAACATAAAATTACTATTCCTATGGAGGGAAGAGCCGAGTCGCTTAATGCCGCCGTTGCGGCGTCAATAATAATGTGGGAAATGATGAAATGATTTCGCGTAATGCCTGTTACTGGATTTGGATTACACTTTCGATAGGCTATAATAATCCAAAGGTAAAGAGAATATCCGAAATGTATTCCGATGTGTCTGCCTTTTATTACGGTGGTATTTCGGAGTGGCGTCTTTGCGGAATTTTTTCACAAAAAGACATTGAACGATTTTCTTCAACCGGTCTTGACGACGCTAAGAAAATCGTAGACAGATGTATCGAATGCAATTATTCGATATTATGCATTGACGATGAATTGTTTCCGAAATGTCTTTACAATATTGAATGTCCTCCTGCTCTCATATATGTAAACGGTGTCATGCCTGATATTGACAATACTTTTTCAATCGGTATTGTCGGTACTCGCAGAGCAACTAAGTATGGAATAGAAAATTCCTACCGTTTTGCATATGCACTTTCAAAATACGGAACAATTATAGTCAGCGGAGGCGCATTAGGTGTTGACGGTGCGTCACACAGAGGCGCACTTGCTACGGACGGAATTACAATTTGTGTCAGAGGTTGCGGACTTAATTGTTCATATCTCAGGGAAAATTCAGACATTAGAAGTACAATTCCAAAAAGAGGTGCTGTCATTACAGAGTATCCGCCTGATGAAACACCGAGGAATTACTATTTTCCTGCCCGAAACAGGATTATAGCCGCTTTATCGGACGGATTGCTTGTTATGGAAGCGGGAAAGAAGAGCGGTTCGCTTATTACCGCAAATCTTGCCGCAGAACAAGGCAAAACAATTTTTGCTCTGCTCGGAAATAACAGCCCTCAGAATGAAGGTTCAAACGCTCTCATTAAAGAAGGTCTTGCAATACCCGTTACCGATTTTATGGACATACTCTGCGAGTTTGACAGCCTGTATGCAACCACTGATGATGAATTTGATATTGACAATATTTCTCTTGCTGATACGGGCAATTTTCCTGTTAAAGGTATAAGAAAACAAGCTCCTGCAAGAATTTATGTTAATAAACAAAATGATCAACACCCGGCTAAAACCGCAGTGCCGTATGTATCAGAAAAATCAGAAACGGTTGTGCCAAAACCTGTTCATAAAGAAAACTTAAATTTGCCCAAAACAGCTCAGGATGTATATGAATACATCGGTAATGAGCCTGTTCATATAGATAAAATCTCAGCTGATTTGAAAATCCCTGTGTTTAAGGTGCTTACCGCACTCACGATGCTTGAAATGAAAGATCTTGTTTCGGCATTACAGGGAAGAAATTATATTTTAAAATGATATTTACCGAATATTCTTATTCGTTATCCGATATTCCGTTGCCCTTTTTCACATAACAGGGCAGAAAGGCAGTGAAAACATATGTCAGATTTAGTAATTGTTGAGTCACCTGCTAAGGCAAAAACAATTAAAAAATACCTTGGTAGCGGTTACGAAGTTGTTGCCTCAATGGGTCATGTCCGTGATTTGCCTAAATCAAGATTAAGTGTTGATATAAAAAAGAACTTTGCTCCAAAGTATGAAATTATAAAAGGAAAAGAAAAACTTGTTGATGATTTAAAATCAGCCGCTGAAAAAAGCGAGCATATTTATTTAGCAACCGACCCTGACCGTGAGGGGGAGGCAATTTCTTGGCATCTTGCCTATATTCTCGGTTTACCCACAGATGAAACTAACCGTGTGGAATTCAATGAAATTACAAAATCCGGTGTTACAAACGGTATGAGCAATCCGAGATCAATTAATATTGACCTTGTAAATGCTCAGCAGGCAAGAAGAATTCTTGACAGACTTGTCGGTTATAAACTCAGTCCGTTTATTTCTCAGAAAATCAGAAGAGGTCTTTCTGCAGGTCGAGTTCAGTCTGTTGCTGTAAGGATTATTGTTGACAGGGAAGAGGAAATCAGAAAATTTAAGCCTGAGGAATACTGGTCGATTGATGCAAAGTTCATCCCAAAGGGCAGCAGAAAATCTTTTTCTGCATCTTTATATTCCGATGAAAACGGTAAGATTAAGATTACCAACGGTGAACAGGCTGATAAAATTGAGGCTGATCTTCAGAATGCCGAGTATGTAATTACAAAGGTTAAGAACGGTACAAGAAAGAAATCTCCTGCACCTCCGTTTATAACATCAACTCTTCAGCAGGAAGCATCAAGAAAACTCGGTTTCCAGTCGAGAAGAACAATGAAGGTTGCTCAGGAACTCTACGAAGGCGTTGATATCGAAGGTATGGGTGCAACCGGTCTTATCACTTATATGAGAACAGACTCACTCAGAATTTCAAATGTTGCAATTGAAGAGGTAACCGAATACATAAAAAATTCTTACGGTGAAAAGTTTCTTCCGCCAAAGCCAAGATTTTTTAAATCAAGAAGTAATGCACAGGACGGTCATGAAGCTATAAGACCGTCAATGCCCTCTCTTACTCCCGACAGCGTAAAGGCAAGCCTTACATCGGATCAGTATAAGCTATATAAGCTCATTTGGAACAGATTTACTGCATCACAAATGGCTGATTGTATCCAGAAAACAACACAGGCTGATATTGTTGCCAACGGTTATACATTTAAGGCGTCGGGATACAGAGTTGATTTTGAAGGCTTTACAACACTCTATGTGGAAAGCAAGGATGTTGAAGAAGAAAAGACTACACAGCTTCCGCCGCTTGAAAAAGATATGATTGTGAGATGTAAAGAGTTGAAGAAAAATCAGCACTTTACACAGCCGCCTGCAAGATATACGGAGGCGTCACTCATCAAAGCACTTGAAGAATACGGCATTGGCAGACCGTCAACTTATGCCGCAACAATTACAACAATTACAAGTCATGAATATGTTAAGCGTGAGGGTAAAAGCCTTGTTCCTACGGAACTCGGTGAGGTTACAACCAATCTTATGAAAGAGCGTTTTCCAAAGATCGTAAATGTAAAGTTTACAAATCAGATGGAGGAAGACCTTGATAAGGTTGAAAAAGGAACAGAAGAGTGGCATGCTTTGCTTGACAATTTCTACGGAGATTTTGATAAAACTCTCAAAAAAGCAAAAGCAGATATGGAAGGCGTAAAGCTTCACTTAAAAGAAGACGAAACTGATATTATTTGTGACAAGTGTGGTCGTAAGATGGTTGTTAAAGTCGGCAGATACGGTAAATTTATTGCCTGCCCCGGATACCCTGAATGTAAAAATATCATTAAGTATGTAGAAAAAACGGGTGTTAAGTGTCCGAAGTGCGGCGGCGATGTCATTATCAAGCGTACCAAGACAAAAAGAATTTTTTACGGCTG
>ERZ809194.1369-NODE-1369-length-9031-cov-4.167892_pt1 | contig 9031 bp, 7 predicted proteins | sample MGYA00520517_ERZ809194 | MGnify/ENA primary metagenome ERZ809194 (study PRJEB31570, sample SAMEA3213003) | Homo sapiens | biome: human-gut; feature: human gut; material: fecal | place: Sweden | collected 2011 ... | reverse complement strand
AAATTCAAAACTTGGGCACGAACTGACACGTCAAGGGCTGAGATTGGTTCATCAGCGATAACCAAATCAGGCTGCATGACCAAAGAACGCGCAATCCCGATACGTTGACGTTGTCCCCCAGAAAATTCGTGAGGGTAACGTGTTAAGTGCTCCTCAAGAAGTCCTACTTCTTTGATGATTTCCTTGATTTTAGCCTTACGTTCTTCCTCATCTTTATAAAGATGGAAATTGTACAAGCCCTCAGACAAGATATAATCGACTGTCGCACGTTCATTCAAACTAGCCGCAGGGTCTTGGAAAATCATCTGAATACGACGGATAAGGTCGTTTTTCTCAGAGTGTGATAAGTATCCATTGATCTTCTTACCGTCAAAAATAATCTCACCATTACTTGTGTCATTTAAACCGATAATGGCACGTCCAATAGTCGTTTTACCACTACCAGACTCACCAACGAGGGAGAAGGTTTCACCCTTGTTGATGAAAAAATTAGCATTGTGGACAGCAACGAACTTCTTTCTTCCTTCGCCGAAGGAAATTTCCACATCTTTTACTTCAACTAATTTCTCAGGCATTGCCTTCCTCCTCATCTCCTAAATGTGCAAATCCCATATTGGCTAGGATTTTTTCATGTAGATTTTGGATAACCGCAGGTTTATCAACTTTTGGCGCATCCTCATGTAAGAGCCAGGTCTTAGCCCAGTGAGTATCTGAAACTTGGAATTGTGGTGCTTTTTCCTCAAAATCAATCTGCAAAGCATAATCTGAACGCAAGGCAAAGGCATCCCCAACAACTGGTGTATAAAGTGATGGTGGCGTCCCTGGAATTGAGAAGAGTTTTCCATTATCACCAGCCAATTGTGGCAGACTTGAAAGCAAGCTCCACGTGTATGGATGACAAGGCTCATAGAAAATTTCCTCAACAGTTGCGTATTCAATGATTTCGCCAGCATACATGACAGCAACCTTGTCCGCGATACTTGCTACGACGCCAAGGTCATGGGTAATGAAAATGACCGAGAAACCATACTCCTCTTTGAGTGATTTCAAGAGGTCAATGATTTGAGCTTGAATGGTCACATCAAGGGCAGTTGTTGGTTCGTCACAGATAAGGACATCAGGACGACAAGCCAAGGCAATGGCAATAACGATACGTTGACGCATCCCACCAGAGTATTGGAAAGGATATTCATTGAAACGTTTTTCAGCATCTGGAATACCAACCTTGTCCATGTAATCAATTGCCATTTTTTTAGCTTCCTTGGCTGTTTTCCCTTGGTGCTTAACAATAACTTCAATAATTTGACTTCCGATAGTCTTAATTGGGTTAAGACTGGTCATTGGATCTTGGAAAATAGTTGCAATCTTAGCTCCACGGATAGCTGCCCAATCTTGGTGACTCTTAAATTTAGTCAAGTCTTTGCCACGGTAGTCGATAGATCCGCTAGCTACACGACCATTTTCTTCCAGCATCCCTGTAAAAGTTTTAGTCAAGACTGATTTTCCTGAACCAGACTCACCAACCAAGGCTAAAACTTCACCTTCAACTAAATCAAGAGAAACCCCTCGAATAGCTGTCAAAACACGGTCACGAACGTCAAATTCCACGACGATATCGCGAGCCGATAATATTACATTTTTATTTTCTGTCATATTGGACTCCTATCTATGCGTACGTGGGTCACTAGCATCCGCTAAGTTTTGACCAATAATAAAGAGAGCAAGAGAAACAAGAATCAAGGTAGTCAATGGAATCCAGAAGAGATAGGCATTGACTGTAACGTTCTGTGCATAGTCTGAAATCAAACGACCAAGACTAGGCGTAGTAACAGGAAGACCCAAACCAAAGTATGAAAGGAAGGCCTCATAAGAGATAAATCCTGGCAAAAGTTGACTAGCCATGGTTACAATAACTGACACAAGTTGTGGCATAATATTTTTAATCACAATCTTAGCCGTTGGTGTTCCCAAATTGCGAGAAGCCAAGTTATACTCCAAATCACGATAACGCATGATTTGAATACGGATTGTGTAGGCAATACCAATCCAACCTGTTACGGTCATGGCAAAAATCATATTCCAAAAACCAGCACCTAATGAGTAAGTCAAGACGATAACCACAAGGAGAGAGGGAATATTTGAGATGATGTTGTAGATTTCCATCATAATCATATCGAAGGTCTTAGAAATCCCCCAAACAGCACCTACAAGCAAACCAATTATAACATTCAGGAAGGTAGCGATAACAGCGATAAGGATAGAATTACGAGCCCCAAACCAAACACTGTCAAATAGAGACTTACCATTACCGTCAGTACCGAACCAGTATTGAGCGTTTGGATGTACATAACGCAAACTGAAATCATTTACTTTTGAGACATCATTGAAGTCAAATTTAGAAAACATTGGGTAGATGAAACTCATTAAAATAATAGTAATCAAGATTCCCAACATTACAACTGTTGATTTCTTTTTAAAAAATTGACGCATCACTGATTTCCAGTATGAGTAAGACGGTGCATCAATTGTTTCAGAGGCAAAATCATCGCGCTTTACAAATTGGAACTTACTTTTATCAATTGAAGCCATTATTTACCTCCTTTAGATGTCAATTTGATACGTGGGTCAATAATAGTCATAAGGATATCACCCACAAGCAATGAGAAGATGGAGAGAGCTGTAAAAATAAATACCAGCCCAACGACCATAGCATTATTAGAAGCACGAACAGAATCGATCAACATTTTACCCATACCAGGGTAGGCGAAGATTGTTTCTGTCAAGGTTGCCCCTGTGATAACCCCAACAATAGATGCTGGGATCCCTGAAACCAAGGAAACCATAGCGTTTTTTAAAATGTGTTTATTTGAAATTTCTTGTTCTGACAACCCTTTGGCACGTGCAAAACGAACGAAGTCTTGTGATTGCAAGTCAATCATGTAACGACGAATCCAAATCGCAAGACCTGGTGTTGACAAGAGACCGAGAATAACAGATGGCAAGACGTATGAACGCCAGTCACCTGCACCCAAGATAGGGAAGGAATCTGGAAGACCAATCTCAGAACCAATCAAACGAATGATATAAACCAAGGCGATGGTTGGTAGTGAAAGCAAGAAAGTCAAGACACCTGTTGACACACTATCAAAGAGTGTGTTTTTAAAGAGTGCCATGTATGATCCCAATGGAATTGCCAAAGCATAAGACAAGACCAAACCAATCAAACCTGCAATGGCAGAACTTGTCACCATTGATGGGTATTGATAACGACTCTTGGTAGCTGTGTATGGATCATTTCCATAGTAAGAACGATCTCTAGCGTCAGCCTGACTTGGTGATTTATAAGTACGAGAGTAGATATCTACTGAAGATATTTTCTTACCAGTAGGGAAGTTAACCACAGAGCTTTTTGTCTGTCCTTGGCCTTGTGTAATAACATCAAGAACACCTTGCCCAGCATAAGTTGGGTATGAAGTTCCAAGATTCATCTTCACAAAATTTTGGTGAACAAATGGGAACTGACCATTAAAGTAAAGCAAATATTTATGCTTAGTCCCTGAACCAACAACTGACCAACCGATAGCTGGGTCATTTTCAATACGGATATAACGCTTCAAGTTTGGATTTGTTTTATCTTTAACCCATCCAGTATTGTCAAATTCAAAGAGGTGCGTATAGAAGCCAAACACACGTTCAAGCACTGGCACATCACGTGTCGCATAGAATTGTTTACTTTGCTTGAACTGATGCAAACGCCAACCACGTCCTAAACTATCCACATATTTTTGGTAGATAGCCTTATTTTCTTTTGTTGGCTTAGTGGTTACTGACTTATCAAGGGAGCTAGCTTTCTCCTGCAACTCCTTGGTGTCATAGTAATCAATGTAACCCAAGCGTTCATAGATTGTATTTTCATAGTTAGCCTTAGAATCAGCTGTCTTAGCAATCTTGTTGTAGTTCGGGTCTTGTCTGAAAATCAGACGCCTCGGCACCATGGTATAGATAATCGTGTAGGTCAAAGCCGTCACGACAAATATTGACAATAGAGAACGGAGTGTTCTCAATAAAATGTATTTTTTCATGTCTCTTCTTTTAATTCCAAAAGAACTTTTCCCAATCTAATGAGAAAGTTCCATCGTCCTTTTATTTAATGTGTTTCTCAAGATCTTTTTGAGCTTTTTCGTTAGATGCTTTCCTTTCTTTAAGCCATTTTTCACGACTTTGTTCATATTCTTTCTTAGTAACTACTTTTTCTTGTGATTTCACATATTTGAGGTAGGATGAGCCCTTATCACCCACCTGTATGCTAGCACCCGTAAATGGTGTCAAACGTGAGATAATCGGTGCTGCACCGTTACTAACAGTCAATGGAATGACAAGAGAGCTATCTTCCAACCAAGCTTGGGCTTGAGCATAACGGTCGTAACGAGCGTTGATGTCTGTTGTTTCTGAAGCTGCTGAATCAAGCAAGGCATCATAATCCTTAAGACCTACTTGGGCTGCTGCTGCATTGTTTGGATCATCATAACCATTGAAAGCCTTGGTATTTTCACTTGATGTTGTTTTTAAGATATCAAGATAAGTTGATGGATCTTGATAGTCTGGACCCCAACCCACACCGTTAGAAATATCCCAGTCTTCTGCTGCAGCATTTGCCGCATTACTAGTCGCATTTTGCATATCATCAGATGACATTTGGTTAATATCTATAACAACATTTTCGCTACCCAATGATTTTTCAATGGTTTGTTTCAAAGATTGAGCTTGAGCAACACTAAGTTTAGAACTTTGATCAACTGGAAGGTCTAAGTGAACTGGGAATTGTACCCCTTCTCCTTGAAGAGCCTCTTTGGCTTTGGCAAACTCAGTCTTAGCTTTTTTAGCATTGTAGAGACCGTCTTGACCATCTGCAAAGTTAACACCAGACCACTCATCACCATAAGAGCTCATTTTTTCTGTCACAAGATCACCAAAGGTCTTATCACCTGCACTGACAAAATCATAAGGAACAAAAAGGTTACGTAGAGCAAGAGCTGCGCCATCTTTACCGTTTACTTGTGATTGATAGGCTGTACGATCAATAGCGAAGTTGATTGATTGACGAAAGTCTTTGTTTAGAAGAGCCTTCTTAGTTGATGTCTTTTCAGCATCTGTCTTCTTAGCTGAGAATTTATAGCTTTGGCGGTCAATGTTTACACCAATAACCGATGTAGATGCACCTGGTTCTGTGTAAAAAATATTATCTTTATATTTTTTTTCTACCGATGCATAGTTTGAACTCGTAGGGAAGACACGTGCAATGCTGAGAGCGCCGTCAGAGAAACTACGTTCTATTGATTCTAGATCCGATCCATCAGAATATGAGAATTTGATAGAGTCAAAATGCACGTTTTTCTTATCCCAATAATTCTCATTCTTAGTCAACTCGATAGATGATTTAGCTGTCAAAGATTTAAGAAGGAAAGGACCGTTATATAGGATAGAGGTTGGGTCTGTTGACTTACCAAAATCTTTCCCTTTGTTCTTAAGAAAGTCTTCGTTAACTGGGAAGAGCACACCATAGGTTGTCTTAGAGTTCCAGTATGGTTCCTGTTTTTTTAGTGTGTATTGCAGAGTGTAATCGTCGATTGCTTTAACGCCAACATTTGAGAAATCTTTATTGGCACCAGAAAGGTAGTCAGACAATCCAGCAATAGAATCTTGTACCAAATAAAGGGCTCCAGATTTGGCATCAGCTGCATGCTTAAGACCCGTTACAAAGTCCTTAGCAGTAACATTAGCGTACTCTTCACCTTCAGAAGTATACCATTTGATCCCTTTACGAATTTTATAGGTATAAGTAAGACCATCTTTAGACACAGACCAGTCTTCAGCTACTGATGGAACAAGATTACCATATTTGTCCGCTTCCATAAGACCATCTACACCATTAGTCAAAACATCTTTTGTCCCTCCCATAATTGATGTAATATAATCCAAGGTTTCTGGATCTGAGCCATAAATATTACTATAAGTCGTTCCACTAGTACTTGACTTAGAAGAACAAGCCGCTAACACACCAACACCTAGAAGTGCTACACCCGCGAGGGCCAACCATTTGCTTTTTTTCATAAAATGCCTCCAAAAATTTTTTACAACTTTATTATAGCATAAATAATCAAGCAGTCTAGCTTTTTATCAGAAAATTTTGTAAAATTCGATAACATAATGTAAACACGATAACAACTGTAATTCCTTATCAATAAAGGTTCTCATTTAGTTAACATTGATTTATTTTTAATTACAAAAGTTCCACAAAAAGTTAGACAACTAATTTATCCAAAGGATTTAGTTCTGTATTGCACAGGACTGAGTACTTTTAATCTTACCTTAATACGTTTGTTGTTGTAATAATCAATATAGTCTACAATAGCTTGTTTCAATGCTCAAGTGACTGAAAGGTAGCCTCGTAACCACAAAATATCTCAGACTTAAGAATACCAAAGAAGGATCCCATCATACCATTTCTGGTTTATCAACCGAATAGTCGTGTTGGTTTGGATCATAAACCTTCAAGACTTTCTTACGTTCCAAGATTGGATCTGGAATAGGAACAGCAGACAAGAGTGACTTGGTGTAAGGATGGATAGGATTGTTGTAGAGCTCTTCTGTCTCAGCAACTTCCACGATTGTCCCCTTATAGATAACAGCGATACGGTCAGAAATGAAACGGACCACTGACAAATCGTGAGCGATAAAGAGATAGGTTAACCCCAACTCTTTTTGGAATTTCTTAAGCAAATTCAAAACTTGGGCACGAACTGACACGTCAAGGGCTGAGATTGGTTCATCAGTGATAATCAAATCAGGCTGCATGACCAAAGAACTCGCAATCCCCATACGTTGACGTTGTCCCCCAGAAAGTGAGTGAATAATGCCACTACGTGGACCAACACCAATTTCTTGGATCTTCCATCCAATAATAATCCAGTCCAATCTCACCATGACCAATCACTTTTGGATGCTATAGGTTGGCGACAATCATATCCTCAACCTCTTGATTATAAGAGCCAGCTTCAGTTGGGTGCCAACCGATTGTGGCATAAATTCTGGGTATTCTTCAGCTAATTCAATAGCTCGTTTAATGGTTGGTGCATCAAAACCGACGACGTTGTGTCGAGTAACGCCCATTTCTTTAGCGAGGGCTAATTCTTCTGCTTCACGACCAGCAAAATCATCAGTGTTAAGATACGTATGTGTATCGAAAATTTCCATGCTTTTTTTATAACACACACCACAAAAGACACCAAAGCAAGTGTGAGGAAAATGGGGGGAAAGTTCCCCTTATTTTACCTTAAAATCTCTCACCCTTGGTCGTTCTGTGGATAATGACTATTTTAAAAACATTTTAAGTTTTTCACATGTGGATAACTTTATCATCAAAAAATAAAAACTTATTTAACCAAATCATCAAACTCTGAACGTTATTATTCATTCTTTTTTATGTTGTTCGTGTTTATTTAAAAATAAATACTACTTTACTTATTTAAAAAAATAATATACAATAATATCCTATCGTTTATAAAAATTAATTGGTTTAATATTCGTAAAAAGGAGAAAATATGTTAGCCAAAAATCGTTACCTCATCGCAAGCTGCGGTGTTATCTTGCATTTAATGTTGGGATCTACTTATGCTTGGAGTGTTTATCGTAATCCTATTATCGCTGAAACTGGCTGGAATCAATCGTCAATTGCTTTTGCCTTCTCACTTGCGATTTTCTGTCTGGGCATGTCTGCTGCCTTTATGGGACAAGTTGTTGATAAATTTGGTCCTAGGGTGACTGGGACCATCTCAGCTATCCTGTACGCATCTGGAAATATTTTAACCGGTGTTGCACTTGCTAATCATAGTCTTTTACTACTTTATCTAGGCTATGGTGTTCTTGGCGGTATCGGGCTTGGTACGGGCTATGTCACACCCGTATCAATGATTATCAAGTGGTTTCCTGATAAACGTGGGCTGGCAACTGGGCTAGCTATCATGGGATTTGGCTTTGCCTCTCTTTTAACCAGTCCAATTTCGTATTTCTTAATCACCAAATATGATGTTATCAACACCTTTTACCTGTTAGGTGTGGCTTATTTTCTGGTTATGCTTATCGTCTCACAATTTCTCAAATTTCCATACTACAGTGAACAGGATACTAACGACAGTCATAAGCAATTAAGCCAAGGTATTGGGGCTAAAAAAGCCTTAAAAACGGTTGAATTTTACCTGCTCTGGCTAATTCTCTTCATCAACATTTCTTGTGGGCTTGCCTTAATCTCTGTTGTCTCACCTATGGCACAAGATGTAGCTGGCATGACTGCTAACCAAGCTGCCATTATCGTCGGGCTTATGGGAATTTTCAATGGCTTTGGAAGATTGCTCTGGGCTAGCTTGTCAGACTATATTGGTCGTCCGCTGACCTGCACTATTTTATTTGTTGTTAATATCCTCATGACTATATCTCTCATATTCCTTCACGCGCCAGCATTATTCACCATTGCCATGGCTGTGCTCATGACTTGCTACGGAGCTGGCTTCTCACTCATTCCACCGTATCTTAGCGATATTTTCGGTGCTAAAGAGCTAGCAACCATGCACGGTTATATTTTAACAGCTTGGGGAATGGCTGCGCTAGCAGGTCCAATGCTACTTGCTGTCATATACTCAGCAACCAAATCATACACAAGCACTCTTGTCGTCTTCATCCTACTTTATCTATTTGCGCTAGCTATTACACTTTGTCTAAAATCAAAAAAAGAAAATAAATATTTGTCATAAAAATAACCCCCTACAATGTACTAACCCCAAAAAGTTGGACAATTAATTATTGAAAGGATTTAGTTCTGTACTGCACAGGACTAAGTCCTTTTAATTTTACTTTAATGCGTTTGTTGTTGTAATAATCAATGTAATTGATAATGGATTGTTTGAGCTCGTCAAGTGAGTTGAATTGTTTCTCAAAACTATAAAACATTTCAGATTTTAAGATGCCAAAGAAAGAT
>ERZ809194.1344-NODE-1344-length-9228-cov-3.302518_pt1 | contig 9228 bp, 10 predicted proteins | sample MGYA00520517_ERZ809194 | MGnify/ENA primary metagenome ERZ809194 (study PRJEB31570, sample SAMEA3213003) | Homo sapiens | biome: human-gut; feature: human gut; material: fecal | place: Sweden | collected 2011 ... | reverse complement strand
TAAGTCCGCGTTTTAGGGTGAAGATGAGTTTTGGGAAAATGGCTGTGCGGTGCTCTGATCCAAGGCCTAAAATACGAACTTGGAGGATAGCTTTTTGGATTTCACGTTCAAACCAGTTTGTTCCCAAACCAAAACCGAGAGAGGTAAATGGTGTTTGACCATTTGAGGTGAAAAGCGTATTTATCTCATATTCAAGAGATTGCATAGCATCATAGATATCTTTACGCGTTTTAGCACGAGCATAGTCTTCCTGTTTTTCCTCAGTCACCCATTCTTTAGCATCTGCTAAATGTTTCTTGTAGTTGAGTTCTGCATAAGGCGCCAAGAATTCATCGATGCGATCTGCTGTACAGCCACCATACTGACTAGAGGCAACATTTGCGATGATTTGTGAAATTTGTGCTGTTGCAGTTTGAATGGATTTGGGACTTTCTACTTCAGCGTTACCGATTTTAAAACCATTTGCCAACATGCCTTTGAAGTCAATCAAACAACAGTTTGTCATAGGCGTGTAAGGGCTATAGTCTAAATCGTGGAAATGGATATCTCCCTTTTGATGAGCATTTGCTACATGTGGAGGAAGCATCTTAAGTCCAACGGATTTTCCAACAATACCTGCGGTTAAATCACGTTGTGTATTGTATAAATCACTATCCTTATTGGCATTCTCATGAACAACAGCCTGATCTTTATTAACAAGTTTGTTAATGGTGAAATTGATATCAGTAGCCTGAGAACGCTCAAAATCACGTTTGGTACGGTAGTTAATGTATTCTTGAGCGATAGCGTATTCGTTAGCTTCGAGTAACTCATGCTCTACGATACTTTGAATTTCGTATATTTTGATATTGTGAGAGAAGCGATCATTGATTTCGGCCACAACACGGTTGGCAATTCCCTCCAATTTAGTCTCAATTAATGGTGTGATAGGTGTAATAGTTTCGCTTGCTTTGAGAATAGCTTCATATATTTTACTTGAATCAAAAGTAACCATACGCCCATCGCGTTTGATAACTTTGATATCGGGGTTGACTGTAACTTTTTCTTTTTCTAATATAATCATCTAAAAATCACCTCGCTGCTAATTATAGCACTAATTATAGCACTAGGCAAAAAAAAATCAATATATTGTGGTGTATTTTTATCTCAACCACTATATATTGATTTTCGACCTATTTTAGGACATAGATAGTATATCGTTCAACGCCTTTTACAGGTGCTTTTTTATAGTTTTTTGAAAGTGTCGATTTAAACTCAGAAGGCAATTGCGTATCTTGTTGGACAACAAGATATTGTGCAGAATCTTGAACAAGAGTGTCTAAAAGAGCCTTTTGATGACTTGATTTAGCTGTGTTAAGATCAGGAAGAACAAATGGTGAAGCTGATTTACGATTACTTTTCAAATAAATTTTTGCCGATGAATCATAAACGTAAATAGTTTCATCTTTCTTGGTATTTTTAGCGAGGTAATTTGCGACACTGCTACGTTCAGCATTATTTCCTAAATCAAATAGGAACATGATGATTGGTATAGCAAAGGCAAATGCAAAAACGACTATAGGTAAGAAATAATTACGGCTAAGGAAGATACCAAAAACTTTTAGCGTGCGGATTTGGTTATCATTACGACGTTGGTGAGAGGTTCGCTCCGCTCTCTTTTTAATAGCATCATCCAGAGAAAGTGCAGTCAAGACTAAACCATATGGGACGATGGTAAGAATGCTGTAAAGTCCAAAACTTTGAGAGAATAGACTGTAAACTAGTGTAAAGATAAAGCTAAGGATTAATACCCATTTAATGATTTTATCTTTAGCATCACCAAGGAGATGGTTACCTATAGTAACTACACCAATAAGGAGTCCAGAACCTATAACAGCAAAACTTTGGTAAGCCAATGTCAGTAGGAAGTTATTTTTTTCTACAGCGAGTTGTGTAAAGTTGTAAACTAGAACTTGATTAATATAGTCCGAAGTGATTTGCAAGTTTAGGATGAAATAAAGGCATAGGTACAGTACTAAAATATTACCAAAAATAATACAAAGGACTTGATAAAAACCACGAGCAAAGTGCTTGTTGACAAGATTGTAAACGAATATTGTCACAAGTGACAATACCCAGAAAATAAGAGTTCGAGCTTCAAAGAGTGCTCCAGTAGCACCAGCAAAACCGTAAAGAATAAAGGCTTCATCACGACTGTGACCAGCAAAGTACCGGGTTAAGAAGAAAATAGCACCGAGGACAAAAGGCATGGCAAATTGGATAGGATAGAGTCCACCAAAACCAAGTGTTCCATTAATTAAAAAGAAAATAATACTAATTAGAGTTGCAGTTTCCTTCTTATTTGTCATATGCATGACAACCTTGTAAAGGTAGCTGCCAGAAAGATAGTAGGTTAGAAACTGTATTGGAATTAACCAAAGAGTAGACCCCAGACGAAAAGCCAGAGAAATTAGGAAATAATAGAAGAACCCACCTGTCGCAAAAAAGTCAGAATAGGGTAAACTACCGTTGGCAAACATTTTTGCAATGTAAAGGTTTTGGGATTGTATATTATTGGAAAAGTCTGTAAAGCAAGGGACTGATATACTACATGCACTCAAAATCAGACTGAGGATAAGGATATGTGTTTTATGCTTACAAGGAAGTGAAATCTTAGTTTTTTTCTCTATCTGATAAGAAGTTGATTCTTTTGTACGCCCTTGAATTGTTACTTCACCCTTTTCAGATTGCTTATCATGTGTATGAGATTGATGGGGGCTTCGATGATAACCTTGATAGCTACCTGATCCTGGGATATTGTCTTTGTTATATGGACTCAAATTAAACTCCTTTGCTGTCATTTTGAAAGTTACAAATAAGGGAAAAATCCAAAATTTCTTATTTAAAGTATATCAGATAATACCATTTAGTCAATTTCTCTCTTATTTCTTACATTTAAGAAAAAACCGTCTAAAAAAGAGACTGAAATAAACTATTTCAGTCTCTTTTTTAGAAGTAAATGATTAGGCTTAGTTACGCCCAATATTATTTTTTAGTTTTCATCGATAAAGCTATTGAAAACTTCTTCGATCATATCCCATTCAGCATCTGAATCTTCAGGAATTGGTTGAAGGTCGCCTTCAGTGCCATCCTTATTTTCAGTGAATGAGGATGCCTGGATTTCGATTTCTCCATCTGCATCTTCTTCAGCACCAGCTGGAACCAAAAGAACGTAGTTCTTACCGAATTCTTCACGTCCATCAATCGTTAATAAGATTTCAAAAAGTGTTTCATTCCCTTGTTCGTCTACTAAAGTGATGACTTCATGGTCATGGTTGTGATCGTGATTGTGTGACATATTGTTCTCCTTTTTGAAGAGAGTACTCAATAGTGAGGTGAATCTAGAAGTTCTGACTGGTAGTTCACTAGATTGTCGCTCGACTAATCGGTCTCTATTTACAGTTTATTAAAACATTCGATCGAGGTAGTTTTGCAGAATAAGTTGAGCAGCCAATTTATCAATAACTTTTTTACGCTTATCACGGCTGACATCTGCTTGTTCAACTAACATACGTTCTGCCTGAACAGTTGTCAATCGCTCGTCTTGATAATCTACAGGAAGGTTAAAGATTTCCTTAATTTTATCACCATAAGCTTTGCTAGCCTCAACACGTGGTCCTTCAGTGTTGTTCATATTTTTAGGGAGACCAACGACAAATTTATCTACCTGATATTCTTTAACGAGTTCACCTAGACGGTCGAAGCCAAACTCTTTAGCTTCCTCGTTAATTTTGATAATTTCAACGCCTTGGGCCGTAAAACCAAGTGGGTCACTAATAGCAACACCCACTGTTTTTGAGCCAACATCAAGTCCCATTACTCGCATTAGAGGTCAGTTCCATTTCCTTTAAGATAATAGCGAACGAGTTCTTCAACGATTTCATCACGTTCGTATTTGCGAATTTGGTTACGGGCATCATTGTAACGCGGAACATAAGCAGGGTCACCGCTCAGAACATAACCAACGATTTGGTTGATAGGATTATAACCTTTCTCAGCCAACGAACGGTAGACATTTGTCAAAGTATTACTGATTTCATTTTTATCACCGTCGTTTAGGTTGAAACGAACGGTTTCATCTGTAAATCCCATACTGACACCTTCTTTCTATAAGGATTATCTATTAGTTCCTTATTATAACATAAGTATACCCAAAAGTGAAAGACGATGAACATTAAAAGAGATGACTGATGTCATCTCTCTTAATGTCTAATAAGATTAAACGCGTTCAACTTTACCAGATTTAAGTGCACGAGCTGAAGCCCAAACTTTTTTAGGTTTACCGTCGATAAGAACAGTAACTTTTTGAAGGTTAGGCTTAACGACACGTTTAGTTTTGTTCATAGCGTGTGAACGGTTGTTTCCAGAAACAGTTTTACGTCCTGTAAAGTAACATACTTTAGCCATTTCGTGTTTTCCTCCTAGGTAGAATTTATTACGGATGTGCTAGCACCACATACCAAAATATTCTATCATAAGAATTTAGGTTTGACAAGAACTATTTATAATTTCTTTTTACAGAAAAATAGTATATTCTTATTATAAGAAGAATAAATAGTTAAAAAAAGGAGAGAAGATGCCAGATAATCTTGCCTTACGCATGCGTCCACGTTCAATTTCAGAGGTGATTGGTCAGAAACATTTAGTTGGTGAAGGTAAAATTATTCGCCGTATGGTAGAGGCGAATATGCTGTCGTCAATGATTCTCTACGGACCTCCAGGAATCGGGAAAACCTCGATAGCCAGTGCTATTGCAGGAACAACAAAATTTGCTTTTAGAACTTTTAATGCCACTGTCGATAGCAAAAAACGTCTACAGGAAATTGCAGAAGAGGCTAAATTTTCAGGTGGTTTAGTTCTACTTCTAGATGAGATCCATCGTTTGGATAAAGCGAAACAAGATTTTTTGTTACCATTATTAGAGAACGGAAATATTATCATGATTGGTGCCACAACCGAGAATCCGTTTTTTTCTGTAACACCAGCCATCCGTAGCCGTGTACAAATATTTGAGTTGGAACCACTCTCTAATGAAGATATCAAGGAAGCTATTTTGAATGTTCTAGGGGACAAGGAGCGTGGCTTCGCCTTTGAGGTTCACTTAGATGATGATGCTCTAGATTTTATTGCGACAGCTACTAATGGTGATTTACGATCGGCATATAATTCTTTGGATCTGGCTGTCATGTCGACACCAGCTTCAGGAAATGGTCAGCATCATATTACCCTAGACATAGTGGAAAATAGCTTACAACGCAGTTATATTACTATGGATAAAGACGGTGATGGGCACTATGATGTCCTTTCTGCCTTGCAAAAATCTATTCGAGGATCTGATGTTAATGCCAGTCTTCACTATGCGGCACGTTTGGTTGAGGCAGGGGATTTGCCTAGTCTAGCACGTCGCTTGACTGTGATTGCCTATGAGGATATTGGTTTAGCTAATCCAGATGCACAAGTTCACACGGTCACAGCCTTGGAAGCTGCACAGAAAATAGGTTTTCCGGAGGCACGTATTTTGATTGCCAACGTAGTTATTGACTTAGCATTATCACCTAAGTCGAATTCGGCTTATAAGGCAATGGATGCTGCCCTGGCGGATCTTAGAAAGTCTGGGAATTTACCTATTCCGCGTCATCTGAGAGATGGACACTATGCTGGAAGTAAGGCACTGGGTAATGCACAAGATTATAAGTATCCACATGCCTATCCTGAAAAGTGGGTTAAGCAACAATACCTTCCAGATAAATTAAGAGGAGTCAATTATTTCCAACCTAATGAAACTGGGAAATACGAAAGAGCTCTTGGAGCTAATAAAGAACGAATCGATAAGTTATCTAGATAATACGAGAAGAATCAACGAAAACGATTGCAAAAAAAAATGATTTTTCCTCTTGCAATAATTTTCAAAAGTGGTATTATAAAAACATAGAAATTGCTGTGGTATACGAATCCACATATAAGTGTTGACCGACTAATTTTTGTATTATCGGGAGACAGAGGTCTATTAACAGTGTGCAGGCTGGCTCACCCAGAAGCAACTGAAGTTAGTAGCGAGTCGCCCACCTGCTTTTTTACGTCGCGGGTTCAATACAAACTGTGGATCATCGGTACCAATACAGCATCCAGCCTCCTTAGCTCAGTTGGTAGAGCAGTGGACTCTTAATCCATGGGTCACAGGTTCGAGCCCTGTAGGGGGCATCAAACTTCAACAGTAAAAGCCTTGATAACCAAGGCTTTTTTGCTTGTCTTAAGAGCATTTGCCCCATCGTTTGCCCCACATTTTTTTATGAGCAATCTTTCCAGATATCTCTGATTTGATTAAATTCCTCAAAAATTTTCTCTTCTAAAGTGTGTCCATATACTTCTACCAACATTGAAATATCTCTATGCCCTAGAATTTTTGCAATAACTCCAAGGTCAAACCCTTTGTGCCAGAGGTAGCTTCCATAGGTGTGACGTGCTCCTTTTGTCGTGATAATTGGATAAATGTCCAACTCATTTAAGAGAACACTCAAAGCTTTATTGACGCTTGCAATATCTGGAACTGAATGAATATATCCAAAATGTTGAAAGATCATTCGATATCGATTTTTGATTCCTAACTCCATGTTTGCTCTTTCTTGCTCCGTTTGTAAAAGGCGCAAAATTTTGATACACTCTTCGTCTATTGGAACCATCCGAATAGACGTTTTATTTTTTGGTGGAACAAACTTATGAGAGAGAGTATTATACCTCCTGTATGTTTTTAACAATCCTCTGTCAAAATCAACCTCATTCCAAGTTAACGCTACTAACTCTCCAAACCTCATGCCTGTTTTTAATAGAAAATAGACGATATAAGGAACAATTGAACGTTGGTAATCGAATTTTCTCTTTACTGCTAAAAGTAAATCCAGATAGTCCTTTTCTGTATGTAAATATTTCTCTTCTGTCATCTGTTGTTCTTTGGATGAAAACAACTCGACATGTTGTGTAAAATCATCTATTAGAACTTTGTCAGCAATTGCCATTTGGATGCTCTGATGAATCCCCGTATTCAATCTACCAAGAAAATTTCTACCAACTGTTTGCCCATACTTATTCATAATTCTTTGGTATTCACTCGCACGAATTTGAGTGACTTTTTTATTTCCAAATAATCTTTCAATTGTGTTTTTACGGAGAAGATATTTTTTCTTTGTTTCTTCCGACCTACTACTTGGTAAAATTTTTAGTTCAAGCCATTCTTGATATAGATCGGCAAGAGAAATATCTCTAGAAATTCTTTTTCCTAAACGAAGTTCTTGCAGAATCGGTTCAGCTTCTGACTCTGCAAGTTTTTTTGTTTTAAAACCGCTATTATGAGCAACAGTTTTTCCTTCGTTACGAATTTCATAGGTCCATAAATTACTATCTCCTCGCTTTCGGTAAAGAACACTTGCCATATTACGCCACCTCTGTTCCTAGAATCTCATTTACAACACTTTTTGGAACAACCATCAAACGTTTGCGATTATAAAATGTATAGCCTCGTGATACAAGTAATTCTCTTGCCTGATGGATGATATCATTTGCAGTGTGAGGGCGATAGCCCATTTCAATTAATTCTTTGTTGCTAATTAAATTATTATCCATAGTTATCCTCCTTATTGATTTTCTAAAGTCAGAAACTCACCTACAAGTAGTTGTAATTCTGTATTTAATTTAGGGAGATTCTGTATTAATACTTCTTTTAATTCTTCCGCAAATTGATTCGTTTCTTCTCTCAATAGTTTGCGGACTCTTGTTTTTTTCTTTTTGATGCTGTCTGATTTTAAATTTGGAAAAGCTAATGATAACAGTTCAGGATTGCTTAGAAAGATAATTGTAAAGGCTCTTTGATCCACTCGAATATGTTCTAGCTTATAAAATCCGAAATTATCAAGTCGATTCATAATATCTTGCACCATATCCTCCCCAATCGCTTTAGTTCTGAGTTGGAACTCTAGTCTCCACCAAAACGGATTTACACCCAAATCTAGCTTCTCTTCGTGCTTATGAGCAATGATTTCTTTATTCTTATCATATAACCTAACTTGTACATTACTACCGCTAGAACCCCAATATTTCGTCTCTAATTCGCCCCCTCTACCATAGAAGACCTTATGGGTAACACCACCTTTAATATGTTGCAAATTAACGATTTCAGGCCTGTTGAAAATGTCAAATGCCAAATCAAAACGAGACAAACGTACCGTCAATGAATTCAATCTGGCAAAGTACATTAATTACCTCCATACTTTCATTCCATCAAATTCTTTTAAAGTGTTAGGATTGAAATCAATCCGAATCAATTGTTCACCTCCATAAGTGGATAATTGGAAAAATATAATATTGATTGAATCATACTCATTAAAATCCTTAGCTAAAGTAAAGACATCATCTCGCACGTTATCATGTATTTCAAATGAGTCAACTCTTGTACTTATTGCCTGTTTCAGATTTTTGAAAATTCGTCTTAGGGGACCAGTGTCTGTATCCCAGATAACCGTTAATCTATCAATACTGACATCTAACCTCTGTACTAATTCTCCTATTTCACATCGTTCTTGAATGCTTCTTAAATCTTGTATAGAAATCAACAAAATTGTCCCCCCTTCTTTTAGATTTTTTAGGCCTCAGAAACACCGTCAAATCAACGTTTGCTCGTTCCGTCGTTCTTTGGACGTTGTCCTAAGTGTACCTTTTTGCTGGCTGTTAGAATAGCCAGCTTTTGCTTGGCTAGAAATTGTCTGGACGGCAGCCTGCAGGACTTCGCCTGACTTCACGTCAGGCTCGTCCCTTGCTCTTGTCCACACAATTTCTAGCTCCAAGGCTTCGAATAGTCATCAGTCATAGTCATAGTCTCGTCCTCAAATTCCTCCTCACTCACTATTCCTAAACATATGAGCTATTTGTATCATTTAAAAAATATTTTGAGCAGTCAACTAAAAACTTGATTTGTAAGTTTATAGGTGATAGAATAAGTTTAAAATACAACATAGGAGTTTATCATGACCTTTATTATTCAGAATTTTGGACCCAATTTGGCACGACTACGCATAGAAAAAGGAGTAAGTCAAACTCAACTTGCGGAAGATTTAGGAATCGGTAAACAATCCATCTCTGACTACTAAAAACAAAAAAGCTATCCTACCTTTGCAAATTTAGATAAGATAGCAGAATATT
>ERZ809194.1343-NODE-1343-length-9242-cov-2.912812_pt1 | contig 9242 bp, 6 predicted proteins | sample MGYA00520517_ERZ809194 | MGnify/ENA primary metagenome ERZ809194 (study PRJEB31570, sample SAMEA3213003) | Homo sapiens | biome: human-gut; feature: human gut; material: fecal | place: Sweden | collected 2011 ... | reverse complement strand
TCGTCAGCGGCCCTGCGCACCTTGCGGCGTGTGGATTCCGTGATCTGCACGTCCCGGTTGTCGTTCACCGCCCATGAGGCGGTTGCGATGGAGACACCAGCCGCTTCGGCCACGTCCCGCAATGTCACTTTCGCCATGCCCGCGTATCAGCCCCGTCCGACGCCTAGCGCATCAGGTTGCGCAGGACGTACTGGAGAATACCTCCGTTGCGGTAGTAGTCCGCTTCGCCTGGCGTATCGATGCGAACGACGGCATCGAATTCGGTCGTGGAACCGTCCGCGTGGGTGGCGGTGACGTGGACCGTCTTCGGGGTGACGCCCTTGTTGAGCTCCTCGACACCGGAGATGTCGTAGGTTTCGGTGCCGTTCAGGCCGAGGCTCTCATACGATTCGCCTTCGGGGAACTGCAATGGCAGCACGCCCATGCCGATGAGGTTGGAACGGTGGATGCGTTCGAAGCTTTCGGTGATGACGGTTTTGACACCCAGCATGACGGTGCCCTTGGCGGCCCAGTCACGGGAGGAGCCGGTACCGTATTCCTTGCCTGCGAGCACGACGAGCGGCACATCATGGTCGATATAGTCGCGAGACGCTTCGAAGATCGTGGTCGGCTTCTTGTCGAGGAAGTCGTAGGTGTAGCCACCAGGGGTGATTTCCTCGCCGACGGAGGCGAGCAACTGGTTGCGCAGGCGGATGTTGCCAAACGTGCCGCGGACCATGACCTCATGGTTGCCTCGACGGGAACCGTAGGAGTTGAAGTTCTTCGGTTCGACGCCACGGTCGGTCAGGTATTTGCCTGCCGGGCTGGAGGCCTTGAACGCGCCTGCCGGGGAGATGTGGTCGGTGGTCACGGAGTCGCCGAGCAGCGCGAGCACGCGGGCGCCGTGGATGTCCTTGACCGGATCCGGGGTGGCCTTCATGCCGTCGAAGAAGGTCTGCTTGCGCACGTAGGTGGAGTTCTCATCCCATGCGAACAGTTCGCCTTCCGGCACGTCAAGGCCCTTCCAACGGCGGTCGCCTTCGAACACGGAGGCGTAATCCTTGAGGAACATCTCGCGGCTGACGGTGCCATCCACCACTGCGGCGACTTCCTCATTGGTAGGCCAGATGTCCTTCAGGTACACGTCGTTGCCGTCCTGGTCCTTGCCGAGCGGCTGGGTTTCGAAATCGAAATCCATGGTGCCGGCGAGCGCGTAGGCGATGACGAGCGGCGGGGACGCGAGGTAGTTCATCTTGACGTCCGGGCTGATGCGGCCTTCGAAGTTACGGTTGCCGGACAGCACAGAGGTGACGGTCAAATCGTTGGCGTTGATGGCCTCGGAGATTTCCGGCAGCAGCGGGCCGGAGTTGCCGATGCAGGTGCCGAAGCCGACCAGCTGGTAGCCGAGCGCGTCGAGATCATCCTGCAGGCCGGCGGCCTTCAGATAGTCGGCGACGACCTGGGAGCCCGGGGCGAGAGACGTCTTGACCCACGGCTTGGGCTTCAGTCCCTTGGCATGCGCGTTGCGGGCGATCAGGCCGGCGGCGATCATGACGGACGGGTTGGAGGTGTTGGTGCACGACGTGATGGACGCGATCGCCACGTCGCCGTTCTTGATATCGAAGTCGCCACGGAATTCAGTGGATACCGCGATCGGATCCTGCACGGTCTTGTCGGTTTCGTACGCCGGCAGCGTGGCTTCGAACTTCTCTTTCGATTCGGACAGCCTGATGCGGTCCTGCGGACGCTTCGGTCCCGCGATGGAAGGCACGACGGTGCCGAGGTCGAGTTCCAGATATTCGGAGTACTGCGGTTCGACGTAGTCCGGATCGGTGGTGTCGCCCCACAGCTTGTTGGCTTTCGCGTAGGCTTCGACGAGAGCGATCTGCTCTTCGGAACGACCGGTCAGACGCAGATAGTCGAGGGTGACGTTGTCGATCGGGAAGATGCCGCAGGTGGAGCCGAATTCCGGTCCCATGTTGCCGATGGTGGCGCGGTTAGCCAGCGGCACGGAAGCGATGCCTTCGCCGTAGAATTCCACGAATTTGCCGACCACACCGTGCTGGCGGAGCATGTCGGTGATGGTGAGGACCACGTCGGTGGCGGTGACGCCTTCCGGAATGGATCCGGTGAGCTTGAAGCCGACGACGCGCGGCACGAGCATGGAGATCGGCTGGCCGAGCATGGCGGCTTCGGCTTCGATGCCGCCGACACCCCAGCCGAGCACGCCCAGACCGTTGACGGTGGTGGTGTGCGAGTCGGTGCCCACGCAGGAGTCGAGGTAGGCGAGGTCGCGACCGCGCTCCCCTGCCTTGGTCATGACGACTTTGGCGAGGTATTCGATGTTGACCTGGTGGATGATGCCGGTTCCCGGCGGCACCACGCGGAAGTTGCGGAAGGCCTGCTGGCCCCAACGCAGGAACTGGTAGCGTTCGCCGTTGCGCTGGTATTCGATGTCCATGTTCTGTTCGACCGCGTCGGCCACGCCGTACTTGTCGATCTGCACGGAATGGTCGATGACCATGTCGGACTGGACCTGCGGGTTGATGACCTCCGGATCTCCGCCAAGCTCCTTGACGGCGTCACGCATGGTGGCGAGGTCGACGATGCACGGCACGCCGGTGAAGTCCTGCATGACCACGCGGGACGGGGTGAACTGGATCTCGTGGCTCGGCTGTGCGGCCGGATCCCAATCCAACAGGGCCTTGACATGATCATCCGTGATGTTGGCGCCATCGATGTTGCGCACCAGGTTCTCAACAAGAACCTTCAACGAATACGGGAGATGATCGATGCCCGGCAAATCCGCGATGCGGTAAAAGTCGTAATCCTTGCCGCCCACCTTCAGGGTGTCGAGCTGGTCGTCGCGCACAGACATGCTACCTCCGAGCTTTTGTGGCTGGTTGAAACTTTCCAGCAGCCGATTATCCGTTGCCAACGATACAGCCACGTTACTTCAGCACTGGCGTGTCTTCTTGAAACGTGAGAAAATGGCGACCATTTTCGGCACGCACCATAGGCACAGCACGAAAACAATGGCGGACACCACAAGCGCGACGCCCGTCGCCGCGAGCATTTCGCCGGACGGTATCACGAGCGCGAAGAAACGTGCGACGGGCGGAATGAACAGGCCGGCCACGCCCGCCACGGCGAACGCCAATACCAGACCGCCTCTCCACGAGTTGAGTGGACGGGCCACGCGCGCCAGTACGAAGATGCCCATCATCAGCAGGATAATCGCGTTGACGCCACGAAGCATGCCCAGCTGCGCGGCGGAATGCTGTGCGTCCCAGCCCATGAACTTCGGCAACAGCCACGAATCGGCGAGAATCGACAGAGCCGTGGCGATGCCTCCCGGCAACGCGAAGTGCACCACGCGCCTGAGGAAGCCCGGAATGTAGCGGCGCGTGTTCGGCGCAAGCGCGAGGATGAACGCCGGCATGCCGATGGTGAGTGCGCCGATGTAGGTGATATGGCGGGGCAGGTATGGGAATGGGATCTGCGTCAGCACCACGCCGAGCGAGATCAGCGCGGAATATACGGTTTTGACGAGGAACAGGCTGGCCACGCGTTCCATGTTGGCCATGACCTGGCGTCCACGTGCCACCACATCGGGCAGATGCGAGAATTTCGAATCGACGAGCACCACCTGCGCCACGGCCTTGGTGGCGGGTGCCGCGTTGCCCATCGCGATGCCCAGGTCGGCCTCCTTGATGGCGAGCGCGTCGTTCACGCCGTCGCCGGTCATCGCCACGACATGATCGCCTAGGTGCAGCGCCTGGACGATCGCCTTCTTCTGGTCGGGCAGGACACGGCCGAGCACGTCCACGTTCTCCAGTACTTTCGCCAGTTCCGTGATGTCGGTGGGCAGTTCGCGCGCGTCCATGAAGCGTGGCTCCGCGTCTCCGGTGGGCCGTACTTTTCTTGCGATCGCACCGACGGTGACGGGATTGTCGCCGGAGATGATGCGGCAGCGCACGCCCTGCTCGCGGAACCAGGCGAGTGTGGCTTCGGCGTCGTCGCGAATGTGTTCGGAGCATAATACCAGCGCGACGGGCCGCGATGCGGGGTCGATGGCGGGATCGCTTTCGTAATCGGCGGGCGCCTTGCCGTCATGCCGTGCGATCAGCAGCACGCGGTTGCCGTCGTGTGCGGAATCGTTGACCAGTCGAAGAACGTCGGCGTAATCGCCATCCAAGTGGGACAGCACGACTTCCGGCGCGCCCATCGTCCATACCGCGCCGTCATCGGCAATCGAGCTCCATTTGCGTGCCGACGAGAACGGAACGCGCGCCGCGACGGGACCGGCGGAGAAACCCTGCTTGCCCAGTCCGTTGAGAATCGCCAATCCGGTGCCGTTCGGCTGTCCTTCGTTCGACAGGTCGTACAGCGCTTGTTTCACGGCATGTTCGTCAACGGTATTGGCGCCAACGCCATCCAGCATGCGTATTTCGTTGAGCATGATGCCGCCGTCGGTGACGGTGCCGGTTTTGTCGAGGTTCAGGCAGTCCACGCGTGCGAGGGTCTCCACGGATTCGAGCTCCTGCACGAGCGTGTTCTTGCGTGCCAAACGGATGGCGGCGAGCGCGAAGTTGAGCGAGGTGAGCAGTACGAGGCCTTCGGGGATCATGCCGACCACGCCAGCCACGGCGGACACCACGGAGGAACGCCATTGGCCGGTGGAGACGGCTACGTCCCAACCGCCGACCGCGTGCACCTGCGACCAGATGAGCAGCACGCACAGCGGCACGACGAGGAAGGTCATGAATTTGAGGATGGTGTTGATGCCCTTGTTGAGGTCGGACACGGTCTTTTTGTAGACCTTCGCCTGCGCGGTCAAGGTGGCGGCATAGCTGTGCGCGCCGACCGCGTTGACCTTGACCAAGGCCATGCCGGAGACCGCGGTGGATCCGGAATAGATGTCGTCGCCTTCGTTCTTGCGCACGGTGCGCGATTCGCCAGTGAGCATGGATTCGTCGAGTTCCAGGCCCCAGGTGCGCACGATCTGCGCGTCGGCGGGAACCTGTTCGCCGGAGCGGATCCACATGAGGTCGCCGAGCACGATTTCGTTGTGCGGCACTTCGACGTCCTTGCCGTCTCGTCGTACGAGATAGTCGGAGGCTACGAGGATGGAAAGCTTGTCGAGCGTTCGTTTGGCTTTCAGTTCGGTGATGATGCCGATGCCGGTGTTGATGAGGATGACGAGGCCGAACACGGCGTCTCTCCATGATCCCGTGACCAATACCATAACCATGGCGGCGAAGATGATGCCGTTGAACAGGGTGAACACGTTGGCTCGCACGATGTCGGCGAACGAACGTGACGTGGACGATTTGACGGCGTTGACCTGCCCGCTTTCCGTAAGGGCGGCGACTTCCGCTGCGGTGAGCCCCTTTTCACTGGTTTCAGGCATGGTTTGACTTTCGCTCATGCTGCCAGCATACCGCTTGGCGATGCGCGCCCGCAGGCTTTTCCCGTAAAGCTCCGGCAAAATTCAGGGTTTTCTCAGGGTGCGTTCAGCGCCACGCATCCGAACCGATTCGAACTCACCCGAATGCGTGGAGCGGTTCACTGTTTGCCGCCGTGGCTGATGGTGGTGACGAGGATTGTTCTGTCGTGCGGGTCGTTGTTGGCTATGCCGGCGACCGCGTCGGCGAGCGGCGTCGCATCCGTCATGCGGTCGTTGATTGTGAGCGTCGCCGCGAACAGCGTGCTGTCGTTCGGCGTGGCGATCGGGTTGAGCAGTGCCACTGGAATGCCCGCCTGTCCCAGCCGTCATGGTTCACGCCGGACACGTCGATTCCCGAAATGACGATGATGCTGACCATGCGTTGCGCCATATCCTCGACCGCTTGCCGGGCGGTGTCCTGCATGTCGACCGTGCCGGCGACCGGCAGATACACCGGCCTGAGCCCGCCCGCCTCCATGGCATCCAACGCCAGGCGATCGGTCTGTTCGTCTTGGGAGCCGATCATGGCCACGTCGAGACTGTTGCGGTCCTTCATGCTGTGGGCGACCGCATCGCCTGCGGACTGCGTATCTCCCACCGCGGCATTGTTCGGCGTGCAGCCGGCCAGCATGGAGATGCCGAAGACGGCTGCAAGGAGACCGGCTGCGGCACGCCGCGCGAAACCGGTCATCGTGTGGCTTTCCTGAATAGCGCCACCGTTTCGACATGGTGGGTGGTCGGATAGATGTCGAATGCGCGAATATCGGCAAGATCGTATCCGAGCGAGGCCAATGTGGCGGTGTCGCGTGCCAGCGATGCCGGGTCACAGGCGATGTATACGACGCTTCGCGCGCCGGATTCGGCGATCTGCCTGCATACCTTCGCACGTGCGCCGGCACGCGGCGGATCAAGCACCACGATATCGGGTTTGGCCAAATCGTTGCGTACGTTGGCAAGCGTCTTGGCCACATCGCCCACACGGGCGTCGACATTGCCCAAATGGATGGCCCTCAGATTGCGTTGCGCGTGTTTGACAGCGGTCTTGCCACCTTCCACGCTCAGCATGCGCGTGCGGCCGGCGCTTAACGTGGCCAACGGCAGCGTGAACAGGCCGGAACCGGAATACAAATCCCACAGGCATGCGGAAGCGGCGCCGTCAAGCTCGCCATGCACCAAGGACATCACATGGCCGGTCAACGCGATCGGCGCGTGACGGTGCATCTGCCAGAATCCGCCGGCGTCCACACCGTATTCGAATTCACGTCCGCACACCGTCACCTTTTCGGTAAGCTCGCGATTGCCCGCCGTCACCTCGCCATCGACGAGCACGGCGTAGTTGTCGGCGATTTTGGCATTGCCGCGAGGCTCGGGAACAGACAGACGAATCTGCGATCCGGGAGTGAATCCCCCATCCCACACGTGTTCCTTCTCGGCCACGTTAAGCAACGCGCGACTGGCCAACGGCATGGTGTCGATCGGCACGCGCACGTGGGTGCCGCGTCTGCGCATGGACGGTCGGCCGTTCTCGTCCGCGATCATCTCGATGCGGGTACGCCAGTGCAGCCCCTGCTCCGCCTCATCCTCGGGCATGCGCTCGATCGGCACGTCAACGTCGACATGGCCGAGACGTCTCATCTGTTCGGCGATGGACGTGGATTTCCATTTAAGCTGTCCGGGCAGTGAGACGTGCACCAAATCGGCACCGCCGACGCCGCCGCCCATGGCAAGCGGACCCGCCAACGGCCATACGGGTTCGACGCGGTCCTCGCTGGCTTCCAGCACTTCCGTCACTTCGCCAGTCCAAAAACGGTCCTCGCGATCATGTGGCTCGTCCAACACGACGCGTACCAGCTCGCCCGGCAACGCGAATCGCACGAACACGACGCGTCCGTCGATGTGGCCGACGCAACGGCCTTGGTCGGCGTATCGTTCGATGCGGATGGTCGATTCCATCAGTGCTGTTCCTCCGTTTCGTTGTTGTCGTCCATCGCGTCGGCGTTTGGTTCGGCCAACGTCTTATGCCGATGCATGGGGGTGGCCACGATGAGGTACGACACCCAGATGGCCAACGCCCAGAACGGAATGCCCATGAGCAGACGTGCAGTGCCGAGCCAGCCGACCTGGTTGGACAGGTACAACGGCACCTGCACCACCAGTCGCAGTGAGAACACACCGATCCACAACGCGGTGATGATGGTGTACGCGCGGTTCAATGCCTTGTCGCCACGCCAATCGGCAAGCCATGCGCGCAGATGCTCGGTTGGCAGTGTCCGGATGAATTCGATCACCAAGCCAAGTCCCGGTACACGTACCATCAACGAAATGGCGAGCAGCACGATGTAGAAGGCGTTGGTCAGGAATCCGAACATGTAGTAGTTGCGCGCCTCGTGGCTGTTCCATGCCCAGATCAGGCAGATGCCGACTGCCAGAAGGCCGGAGACGGCGCCCATGACGGATTGGCGTTGGCATAGGCGGACGATCACCTGCAGTACGGCGAGGGATGCGGATACGCCGATGGTCAGATGCAGGTCGGAGGTGATGACGAACATCACCACGAACACCACGCCCGGCAGCATCGATTCGACGACGCCGCGCGGACCGCCGATCGCGTCGATGACGGAGAAATCGTCGGCATCGCCGGCGTCGGCGAGCGCGCCGAGGCCGGTTCTTTTCTTGGTTTCGGTTTCAGCCATGCGTTTGTGTTTTCGTGGTCGTCGTTCGCTCAGCGCACTTCGGAGAACATCGGTCCACGCGACAACGTGGTCTTGACCTCGACCTGCTGGTCGGAGTCAAACGGTCCCTTCGGCTGGCCTGGAATGTCCATCGTCCTGCCTGCCTGTTCGGCTTCGGCGGCTTCCTTGGCGGCCTTGCGTTCGGCCGGGGCGACCGGCGGATGCATCGGGATGAGGTCACGCGGGGCCAGTGGGTCCTCGCCGCGTTCCACGACGATGTTGGAGAAAAGCTGGTTCAGCGCCTTGGTTTCGGCGTGGTCCGGATCGGTGGCGGCTTTGCCGGAGAAAATGCCGCGCAGCATCCACCGCGGTCCGTCCACACCGACGATGCGGGTGACGACCTTGCGTCCGCCCTTGACCACGACCGGCAGTGTCAGTTCGATGCCGAACACGCCGTCGGTCTCCTTGGCGTCTTTGTTGGCCTCAACCAGGTCGGCGCGCACGTCATCCCACAGTCCCATGGTCTTCGGCGCGGCGAAGGCTTCGATCTCCACGCTGGAGGATCCGTAGGTGATGGTGGTGCCGAGCACCTGCTGGGTGGCGCGGTTGGCCTTCACGCGCAGTTCGATGCCTTGGAGGAACGGCAGATAGTAGGCGCCCATGTCGAGGTATTCGTCATAGTCGGGCACGTTCTCGTCGTCGACGTCCCACGGACCGTGCTCATCGCCACGGCCGTCGTACTCATCGGACGGTTCCGGAAGGATGGTTTCCTGAATTCCACCGGCGGGCGCCTCGGCGGTTTCGGAGATGGCCTCATCGGCCTTGTCGTTCTCTTCGGCGGCGGCTTCAGCGGCTTCCTCGCTCTGACGCTTCTTCTTGCCGAATCCAAACAGTCCCATGATGTTCCTCATTTCATTACGGTTGCAACCGTGACTAGCCTAGCACCCATGCTTAATACGGGCTGGGAATCGGAGTGTGTCCTCCCGTTGCCCGGCATTGGCCGGATGGCGGCCGCAAAAACTCACACGTCGTAGGTGATGCTCAGCGGCGCATGGTCCGACCATCGCAGGTCGTAGGTCGGAGCTTTGTCGATGACGAATCCGCGGGCCGTTTCGGCGAGTTCGGGGGTGGCGAACTGGTAG
>ERZ809194.1340-NODE-1340-length-9258-cov-4.790720_pt1 | contig 9258 bp, 6 predicted proteins | sample MGYA00520517_ERZ809194 | MGnify/ENA primary metagenome ERZ809194 (study PRJEB31570, sample SAMEA3213003) | Homo sapiens | biome: human-gut; feature: human gut; material: fecal | place: Sweden | collected 2011 ... | reverse complement strand
TTTTTAAACATCAGAGTGATTTTCCTAAATTTAAAAAGAAAGGTAAATCTGATGTGAAGATGTATTTCGTCAGAAATAACCCAAAGGATTGTCAATGCGAAAGGCACAGACTTAAGATCCCACCCCTGGGCTGGGTCCGTATCAAAGAAAAAGGATATATCCCAACAACAAAGGATGGATATATGATCAGAAGTGGTACAGTGTCTGTTAAGGCTGGCAGATTTTATGTTTCTGTTCTTGTAGAGATTCCTGATATCAATATCGACAATAACTCAAACGAGGGAATTGGTATAGACCTTGGACTAAAAGATTTTGCCATTGTTTCAAATGGAAAGACATACAGGAACATCAACAAATCGGCAGGATTAAAGAAACTTGAAAAACAACTGATCCGGGAACAGAGAAGTCTTTCCCGAAAATATGAAAATTTAAAGAAAGGAAAGTCCACTCAAAGAGCAAATATACAGAAACAAAAGCTTAAGGTACAAAAACTTCATCATAAAATGGATAATATCCGTACGGATTACATTAACAAGACAATCGCTGAGATAGTGAAAACCAAACCGTCTTACATAACGATTGAAGATTTAAATGTAAAAGGAATGATGAAAAACAGGTGTCTTTCAAAAGCTGTTGCATCTCAGAAGTTTTATGAATTTAGAACAAGGCTTAAAGCCAAGTGTGATGAAAACGGCATTGAATTAAGGGTAGCAGATAGATTTTATCCGTCTTCAAAGACCTGTCACCATTGTGGTTCTGTCAGGAAAAATTTAAAGCTTTCAGATAGAATTTACAGATGTGAATGCGGCTATGTTGCAGACAGGGATCTCAATGCGGCACTTAATTTAAAAGATGCTAAAACTTACAGGATTGCATGATTAAAAGCAAATGTAAGTATGTACCGAAGGCTATTTTGGGAATTAACGACTGTGGAGTGTACAAGAACCTGTGAGTAGCGTATTGCCTGCAATCGTCAAAACATACACAATGAAGCAGTAAGAAGTATTCGTGAGGACTTCAATTTCTCGATGTGTTTGAGTATATTTAAACATATTTGGAGTGGCAGAGGACATGGAGAGACAATTTACCAGACAGGCAGAGAATGCCCTCAAATTGGCAAAGACAACTGCGAAAACCTGTGGACATGGATATATCGGAACAGAACATCTTCTTGCAGGTCTTTTGAAAGAACCTGAAGGCACTGCGGGAAAAGTGCTGCAGGAATTTAACGTAGAAGAAGAAAAACTCAGGGAACTTATCAGCAGCCTGGTTACACCGGTTCAGGGCAATACTGCGGCAGCAGAAACAAAAGATCCCCAGTACAGCCCGAGAGCAAGAAGGATCATTGAACAGGCGAAGGAAGATGCTGAGAGTATGGAATGTCTTTGCGGAACAGAGCACCTGTTGCTTTCGCTTCTGAAAGAGACAGACTGCGTAGCAACCAGACTGCTTTTTACAATGGGAGTAAATATCCAGAAGTTGTTTGCGGCTATCCTGACAGCTATGGGATTTGACAATGATACCATTGCAGAGGAATTTCAGTACGCAAGGAATGCGGGAAACAAAAAAGTGACCAGTACCCCTACGCTGGATCAGTACAGTCGTGACCTGACACAGCTTGCAGCAGAGGGAAAACTGGATCCTGTGATAGGGCGTGATAAAGAAATTACCAGACTGATTCAGATTCTGAGCAGACGTACGAAGAATAATCCGTGTCTGACAGGGGAACCCGGAGTAGGTAAGACTGCCATTGTAGAGGGACTTGCACAGCGCATCGTTATGGGAATGGTTCCGGATACAGTGAAGGATAAGCGTCTTGTTGTGTTAGATCTTTCCGGCATGGTTGCGGGAAGCAAATACAGAGGTGAATTTGAGGAACGCATTAAGAATGTGATCCAGGAAGTAAAAGAACATCAGGGAATTCTGCTGTTCATTGATGAAATCCATACCATCATCGGAGCAGGTGGAGCGGAGGGAGCACTGGATGCTTCTAATATCCTGAAACCTTCTCTTTCCAGAGGTGAGATTCAGCTTATCGGCGCGACTACTCTGGAGGAATACCGTAAATATATTGAAAAAGACGCAGCACTGGAACGAAGATTCCAGCCTGTGACAGTGGAAGAATCATCTTCAGAGGAGACTGTTGAGATCCTTAAAGGTCTGCGTCCATATTATGAGAAACATCATGGGGTAAAGATTGAAGATGAGGCACTTGAGGCAGCAGTAAAAATGTCACAAAGATATATCAATGACCGTTTCCTTCCGGATAAGGCAATTGATATTATTGATGAAGCAGCATCAAAGGTTCAGCTTGCGGGTTATCAGTCAGCACCTGAAATGGAACAATATGAACTGGAACTGAATGAACTTCGTGAGGAGAAAGAACAGGCAGTTAAGACTGCAGATATTGAACGCGCAAAAAAAGCACAGGTACGCCAAAATGAAGTGGAAGCCGAAATGGAGAAAATCCGCATTAAGACTGAACGTAGAAATAAGAGGAAGAAACTTGTTGTAGATGAAGCTGCTGTTGCAGAGACGATTTCTGACTGGACAAAGATTCCTCTTCAGAAACTGACAGAGGGAGAAACCAAACGTCTTGCTCGTCTGGAGAAAGAACTTCATAAACGTGTGATCGGACAGAACGAGGCAGTGAAAGCTGTTGCGCAGGCAGTGAAACGGGGAAGAGTAGGACTTAAAGATCCGAACCGTCCCATTGGTTCTTTCCTTTTCCTTGGACCTACAGGTGTTGGTAAGACAGAACTTTCCAAGGCTCTGGCAGAAGCTGTCTTTGGAAGTGAACAGGCGATGATTCGTGTAGATATGTCCGAATATATGGAGAAACACAGTGTCTCCAAGCTGATCGGTTCTCCTCCGGGATATGTAGGATATGAAGAAGGCGGCCAGCTCAGTGAGAAGGTCCGCAGAAATCCGTACAGTGTATTGCTTTTTGATGAGATTGAGAAGGCACATCCGGATGTGTTTAATATACTTTTACAGGTGCTGGATGACGGTCATATTACAGATGCACAGGGAAGAAAAGTCGACTTCAAACAGACGATTATTATTATGACTTCCAACGCAGGGGCACAGGCGATCATGGAACCGAAACGTCTGGGATTCATGTCTGATAATGATGAGAAGAAAGACTATGAACGAATGAAAGGCGGTGTGATGGAAGAAGTGCGCCGGATTTTCAAACCGGAGTTCCTGAACCGAATTGACGATATCATGGTGTTCCATGTGCTGAATAAAGAAGATATCCGGAAAATTGTGACATTGCTTCTTAAAACACTGGAGAAACGATGTGCAGAACAGATGGAAATTCATCTTACAGTGACAAACGCTGTGAAAGATTTTATTGCAGAAAAAGGTTCTGATAATAAATATGGTGCCAGACCGCTGCGTCGTGCAATTCAGAGTAAGATAGAAGATGCGCTTGCAAACGAGATTCTGGAAGGCAGAGTAAAACGTGGAGATAGTGTACAGGTGAAACTTCATAAAAACGAGATTGCATTTGAAGTGAAAAAACAGTAGAAATCTCTGAGCAGACAGATATTTACAATTAAAGCAGAGGACTCACATGATTCACAGAAATTGTGAAATTAGTATAAAAAAATCAGTGAGATACTGGTCAAAAAAGTGAATGTATTATATAATAAGCACATAAAATGTCGGAAAAGTACAGAGATAGTGAAAAAATGTACGGCATCGGCAGATGAACCGGTGGAGCGGCAAACAAAAGAGTCTTAGGAGGACATAGGAAATGGCAGTAGTAAAAGAATTAATCCGTACAGAAGAGAATGGAGCAATCAGCTTTGGTGACTATGAGCTTGCACAGAAGTCTAAATTATCAGACTATCAGCATCAGGGCGATATGTATAAAGTAAAAACTTTTAAGGAGATTACCAAGCTCGAGAGAAACGGAATGTTCGTTTACGAATCAGTTCCGGGAACAGCAGTATTTAATCTTACACAGAGTGAAGCTCAGATGGATTTCCATGTAGAGGGACCGGAAGATGCACAGATCACAGTGGAGATGGAGCCGGATACAGAATATGAAGTATTTATTGAGCAGGCAAGCGCAGGTAAGATGAAAACAAACCTGGGCGGTAAACTTTCCTTTAGCGTGGAACTTGGCAATGCTGCAAGAGTAGAAGTAAAGATTGTAAAATGTTGAAAAATAAAAAGACGGTATATTTTTGCCAGGAGTGCGGATATGAATCCGCAAAATGGATGGGGCAGTGCCCGGGATGCAAGTCCTGGAACACCTTTGTGGAAGAGACAGTTTCCACAAAGAAGCCATCCTCTTCTGGAGCAATGAAATCATCAGAAAAAAGGCAGGAACCGGTGATCCTTAAAGACATCAGCCTGTCAGAAGATGAACGGCAGACAACTCAGATTGGTGAACTTGACAGGGTGCTGGGCGGCGGTATCGTCCCCGGCTCCCTTGTTTTAGTGGGAGGAGATCCGGGAATCGGAAAATCAACGCTGCTTTTACAGGTGTGCAGGAATCTGGCAGAGAAGCAGGTTTCGGTTCTTTATATTTCAGGCGAGGAATCTCTGAGACAAATTAAGCTGAGAGCTAATCGTATCGGGCAGTTTACGGATAAGATGCAGCTTTTATGTGAGACGAACCTGGAAGTGATACGTGAGGTGATCGAGCGCAGAAAACCGGATGTGGTTGTGATCGACTCCATTCAGACTATGTTTCACGAAGATGTAAGTTCGGCACCGGGAAGTGTCTCTCAGGTGAGAGAATCTACCAATATCCTTATGCAGATCGCAAAGGGAATGGGGGTGTCCATTTTTATTGTAGGTCATGTGACGAAAGAAGGAAATGTGGCAGGTCCGAGAGTTCTGGAACATATGGTGGATACGGTGCTTTATTTTGAAGGCGACCGGCATGCTTCTTATCGTATCCTGCGTGCGGTGAAGAATCGTTTTGGATCTACGAATGAGATTGGTGTTTTTGAAATGTGTAATACAGGTCTTGAGGAGGTGAAGAATCCGTCGGAATATATGCTGAATGGCAGACCGGAGGATGCGTCGGGTTCTGTTGTGGCGTGTTCTATGGAAGGAACCCGGCCGATTCTGGTTGAAATCCAGGCACTTGTGTGCCAGAGTAATTTCGGTATTCCGAGGCGGACAGCGGTGGGAACTGATTTTAACAGAGTGAATCTCCTTATGGCTGTGCTTGAGAAGAAAGTAGGACTCCGTCTGGCTGCATCGGATGCTTATGTCAATATTGCAGGGGGAATGAAGATGACAGAGCCGGCAATTGACCTTGGGATCTGTCTGGCGATTGTTTCCAGTGCGAAGGATATTGTGATTCCTGATAATGTGATGGTATTTGGCGAGGTTGGTCTGAGTGGTGAAATCCGCGCAGTGAATATGGCAGGCCAGCGTGTGCAGGAGGCGAAAAAGCTGGGATTTGGAACAGTTGTGCTTCCGGAAGTGTGTAGGTCTTCTGTTGGAAAAGTGGAAGGAATCAACTTGGTTTATGTGTCGCAGATTCGTGATGCGATTGGTTATATTATGAAAAAATAGATTGTCAGACTACTGGCTTATATATGGTTTGAATAAGTCGATCAGACTGTCGTCAAAGATATTTTTGCCTGAGAAAGTCTGCTGACAGAGAGAAAGAGGAAAGGATCAAAAGTTATGGCGAGTGGGATTGATACAGTGATATTTGATATGGATGGAGTGATTTTTGATTCGGAGATTCTTGTGCTTCAAGCGTGGAAAGAAGTGGCAGAACGTCATGGAATCGCAGGAGTTGAGGCGGCATGTCATGAGTGTCTGGGAACAAACAGTGTTGTAAGTAAAGGGGTTTTTCTGAAGCATTATGGTGAAGATTTTCCATATGAGGAATATAAAGCGGAGATGGCAGAGGTGTTTTTCAGTCATGCTTCCGGAGGTAAACTGGAAAAGAAGCCGGGGGTTGAGGAGCTTTTGAAATATCTGAAGATGAGGGGATTTAAGATTGGGCTTGCCAGTTCTACCCGGGAGGTACTGGTGCGTTCGGAGATTTCAGATGGCGGGCTGCTGGGATATTTTGATCAGATTATCGGGGGAGATATGGTGGAACGGAGTAAGCCGGAACCGGATATTTTTCTGGAGGCTTGCAGACGACTGGGGACCAGACCGGAGAATTGTTATGTGATTGAGGATTCTCATAATGGAATCAGGGCGGCTTATGCAGCAGGGATGCATCCGATCATGGTGCCGGATCTGATGGAGGTGACGGAGGAGATGAAGTCCCTCGCAGAAGAGATTCTGGGATCGCTTTGCGCAGTGCAGGAATTTTTGCAGGGGTCAGGCATATAAATTCATTTGTTTTTATGAGTGTCAGTGATTGAATAAAAAAGAAATCTGTTTTTACTGGTGTTTATTTCAAAACTTTTCCAGGAAAACAGATTCCTTTTTTGTTATATTAAGTTTTTGCTTATGAGAGAACTCCTGTTGACTGTAAAAACAGGATAAACATCATAACCGGCGCAACATAGCGGATCATGATTCGATAAAGTTTTTTTCTGCGGAATCTGCTGCCGTTTCGTTCCATTTCATCAATGACATAATCAGGTGTCATAACCCATCCGATCAGGATGGTGGAAAGTAATGCGATAAATGGCATCATAACACTGTTGCTGATGTAATCCATAATATCAAGCAGCTGTCCTGTAGAGCCATTGGGCAGTTCCACTTCTACATAGAAAATGCTGTATCCCAAAGCAATGATCGCAGAAGCAGCAAGATAAACTGCAGATAAAACAGAAACAGTTTTTTTTCTGCCTGTGTGGAAGATTTCCATACAGTTTGCAACGATGGATTCCAACACAGAGATGCAGGATGACAGTGTTGCAAAAATAGCAGTTACGAAAAAGAGGATTCCTACAAATATGCCTGCTTTTCCCATGGCTGCAAAGACCTTTGGGAGAGAAACAAACATAAGGCTTGGACCGGCTTCCATTCCTTCTGTTCCGGAAAATACGAATACAGCAGGGATGATCATGGCACCTGCAAGAAATGCCACTCCTGTGTCAAAAATTTCAATCTGATTAACAGCCTTGTTTAAGTCAACATCAGGTTTTACATAAGAACCGTAGGTGATCATGATTCCCATGGACACGCTGAGAGAGAAGAACAGCTGACTCATTGCATCCAGTAAAATCTGTAAAAATCGCTGTACAGTAAGCCCCTCAAGATTTGGGGTCAGGTAATAAAGAAATCCCTGGATCCCGGTATGTACCTGGCCGGAAGAATCTGTATGTTTCAGAGTCAGGGAATAAATGGAGATGATGACAACGAGTACCAGAAGAACCGGCATCATCCATTTGGATACTTTTTCAATACCATCCTGCACACCATTGTATACAATAAATGCAGTTACACCCATGAAAATAAGTGCAAAAATAACAGGTGAGGTGGAGGATGTGATAAAAGAAGTAAAATAATCATCTGCTGCAGCAGCCTTTGCCTGTCCTGTCAGGTAGACTACAGCATATTTGGTGATCCATCCACCGATCACTGCGTAATAAGTCATAATAAGAACAGGTACAAGAAAAGTCAGAATGCCTAAGAATTTCCACTTGGGCTTCATTTCAGCATAAGCACCGATCGCACTTTTCTGAGTGCGGCGGCCGATTGCGATATCAGATGTAAGCAGGGTAAATCCAAATGTAAGTACAAGTATAAAATAAATGATTAAAAACAGACCGCCTCCATCTTTAGCTGCAAGATATGGGAATCTCCATAAATTGCCTACTCCTACAGCACTGCCGGCTGCGGCAAGGACAAACCCGAGCTGTCCTGAAAAATGATTTGATTTCCTTTCCATAATAGATAATCTCCTGTATGATTTATGTTTGCATAAGTACGATAACATATGTTAACATATAAGTAAAATGAATGTTTTTGCTAGTATACATTAAAAAAAGTAATGGATAAAAACAGACAAGAAGTAAGGATCGTAAATGAAGGAAATCAGAGACAGATATGAAATTTTTTTGAAGGTATGTGAGACTGGAAGTTTTTCGAAAGCAGCAGAGGCGCTAAACTATACACAATCGGGAATCAGTCAAATGATGGCCGGATTTGAGGAGGAACTGGGAGTACAGTTATTTGCAAGAGCTAAAAAGGGTGTAACTCTGACGGATAATGGAAGAATGCTGATGCCTTATATACAGGAGATGACAAATCAGAAAGATAAACTTAGACAGGCTGCTTTTAATATTAATCATAAAATAGAAGGAAAACTCAGAATAGGAAGCTTTTCCAGTGTAACTGCAATGTGGATGCCGGAAGTGATCCATTATTTTAACAGAAATTATCCACAGGTTGAGGTGCAGATCTTTGATGGAAATTATGATGAGATCAGAGACTGGATCATACATGGGCAGGTGGACTGCGGATTTCTGTCTTCGATCGTTGCAGATAATCTGAAGTTTTATCCATTATGTGAGGATCCTCTCTGTGCTGTGATGCAGAAAAATCATCCTCTTGCAGAAAAGAAAAGTGTGAGACTGGAAGAACTGTTGGAGTATCCTTTCATTATAGAGACTCCGGGATGTGATAATGATATTTTGCATTTATTGGAAAGATGTGGGAAGGAGCCAAAGACTTCTTACAGTTTTCGTGATGATACGCTTATTATGGCATTTGTGAAAAATGGGCTGGGAGTGACGATCTCACAGAAGCTGGTTATGAAGGCGTTTGCCAATGATGTAGAGAGCAGACCTCTTGAACCGGGGAGATCCAGAATTATTGGGTTGGCATTTGTAAAAACAATGAACTCGGTTGTGACGAAGATATTGTTGGAATATCTAAAGGGGATGATGTAGTATTTTGCAGTGAAGAGAGTCCTGTTTTATGGCATATATGGCATGAAAATAAAAAGATTGTCAAATTATGGAATTAACTGTTGACATTGTGGCTTTTCGGTGTTATATTAGATGAGCTGTCGGGAATAATTGTTTGTAAGATAAAAACAATTTAAAAAGATTTCTGAAAGAAAAAAGAAATTCCAAAAAGTGCTTGACAACTTAAAACAAACATGTTAAAGTAACCAAGTCGCTTGAACAGAGCTGACAGTCATACATCTGAGGAGCATTTCGAGAAATCGAAAGAGTCCGAAAAACTTTGAAAAAACTCAAAAAAGTGCTTGACAAAGAAAAACAGATGTGATAAAGTAAACAAGCTGTCGCGAGACAGACAACCTTGATAACTAAACAGTGAAACACATACGATTCTCGAAAATTC
>ERZ809194.1338-NODE-1338-length-9268-cov-2.949636_pt1 | contig 9268 bp, 8 predicted proteins | sample MGYA00520517_ERZ809194 | MGnify/ENA primary metagenome ERZ809194 (study PRJEB31570, sample SAMEA3213003) | Homo sapiens | biome: human-gut; feature: human gut; material: fecal | place: Sweden | collected 2011 ... | reverse complement strand
TTATACAGGACGTTTCACAGCTAATGCTAGTGCTGAGGTTGATGTAACTCAAGGCAATTTGAGTGGAACCATTTCTATTGTCAACAATAATCCAACTGTTGGTAGCTTTGATGTAGTCATCTCTAATGTCAAAGCACCAAATGGTGTTGAAACAGTCTCTGTTCCAATTTGGTCAGAAATTAATGGTCAAGATGACATTATCTGGTATAAGGCAACTCGTCAAGCCGACGGTTCTTACCGAGTGACTATCAAAGCAACAGATCATAAGAATTCTCTAGGAAATTACCGTGCTGATGCCTACATCGTAGATGACTCTAATAAGCGTTTCTACATTACTGAAAAAGTGGTAGAAGTTACTCAAACTCGCCCTAGTGCAAGTCTCGTTATTGAGAATAATGCTGATTTAGGCACTTTTGACGCTGTTATCCGCAATATCGTAGCACCAAATGGGGTTATGGAAGTCTTAGTTCCTTCATGGAGTCTTGTTAATAGACAAGATGATCTCGTTTGGCATAAGGCTAGTCATCAATCTGACGGTTGCTACCGTGTTACTATTAAGACTAGCGAGCATAAGAATTCTCTAGGAAATTACCGTGCTGACGTTTACATCGTAGATAATGCCAACCAACGTCATTATGTCACTGAAACTATTGTAGATGTAAAACATAATAAACCAGTAGGTGCCATTTCAGTAGTTAATAACAATAAAGATACTGGTACTTTTGATGTCATTATCAGTGATGTCTATAGTTCTAAAGGTGTTCGTACTGTTCAAGTACCTATTTGGTCTGAAAAAGATGGCCAAGATGACATTCGTTGGTATGAAGCCACACGACAAGCTAATGGCACTTATACGGTAAATGTTCAAGCTACTAGTCATAAAAACTCAATAGGCTTGTACAATATTCATTTGTACTACATTTTAAATGATGGGTCACGAGTTGGTGTAGGAGGGACAACGACAACAGTTGAATTCCGTAATGCTAAGACAAAAACGCAAACCTATATCACTAATGTTAATTCAGAAGCAGGTAGTTTTTACAGTAGTAGTTGATCAAGCGCCACAAGGTCGTCAGATTCAGAATATCCGTGTAGCTGTATGGTCGGAAAGCAACTAAGGCAACCTTTCTTGGTACAATACAGCACCTACTGGCTCACACACTGAAATCAATGTTTCGACTGTTAATCATACGAATCTTATCGGCAGCTATACGACTCACGTTTATGTAGATACTGATCCGACAGTCTACACCAACCCTTACTTTGTCAAGGATGTGCGTTTGACTGGGGCTCAGCAGCTTAGTCCAAGCCAAATAGAACTTAGTTTCACCAACTTAGACGAGGTCTCATCTGAAGACATTCTCAAAGACCTCAAGGTTACCTATAAGGATGGTAACAGTGTGATTCTTAAACAGCTTGAGTTGGATACTAAGCTCAAAAAAGCTACATTAACTGGTGATTTTGTTGCGAAAAATCTGCCTTACAAGGTCACTTTGGGCAATGATAGTTTTAAAACATCTGATAGTTGGCAATTGAAGGTTGCCCTCTACAGTTACGATGGCGAATTGGGTGCTCGTCTAGAAGAGAATGGTACTAAGGCACATGTGACCCTTTGGTCACCAAGTGCTGATCAAGTAGATATCATTGTCTATGATAAGAATAATCAAGATAAGGTGCTTGCTGAACATACTCTAAGCAAAGGACTTCGAGGTACTTGGCAAGATGACTTGCTTGCGACTGATTTTGGTTTGGAAAACTTAACCGGTTATTTCTATCAATACCGCATCAAACGTGGTGATCAGTCTGTAATCGTTTTGGATCCGTATGCGAAGTCTTTGGCCGCTTGGAATAGTGACAATGTCAGCCAGGGACCTGAACACAAGATTGCCAAGGCTGCCTTTGTAGATCTTGCTAATTATGGACCAAAAGATCTTGACTACGCTAAGATTCCAAACTTTAAATCTCGAGAAGATGCCATCATTTATGAGGATCATGTCCGTGATTTTACCTCTGATAAGGCTATTTCAGCTGAATTGAAACACCAGTTTGGGACTTTTGCAGCCTTTGCGGAGCGTTTGGATTATCTTAAAGACCTTGGCGTAACCCATATTCAGCTTTTGCCAGTATTAAGCTACTATTTTGTCAATGAAATGCAAAATGGGAAGCGTTTGGATGCCCATGCATCAAGTAACAGTAACTATAACTGGGGTTATGACCCACAAAACTATTTCTCTTTGACGGGTATGTATTCTGAAAAGCCAAGTGATCCAGCTAAACGTATCGAAGAATTCAAGAATTTAGTTTCTGCTATTCATGCCCACGGTATGGATGTTATCTTGGATGTAGTCTACAATCACACAGCCAAGACAGCTATTTTTGAAGACCTTGAGCCAAATTACTATCACTTTATGGATGCTGATGGCACACCACGTTCGAGTTTTGGAGGTGGTCCGTCTAGGCACGACTCACTATATGAGTCGTCGTGTCTTGGTGGATTCGATTGCTTATCTTACTAAGGAATACAAGGTTGATGGTTTCCATTTTGATATGATGGGTGACCATGATGCTGAAAGTATCGAGAAGGCTTACCTTGCTGCAAGCGCTCTAAATCCAAACCTCATTATGCTTGGTGAGGGCTGGGTGACTTATGCTGGCGATGAAAATAGTCCTGTTCAGCCTGCCGATCAGTCTTGGATGAAGAATACAGATACCGTAGCTGTATTTTCAGATGATATTCGAAATATCCTCAAATCAGGTTATCCAAATGAGGGCGACACCTGCCTTCATCGCAGGTGGAAAACGTGATATTAATAAGGTTTTTGACAATATCAAGGCGTAACCAACTAACTTTGAGGCTGATTCCCCAGGTGACGTTATCCAGTATATTGCTGCTCACGATAATTTGACCCTTTTTGATATCATCGCCCAATCAATCAAGAAGGATACAAGCAAGCCTGAGAATAATGCTGTAATTCATCGTCGGTTGCGTCTAGAAAACCTCATGGTCTTGACTGCTCAAGGAACATCCTTTATTCATTCTGGTCAGGAATATGCTCGTACGAAACAGTTCCGCGATCCTGCCTATCGTTATCCGGTTTCTGAGGACAAGGTGCCGAATAAGGCTCATCTTTTAGTTGATGAAAAAGGAAATCCGTTTGATTATCCGTACTTTATCCATGATTCTTATGATTTTAGTGACGCCATTAACCATTTTGACTGTACTAAGGCGACTGATACTAAGTCATTCCCAGAAAATACGAAAACACGTGCCTTTGCCAAAGGTTTAATCGCCCTACGTAAGACTACAGATGCTTTCGACTTTAAATCAAAAGCAGATGTGGATGCACGTGTGACGCTATTGACAGTTCCAGGTACGAACAATGTCACTTAAGAAGATTTGGTATTGAGATACTAAACTGTTGCTTTCAATGGTGACCATTACCTTGTCTATGTCAATGCTGATAGCAAGTCTCGTCAGTTTGATTTGAGCAAGATTACAAATGGTCTATCCTATATAGTTTTGGCGGATGGAAATCAGGTCAATCTATCTGGAATTAGTGACTTATCAGATGTTGCAATCAACAATCACATCTTGACCTTGGATCCATTAACAGCGAAATTTATTCGTTTGACTAATGCTCAGACGCCAACTGAGGCAGTAGATCAGCCTTCAGAAAAGATCAATTCATTTGGTGGAAAAGATACTGAGGCAACTAAAACAACTTCCAAGGCTTCAGGTAAAGAGGACCTTGTTGGAGATGCTGAACTTGTTAATCGTGACAATGGTTAGGCTAAAACTGAAGCTAGTCATCAAACTGATAAGCAACTGCCATCTACTGGTGAAAAGACAAATCGTGGACTCTTTTTGGCAGGTCTTCTAAGCATTCTTAGCCTAGGCTTCCTTAGAAAACGTCGTACGAAATAATAAGTAGCAACAGGTTATTTCCTGTTGTTTTTCTTTTATTTAGAATCATTTTTATCTGCTCTTTAGAATAGTTCTTAAATAGCCTAAAACCGTTGACAGCGCTGGTTTCTGCTGTTATTTTAGATTATGTTCTCTTACATACGAGAGATCATAATTGACTTACCATCGTTCGTTCATTATTAATGATAAAACGACGATTCACATATATAACGACAAATGTCGAACACTATCTTGAAAATAGGAGACATTCATGAAAAAACTTAGCAAACTTGGTGTTATTCTTTTAGCATCAGGACTTTTATTGACGGCTTGTGCCAAATCTGGCAATTCAAGTCATTCAAGCTCAACTAGCTCAAAACTCACAGCTAGTGAGCAAAAGCTATTGAAGCAGGCCACAAGTGATTACAAAACTTTCGTGGAAGGCGAAATCGATCAGCTTTTGAAAGATACCGAAGGATTCAGTGAGACCCTCAAGTCAGGAAATCTTGAAGAAGCCAGGAAGCAATACCCATTGATCCGTATGGCTTACGAACGTTCAGAGCCAATTGCAGAAAGCTTTGGTGAGTCTGACGTGAAAATCGACTACCGTTTGGTTGATTACATGGACGAAAATAAATCAGAAGACGGCTGGTTAGGGTTCCACCGTATTGAACGCATCATGTGGCAAGACAACACGACAGAGGGTACAACTGCCTATGCCTATGCAGATCAATTGGTTAACGATATTAAAGAACTCAAGGCTAAAATCGCAACTGTTAAAGTCACTCCAGATATCATGTTGACAGGAGCAGTAGACCTTCTTAACGAAGTGGCCACTCAAAAGATTACAGGTGAAGAAGAAGTCTTCTCACACACTGACCTCTACGACTTCCGTGCCAATATTGAAGGGGCAGAAAAAATCTTTGAACTCTTCAAGCCATTGATCCAGAAGAAAGATGCTAAGCTTGTTAAGACTTTGGAAACAGAATTCAAGAATGTCAATGGTCTTTTGGACAAACACATGATTGATGAGAAAAACTATAAGTCTTATACAGATTTGAGTGAGGCAGATACTAAGGAATTGGCCGAAGCTGTAACTAAACTTGGTGAACCATTATCACAAATGGGTGTTATCCTAGATGGGAAATAAGAAAAATGACTGATAAAAAATTTTTAGACCAAAAAATGGACCGTCGTGAATTTCTTAAAAAATCAGGTATTGGAGGGGCTGGGCTTGCACTTGGTCTTTCTGGTGCATCTGCTTTTTTTGCTAATCAGGATCGTTCAAGTAAAAAAGCCCTAGATGGGGATGAAGATATTAGCTTTTTTGGTAAGCACCAGGCTGGGATTACGACTCCCATGCAGAAGGCTTGCTACTTGGTGGTGCTAGATCTTCATACAACCGATAAAAAAGAAGTCATCCAGCTTTTTAAAGACTGGACCGATTATAGTAGTAAATTGGTCGAAGGAGAGTTAGTCAAAAAAGACGGTTCTAATGCCCTCTTGCCTCCTACGGATACAGGCGAAACCGTGGGACTCAATCCCTATCGCCTTAGCCTGACTTTTGGAGTTTCGGCTGATTTTCTTAAAAAGCTTGGCCTAGAATCCAAGCGTCCTAAGCTCTTCCGTGATTTACCTCCATTTCCAAAGGAGCAGTTGCAGGACAAGTATACGGGTGGAGATATCGTCATTCAAGCCTGTGCAGATGATGAACAAGTAGCCTTCCATGCTGTCCGCAATCTGATTCGCAAAGGTCGTAATAAAATCACTATGAAGTGGAGCAAGTCAGGTTTTGCAGCTATTGGTGACCGTAAGGAAACGCCTCGCAATCTCTTTGGTTTCAAGGATGGAACTGCTAATGTAACGAAGGAAAAGGAATTCGACAAGGTTGTCTGGGCTGATAGTAAGGATTGGATGAAGGGTGGTTCTTATATGGCTCTTCGCCTGGTCCAGATGCACTTGGAAACTTGGGATCGTACCAATTTGCAGGAACAGGAAAATACCTTTGGTCGTTACAAGGAATCAGGCGCTCCTTTTGGTAAGAAAGATGAGTTTGATGAAGTAGATTTATCTAAACTTCCCGTAGATTCCCATGTGCGTTTGGCCAAAGAAGTAAATCTTCCTATCTTACGTAGTTCCTATTCCTATTCAGATGGCATTGATGAAAGAACGGGTCAGTTTGATGCAGGTTTGATATTCATTGCCTACCAGAAGGACCCAGACCGTTTTGTCAAAATACAGACCAATCTTGGAGCTGTAGACAAGATGAATGAGTATATCACCCATATCGGAAGCGGGCTCTTTGCTTGTTTTGCTGGCGTGGAGAAAGGAGGCTACCTTGGTCAAGCACTCTTTGAATAAACTCCTCGTTTTGCTTGGGCTTCTAGCTTTATTCTGGACCTATCCAGTAGCTGCTGAATCCTATAGTGATCTCTATATCAAAATCACAGATGCAACAACAGCTGTTCAAAACAAGGATCAAGCAAAAGCTAAGGAATTGGTTGCTGAGATTAAGACTGATTTCGAAACAAAGGAAAATCACGATTCCAAGGCTGGTAAAAAAGTTAGCAAGGCTCTTGATATTAATGGTGACGTGACAGAAGAGGACCTAACCTCTATCTCGTCAGCCCTCCTTAAATTTGAGAAAGAGCAAAATCCTGTTGACTTGGATGCCGAAAAGGAAAAACTTGAGACCCACTTCAATCCTTATTTCAAGAACTTACAGGATGCCATTACTGCTAAAGACTTAGCTGAGACCCGCAAAACTTACGGCGAATTGAATAATGCTTGGACGCGAAATGAAGCTGTTGTCCGTGACCATAGTACTGCCTACTACGGCAAGATTGAGACGGCTATTTCACTTTTGCGAAGCAGTATTGAGACGGAGCCTACTGATTTCACCAGCATCCAGTCGTCATATGATGATCTTAAGGGTGGGATTGATGACTTTATCAAGGGTGTTCCTCTTGATAGTACAAGCTCAAGTTTAACCCTAAAAGATGGTATTAAACTCTTGGAAAAGGCTCTAAGTCAATTCCAAGCAGGTGATGAAAAAACGGCTGCGGCATCTATGAAGAAGTTCATCACTATCTGGCCAACCATTGAAGATGACGTGAGCACGACTAACCCTAGCCTCTATGCGAGCGTGGAGAGCGAAACGCCTGTTATCATGGTAAAGGGAAAAGAAAAAGCTTATCGAGACAAAATGCAAGCCTTGATTACAGACCTATCTGCTATCGATACCAGCGCTTCTTATAATGCCTTTGATGCCATGTTGATTCTCTTGCGTGAAGGGGTTGAAGCCCTCCTCATCGTCATGGCCCTTGTGACAACTCTTAAGGCAGCTAAGATGCGTAAAGGACTCAAATGGGTTTATGGCGGAGCTATTGCTGGTGTTCTTGCCAGCGCAGTAATCGCTGTTGTCTTACAAGTTGTCTTTCCAGCTGTGACCTCAGGGGCTAACCGTGAAATTATTGAAGGTGGCGTTGGTATCTTTGCAGTTGCGATGATGATTCTTATCGGTATCTGGCTCCACAGCAAGTCTTCAGTCAAACAGTGGAATGACTTTATGGACCATCAGATGAAAACAGTGACAGCCACTGGAAGTTTTGTATCCATGTTTGCCCTCAGTTTCTTGGCTGTCTTCCGTGAAGGTGCCGAGACTATTCTTTTCTATGTTGGTATTATCCCACGTATCACGACAGCTAATTTTTTGATTGGTATTGGTTCAGCCATTGCAGTTCTTGTTATCATTGCTGTAGCTATGACTAAAGCTAGTCACTATATTAAACCGCACCGCATCTTCTTTATTTTGACTTGGTTGATTTATGCTCTAGCCTTCAAGATGCTCGGTGTCAGTATTCATGCCCTTCAGTTGACTAATATGATGTCTAATCATTTGATTAGTGGTTTCCCAACCATTGATTGGGCTGGTATCTATCCAAGCTGGGAAGTCTTGATACCACAACTTATCTTTATTGTTATAATTGCCTTTGTGACGGTGAAGCAGCATGGCAAGAAGTAGAGATGAGATGACCATTGTTGAACATCTAGTGGAGTTTCGGAGACGATTCATTGCAGTAGTGTTATGCTTTTTCCTAGTTTTTTGTATTACCTTGTTGTTTGCTGGGGAGATCTATGCTTATCTGACCAGAGGATTTGAAAAGTCCTTATTGGTTCTAGGACCTAACGATGTTCTCTGGATTTATATTAACTTAGCCAGTCTCATGGCTTTTACGGTCACCTTGCCTTTTACCACCTACCAGATTTGGCAGTTTGTGAAACCAGGTTTGAGGGACAATGAAGCGCGTGCTATCTTTGCCTATATTCCAGTAACTTTTGTCTGTTTTGTTTTGGGTTTGGCCTTTGGCTATTATTTTGTGAGTCCAGCTATCTTGGAAGTGCTTTTGAAACTAGGTGAAGGACTCTTTAATACACAAATTACAGCACAAAACTACCTTACTTTCTTACTGCATACGACAGTGCCTTTGGCTGTTCTCTTTGAATTTCCTGTAGTTGTTAGTTTCCTAACCTCTATTGGTATATTGACACCAGTATTTTTGACACGCTATAGACGCTATGCTTACTTTGTTCTCTTGGTTTTGGCGGTGATTCTGACACCAGCTGACTTTATTAGCGACTTGGCCATGACTGCTCCTTTAATCTTGCTTTATGAAGTTAGCTTAACTCTTAGTAAGCTTATTTATAAACGTAAACAAAGAAAATATAAAGATAAATAGAAAGGAAATCTCATGGGAATTCTACGTGATATCGGAGCTCCAGGACTTATCATCATTGTCCTAGGAGCCCTCCTCATCTTTGGTCCTAAACGCTTGCCAGAACTCGGTCAATCTATCGGTAAAATGCTAGCCGAGTTTAAAGCAGCCGTAAATAAGACTGATCATGATAAAAAAGACGAAGAAGACAAAACTAAAGACTAGGGTCTCTACTTAGTGAACATCTTCAAGTTTCTTGACAATTCTAATCTTTTATGACATAATACACTTGTATTGAATAGTAAGTCTACATTATAGGCAAGAAAAGACCTCGGGCTAACTTCCAGATAAGCTCGGTTTTTTTTAGCAGTATCTATCCCTGTTTAGCCATTTGTCTACCAGACGAAGGATAATACTGACCACAATGGGGCCTATGATAGTTTTGAATAGTAAATCCATCATAGGCAATCTCACCTCCCTTCGTAGGCGGGTTCCGAGGTGCCAAGGGATATTATATCCTAGTTTGATAGAGATATCTTTAATAACTGTAAGGAGGTAAATGTTAGAATGTATTGCGATCATAACAAAAAATCAGGGCTCTTTGTCAACTGTAGTGGGTGACGAAAAGCTAACATCTAGAGAGGACCGG
>ERZ809194.1331-NODE-1331-length-9317-cov-3.317642_pt1 | contig 9317 bp, 6 predicted proteins | sample MGYA00520517_ERZ809194 | MGnify/ENA primary metagenome ERZ809194 (study PRJEB31570, sample SAMEA3213003) | Homo sapiens | biome: human-gut; feature: human gut; material: fecal | place: Sweden | collected 2011 ... | reverse complement strand
ATTTTGGTGGAAAATTTACATATATTTTAACCGAATCAAGTAACTCCCCTGTGGATGTTGCGAAAAGCAATAAGCAGTGGGTGAGGACCTGCTGTTTATTTTTCTAATCCCGCGGAAAAAATGCCCATTCGCCATTTCCAACATACCATCTTTCATACCGCCTATGATAAAATCGAATCTATAAACATGGAAAGTTACTGTCCAGCTAACCCCTGAACAGTAACGGTTCCAATACACACTTTTTATTCCGTAGGGTTCTTTCCGGTTTTCCACATAAACTGTTAGTAAAACTGGTATCTTTTTTCTTAAAAGCGAAATCTCTGCAACATTCCTGACAAATCAGAGGGGATACTGCAATGTATAATGTGCATTGCCGGTATCCCCTCTGATTTATTCAACCATTATTCACAATTTTTTTATTTCATTTTAACTTTTCTGACATTTGACCATTCGCTGAATGTTTTTGAATTATCCTCAGAAGTACGGTTCCATGCATGTAAACCAATATAATAAGTGCCTGATTTAACATTCTTAAATGTAACAGTTACTGTATTTCCTTTTATCTTTTTTACATAATAATTTTCTCCGGAAACAGCAGGGCATTTCTGTCCGTTAGTTTTGGTAAGGGTATCACTGAGAACTACATCATAGCCCTGAGCGTTTTTGCTCTTCGTATATTTTACTGTCACTGTGGAGCCTTTAACAATTACCTTACTGATCACAGGTGCCTGTGGCGTAATGGCACTCACATCTACTTTATGGATCTCAGACCACTGTCCAAATACTTTTTTGCCATCTTCACCCTTAAGCCATGCGTGGCATGCTACATACCAGATTCCCTTATCCATATATGCAAATGCAGACTTCAGTTCTTCCTGATTTTTCAGGACCTTTGTATACTGTCCTGTTTTGAGCATATCCTCAGAGGTGCCGATCACATAATCATATTTCAGAGCACCCTTACACTCTTCATTCAGCACCATTTTTACGGAGTTTTTGGAAACAGATACATTCTTTATAACTGCTTTTGCAGGTCTGGTATAATTTCCGTCTGAATCTGTGATACTTCCGTCTGTACTGTAGGTATTTCCTTTTGTATCTGTTACAGTTTCATCTTTATTTACAGTTGGCTTTTTACCATCTGCATCAGGTGTCAGCTTCGTGCCATCCGGAAGTGTTACAGTTCCATCTGAACTGATCACGATTCCTTCCGGTGTAACAAGGTTTCCATTTCTATCTTCCTCAGTTCCCTCCGGGTAAGCATCCGGTATCGGAGTAACAGTTGGTACCGGCGTTACTGTTGGATTCACTGATGGTGACGGATTTACCGACGGTGATGGATTTACCGATGGTGATGGATTTACGGTCTGTATGATTGTGGTATCTGATATAGTACAGTTCTGAATTTTATCATCTGGTGTTTTTGTAATGTCACTCCAATATGTATCCGGAGCAGATTCACTGTTGGAAGTTATTTTTTTACCATTTACTGCTGTTCCTTTTGTAGAAGGAGATATAGTGACAGATTCAGTATACGCTTTACCTGGCTCCGCATTTTTGTTCATAAATGAATAAGCAGAACCTCCCTCCAGATATGCTTTTGCTGTTTCTACATTTCCGGTGCCCTCAACTGCATTGCCACCGTTATCACCATCTCCTCGTCCTGCAACAGCAATCAACGTTCCTGCTCCGGAAATCGTTCCGTTGTCAAGAATCACCGCTGCACCGCCAACTGAAGTAGTTGCTATGTTTCCTCCGCCGTATGCTGCAAGCTGGCTGCCCTCGCCAATAGTAAGTGTTCCGCTGCTGACTTTCAAGGCTGGCTGTCCGCTGTAGCTTTTTCCTGTGGCAGGATCTGTTCCTGTGGCAGCTTCATCACCTTTGATATATACTTTTCCTTCTACCTTTACATTTCCGCTTATCACAACAACAGGTGATGTATTGTGACGTGCCTGTGTTCCATTGGGAAGGAAATTAGTGTTGGAGTAGATCATGGAATTCCTTATGGTCGCTCCATCATTCAGAATCAGCTGTCCATTAATGGAAGTACCTGTCAGGAATTTTCCGCTATAATCATCGTGATTGACAGATATTGTTCCACCATTTTCTACTTCAATCTGTCCATATATGGAAGAATCTCTCAGATTCAATGTTCCGCCATTTTCTACTTTTATCTTCACACTGCTGAGAACCTTCATATTGACCATTGTAAGATCACATCCAGCCGGTATGATCAATGTCTGGGTTGTAGCTTCTCCCTCTGAAACAGCATATCCCAGTTCTCCATATGTACCGCTGGTGTGAGAGCCATACCATGCTTTAATCTCTGCCGGGACTGTTACAATATCATCTGTATCATTAAAATCAGGAATTACCCATGGATCCATATCATACATGTATTTTCCATCTGCAGTCTTGGTTGCATTTTCAAGCTTCAGATGATCTGCCAGTTTTTCCTTAGTACTGTAAACCTTGAAAGTAAGCTCATTACTTGTTACTGTACGCCCTGATTCATCAGTTACTGTAACATTGACAGGATATGTACCGATTTTAGCAGGAGTTCCGCTGAGAGACAGAGAACTGTCATATGTGGAATACATCCCTGCCATCCCACTTTCACTGTCAATGTTTACCTTTGTATTCTTTGTGTCAATTTTTACACCTGTTTCTTTTAACTCCTTCCAGTCAGCTTCAACAGGTTCCTGCCCATCCGGAAGATCAGCTGCTTCCACAACTACATTACTGTTTTTGTTGGATGAAACAGAAGTGGATGCCCCTGAAACTGCATCGTATTTCTGCTGCCCTGTAACAGCGCTTTCGAAGTATCCTTTTAATCTGACATGAAGAGTGTTCACTCCGTTAGATGCACCGTTAATATTAGTTTCACCGGAATCAGCTGTAACAACTTTGAAGTCATTTCCTTCTGCAGTTACCTTAAGATAAAGTTCTTTATATCCATCACTTTTTATTGTAATGACATTTCCAGTATGAAGTACAGTTGAATCAAATACAACACGATTATTACTGCTGTCTGGACAATATGCTTTTCTGCCATATAATGCTATTGCATAATCTGTTTTATCCCATACTGTCCCATCTACAGATATTTCTTTGATTTTACTGATATAATCAGAAACATTATTTTCATCAGCTGGTTTAATGATCTTGTAGTCTGTACCTTAAATTTCCACTTGATCTCCCGCAAATGTTGGCGCATCTTTGGTCTGTTCAGGTTCAGACTGTGAAGTTACTTTTTCAACGTTCCAGTGTTTTCCGGTTCCTGTTACCTTTAAAGTAAGATCCTTGTATCCGGTACTGGTGATTACAATCTCATTACCCACTTCAAGTCTATCTGGAGATAGTCCAACATAACCGTCTGAGTCTTTTTTAATATATGTTGTTCCTGTAAGATCCCACGAATAAGTTACTTCATTCCACTCTGTTCCATTAATAGATATTCCTGTAATTTGCTCAACATACCTTGAGTTAAGAGAAGTTTTTAGTTTACAAACATTCGCAAAAGAACCACTTTCATATTCTGCTATCACCTCCGGCGGTTCTTTCACACTTTGTGTACCCTCATCCTGAGCCACCTGTACATTCTCCTGCTCATCCGCAAAATCCGGTGTTCCCGATCCATCACTAAAGGAATCATCATCTGCCTCCTGTGTGATCGCTGAATCCGTAGTCATTGAATCTGTAAATATGTCTGCTGCACATACCGGTACAGAAGCAATCATGTTTGCCGCAATTGCCATAGACATCAGAATTGCCATTCTTTTCTTCATCTGTTTCTTTATCCTCCTGTAATATGATATCAGGGGCAAAAGATATTTCGTCCCTGACTTGAAGCTATCTGTGTATCATCTCATTTCAGATGAAGCGGATAAAATCCTCCGATTCATCTCAGTTCTTCAGTGGAAGTTTAAATGATCAAATCACGCAATAGTTTGCTTCGGTCAACTCTGTCGGTTAGTATACACTAACCCACATAAAAATGCAAGAACATTGTCATGTCACTGTTGAGAAAGTATCTCATAAATCAGGCAGTGTCCTGTTGACAAATTTTTCTCATTTCACAGCAAGATAAGACAGAATAGAGCAATTATGGCAATTCCATAAAATAATGCAGGTAATAAATCAGGTAACATCCTGCTATCAGTCTGAAAATATCATCTTCTATCTCTTTTTCGCTGCTGTTTAAAGTAATTTTGTTTCCTTCTATCTGAAGCCCCATTGTATCCGCGAGATTCTCAACCCGTTGCCTGTCATATTCTTTTTCATCCAAAAGAACAGACTTCTCATAAACCCTGAATTTTCCGGTTTCATCACATTCCAGTCTCAGATGCAGTTCAGGGAGTTTTCCGGGTTTAAAGGTTATCTCACTGTATGTCATAGATTGTCTTACTTTTGTGATTCCCTGTTTCACTGCCAGTATGATCCATTCATCCAATACAGGTCCTTTATACATAGGAAGTCCATATTGCAGATGTAATTGGGCCGCCTTGCTGATGCAAGCATTTCTGGTACGGTTATTCAGACGTTTATAAACATTGCTGCCCTCAACCGGGTAGTATTTCTTCAGTATCTTCTCTTCGGCTTTTGTCCATGGATCATTGGTTTTCCTGCTTAATCCCAGAATCATCGCTCTGTATTTGCATGCCTGAAGAGATCTTTCAGGAATAAGAGTATGCACATATCCGGCACCTTTTTCTTCATAATATCGGGAAATGATCGCATCCTCTTCCTGTGTCCATGGAAGTCTGTTATTGTCTGATCTGACATTTAAGTACTTAGCTCTGGACTGACAGGCAGTCAGAGTTCTCCCTTCCAATCGTTCTGCTGCCTTCCTGCCTTCCGCTTTGTAATATGTTCTTATAATTTCATCTTCTTCTGCAGTCCATTCTTTTCTTCCCTGTATGCAAAGACCTAATTTGACAGCTCTTTTATTACATGCCTCTTTGGATCTTCCCTCCAGTCTTTTCTGAACTTCAGCACCTTCTGTCGGATAATAATTTCTCAGAATTTCATCTTCGCTGCTGCTCCATTTTCTGTTTGCCCCGGAATAAGTAAGTCCTAATGCAGCAGCTCTTCCTCTGCAGGATTCTGCTGATCTCTGATTTAAGCGATAACGTACCTTACTGCCCTCCGCAGCATAATACTCTCTGAGTATTTTATCCTCTGCCTCTGTCCATAATCTGACATATTTAACATCATTCTGTACAGTTGCTGAAGAGGAAATGTTTTTGGATATTTCCATTTTTGATGCCTGGATCCTGCAGCTTTTTGCAGTTCTTCCGGATAATCTTTCACAGACCTGATCTCCTTCTGCGGGATAGTACTTTCTTAATATTTCGATTTCATCGGCTGTCCATCTTTTTTTCGTATTTGCCATGTCTTACACCTGTTTTATATATTATTTTAAACTGAAATATTCACTACTTCTTACTTTTCGTAACCTTCGCAAAAGAATTCCATATGTGAGTGCAATATCTACATAGAAATTCCTGAATGTACAACATATTCATACCCTGTCTCCGTAGTATAAGTTTTTTCCTGTCCCAGTGCCGGAATAACAGATTCAGAGCTGTGCAGACTTCCACTTTTAAATACGATCATCACTTCTGCTTTCTTTTCATTAACCGGAGTTATTTCTATATTATTGATTGTGTTTTCAATCATGGCTCTGGTGATATCTTTGGGTTTTACGCAGGAATATTCCTTTGCATAGTCTAATATCCTGTCCATCTGATCTGTCAATTCTGTTTTTGAAAGAGGTTTCATGCTTTTCAATTGTTCCAGATTCGCTTTTGTCTCTGCTATCTGCTGTGTAAAAACCTTGTTTCTGCTTAAAAATTCTGCATCAGAAATGTAGCCGCCCATATTGTAATCCAGCAGCTTATCTCTCTTCTGTTCCAGTACGGTTATTTCATGCTGTATGTTGTCAATTTTTTCTTCAGTTCCTTCTGTTTTGTTAATCTCTTTCTCATAAAGTTCCAGATACTTATGCAATATACTTTTATTGCTTTGAGCCAGATTGTTATAAACATCCGATATCATCTCCAGCAGGATTTCTTCTTTTACCGGTTTTGATCTGCAGGAAACTGCGCCCTGTTTTATGCGATGACTGCATACCCAGGTCTTTGCAGCTTTTCCGCGGACATTTCTGACTTTCAGCCAGTATGCAGCTTTATCTTCCGCACAATGTATAAGTCCGGTAAAAAGGTTGTCCTGCTTATAGGAAGTTTTTTTCAACTTGATATTTTTACTTCTTTCTTCCAGAATCCTGTTTGCATCTTCCCACAGTTTTTCATCCACAATTGCAGGGACATGGGTACCATCGTCTTTATACATCACCCATTCATCTTCAGGCAGGAATTTCTGTTTCTTAGTAAAGAGATCAACTATTTTTACTTTTCCACCAACATAGTAACCCTTATATTTAGGATTTCGGATAATATTGGCAATCACATGGCTGTCAATCCTTCCCCCTTTATAATTTCTGTATCCACATTCCCATAAAAATTGTTCCAGTGAATGGGTAGACCAGTTTCCCAGAGCATATTTTTCAAAAATAAGCTGTACCATTTTTGCCTCTTCGGGATTCAAAAACAATTTTCCGTTTCGCTTGTCCCATCCATATATATGTGAATTACCAAGAACCACACCGTTCTGTATGGATCTTGCATGACCGAAACGCACACGACTTGAAAGTTTTCTGCTTTCTTCCTGTGCAATACCGGACATAATTGACAGCCTGAGTTCCGAATCCTCATCTAATGTATTGATATTGTCATTCCTAAACCAGACAGCAGTTCCACAGTCCAGAAGCTCTCTTGTATATCGTATACTGTCTAATACGTTTCGGGCAAAACGGGTGATCTCTTTAGTTATGATAAGATCAATTTTCCCGGCTTTTGCATCCTGGAGCATTCTCTGGAATTCCTCTCTGTGGGTTACGGTAATACCGGAGATTCCTTCGTCTATATAACCATCCACAAGCGTCCAATTCTTTACGTCTGAAATCAATTGTTCAAAAAAAGTCCACTGATGCTCAATAGAGGTTTTCTGTTCCTCCTTATCCGTACTGACTCGGGCATAATACGCCACATTCAGTTTCAGATCAAATATATTTTTCTGCCGGGATTTCAGTTCCTCACGTGTTGCATAAATATCCATCTTATTCCTTTCCAATCAACTGATTCGCTGGCAATATTCATCTGAACTGTCCATCTGTTCTCCATTCTCCGCGACTACTGTATTGAATGTACTCAAGGTTATAATGTCTTTCTGGATACTGCTGTGCAGTTTTTCGGAAATCTGTCCATTATCAAGCATTTTGTCATTAATCATTGTCAATACAACCTGTTCCAATGTCATAAGCATTCCTCCTGTTCTGTATGTTATAATGTGCAATTTGGCATAGAACTATCCAGCGGTAATATGATGAATTTCATAAAATTATTATAACTGATTCAAAGATAATTGTTTTTGAGACGAAAAAAAGCAGCTAACCTATTTTTCATAGACTAACTGCTTAAAGTACGTAAAAAACCAGAAAGATCTAACAGTTCAAAAGATTCTTTCCGGTTTTTTACACATATAAAGCGAGGGCATCGCTCAATCATCTAATTTGATGATTTTACGACACCCCCATCCCTTCAGATATATATCAGGAAGACAGTTCTATCTGCTTCATTTCTTCCAGAAAATCACGGATATAGGATACTGCCAAATCAAGGGCCTCCTGTCCAAGTTCTGCGGAAGAATCTTTCGGATCAAAAGGACCGAACCAGCCACTTGGAGCAATTTCTTTGGTATCTCTCACAAGACGGACGATACCTCCCTTGAAATTAACTGCCTGGATATAAGCTGCTTTCATATTCTCAGAAGGATCCTGTGCATTGATAGGCTTGCTAAGTTCCAGATGTACTGATTCCGGAGCAATTGCCATCATAGCTGAGGTCTCCAGAACATCACCATGGCCGCCTTCAAACTTCTTGTCCAGCTGAGCTACCAGACTCCACCAGTCTACGCTGGCACATACACCACCTTTATGATATACCTCCAGAGCTGCCCGGTCAATGGATGGAGTATTGCCGCCATGGCCATTCAGAACTACAAAACGTTTTGCGCCATGCTGCATCAAAGAGTCCATAATGCCATGCAGAACCATATACAGTCCCTCATAACCAATATTAATACTTCCCTCAAAGCTTAAGTGATAAGGACATACACCGTATGGAACAGTAGGTGCTACGATTACGTTATCTACATCCTCCACATGATCCGCCAGATAGGACGGTACCATAAAGTCCGTTCCCAACGCACCCTGTGTTCCGTGCTGCTCGGTGCTTCCCACCGGAATCACAATAATCGGATCCTTCTCAAAAGCCTCTTTTGCTTGTGCTGTAGTCATTTTTGCAAGATACATTTTAAATACGCCTCCTAACTTTTATACTGTAAAATGACGATCAATAGTCTCCTGCGGCGGAGTTTCTGTAAATTTACTTACTACAATCATTACAATAGAAGCAATGATCGTAGTTGGGAACAGTGCATGGAATCCCATAGCCAACGCCTTGACAGACGGATTCAGTGTAAAGAGCAACAGTGAAATAATACCTACTATAACCGATGCGATTGCTCCCTTCGCTGTTGCTTTCTTCCAGTAAATTCCAAACAGAATCGGCACTACAAAAATTGCCATTCCTGAGAATGCAAACAGGTTAATCTCAAAAATACTGCCTGGCTGGAATACACCAAAGCAAATTACAACGATACCGATAATTACAGTCACTACCTTAGACAGGCTCATAACAGCCTCATCTGTAGCATTCTTATTGATAATCTTCTGATAAATATCACGGGTAACAGCACCGGTGGTGGTGACCAGAATACCATCGATAGTGGACATACCTGCTGCCACGATACCTGCGATGAAAATAGAAGCCAGGAATGGATTCATTCCCCTCTGCAGAATCATTGGAATAATCTGATCTGCCTTCTCGATATTCTGAATAGAAGCGATACCATTTACACCGGCCCACTCAATCAGAGTCGCAGAGAAAAACATACCTGCAGTACCAAGAAGAATTGCTTTAAACATAGTCTTATGATCCTTCATGGCAAAGAATTTGGTAAACAGATGTGGCTGTCCCATGGTAAAGAAGGACCACAGTACAATGTTGGATATATAATAAGTCCAAGGCATATAACCATTGGCACCCGGGAAAGTCAAATAAGCCTCATTCATGCTCTGAAGTGTATGGTTAATATTGGAGAAACCTCCACCCATTACTATGGATACAATAAAA
>ERZ809194.1317-NODE-1317-length-9394-cov-3.389656_pt1 | contig 9394 bp, 9 predicted proteins | sample MGYA00520517_ERZ809194 | MGnify/ENA primary metagenome ERZ809194 (study PRJEB31570, sample SAMEA3213003) | Homo sapiens | biome: human-gut; feature: human gut; material: fecal | place: Sweden | collected 2011 ... | reverse complement strand
AATCCATCACAATTGTGATAGGATTCATTTTTATTCCATTTTATTCCATTTCGAAGCTTTCGCTCTTAATCTTATCTGGTAAAACAAGGGAGAGGAGAATGAACAAGATAGCTGGAATCAACCATGGCAGTGATGCTCCCGATAATGGAAGGAAGTTAATGATGGCATTAAGTCCTGCAAGTTTGAACTGACTGCCAATTACACTAAGCAAAGCGATAAGTGTCACTACAGTAACTGTAATTTGCATACCAGGTTTAGACAAGGCTACAAACTTATTAGCAATTACAATCATAACAATTGTGATTGTAATTGGGTAAAGAATCAAAAGTACTGGTACTGAGAAAGCAATGATATTATTAAGTCCCAAATTGGCAATCGCAAATCCAATAAGAGTAAAGACAATAGCATAGGTTTTGTATGAGACTTGTGGGAAGGCCTTATTAAAGAACTCACCGGTCGCCACAATCAAGCCTGCTGTTGTCGTAAAGCACGTCACTGTTACCATAACTGCTAGGAAAATCTGTGAAATCGGACCAAAGATAGCCTGTGTTGCACTCGATAGAACTGCTGCTCCAAGGTTAGCACCTTCTCCCAAAGTTGATGTATCAAGTGGGAAATGGTTACCCAAGAATGCTAGACCTAAGTATAAACCTGAGAACATCAATCCAACCAGAATACCTACAATCCAAATGGTTGAGATGTACTCTTTTTTAGATTTAAAGCCTAATTGATTGAGGGTTACTACTGCCACCACACTAAAGGCTACCGAAGCCAAGGCATCTAAAGTATTGTACCCTTCCAAGAAACCATTACCAAAAGCTGAGGCTTTATAAGCTTCTGTTGCAGTATGTGTGCTATGACCACCATATTTAAAGGCACCAACTACAATCAAAATAACGATTAATAGGGCAAAAATAGGAGTCAGGATTCGACCAATACTATCTAAAATCTTAGAAGGATTCATTGCAATCCATAAAGCCAAGGCAAAATAAACGGCTGTGAAGGCAAGTAACCATAGACTAGTATGACTATTACCAAGCATTGGTTCAATACCAATTGAAAAAGCTGTTGCTGCTGTCCTTGGGATGGCAAAGAATGGTCCAATAGACAAGTAAAGCACCGACAAGTATAGCAAGGCAAACTTAGGTGAGATTTTTTGAGAAATCTCATGAATATATCCCTTCGGATTCAGAGTCCCAATAATAAGTGTTAGAATTGCAATTCCGACACCAGATAGAACAAAACCGGCAATAGCTAGCCAGAAATGACCTCCAGATTCAAAGCCTAGCTGAGGTGGGAAAGTTAGGTTTCCCGCTCCGAAGAACATACCAAACAGCAAAAGGGCTGTAAGGCCTCCTTTTTTTAACATAAGTTACTCCAATCTAAAACAAAACATGACGTTTCAAAAGGAAACGGCTTGTTCATTAATACTTTTAGTTAACTTAATTAGTATGACATGATTAATTTGGAATTTCAAGCTATTGAAACTTATCCACAAAGGTTTTTAAAATTTCAAATATTCTGCCTGATTGGATGAAAAAACTAGACAAGATTCCTATCTCGTCTCGTTTAACGACTTAAATTATGGGTGACTAACAATTAGTTCAAGATTTCCCTCGATTTCCCAAGCTTGAACATCGCTTGGTAGAATGAAATAACCTCCTTTGGCAATGTCGTAATCTTGCCCGTCTACGTTAAGGCTTCCTTGACCATCAAGCACACTAAACAAACTGTAATCAGCAGTCTTTTCAAAATCAGCCTTACCTGAAATTTCCCATTTGTAAACAGCAAAGAAATCACTTGCCACTAAGAGCGTTGATTTGAGATCATCTACTTTTGTTGTAACTGGGCGACTGTTGGCAGGTTCACCGATAGTAAGCGCGTCGATAGATTTTTCTAGATGGAGATCACGCAAATTGCCTTGGTCATCCTTACGGTCAAAATCATAAACACGATAAAGTCGTATCACTAGATTGTTGTGTTTCAAGAACCATGATACCTGCACCAATAGCATGCATGGTACCACTTGGTACATAGAAGAAATCTCCTGCTTTAACTGGAACCTTGGTCAAGAAATTTTCCCAATCCTTACTTTCAATTTGCTGGCGCAATTCTTCTTTTGATTTAGCATTGTGACCATAAATGATTTCTGCACCTGGTTCAGCGGGAATGATATACCAACACTCTATTTTACCAAGCTCACCTTCATGTTCAAGTCCATAAGCATCATCTGGGTGGACCTGAACTGAAAGCCAATCATTGGCATCCAAAATCTTCGTCAAAAATGGGATATGACAACATTTTAGATATCTTCATCACTGAATATGATAAAGGAAACATTAATGTCGTGACTTATTAGACAAATCACTTGCATTACGGTCTAAGATTTTCTACAATGGTCTCATCATAAAAAAGGAGGTACTATCATGGGTATCGAAGATAAATTGAATCAAGCTAAAGGAGCTCTTAAAGAGGGTGCTGGTAAACTGACTGGCGATAAAAAGACTGAAATCGAAGGTGCGGTTGAAAAAGTTGTAGAAAAAGCAAAAGACGGTATCAAATATGTTAAAGAAGGCGTTGATGATGCGGTTGAAGTCCTTAAAAATAGCTTTAAAAAATAAGACAAAAAAGAAGTTTTCAAGCCATTTGGCAAGAGAACTTCTTTTTTATTTTTTTCTAAACTGAAATTACTTACGAGAACGCTTGCTTCCTTTAAGTGCAAATGATGTTTCATAAGTACAGCTCCTAATGCACCTAATCCCAAGCTACTCACATCACCAGTATCTGGTAAAGTTGATTTATTTACTTGGCTACTTTGTGAACTTTTAGCAGACTGGTTAGCCTTAGAGCTTTTATTTTATTTTTGAACAAGATTAGTTTGTACAACTGAGCTACCCAAAATTAAGCTAGCGACTAGGACTGCCCCAACTTTTTTCCCGTTTTGATGATTTCTTAATGGCATAACGTTCTTGTGTTTGTTTGGTATGTTTGTATGTCATCTATTAAACCTTCTACTTACTTTTGCGATGACTCTATTAAACACTAGAAAACTAGAACAAGGCTTAAAGAAACGTTAATCTTTACTTAAAGTAAAAAAGTCCCCAAAATATTGAGAACTTTCAATCTCTAGGATAGACCAGTCTAAATTTTTCCAAAACAACTTGGCTTTCCTAACTAAAATTCAATCCGGCCTCATGCAACCATTTGCTAAAGAGGTCCTCATGAATCTTTTGCCAGTAAGCTAGGATTCAATCTCCTTTACCTTCTTTGTATGGTCAACGCTAACTTGTTTAAAAGGAAGAACCACAATTTTAGTTGTTTCAATAATACAAACGGCATTTTACTTGGGCAATGGGGCCTAGCTAACTGCAAACAAGTCGACAGGTGAGCTAATTACTGTCTTTTGTCCCATCAAAACCAAATTGTGAGCTAGTCTGTCTCTACTTCAAATATCAAAAATGGTAGGCCAAAAGGGCTCTACCATTCTCATCTTAATACTTAGAATGTTTGTAACCGTAAAAGGCATAAATAGCCGAACCAATTAGCACTGCTATGCCAAAGGCTGACCAGGTTTGCCAACTGTACTGACTCATAAATGAGAGACAGACGATGATGGAAAGGATTGGTAAGACAGGAACAAATGGGACCTTGAACTCATCCTTCTGTGGCAAGCCCTTGTCTTTACGAAGAATGATAAGAGCAATAGCCAAGAGGACCAAATAAGCCAAAGTCGAAATATTAACCAAGGATGCCATATTAGCCAAAGAAAAGATGCCTGATGAGATGGCAGAAAGGATTCCAGTCAAAAGTGTCGCATAATGTGGAACCTTATGGGTCTTTGAAACCTTTTGAAAAGTTTGTGGAAGAAATCCATCACGCGCCAAGCTATAAACCATGCGACTAAGGGCATAGGCCATGGAAATACATACGGTAATCAAGGTCATAATGGCAACTACCGATACATAATTGGCTGCCCAAGACACACCAATATAACGAAGGGCATAAGCTACGGCATCGTCGACATTTAACTTGGTATAGTGGACAACTCCCGTCAAGACTAATGAAACCACGGCATAAAGTGAAGCGACGATAATCAAAGCGAGAACTATACCTCGAGGAACATTCTTTTGTGGTTCCTTAATCTCATCTACTGTCATAGAAATGGATTCAAATCCAAGAAAACCAAAGAACATGAGAGAAGCACCTGCCATAATCCCCGTCTTCCCACCATAAATTTGGCCGAAGCCAAATGGTGCAAAGTTAGCCCAGTTGTCCGGATTCAGATGGAAAAGACCAACTAGGATGAAAACCGCCAAGGCAGAGAACTTAAGCACTACTAGGAGTGAGTTCAAACGAAGGACTTGTTTGGAATCCATGAGGAGAAGAGCCGTCACAAGCACCAAAACCAAGACTGGCAATAGGTCAATATAGGTCCCCTGACTCGGATTAAAAGGGCCACTGATAGCCTTGGGGAGCTGTAGACCAAAGCTTGCCAAGAGCCCCTTGAGGTAGGCTCCCCAACCAGAGGCAACACTAGACACGGCGTTCATGAAAACGATCATTGTAAGCCATCCGCCCATCCAAGCAGGGTACTCACCCCAAGAAGCATAGAGATAACCATAAACACCACCAGCGGATGGATAGCGTGAGGCAAACTCAGCAAAGAAAATCGCCGACATACCCACACAAACGGCTGAAATCAAAACCGAAATAATCAGGGCTGGACCTGCCAAGGTTGATGCCGCGGTACCAGTAATCGTAAAGATTCCTGTCCCAACCATGGCACCGATTCCCAGAAGGACTACATCCCTAAGGGTCAGATGCCGTTTCATCTCGGTTTGAGACAAACCAACATCCTTTTTACGAAAAATACTCATTTTTATACTCCATTTTCTGAGAAATACCGCACTATTATACCATACTGCAAGACAAAAATAGAGCTATTTCTGTGTTTTTATACCTCTATTAATAAAAAGCATATCAAGATTAAGATTTCGTAACAAGTATTTTCTAACGTGTGCCCTATATCTATCAAAAACCGACTGCTCAAAACTTTGCTTTAGTTGTCCATTATTCTGCAGTTTTAGTAAATTGGGATCATTTAAATTAGAAAACACTATGAAACTGAAAAAGGTTTTAAATCTCAAGTTATAGCTTTCATTTATAATTAATCTACTAACTGGTCTTAGGATACAAAAAAATAACAAGATTTCTCAATCCTGCTAGTCTTTTGTCTTATCATTATGATTTTGTTCAGTCAGTATGTAGCCTACTGCCAAGCTGACTGACTAAGTTAAAGTGATTATTTGTCGCCAAAAACTTTGAAACGACCTTCTGTTTGGACGTCTTTATCTCCTGCTGGTGCAACGATTTGACCAAATGGTGCTTGGGCACGGAGTTTCCAGTTAGCTGGGATGTCGTATTTTTCAGCCAATTGAGCATCAACAAGTGGATTGTAGTGTTGTACGTTCATACCGATATTCTTCTCAGCCAAAGCCAACCATGTCGCATAAAGGGCGATTCCATGACCTTGCTCTGACCAAATTGGGAAGTTTTCAGCGTAAAGTGGGAATTGCTCTTGAAGGCCTTTCACTACATCTTGATCTTCATAGAAGAGGATTGTTCCCTTAGCTTGAGCAAAACCTGCCAAACGTTCTTTTGTTGCCTCAAAAGCTTCTGCTGGCGTTACTTTTTCAAGCTCTGAATAAGCGATTTCATTCCAGAAAGCATCTGATTCTTCATTCAGCAAGATCACCACACGTGATGTTTGTGAGTTGAAGGCTGTTGGTGTGTTAAGGACAGCTCCTTGAATGGTTTCAATCAATTCTTGGTTAGAGAGCTCAAGGTCTTTTCCCAAAGCATAGATTGAACGGCGTTTTATTTGTAAGTCTGTAAAGTAGGTCATAGGTATTCCCTCTTCCTTTATGATAAATGTTAATTGTTAAAATTGTTAAGCTATTTTGTAATAACTTTGATTAAAATAACCATTATAGCCGTTTAAAATGTAACGTCAATAGTTACGACTTAAAAAATCACTAATTATTAATATTTCTTTCTTACGCGTGTCAAAATACCATCCTTATCCTCAACTGTTAACTCATTAGAAGATGACCATTTGACCTTGCCTCCACGATTGTTAGCACGTTCTGCTATGCCAACCAAGTCGTCCTTGTTTGTCACTTCAATGACGTAGTAAGCAAGACCAGGCATATCTTTGTCACGTTTGGACAAGTTTTTTCCGCCCCACTCGTTGACCGCAAGGTGACGGTGGTAATCACCTGAAGCAATCCAACTAGCGCTTGGAATGGTAAACTTATCCGCTAGCTCTAAAACATCCTGATAGAAAGTGCTTGCTAGCTGACTATCTTTGACTGATAAATGAATATGCCCCATGCGAGTATCCTTAGCTATCACAAAAGGCTCAACCTTCCGTCCCATATCGTAAATTTCTTGAGCTGATAACTCTTCTGTGACACCAACGATGCGACCATCCTCACGAATATCCCATTCAGCAACCGGCTTGTCTCTATAAAGCTCAATACCATTGCCTTCAAGGTCTTCCAAATAAAGGGCTTCACTATAACCATGGTCAGCTGCACCGACAAATGGATAATCCAGATCAGCAATATGTTTGAAAACATCTGCTAAATCTTCGCAAGACGGTAACAAAATCGCCATATGGTAGATACCATAACTGGACTTGACCGCTTCCTCACGATTGGTCTGAATCAGATGGACCAAAGGCTTGTTTCCAGCTCCTAAAACAACTTCCCTTTCCGTTTTGGTTAGGATTCCAAGTCCAACAATCTGTGTGTAAAAGGCCGTCTCCGTCTGACCAGCTAAGTCCTTTACATTGAGTACCGCCTCTGCGAGGTAAATCTTACTATTGTAATCGTATGTCATATGATTTTCTCCTGTGTTGTAATCTTTTATGTGACATTATTATACTTGGTTTTATTGTAATATCAATTATTACAACCTAGAATCAAAAAAGAAACCGAATAATTTTCGATTTCTTATCATTTAAGATCTAAAAATCAAGCTCCAGTTTCTTTCCAGTTATCCTTAGCATCCTTTAAAATACCAGCTAAAGTTTTCTTTTCGAGTTCTTTTTCCATTGCCATTTGAACATCTTCTAGGCTCTGATCCAAAATACCATGAATATTACGTCCTACTGGACACGCTGGATTAGGATTGTCATGAAAACTAAAGAGTTGCCCACTTGGACCGATGCTATCCACCGCACGATAAACCTGTAAAAGGTTAATTTCCTCTGGTGCCATGGCTAATGTCGCTCCTCCACTTCCCCTTTGAACAAAAATCAAGTCTGCTTTCTTCAGTTGTGACAAGGTTTTGCGGATAATAACTGGATTGACACCCACACTACTCGCCATTAAATCACTGGTTAGCTTAGTTTCATTTCCCTTATTTTGTGCTATGAGGGTCAAAATATGGACAGCAATGGTAAAGCGACTTGGAATTTGCATATCAAGAACCTCTCGTTAATCTTTTTCTTTTCAATCAATTATAACAAAACCAACGTTGTAAAACAAGGAGTTACAACAACTGAAAGAGTTCCTCTTACACTAAAAAAATAGAGCCATCATAAACTCTATCCTTTTGTATTTGAAAATAAGTAACTAGACTAATAATACATAGTATTATTAGTCTAGTGAGGCTCTAACTTGGTCTTTTGCTTCTTGCGAAGACCTTGTCCTTCGATATGTTGTTTGATCAGGTCCACTACTTCATCATTGGTTGGTAAATCCGAGTGTTGGGCATCTTCACCTGTAACAGTGATTTCAGTGTAACTTTTTGCCTGATTCTGATAGATATATTTCCCAGCGGACACACTAGCATCAGGAACCAGCTCGTCCGAATCATAGGTAATGGTTCCCGCTACCGAATAGACATGCAGGGTAGACGGAATATTCTCTTTAGCAGCTATAAAGTCTGCTAGCATGACCGATTTATTTTTAATATTGGTTTCAGTGAAATTATAGGGCGTTCCGATAGTCATCAAAGAATTTATCTTGACATCGTAGTCGCTAAGATAATTTTCAATAAAAGCCGTATAAATCAAGCCACCATTTGAATGTGCCAACCCTTTAAAATTATTGAAATTGTATTTATTCTGCAAGGCTTCAAAGGCCTGATTCATCATCTTGGATTGTTTCTTAATATTGCTATAGCCATCCTTATTATTTTCAAATCCGATAACAATAATAGGTTCATTGTCATTTTTCCTGATTTTACCCTCAAAGGTGATACGCCCATTATTCCAAACCTTAACCTTGAGGAGGCTATGCTTGACACCACGACGGTCTTGATTAAGCTTACGTACTAGGCCATCAAATCTATTTTCCGTAGCAGAGCTCCCTGGAATCATGATAATGGGAGACAATTTTGAATTATAGAAAGTCTCTATTTCCTTGACATTTTTCCTAGTCCAACTATAGGATGTGACGGATAGACCAATGAGAAAGAGAGCAACAAGGATAAAGACCAACTTAGTTTTTTTATTTAGTTTCAAGGCTTTCTCCTTCCTCTTTTAGACCGTGTTGTACCTTATTAGACAGACGCACAAATGGAATAAAGATAAGAATGTCGACTCCCAAACAGAGGATACTAATAGCTAGAGCTCGTAAGCTACCCCCAGTTCCGATAAAGGCGTAAAGAAGACTTGGTGTGCCATCTGGAACTGGATAAACCGCAGCTGGCATAAGATGGATAGCCAAGGACACCGCAGCAATACCTATATTTACCATAGGTGCCAGTAGGAAAGGAACCAAATAAACTAAATTTAACAAGACTGGTATCCCCACCATAAATGGAGCCCCATAGTTAAAGAGACTAGGAAAGACACTTAGAAGACTCACCTTCTTATCCTTATAACTGGTTGATGCTAAAAGCAGAGCCACCAAGAGGGCTAGCCCTGAGCCAATGCCAGCAACCATACCATAACTATGATAAAGGTTTGTTAGCGTATAAAGGTGGGGAAGCCCAGTCGTCGTATGATGAGAAACAGCATAGGTCAGATTTTCCAAGGCAAAACTATCCTCGGCAATGGAATTTGGGGTAAAAACCTGATTATTCCCAATCCAAGCAGAAAAAGTGTTCAAAAGTCCCATCATAAAGGTTGACAACAGATGATTATCAGTTACAGTAAAGGTAGAAGTAAACTTCCTAATCGTTTGAAAAACATTAGCTTGATCTCCAATAACAAGAAGAAGGTTAAGCCCAATAGCTAAAATGAGTGATAAAAAAATGGGACGAACAGTCTTTGGTTGATAAATATAGTCCTTATCCACAATCTGATCATCACTAGCTCTCGAAAAGCGAAAAATCTGGCCAACCAGATACCCCACAAATATAGCCAAAATAATGTTGATTG
>ERZ809194.1305-NODE-1305-length-9445-cov-3.386368_pt1 | contig 9445 bp, 8 predicted proteins | sample MGYA00520517_ERZ809194 | MGnify/ENA primary metagenome ERZ809194 (study PRJEB31570, sample SAMEA3213003) | Homo sapiens | biome: human-gut; feature: human gut; material: fecal | place: Sweden | collected 2011 ... | reverse complement strand
TCCTTACAGACTTCTTTGCAACAGGTACTTATGACAAGAAACGTGACTTCAAGGTAACGACAAGTCCTTCTATGGACATTTTGGTATCTTCTAACCTAGAACGCTTGATTTTCCATCTCCTTGGTAATGATGCGGTTAAGACTAAAGAGCTTATGGATGCGCTTGTGACTAAAGGTGAGTACACTTTGGCTGATGCAGATAAAGGTATCCTTGATCTGTTTGCAGCGGGATTTGCAACTGAGGATGAAACAGCTGCTGAAATCAAACGTGTTTATGAAGAAGACAAGTATATTGAAGATCCTCACACAGCGGTTGCCTCAGCTGTTTACGAAGCATACGTTCAAAAGACAGATGATCACACACCAACAGTTATCGCTTCAACAGCTAGTCCATACAAGTTCCCACGTGTAGCGGTTTCAGCTGTTACTGGTAAAGATAGTGGTGATGACTTCAAGGCGGTAGAAGACTTGCACCAACTTTCAGGAGTAGATATCCCAGCTGCTGTAGATGGACTTGAACGTGCAGAAGTTCGCCATAAAACAGTTGTTGCTGCAGCTGATATGCAGAAAGCAGTTGAGAGCTATCTTGGTGTATAAGAAAAAAATAGGAGCTGAGAAATCAGCCCTATTTTTATCAATATAAAAGAAAGTATTATGACAGAAACAAAGAAAATTTTAAACATAGCCTTACCGGCTATGGCTGAGAACCTCTTACAAATGTTGATGGGGATTGTTGATTCTTACCTAGTAGCTCAGGTTGGTATTGTTGCTATATCGGGGGTTTCCGTGGCCAATAATATCATTACGATTTATCAGGCTATCTTCATTGCGCTGGGGGCTTCAAGTGCTAGTGTCATTGCTAGAAGCCTAGGAAAAGGAGACGTTAAAGCGACTAACAGAGATATCTGGGATGCTATTATTATTACTCTTGCTCTTAGTATCGTCTTGGGTCTACTCTCCATTTTTTTTGGTGGAGCCATTCTTAATCTTCTGGGAACTGAGCAATCTGTGACTCAGGCTGGCAGCCTCTATTTGGCTATAGTCGGTGGAGGTGTGATCTTTCTGGCTTTGATGACTACCTTTGGTAACATACTACGAGCCAAGGGACGTCCTCGTATTTCCATGGTCGTCAGTCTTTTGACCAATCTTCTTAACGCTCTTCTATCTTCTTTGGCTATTTTTGTTGGACATTGGGGGATTATTGGGGTAGCTACAGCTACGGTTTTTTCTCGCCTAGTTGGGACAGTCATATTATGGACTGCAATGAAATTGGATGTGAAACAGTTTGAAGTTACCAAACCTTTTAACAAGGAGTTGTTGGGAATTGTTCTACCAGCAGCAGGTGAGCGGTTGATGATGCGTGCAGGGGATGTTGTTATAGTAGCCATCATCGTTACCTTTGGTACAGCAGTTGTTGGTGGTAATGCCATTGGTGAAAATCTCATCCAGTTTAACTATATGCCAGGTATGGGGGTGGCTACAGCCACGGTTATCTTGGTTGCTAATAGTTTGGGGCGAGGGGATACGGCGCAGATGAAGCGTATTATACGAGAGTCTTACTGGATTTCAACTTTCTTGATGGTTTTGGTTTCTGGAAGCATCTTACTTTTTGGCCAGGGCTTGTCAAGTTTCTTTACAGATAACAAAGTAGCTATTGCTGCTAGTCAGGTCGTTATTCTTTATTCATTCCTAGGAAATCCCGTAACTTCGGCGACTTTAGTCTTCACAGCAGCCTGGCAAGGTCTTGGGAAGGCCAAGATACCTTTTTACGCAACGACTATTGGGATGTGGCTAATCCGAATTTTCTCAGGCTACTTCCTAGGAGTGAGTTTGAGAATGGGCCTTGCAGGTGTCTGGATTGCAACGGTTGTTGATAATATATGGCGTGCGATCTTTCTCTACGTGATGTATCGTCATTATCTAGCAAAGAGACAGTTTAGATAGTAACATGATGGGGAGATGCTTTTATTTAAAAGGTATCTTCTTCTTATTTTTTACAAGTAGTCTCGAATATGATAGAATAAACTGATAAAAACTTTTTGAGGTAGTAATTATGACTGTAAAAATCAATACAAAAGATGGTCAAATCGAATTGTCAGATGATGTCATCGCAACAGTAGTTGGCGGTTCAGCAACAGAAATTTTTGGCGTTGTCGGTATGGCAAGTAAGAGTGCTATCCGAGATAATTTTCAAGCACTTCTTGGAAAAGAAAACTACGCAAAAGGAGTTGTCGTGAAATCTACTGATGCAGGTATCGCTGTGGATGTCTACACTGTTATGAGTTATGGTGTTAAGATTAGTGAGGTTTCAAAAAATATTCAAGAACGTGTGAAATTTAATCTTGAGAATCAACTCGGTATCAAGACAGAGGCAGTAAATGTTTACGTTCAAAATATCAAAGTTGTAGGAGAAAACTAGTGTCTAAAATTACAACAAGCTTACTTCAGGAGATGGTCCAAGTAGCAGCAACGCGTCTAGGTAAGCAAGCAGAATATGTGAATTCACTCAATGTCTTCCCAGTACCAGATGGAGATACTGGAACTAACATGGGAATGACTATGGATAATGGATCCAAAGCTGTCGCAGATCAAACAGCTTCAACAGTTGGTGAAGTTGGTCAGATTTTGTCTAAAGGTCTCTTGATGGGTGCCCGTGGTAACTCAGGTGTTATTACGTCACAATTGTTTCGTGGTTTTTGTCAAAGCATCAAGGATAAAACGGAACTTGACGGCCAAGATCTAGCTCACGCCTTCCAATCAGGTGTTGAAGTTGCGTATAAAGCTGTTATGAAACCTGTCGAAGGAACAATCCTTACAGTATCACGTGGTGCAGCTTCAGCAGCGATTAAGAAAGCTGAGTCTACTAATGATGCTGTTGAGGTTATGCGTGCAGCTCTTGACGGAGCTAAGGCCGCTTTGGCTAAGACACCAGAGATGCTTCCAGTATTGAAAGAAGTTGGTGTAGTAGACTCAGGTGGTCAAGGTTTAGTCTTTATTTATGAAGGTTTCTTGTCAGCCCTAACAGGTGAGTATATCGCTTCAGAGGACTTCCAAGCGACACCTGCTACTATGACAGAGATGATCAATGCAGAACATCATAAGGCAGTTGCAGGTCATGTTGCAACAGAAGATATTACCTTCGGATACTGTACGGAAATCATGATTGGTCTCAAACAAGGTCCAACTTATGTGAAAGACTTTGACTATGAGGAGTTTCAAAATTACTTGAGTAATCTTGGGGATTCTCTCCTTGTTGTTAACGACGATGAAATTGTAAAAGTTCACGTCCATACAGAGGATCCGGGTCTTGTCATGCAAGAAGGCCTTAAATATGGTGCTCTTGTCAAAGTTAAGGTTGAAAACATGCGTAATCAACACGATGCACAAGTTCAAAAAGCAGCAGCCATTCAAGCTTCGCCTTCTGCTCCTAAAGACTTTGCCTTTATTGCAGTTGTTGCCGGAGATGGACTTGCAGATATCTTTAAATCACAAGGAGTTGACTATGTGATTTCAGGTGGTCAAACAATGAACCCATCAACGGAGGATATCGTTAAGGCTATTGAGCAGGTTAATGCCAAGAATGTTATCATCTTGCCAAATAATAAAAACATCTTTATGGCAGCACAATCAGCCACTGAAGTAGTGGATGTTAATGCGGCTGTTGTTGAAACACGTACAGTTCCACAAGGCTTTAGAAGCTTGCTTGCTTTCGATCCAAACCAAAGTATCGAAGCTAATGTTGAAGCTATGACAGTTAGTCTTTCGGATGTAACAAGTGGTAGCGTGACTTTGGCAGTACGTGACACAACTATTGATGGCCTTGAAATTCATGAAAATGATATCCTTGGTATGGTAGACGGTAAGATTCTTGTATCTACACCAGATATGGATCAAGCCCTTCTTGATACCTTTGAAAAGATGATTGACGAAGACAGCGAAATTGTTATGATTTACGTCGGCGAAGAAGGCAATCAAGAACAAGCACAAGCGATCGCTGAAAAATTGGAAGAGATTCATGAAGATATCGAAGTTGAAATCTTCCAAGGGGACCAACCTGTGTACCCATATATCTTTAGCGTTGAATAATTTAAAAATAATCATTTTGGAAGTCTTAGGGCTTCCTTTTTTGTTTAAATAGTTTCGATACTAAAAAGTCATTTTTTGGAATTACAGAAATATTCCGAAAATTCATTGATATTACCTTCCAAAGTGGTAACATATGTTGTAAGAAATTTTATAGATTGAAGGTAAGATCATGAGAAGTGATATGATCAAAGTTGGTGTTGATAAAGCACCAGCACGTGGCCTTTTGTATGCGACTGGACAGGTTAAATCTTCTAAGGATATGCAAAAGCCCTTTATGCTATTTGTAATTCTTATATTGATATTGTTCCAGGACATGTCCACCCACGTGAATTAGCGGATATTGCCAAGGAGGCTATCCGTGAAGCTGGTGGTATTCCTTTTGAGTTTAATACTATTGGTGTGGATGACGGGATTGCCATGGGACATATTGGGATGCGTTACAGCCTCCCTTCACGAGAATTAATTGCTGATGCTGCAGAAACCGTTATTAATGCCCACTGGTTTGACGGTGTGTTCTATATCCCAAACTGTGATAAGATTACACCAGGAATGATTTTGGCAGCCATGCGTACTAATGTGCCGGCGGTATTCTGTTCAGGTGGACCTATGAAGGGTGGCGTTGATATGACTGGTCATCAGGCTACTTTATCAAGCTTGTTTGAAGCTGTAGGTACTTACCAGTCTGGAGATATGAGCAAGGAAGAGCTTGATTATTTAGAGAAAAATGCCTGTCCAACTTGTGGTTCATGTTCAGGAATGTTTACTGCTAACTCAATGAACTGTTTAATGGAAGTTTTGGGTCTTGCCCTTCCAGGTAACGGTACTATCCTAGCTGTTTCAGACGAACGTCGTGAATTGGTTCGTCAAGCAGCCACAAAATTAATGGATAACATCAAAAATAATGTTCGCCCACGTGATATTGTGACCAAAGAAGCCATCGATGATGCTTTTGCTCTAGATATGGCTATGGGTGGTTCAACCAATACCGTTCTTCATACCCTTGCTATTGCGCGTGAGGCTGGTATTGACTATGACCTTAAGGACATTAATGATATTGCTAAGAAGACACCTTATCTCTCTAAAATTGCTCCCTCCAGCATCTATACCATGCATGATGTACATGAAGCAGGTGGTGTTCCAGCCATTATTAATCAGTTGATCAAGAAAGGTGCCATTAAGGGTGATCGTATTACGGTTACTGGTAAAACCTTAAAAGAAAATGTAGCTGGTGCTAAAATCAAAAATGAAGAAATTATCCATCCAATCGAGCAACCTATTTCACCGGTTGGCGGTTTGTCTATCCTTTATGGAAATATTGCTCAGGATGGGGCTGTTATCAAGGTTGGTGGTGTAGATCCATCCGTTAAAACTTTCCGTGGTAAGGCTATTTGTTGCGATTCACAAGCTCAAGCTCTTGAATTGATTGATAATGGAACAGTTAAGAAGGGCCATGTTGTTATCATTCGTTACGAGGGTCCTCAGGGTGGTCCTGGTATGCCAGAGATGTTAGCGCCAACCTCTAAGATTGTAGGCCGCGGTCTTGGCAAGGATGTTGCTCTGATTACTGATGGTCGTTTCTCAGGAGCAACTCGTGGTATTGCTATTGGTCACGTATCTCCAGAAGCTGCGGAAGGTGGCAATATAGCTCTGATTGAAGATGGGGATGAAATTGTGATTGATCTTCCGAATCGTACCCTTGATTTGCTCGTTGATGATGTGACACTTGAAGCACGCCGTAAGCACTTGAAGCCTTTCAAATCTAAGATCTCAAGTGGCTGGTTACGCCGTTACACTGCTTTTGCTAAATCAGCTAATGTCGGAGGAACTCTTATGAGTGATGAAGAATTTGAAGAACGTAAAGCAGAATGTCAGGCACAAGAAAAAAACTAAGAATATTATTTCCGAAGAGTTTGTGATATTTTTCTCTGAAGCCCTTGCAAATTTAGTTAAAAATGTTATTATAGTATACAAGGTTTTGAATTTTTAGACAATTCGAAAAAAAACAATTGCTAAAGGAGGTCCATGTGGAGAAAATTGAACTTGAAGAAGCACGCTCTGGTGCTGATTTGATTCTTGATACACTTCTCGAACTTGGGATTTCAACCATTTTTGGGTATCCTGGCGGAGCGGTTCTTCCTTTGTATGATGCTATTTACAAAAATGAAGAGATTAATCATATTTTGTCTCGTCATGAGCAAGGAAGCCTGCATGAAGCTGAAGGTTATGCTAAATCAACTGGGAAACTTGGTGTTGCTCTTGTAACGAGTGGTCCCGGTGCAACGAATGCTATTACTGGGATTGCAGATGCTATGAGTGATAGTGTACCTCTTCTGGTCTTTACGGGTCAGGTAGCAACATCAGGTATTGGTAAGGATGCCTTCCAAGAAGCTAACATTGTCGGAATTACCATGCCAATTACCAAATACAACTACCAGATTCGTGATACGGCTGATATTCCTCGTATTATTCGAGAAGCGGTTCATATCGCAACGACAGGACGTCCTGGTCCGGTTGTTATAGACCTTCCAAAAGATGTTGTAGCTAAGGAAACTACCTTCATCAACGATCCTGAAATCAATCTTCCAAGTTACCAACCGACGCTAAGACCAAACGAGATGCAAATTAATAAAATCTTGAAACAGTTGGGTAAAGCTAAGAAGCCGGTTATTGTAGCTGGAGGTGGAGTGGCTTATTCTGAATCTGCTAAGGAGCTAGTTGCTTTTGCAGAACGCTACCAAATTCCTGTTGTTACAAGTCTTCTAGGTCAGGGAACAATTGCTACTAGTCATCCCCTCTTTTTGGGTATGGGTGGTATGCACGGTTCGTATGCAGCTAATATTGCTATGACTGATGCTGACTTTATGATTGCCATAGGTTGTCGTTTTGATGACCGCTTGACAGGTAATCCAAAAACATTTGCTAAGAATGCAAAGGTTGTTCATATTGATGTGGATCCGGCTGAGATTGGCAAGATTATTGCGGTAGATTTGCCAGTTGTTGGTGATGCCAAGCAAGCTCTTGAAATGCTCTTAGCAGAACCAGTGGTTAAGAATAACACTGAAAAATGGATTGAAAAAGTCAAAAAAGATAAAGAGCGTGTACGTTCTTACGATAAGAAAGAACGTATGGTACAGCCTCAGGCGGTTATCGAGCGTATCGGTGAATTGACCGATGGTGATGCAGTTGTTGTCACTGACGTTGGGCAACATCAAATGTGGACAGCTCAGTATTATCCATATCAAAATGAGCGTCAATTGGTGACATCAGGTGGCCTTGGAACTATGGGATTTGGTGTTCCAGCAGCAATTGGTGCTAAAATTGCTAATCCTGATAAAGAAGTTATCCTCTTTGTTGGTGATGGTGGTTTCCAAATGACGAACCAAGAATTGGCTATTTTAAATATTTACAAGGTGTCAATCAAGGTTGTTATGTTGAATAACCACTCACTTGGTATGGTACGTCAATGGCAAGAGTCCTTCTACGAAGGGCGTACATCAGAGTCTGTCTTTAATGCTCTCCCTGATTTTCAACTGATGGCTCAAGCTTATGGGATTAAGTCTTATAAGTTTGATAATCCAGAAACGATTGATCAGGATTTGGAAGTTATCAAAGAGGATGTGCCAATGTTCATCGAGGTTGATATTTCTCGTAAAGAGCATGTTTTGCCAATTGTTCCAGCTGGTAAGAGTAATCATGAAATGTTGGGGGTGAAGTTCAATGCGTAGAATGTTAACAGCTAAACTTCAGAACCGATCAGGTGTTCTTAACCGTTTCACTGGAGTGCTTTCACGCCGTCAGGTCAATATTGAGAGTATTTCCGTTGGAGCAACGGAAAATCCTGATGTTTCACGTATTACAATTATCATTGATGTGAATTCTCATAATGAGGTTGAGCAGATTATTAAACAGCTTAATCGTCAGATTGATGTGATTCGCATTCGTGACATCACTGATGTACCCCACTTGGAACGTGAGGTTATCTTGGTTAAGGTGTCGGCACCAACTTCTAAACGTGCTGAAATCTTGGCAATCATTCAACCTTTCCGTGCTTCGGTGGTGGATGTTGCACCAAGCTCTATCACTATCCAGATGACTGGAGATGCTGAAAAGAGTGAGGCGCTTCTACGAGTTATTCGACCTTACGGTATCAAGAATATTGCTCGTACGGGTGCTACTGGATTTACCCGTGATTAAAAAATCCATTATAAATTTGTTAACCTAGCCTTAAAAAGGCAATTAAATATTATTTTAGAAAAGAGATATACTACTATGGCAGTTCAAATGGAATATGAAAAAGACGTAAAAGTACCAGCACTTGATGGTAAAAAAATCGCCGTTATCGGTTACGGTTCACAAGGTCACGCTCACTCACAAAACTTGCGTGATACAGGTCACGATGTTATCATCGGTGTTCGTCCAGGTAAATCATTTGATAAAGCTAAAGAAGATGGTTTTGATACTTACACAGTAGCAGAAGCAACTAAATTGGCTGATGTTATCATGATTTTGGCTCCAGACGAAATCCAACAAGAACTTTACGAAGCAGAAATCGCTCCAAATCTTGAAGCTGGTAACGCTGTTGGTTTTGCTCACGGTTTCAACATCCACTTTGAATTTATTAAAGTACCAGCAGATGTTGATGTATTTATGTGTGCACCTAAAGGACCAGGTCACTTGGTACGTCGTACATTTGAAGAAGGTTTTGGTGTACCTGCCCTTTACGCAGTATACCAAGATGCCACAGGTAACGCTAAAGACATCGCTATGGACTGGTGTAAAGGTATTGGTGCAGCACGTGTAGGTCTTCTTGAAACAACATACAAAGAAGAAACTGAAGAAGATTTGTTTGGTGAACAAGCAGTTCTTTGTGGTGGTTTGACTGCCCTTATCGAAACTGGTTTTGAAGTCTTGACTGAAGCTGGATATGCACCAGAATTGGCTTACTTTGAAGTACTTCACGAAATGAAATTAATCGTTGACTTGATTTACGAAGGTGGATTCAAGAAAATGCGTCAATCAATTTCTAACACTGCTGAATTCGGTGACTATGTATCAGGTCCACGTGTTATCACTGAACAAGTTAAAGAAAACATGAAAGCAGTTCTTGCTGATATCCAAAATGGTAAATTCGCTAATGACTTCGTTAACGACTACAAAGCTGGACGTCCAAAACTTACTGCTTACCGTGAAGAAGCTGCTAACCTTGAAATCGAAAAAGTTGGTGCTGAATTGCGTAAAGCAATGCCATTCGTTGGTCAAAACGACGATGATGCATTCAAAATCTATAACTAATGTGATAGTCTCAAAAACCAGCCTAGTGCTGGTTTTTTGTGTTCTTAAGAAAGTGATTAGGTGTTAAG
>ERZ809194.1283-NODE-1283-length-9610-cov-3.409942_pt1 | contig 9610 bp, 8 predicted proteins | sample MGYA00520517_ERZ809194 | MGnify/ENA primary metagenome ERZ809194 (study PRJEB31570, sample SAMEA3213003) | Homo sapiens | biome: human-gut; feature: human gut; material: fecal | place: Sweden | collected 2011 ... | reverse complement strand
CAGTACGAGCATCATTGTCATAATGCTGATCCCTCAAATAATCCATGCTGTAAGGATAATCCTTCACTTCTTCATATTCTGTATAAGCCTCACTATTATCGGGAGAACCGTTATAACGATATGAGAAAGTCAGAAATTCGCCTTTTTTCTTAAAAGAACGCTGATAGTCGAAATTAAATCCCACACTGGCCCATTCCGATTCATTACGGCTCAACGTATTATAACTGTAAGCATGTTCTTTTTGGGCGTTCAGCATGTTCGTGCTTCCATAGCCATTGTTCTTAAACTTTCCTCCAAACATATTCATAGAAAAAGTAATAAGATTCAGAGTATCAATTTCATAACTACCCTCCATACTGCCATATTGGAAATTGCCTTTATGCTTGGAAGAGCTTTCCGAACTCAAATACTTATAATCATCCGAAGTGAAATCTTCGCGACCACTTGAACTATAAGAACGCGGACTGGTATTATGATTATAAGCATAATTTCCGGTAACAGTAAATTTACCGATCTGAACTGTTCCATATCCGCTGGCATTATAACCGCGATTGCTGACACCACCATTCAAAGTGACTGTATAACCTTCCATTCCGCCACCGGTAGTAATGATGTTCAAGATACCACCGACACCTTCCGCATCATATTTTGCACCCGGGTCAGTAATAACTTCAATAGACTTCACAGAGTTGGCCGGCAAGCTCTTCAACACTTCAGTGGGATTGTTACTCATCATATTATTCGGCTTCCCGTTTACATGCACTTTAAAGTTGCTGCTTCCGTTTACCTGAATTTTATCTTCCCCGTCTACGGTTACCAAAGGTACCTTACGGAGCATTTCGAGAGTAGAATTCGTTTTTGAATCCGGGTCATCTTCAATGCTGTAAGTAACCTTATCAATTTCTGCTTTCACAAGTGGCTTCTGAGCGACCACTTCCACTCCTTTCAGCATTTCGGTTGCTTCTGCCATTTGAATATGACCTAAGTCCGCTACCTTCTTTGTATCAGATACAGTGAATTCTTTCTGTACGGTCCGCTTGCCGACAGAAGAAAAACTAATCAGATAAGTGCCCGGAGAAACGAGACGTTCACTAAACTTTCCATTCGTGTCTGTCACAGCCAGTTTTACCGGTTTGGCCGGATTACTCTTCAACGAAATACGAATGGTTGAATAAGGTTCTCCTTCATTTGATAAAGAATCTACTAAAACTCCTTTTACTGAGAACTGCCCTTGAGGACTTTTTTGAGCGTTTGCATTAAATGTCACACTGACAAAGAGCATGATAAAGATGCATAGAATGTTGTCTTTCATATATTAAAAAAGTGTTTGTTTGGTGCAAATATAGGCAAACTATAATATGTAGTTACTTTTATTACGTTAAATAAACTATAATGTTTCCCATCTGCAAAATGGAGTTTTCATAAGGGATGAGTTATAATAACGAACATCTCCGGTTACCTCCTGTCCGATGAAATGGGGCTTTTCATATGATTCATCCTCATATTTCAATTCTACTTCCGCAACAACAAGGCCCTCATTATCACCATAAAATTCATCTATCTCAAATGTATGCTTTCCGCTTTTTACCAGATAACGAGTCTTGTCTATCACACCCGGTTCACACAATTTCATCAATTCTTCCGCTTCTTGCAGAGATATTTCTTTCTCCCATTCATAACGACTCATACCGGATGCATTAGAAGCCCCTTTTATAGTAAGATACCCCTTATCGCCCCGGATACGAACACGCACCGTACGTCCGCGGGCACTACAAATGTATCCTTGTACAATACGACTTTGCGAATATGCCTCCTGCTTATAACTATCATCGACAACCAAAAATTTTCGTTCTATTTCCTGTGCCATCTTATTTCCTTATTAATATAACAAAAAAGTCCCGCACGGATTTTCCGGCAGGACTTCAGTTATTTCTTGCGGTTTTATCCATAGACAGCATACCCTACCATAGTGATCAGAGCCAATACTATCAAAGCGATAAATATGCCTTTTACTATTTTGTTTGCTTTCTCCTCTTCGCGCTTGCTATGATTAGCTTTCTTATTCTTTCCCATAAATATTTTATTTTAAGATTAAACTTTCTCTTTTGTGACCTTCAAAAGTACAAAGTTTCCGGGAGAAAACAAATAAATTACTTACTTTTTACGCATTCTCCGAACCCGAGAATTCCATGAGATACGCTTTAATAAAGTCGTCAATCTTTCCATCCATCACGCCATTTACGTCTGATGTCTGGTAGTTCGTGCGATGATCTTTCACACGACGGTCGTCAAATACATAACTTCTGATTTGCGATCCCCATTCTATCTTCTTCTTTCCGGCTTCTACCTTGGCCTGTTCTTCCATGCGATGCTGCAGCTCCTTGTCATAAAGGATAGAGCGCAACTGGCGCATTGCATTTTCCTTATTCTTCGGCTGGTCACGAGTCTCGGTATTTTCAATCAAGATTTCTTCTTCTTCTCCTGTATAAGGATCTTTATACTGATAACGCAAACGTACACCGGATTCTACCTTATTTACGTTCTGTCCGCCGGCTCCACCGCTTCGGAATGTATCCCAACTCATACGTGCCGGTTCAATATTTACCTCAATACTGTCGTCAACCAACGGAGTTACGAATACAGAAGCAAAAGACGTCATACGTTTTCCCTGAGCATTATAAGGAGAAACACGTACCAAACGATGCACACCATTCTCACCCTTTAAATAACCATAAGCAAAACTGCCTTCAATGTTCATAGTCACAGCTTTGATACCGGCCTCGTCACCTTCCTGAAGATTGGCGATGCTCAGTTTATAACCGTTTGTTTCGGCCCAACGCATATACATACGCATCAACATGGATGCCCAGTCCTGACTTTCGGTACCTCCGGCTCCCGAATTGATTTTCAGCACACAATCCATTTGGTCGGCTTCCTGACGAAGCATATTTTTCAACTCCAAAGATTCTACAGCAGTGAGCGCTTTGGAATAAGCGACATCCACTTCTTCCTCGGTCACCAAGTCATCTTTAAAGAAATCAAAAGACAATTCCAATTCGTCTGACAAAGTCTTTACCTCACGATATCCGTCAATCCATTTCTGAATCTCTTTTACTTTCTTCATCTGTGCCTCAGCTTTCTTGGCATCATCCCAAAATCCGGGCGCTTGTGTACGAAGCTGTTCTTCTTCCACCTGAACAAGTTTATTCTCAATGTCCAAGTATCTTTCGAGGGCAGCGGTACGTTCTTTTACGTCTTTCAGTTGCTCTATTGTTATCATTTTGAGGAATTTTTCTTTTAAGTTGCAAAGATATAACAATTTAGGCACTGATTACATGGATTTCACTGTTTTTAATGAAAGAACAATGCATTCCGTACAATCCGTGCCTAAAATACAAATGAATCAAATTCTTTATTCTTCGTACATCTTTTCTATTTCGGCAGCATAATTCTTATTCAACACATTGCGCTTTATCTTCAACGTATTAGTCAGTTCACCGCGTTCCATACTGAAAGGATGGGGCAATAAGGTAAAACGTTTAATCTGCTCATAATGTGCGAATTGCTGTTGAAGCGTATCAATTCGTTCCTTAAATAAATCGATAATCTGTTGGTCCTGCAACAGCTCTTCCATAGAAGCATACTTGATGCCTTTCTTTTCGGCGTACTCTTTTACCAATTTATATTCCGGAATGATTAAAGCCGAAACAAACTTACGCTCATCCGCAATAATGGAAATCTGATCGATATATCGGTCCACCACCAACTTAGCTTCGATAGCTTGAGGAGCAATATATTTCCCATTTGAAGTTTTAAACAAATCCTTAATACGCTCAGTAAGGAATAAATGTCCGTCCTTGATATAACCGGCGTCACCCGTATGAAACCATCCGTCTTCAGTAAAGGCAGCCTTTGTTGCCGCTTCTTTCTTATAATACCCATGCGTAATGCCGACACCGCGAAGCAATATCTCATTGTTTTCGCCAATCTTCACTTCCACATGCGGCATAATACGCCCTACAGAGCCTACCACATGATCAAAGTCATTTTCGCAAGACACGGTTGCAGTTGACTCTGTCAATCCATATCCCGCCACCATATTAATACCTACCGACAATATAAATTCCTGAACAGCAGGTGGAATGGCAGCTCCGGCAGTCGGAAAGAAGCGACCATTCTCAATACCGATGGTCTTCTTCAGCAAGCTATAAATAGTCTTCTCATAAAATTTATATTTCATGTGAAGCAAGGCCGGAGGCGTAAGTCCCTTGCATACATATTCTATATTATGCTCACGACCTACTTTCAATGCATCCAGCATCAGTTTTTTCTTCAGTCCGGTCGTTTCATTGATTTTCTCCTGAACTCCGGAATACACTTTCTCCCAAAAACGAGGAACACTGCACATGGCTGTCGGACGAATCTCCTTGATGGTCTTCTGAATATCCACCGGACGCAAATTGATAGCCAACTGGCAACCCATAGAAATACACCAATAACTCCAGGCACGCTCAAACACATGGGTAAAAGGCAGGAAATTCATCACTACTTCTTGGTCACCCAATTGCGGGAAACGCTCATTGTGTGCCTTGATAGCTCCTTCATAACAAGAATGATGTAACATTACCCCCTTGCTGTCGCCCGTCGTTCCACTGGTATAAAGGATATTGGCAATATCCCCATTACCCGATTCGGCAATGCGCTTGTCCACTTCCGCCTGATGTTGACGAGCTTTGCCCAACTTCAGGAATTCGTCAAAGTAAATCGAAGAGGTATCACGCTTATCGCGCTTTACATCCTTATCAAAAATAATAATCTGCTTCAATTGTGTGCCAAGCGACATCACCCGGAAGGCAACATCATACTGTAACTGTTCACCCACAAAAAGGTAATGGATATCCGCATCCCCCAGCATATAAAGCACTTGGGCCTCCGAGCTTGTGGCATAAAAAGGAATAGTCACTGCACGAATACCAAAAGCGCCAAAATCCACATAAAGGCATTCGGGCTTATTTTGAGAAAAGACACCAATATTTTCTTGTACACCTACACCTAACTCAAGAAGTGCATTGGAAGTCGTTGTTACCGTTTCGGCAAATTGTTTCCATGAGACCGGAACCCAAGTTTCAGTATCATAATCACGATATTTCAGGGCTACACGGTCGCCATATTTCTCAGCCTGACGCTGAATCAGGACAGATAATTGGGAATTGCTCATTATAAATTATTTTAAATACGTGGCAAAGTTATCGTTTAATTTGGAATTATCCATCATAAACAGGCATTAATTTTCCCGACCAATCAAAGAGTTACAAGAATCCCAACTTTAAAATTAGTTGCATACATAACTTAATTATCACTACTTCTAAGCATACTTTACCGGGCAAAAATCGTATCTTTGCCGCACAATAATTATAAAATCGATATGATTGACTTAGCATATTACACTTCAGAAGCAACCACGTTGCTGAATTCGCTAATAGGCATCCCTTCGCTGAGCAGAGAAGAGGAAGCTGCTGCCGATTTTCTTCAAAACTATATTGAAGAGACCGGTATTATGACAGGTCGTTCGGGAAACAACATTTGGTGCATCAGCCCTATGTTTGACTTGAACAAACCTACTATCTTGCTCAATTCGCACATCGATACTGTAAAGCCTGTGAACGGCTGGCGTAAACATCCCTTCACTCCAAAGGCTGAGAACGGAAAAATTTACGGACTGGGCAGTAATGATGCGTGTGCCAGTGTAGTATCTTTATTTCAAGTTTACCGCCATTTATCTACCACCGAACAGGCTTATAACCTTATCTTTTTGGCTTCATGCGAAGAAGAAGTGTCAGGCAAGAACGGTATTGAAAGTGTTTTGCCCCAGCTTCCACCCATTGCATTGGGTATTGTAGGAGAACCAACAGAGATGCAACCTGCCATAGCAGAGAAAGGTTTGATGGTGGTCGATGTGACAGCTCACGGAAAAGCGGGGCATGCAGCACGCAATGAAGGTGACAACGCTATATATAAAGTATTGGAGGATATCCGGTGGTTTCGTGACTATCGTTTTCCAAAGGAGTCTCCTTTATTGGGACCGGTCAAAATGAGTGTTACCCAAATCAATGCCGGAACCCAACACAATGTCATTCCCGATATCTGTACGTTTGTTGTAGACATCCGCAGTAATGAATGTTATTCCAACGAAGAATTATTTAATGAAATCAGCACTCACATCAAGAGTGAAGCCAAAGCGCGTTCGTTCCGTCTGAATTCATCCCACATTGATGCCGGACATCCGTTTGTCAGACGTGCTATTCAGTTGGGCCGTGTTCCATTTGGCTCGCCTACCTTGTCCGATCAGGCTTTAATGAAATTCCCATCGGTAAAAATGGGACCGGGCAAATCCTCACGTTCTCACACGGCCGATGAATATATTATGGTATCGGAAATAGAAGAAGCCATCGGGCTGTATATAGAATTGTTGGACGGGCTGGTGATATAATTAATATGATAGGAAAGGCGTGCCAAAGTAACAACACGATAACAAAATCGGCTTTGACACGCTATACCATCAGAACATATCATTTCATTTTCAGAAAAGCAAAAAAAACAGTTGATACAGTAAGTAAATAACCCAAACAGCTAAAGCCACAAGCAGCAACAATAAATAATTATTCTTTATCCATTTCTTCAAATTAATCATCAAGTATTTAAAACCATTGGCTTCCACTTTAGCAACGTATGCCCGATACTCGCGCTGTATTTCGCTATATTTTTGCTTCCAATCAGATAAGGCACTTTCCACTTCTGCCAACTTCATTTGCATATTCTTTACCCGTACTTTCTCGTCACTCAACTGTTCCTGCAACAAAAACTTTTCTTTCATCAGCTCTTCCATCCACAGTTGTTCTGCCTTCAATCGTTTTTCTTGCAACCATAGTTCTACTTCCCGTTGTTTTTTTTGCTCCAGCTCCTCCTGCTGCCTAACTTTCTTTATTTGTTCTATCTTTTGCAGTTGCTCATTTTCAAAGTCATGCAATCTGATTTGCAAAATTTTAACCGTATCCCTCTCCTTTGACAATTCATACCGAAGCTTTGTACTTAACTTTGTCAACCTCATTACTTCAGCACTTTCACATTCCTTGTGCCTCAACTTGGGATCACATTTTGCCCGTTGCCTCACCTCCCCATTTCTCAACCTGGCACACACTTCCCTCATATTCCGATTCAGTTTCTCCAGCTTTGTCACATTATCCCGCTGTTCTTCTATAAAATTAAAACTCTTTTTGCAAATACGGTCAACAGTATTCTTGTATATCTTCAATGTAGTCTGAAGTGTATGAGAATATTTTGAAGCAATCAAATCCAGCCGTTCTCCCATACTGAGCGACAAAAAGATACCGCGTTCTTCCTCATTTCTGATAAACAGGGAAAAAGCCTGCACAAATGCCCGATAGACACGGAATAAAATCCTTTGTTGCACTTCAAAAGCAACGTGGGTTTCATTGCAAGCCCTCAATTCTACCTCCAGCATTCTGTCAGTATCACGCAGCTGAGCAATGATTTCCTTTTTATCTTCTATCTCTTTATGCAAATCCAGATAGGAAATAAACGAATCCTCGTCTATCAGTTTTACCTTTCTCCCAATTTGGGACGAAGTAACAACTTTCCGTACAATCAAATTACAAATATAATTTTCATCTATTTGATATTTCTCGGATATATACTTTATAGGTACCCAGTGACTCATAGTATTACATATCATTTTTATAAATCCCATATCAATTCTTCTTAAGAGACAGAAGCTGATGAACAAAGCTATGCATTTTTTAATGCAAAAACAATCTTTTATCAAGAAAATTGTTTAATATTTTAATAATCGGGGTATCCGATAGAAATATGAATTATTTATCAAGAGAGAAAAGTAAATGTTTTCAAAAGACCAAAGAGTTTTAAAAAAAGACTTTGAGATTTTAAAAGAAGACCTTGAAGTTTTCAGAAAAGACCAAGGTCTTTCGAGACGAGAATGGAAACAACATTCTCCTCCGTCAGAAAAGTTGATGCGATGTGCTTTCACACATAACAGATACTTAAATCTCCTATTCATGGGATTTTTGTGTGAAAGCAATTCCTGCTTACCACAAGCCGGGGAACTTATCTTCCCAACCAAAGCTCGGGGTTCAGCTTCGCTGTCTCTTTACGCAGTTGGAAATGAAGAACCGAATTACCTGAACTATCAGTATGAATAGTACCAAGTATAGTTTTCGTACTTACTTTACTTCCTTTGGACACAGCTACAGAAACCGATATATAGTTCCCAGGGCGCACCAAAATATTATTCAAGCCATTGTATTGGAATATAGCCGAAACTTCTCCATCAAAAATTGCACGTGCCTTTGCACCCGGTTTGCCTTTGATATCAATACCCTTATTATCCAACTTCACATTACGCAGTCCGTCCACAGCATACTGTCCGTAATGACTCACAATGACATACGGTCCCGTGACAGGCATCGGCAATATTCCGCGGTTACGCTCAAAATTGCCTGACAACCGGTGATCTTCATTATTCAAATTGAATTTTTCCACCGGTGCCACCTTCTTTCCCGAAGTTTTAACACCCGATTTTGAAGTAGAGGCAGTTTCCCCACTGCTCTTTTTATTCGCTTCGGCTGCTTTTGCCGCAGCAGCCTTGCGTGCAGCAGCTTCGGCAGCGGCCTTACGGCGCGCTTCCTCTTCAGCACGCTTACGGGCTTTTTCTATTTCAATCTCTATCAACCGATCTATCTGTGCATTCAGTTGTTGTGCAGAACGTTTTTTCTTGGAAATTTCATTCTGTATTCCTTTCTGCTTCTTCTTAAGATTAGCCAAAAGTGTCTGACGGTCTTTTTCCTGAATTTCAAGCTTGGCTTTTTCTGTTTCTCCTTGCTTTAAAAGATTCTCTTTTGCTTTGCGGGTTTGTTCCAGTTCTTTCTTCTTCGACACTACCTGACGTTGCTTACGCTCTATCTCAAGTCCCTGAAGACGCTGATAGTTGGCATACTCCTGCACATAACGCATACGACGATACGTTTGGCTCAGGTTTTCAGCAGAAAAAATAAACATCAGTTTCTCCTGCACAGACTTATTACGGTACATATACTGCACAGATGCCTCGTATTTCTTCTTTTTCTCCTTCAGGTTCCGCTGCAAGGCGGTCAACTGGCGTTGCAAAGTTGTTATTTCCTTTGCCAGTGTATTCACATCCGTTTCGATGGTATGGATATATCTTCTACGCTCTTCTATCTGCCCGGTGAGCAGAGCCAGATTTTCCAATTGGCTTTTCACATCCTTTTTGGTAGATTGCAACAGAGTCTCCGACTCAGCAATCTGCTGATGCAATTCTTTCCGTTTGTTTTCCAGCTCCCTAATCTTCCGGGTGCTCTGTGCCGACAGTGCACTCAGAAAACAACAGGCGATACACAGTAGGAAGATACGTTTCATTTCTTAATGAGCTGTTTGAGCAAATCTTGCAATTCAACTTTATCATATTTCTTGGGCACATCGGTATGGGTTTCCCAATCACTGCCGGTAGACAGACGGGAAAAGTCAAAAGTGGCCGTGACGGGCTTCTTGCCTCCTT
>ERZ809194.1263-NODE-1263-length-9809-cov-2.672237_pt1 | contig 9809 bp, 7 predicted proteins | sample MGYA00520517_ERZ809194 | MGnify/ENA primary metagenome ERZ809194 (study PRJEB31570, sample SAMEA3213003) | Homo sapiens | biome: human-gut; feature: human gut; material: fecal | place: Sweden | collected 2011 ... | reverse complement strand
CGGGAAACCGGACAGTTTTAACGCTGTGTAAGTGAGAATATCCACCGGATTTGAAACGATAAGAAGCATGCCCTCGCAGTTTCGCTTTGCGATTTCCGGGATGATTGTTTTATAAATTTCCACATTTTTGTGGATGAGATCAAGCCTCGTCTCGTCCGGCTTCTGATTTGCCCCCGCCGTAATGATAATGATTGCCGCATCGACAATGTCATCGTAAGTTCCGGCATACAGCCGGATCGGCCTTGCAAACGGAAGTCCATGTGCAATATCCATCGCCTCACCTTCCGCTTTTTCCCTGTTTACATCGATCATTACCATCTCGGAAAAAATGCCGCTCTGCATTAATGCAAACGCAGAGGACGAACCTACAAATCCACAGCCGATCATGGCGGCTTTTCGAATATTTACCATAATAAAATCACCTTATCGTTGTTTATAATGTTTACGATAATTTTTGAGAGGTAAATCTACGCACTGAAATATGAGGGAATGCAATCAAACTTTCGGAGACACGCTCCCGCTACGTGTCGCTCGCAGCGGTACTAAGAACTCACATCCTGCATTTTATTTCTGATAAATCAGAATAAAACGCAGAATCTGACTTCTAAGAACCGGCGGCTCCACAGTGTCTCCTTCTCTTTTGATTGCATTCCCTCATATCATATACATATTGAAACCTCTCAAAAATCATCTTATTCGCTACTATCATGCCCGATTCGGTGAATTTTATGTGTCACAACACACAGGATTGGTATGGGTTATGACATACGAACATATATTCGTTTTTAGTTTACAGATTTCCTCGAGTTTGCTATAATTGATGTAATGTAAAACTCGAAACTCGTACATAATGTAGAACGCGTTTCGCACAAACCATTATGATACCAGGAGGAATCTGTATGCACTCTCTCATTTTTCATGTCGATGTGAACTCTGCCTTTTTGAGCTGGGAATCGGCGAAACGCCTGCGTGATAACCCGGATGCACTGGATTTAAGAACCATCAACGCCGTAATCGGCGGCGATGAAAAGATGCGCCACGGAGTGGTCCTTGCAAAATCTCCTTCTGCGAAGAAATACGGCATTATGACCGGCGAACCATTATCCCATGCCAGACAAAAATGCCCGGAACTTGTCGTTGTTCCGCCGGATCATGAACTGTACGCTGCTTCCTCCCGAAAGTTTATCGAAATTTTAGAAGAGGTTGCCCCGGTGATCGAACAGTGCAGTATTGATGAGGCTTTCTGCGATATGACCGGAACGGAAAAACTCTACGGCGATCCCATTGCTTTCGCAACAAAATTAAAAGACCGGATTTATAAGGAGCTTGGCTTTACCGTCAATATCGGTATCTCTACAAATAAGCTTTTAGCAAAGATGGCATCTGATTTTGAGAAGCCAAACCGTGTGCATACTCTTTTTCCGGAAGAGATGGCAGAAAAGTTCTGGCCACTCCCGGTGGAATCGTTATACGGCTGTGGAAAAACCACTGCAAAAAGACTGCGCTCTCTTGGAATCACAACCATCGGCGCACTTGCAAAAGCTGACCGCCAGATGTTACTCTCCAATTTTAAATCCCAGGGCGATTATCTGTGGGAATCCGCCAATGGTATCTCCTCCTCTGCCGTGACTGCAGAATCTCCTGCCAACAAAGGGTACGGCAACTCTGTCACACTGCCTTACGATGTCACAGATACAGAAAACGCGCACCACATTCTGTTATCTCTCTGTGAGATTGTGGGTGCGCGCATCCGTTATGATAAAGCCTACATTAGTGTGGTGCAGGTTCAGATTGTGGACAATGAATTTCATCACCGCTGCAGGCAGTTATCCCTGCCCTCTGCCACCAACGTGACCGAAAAGATTTATGAGGCAGCCTGCAATGCATTTGACCAGGGCTGGGATCACGCTCCCATCCGGCTGCTCGGTGTCTCTACGAGCAAAGCAACCGACGAAAGCTATGAGCAATATAATCTTTTCGATCAGGATAAGTTTGAGCGGTTGTCCAAATTAAATTCTGCCATCGATAAAATCCGTGATAAGTATGGGGATGATGCAATCGTGCGTGCCTGCTTTGCGGAAACGCCAAAAAATTAAGCTACAACATCCTCAAACTGGGAATTATAAAGGTTCGCATAGAAACCTCCTGCTGCGAGAAGTTCCTCATGTCTGCCCTGCTCAATGATATCTCCGTCCTTCATGACAAGAATTAAATCTGCGTCACGGATCGTGGAAAGTCTGTGTGCAATGACAAAGCTGGTTCTTCCCCTCATCAGGTTATCCATTGCCCTCTGGATCTCAATCTCGGTTCTCGTATCTACCGAGGAAGTTGCCTCATCCAGAATCAGGATCTTATTGTCTGCAAGGATTGCACGCGCAATAGTCAAAAGCTGTTTCTGTCCCTGCGATACATTGCTTGCATCCTCGTTTAATTCCATCTGGTAACCACCCGGCAGCGTCTTGATGAAATGATCTGCTCTCGCTGCCTTCGCTGCCGCGATCACTTCCTCATCCGTTGCGTCAAGCCGGCCGTACCGGATATTTTCCATGATTGTTCCCTTGAACAGCCAGGTATCCTGCAATACCATTCCGAATGCATCACGCAGTTCCCTGCGGTTGAAATCCTTGATATTATGTCCATCAAGACAGATTGCTCCGCTGTTTACATCATAGAAACGCATAAGCAGTTTTACCATCGTCGTTTTTCCGGCTCCGGTTGGTCCTACGATTGCGATTTTCTGTCCCGGTTTTACGCTGGCACTGAAATCATTGATGATGATCTGCTCTGGATTGTATCCAAAATGGACATGATCAAATGTCACTGCACCTGTAATTTTCGAAACATCCGCCGGATGTTCTACAATCTGCTCTTCTTCCTCTTCCTCCAAAAACTCAAATACACGCTCGGATGCTGCAGACATAGACTGTACCTGATTGATCACCTGCGCGATCTGCTGGATCGGCTGTGTGAAGTTTTTCACATACTGGATGAACGCCTGGATATCACCGATTGTGATCGTGCCACGGATTGCAAGCAGTCCACCTGTCAGGGCAACACAGGCATAACCTAAGTTTCCGACAAACATCATGATTGGCTGCATCATACCGGACAAAAACTGTGATTTCCATGCGGAATCATAGAGAATATCATTCGTTTTCTCAAACTCTTCAATCGTATCTTTCTCGCGGTTAAATGCCTTGATGACAAGGTGACCACCGTATACCTCTTCCACCTGTCCATTGATGTGTCCTAAATACTCCTGCTGCGCACGGAAATCCAATCAGTCCCATGGAGATTGGTAAGATCACAAGTGCAATAAGTGTCATAAGCGGTGAAATACTGAGCATCATCACAAGCACGCCGATCAGTGTTGCAACGGATGTAATGATCGTGGTAATACTCTGGTTCAGTCCCTGTCCCAACGTATCTACATCGTTGGTGATACGGGACAATACCTCGCCGTAAGTACGGCTCTCGAAGTATTTCATCGGCATGCGGTTGATTTTTTCTGAGATTTCTTTTCTGAGCTGGTAGCACACTTTCTGTGTGATCCCGGTCATGATCCATCCCTGGATAAAGTTGAAAACCGCACTGCACAGATACAGACCAAGCACAAACAAAAGAATGCTTCCAATCTTTCCAAAATCAATGCTTCCGGTTCCCTGAATTTTCGCCATCAGACCTTCCGATAATGCAGTGGTCGCTTTTCCTAAAATTTTCGGTCCTGCAACATTAAATATGGTAGAACATGCTGCAAAAAACATGACAACAAAAATTGCAGCTTTGTATTTTCCGATATAGCTCATCAGCTTTTTGATGGATTTTTTGAAGTCCTTCGGTTTCTCGCCCGGCTGCATGCCATGTCCCATCGGTCCTCTTCTCCGTGGCTGATGTGTTTTAACTTCCTGTTCTCTACTCATTCAAAGCCACCTCACTTTCCTCAAGTCCAAGTTCTTTCGCGGATAACTGTGATTTTGCAATCTGCCGGTAAACTTCGCATGATTTTAACAGTTCTTCATGTGTACCCTTGCCGACAATTTTTCCGTCATCGAGCACTAAAATCTGCTCTGCATGTAAAATGGTACTGATACGCTGTGCCACGATGATCACAGTACTGTCTTTTACATTCTCAGCAAGCGCTTTTCGCAGTGCCGCGTCTGTCTTTAAATCGAGCGCCGAGAAACTGTCATCGAAAATAAAGATTTTCGGATCTTTTGCAATCGCCCTTGCAATCGCAAGACGCTGTTTCTGTCCACCGGAAACATTGCTTCCGCCCTGCGCGATTGCACTCTCATACTTGTCATCCTTCGCCTCGATAAACTCTGTTGCCTGTGCAATCTCTGCCGCTTTCTTAATCTCCTCGTCTGTCGCATCATCTTTTCCAAAACGAAGATTCGAAGCGATCGTTCCGGAGAATAAAACACCTTTCTGTGGAACGAAACCAATCTCATCACGAAGATCAGACATCGTAATGTTACGGATATCTTTTCCATCGAGTGTAATACTTCCGTCTGTCACATCATATAAACGTGGAATCAGATTGACCAGTGTGGATTTACCACAACCGGTACTTCCAATGATTGCGGTGGTCTGTCCCGGTTCCGCTGTAAAATCAATGTCATGAAGCACATCTTCCTCCGCACCCGGATATTTGAAATTCACATGGGAGAATTTCACAACTCCATTGTGTGTTGTCACTTTTTCCGGCTCTTTTGCGTCATGGATCGAGGATTCTGTCTGAATGACCTCATCAATACGGTCTGCTGCAACGGCTGCACGAGGAAGCATGATCGACATCATCGTGAGCATTAAGAATGACATAACGATCATCATCGAATAAGTGATAAACGCTGTCATTGCGCCGACCTGCATCGTTCCTGCATCAATTTTGTGGGCACCCACCCAAACGATACCAACGGAAAGAACATTCATGATCATCATCATTCCCGGCATCATAAAAGTCATGACACGGTTGGTAAACAGCATTGTTTTTGTCAGGTCTTTGTTTGCCACATCAAAACGTTCTTCCTCTTTTTTCTCCCTGCCGAAAGCACGGATGACCGAAAGACCGGTCAGAATCTCTCTGGATACCAGATTGATATTATCCACCAGCTTCTGCATCAACTGGAACTTTGGCATGGCAACTGCCATCAGCACCATCACATAACCAAGGATCACAAGGATCGCAAGGACAATGATCCATCCCATTCCGGCTCCGGTCTGCACGACTTTTAACACACCGCCAATGCCTAAGATCGGTGCATACGCTACCATACGAAGCAGCATAACCGAAACCATCTGGATCTGCTGGATATCATTCGTGCTTCTTGTAATCAGGGAAGCTGTGGAAAATTTATCCATCTCCGCATTAGAAAATCCAACAACCTGTTTAAATACTTTCTCTCTTAATGTTCTTCCGATGCCTGCACCGACACGGGAGGCAAAGAAGCCCACTAAAACCGTCACGATTCCGATCATCAGCGCCATGCCGACCATTTTCAGTCCGGCTGTGACAAGATAACTTTTCTGAATCTTTTCCACGTCAATTCCTGCCGCTTTATCGCAGGATACCGCATAAGCTGCGCCCATGGATTTCACAAGGGAACTTCCCATTGTATCAATGGTCTCTTCCATGCTGTCTCTCATGGAAAGTAAGGTGTCTTTTTCCAGAGTACCGGCATCTGCTCCGGTCGGTTTTGCAACATGCTCTTTTACTGCAGAGTCTTCCATCACACTCATCTGATAATTCATAATGAGCGGAACTGCCAGTGTATCATCGATCTCATTTAATTCTGATCTGGATGTCACCTGCAGCCGGTAAATATCACCGTCTTTCTCATAGATACTCTCCCAGAGATCTGCCTCCTCATCCGTCATGAATAACTCTGCCGTTTCAAACTCATCCGCAGTCAATGCCTCCGGCACTACATGTTCCACACCATAGTTCTGGATACCGACATCAATGATATCCGATGTGTAAGACGGTAGTGACAGATCACACCATGCCTGCACAAAGAGTAACGCAATGATAATCACAATTGATTTCCAATATGGAATCATATTTTTAAAAATCTTACTCATGTTCCCTTTCCTTTCTTCTGCCTTGCCCTTTTCTAGCTTCAATCTCTTTTTCCGCAATATGATAAATGTTATCCAAATAAGAAATCAGGCGTTTCATATCTGCCTCATCCACCTGTGACATCACAGATTTGCCGAAGTCCGCCATGATCTGCCTTGCTTCCTCTGTCAGACGTTCTCCCTCTGCAGTCAGTTCCACATACGTATTCCGTCTGTCATTTTTATTGATATTCCGCTCCACATATCCGCGCTCTTCTAACCCTTTTAAAGTTCTGGAAATCGCGGATGGAAGCATTTTCGCTCTGGATGCAAGTTCCGAAATGGTAATCTTTCCATTCTCCCCTTTATCCATAATCGTACACATTACGAAAAAATCTGTCCTGTTGATCATCGGAAACATCTCCGCAAATTTCAGCTTGCGGAACTGATTCATCGCGCGGAACAGTTCTTCATATAATTTATCCATAATTCACTCACCACCTGCTATTATTTAACATTGTTATATATTGCATGTGTCAAATAATAACACCGGCAAATATCTATGTCAAGAAATTTGCCGGTGTTTCCATTTATTTTCTCTTTTGTTTATACTTATTTAATAATTTTATGCATTTTCTCCAAAATATCAGCCACCTCATGCATCTCCATCTGACCTGGTGCACTCGCTTTTTTGTGTGCCGCAAAAGTGACCGCTGCGCCAAAACTCTCGCCGCACAGCCTGCTGATCATCCCCATCTTTCCCATGGACATTGTGATGACCGGCGTGTCCGGATTCTCTTCCTTAAACTCATTCGTCACAGATAAAAGTTTTAAAACATCCTCCATATTCTGTGGCATAACTGCAAGTTTTACAATATCTGCACCTCCTGCACACATCTGTTCTAACAGCATCTTCATAACTTCTCTGTCCGGCGTCTCATAAAAATCATGGTGGGAGGCAATGACTTTCAAGCCCTGCTTATGAAGCTTTCTGATTTTTCTTGCCGGATGCTCCTCCTCAAAAAATTCCAGATCCAGAAGATCCACGCAGCCTGCCTCCGCCGCAAGATCATGCAGATCACTTAATTCATCCGGTGTTAGTTCTCCCATGCCGCCCTGCTTTTTGGTTCGGAATGTATATAAGAAAATCTTCTCTTTCATGCACTCTGCCGCAGCCGCAAACACTTCGCGCACTGCATTATAATTTTTGTAATCCGCGAAAACATCAATACGCCATTCCACGACATCTGCTTCACTTTTTGCAAGTGTCCGTAATTCGTCTATGATCTCTTCTTTATTGCTTTCCATAACCGGAACGCATAAAAGTGGTTTTCCTGTTCCAATTGTTTTTCCCTTAATCTCCATATGCCTGTCCTGCTCCTTTTCTATCCATCCTAAACCGGATTTGCGAAACTCTGCCTGATTTATGTTCCACGATCATTTCTATTTTAAAACACCAGACTCTAATATTCAATGCATGCAATATAAATAGTATTCATGGAGGCTATAAAAAATTGGAACATCTGTGAATTTGACAATTTATTCACAATCTATTAGAATGACTGTTAGTATAATCTACTAAAGGAGAGTATTACATGAGTTTCACATTTTTAAACGAATTACCTTCTCCTGCCCAGATCCAAGAAAGATATCCTCTGTCAGAGAAATTGCAGGAGTTAAAAAAACAGCGTGACGCAGAGATCAGCAATGTGATCAAAGGTCTTGACAACCGTTTTCTTGTCATCATCGGACCTTGTTCTGCAGACAACGAAGATTCTGTATGCGATTATGTCAGCCGTCTCACTTCCATTCAGGAAGATGTCAAAGACAAGCTGATCATCATCCCACGTGTGTATACAAATAAACCACGTACCACCGGTGAAGGCTACAAAGGAATCGCTTCCCAGCCTGACCCTGAAAAAGCACCGGATATGGTGGAAGGTCTGATCGCCATGCGCAAAATGCACATCCGTGCCATTGAAGAAAGCGGTCTCACCTGTGCAGACGAAATGCTTTACCCGGAAAACTGGGGATATGTAGAAGACCTGCTCTCCTACGTTGCGATCGGTGCACGTTCTGTTGAAGATCAGCAGCACCGTCTTACCGTCAGCGGTTTTGATGTTGCATCCGGTATGAAAAATCCAACCAGCGGTGACTTTTCCGTTATGTTAAACTCTGTTTATGCCGCCCAGCATCCACACCATTTTGTTTACCGTGGCTATGAAGTGGAGACAACCGGAAATCCATTAACCCACGTTGTACTCCGCGGCGCCGTAAGCAAACACGGAAACAGCACGCAGAACTATCATTATGAAGATCTGATCCGTCTCTGTGATATGTATGCCAAAATGGATCTTGTAAACCCGGCTGCCATTATTGATGCAAACCACTCCAATTCCGGCAAGCAGTTCAAAGAACAGATCCGTATTGTTAAGGAAGTTATGCATAACCGTCAGTTATCGCAAGACATCCATAACATGGTAAAAGGTGTGATGATTGAGAGTTATATTGAAGAAGGATCTCAGAAGATCCACGATCATATTTATGGAAAATCTATCACAGATCCTTGCCTTGGATGGGAAGATTCCAAAAAACTGATTTATGATATTGCGGAGATGTGTAAATAAAACATCGCTTTTTATTTTGTTCTATAGTAAAAAAGTCTGCCGACAGGTACTACCTGCCAGCAGACTTTTTTCATGCACCATACAGTGCTCATTTTTCATTACAGATCTGATGAAGATTATTCCGCACGGGACATAGCTTCTTCGTAATCTTTTGTGCCTTTCCAGATCTCATCTTTGTAAGGATTCTTCTTTAACTTCATAGAACGTTTGATGATCGCAGCGAATACAACAACGTTGACTACAATTGAAAGAACAGAGATCACACCCTGTGCTGTAGGATCTACTGCTGTTGGATGTGTAGCTGCATCCATGAATCCATCTGCGTAGAGCCTTGGGATAACTGCGAATTTACCCTGATCCTGGAATAATGGGAATACCTGGGCAAACATACACCATAATGCTAATGTGTTAGCACGGTTCTGAATCCAGCCACCTTTGTTCCAGAATGCTGCAGCAAATGTAGGTGCAAGTAATAATGCAACACCACAATACCAGGAATGAGTCGGAAGGTTTAAGTAAGTATACTGGAAGTTCCATACATCATAAGCTAAGATGAACATCCATGTCATATCCGGCCATAACATATCATCTTTTTTCTTAGATGAGTAGATTCCCCACCAGCCTGTCATACATAAGATATTGATAATACCTGCAAGACCGTTGAGAACGTTCCACCATCCACCATATAACCATACGCCTTCAGATGATAACCACCAGCTTGTTCCTGTCTCTGCAAGTGCATGTGCACCTCTGATTGCAGATTCGAAATCGCTGCATACTGCGATCAAAATGTTGATTGCTACGATGACAAATGGGAAAGCCTTAAACCACTGTGTTTTACCAATACCCCATTTGTATTTGAGCATCATAAAACCAATACATCCAGCTGTAGCTGCATATAACTTCGCATAGTGGAACCAGCTTGTCATATGTACATATGTATTGTTATTAAGTGCCCATTCAGCTCCCGCTGCTGCTGAAACGTAAATTGCAATAAAGTAAACTGTCAGAATGATCGGAAGAACAACGAAACATAACATTCCGCCGGCTTTTGTACGTCTGGCAATTTCATTTGCAAGTACGAGACAAGCAAAAACTAAAATCCAGCCAAGAAACTGCCATGCA
>ERZ809194.1231-NODE-1231-length-10040-cov-4.339609_pt1 | contig 10040 bp, 6 predicted proteins | sample MGYA00520517_ERZ809194 | MGnify/ENA primary metagenome ERZ809194 (study PRJEB31570, sample SAMEA3213003) | Homo sapiens | biome: human-gut; feature: human gut; material: fecal | place: Sweden | collected 2011 ... | reverse complement strand
CTCCGCCGTGACAGGGCGGCGCTCTAACCAACTGAGCTACGCGGCCGTTGTTTCGGTCTTGCGACTGACAACAGATAGAAATATTACGGCAAAATCGCAATTATGCAAAACTGCGGCGTGTCACGGTGTGTTGGGCGTGGCGCGCCGCAGTTTCGCGGGAAAGGAGACGAATCTCAGTCGGTCTGCTTCCAGGTGTCGACGTCGATGTGGTGCTCCGGGTTGGCCTGCCATGCGTCCCAAGCGGACTTCACAATGTCCTCGACATTGTACTTGGCGTGCCAGCCCATCTCCTCGTTGATGCGCTTCGGGGAGCCGATCAGGTGCGGCGGGTCGCCGGCGCGGCGGCCCATGACGGTCTCCTTGAACGGCAGACCGGTGACCTTCTTGACCTCATCGACGATCTGGCGCACGGAGGTGCCCTCGCCGGTGCCGACGTTGAACGCGTCATACTTGCGCTCGTCGCGGTCCAGATACTTCAGCGCGGCGATATGCGCGTCGGCCAGATCGGACACGTGGATGTAGTCGCGCACGCAGGTGCCGTCCGGAGTCGGGTAGTCATCGCCGAAGATCGCCGGGGCCTTGCCCTTCTTCAGACGGTCGAACAGCATCGGGATGAGGTTCAGGATAGCCGGATCCTCAAGTTCCACCGGGCCGCAGCCGGCCACGTTGAAGTAACGCAGGCCGCAGAAGCGGATGCCATACGGTTCCTCGCAGGCGCGGGCCATCCACTCGCCGAACAGCTTGGTCTGGCCGTACGGGTTGATCGGCAGCATCGGCACGACGTCTTCCGGCACCACATCGACCGGCGGCACGCCGTAGGTGGCGGCGGAGGAGGAGAAGACGAGCTTCTTGGCGCCGGAATCGCGCATGCCGATCAGCACGTTGAGCATGCCGTTGAGGTTCTGCTGGTAGTACCACAGCGGCTTCTCGACGGATTCGCCGACCTGCTTGCGGGCGGCGAAGTGGATCACGGAATCGACGCCTTCGGCCTTCATGATCTCCGCGAGGCGCTCGCCGGCACCCGGAGCGGCGATGTCCATGCCGTACAGGCGGGAGCCTTCGATGCGGGTGGGCTTGCCGTAGCTCAGATCGTCGACGACGACAACCTTTTCGCCGGCCTGATGAAGTGCGTGAACGACGTGGGCGCCGATGTATCCGCACCCACCAGTGACGAGAACTGTCATGTTCTGGCCTTTCCTTCAAATGAGCGGTGAACTTTGATGATTTGAAAAAATGTCAACCATTGTTCACTTTTTGCTCAGATTTGTTACCTTTTGAACAATTTGAGTATAGCACGTGAACACGAACGCACATAACTCGTTCGTTCCTGCGTTTCCTCTATAAATTAGGGTATGCAACAAGACGAAAACACGCCGACCGATGGTCGCAAAACAGAAGAAAACGCACAGAATATACAACATGTGCAGTCGGCCGCTGCTGATGGCAGGCCCGCTCTTTACGGCCGCAAAGTACTGTCCTTCGTGCGCCGCTCTGCGCGCCTTGATGCGCGACTGCAACGTGCATGGGACGCCTACGCCGATACGTATCTGCTGAACATCAACGCGGGCGAAGGGTCCCTCGACGTGCGTGAGGGTTTCGTGTTCGACCAGGCCTATATCCGCGAAACGTGGGGCAATGCCAATCCTCTGATCGTGGAAATCGGCTCCGGGCAAGGCGAGAACGTCGTTGCCGCCGCAGCTTCCCAGCCGGACGTCAACTTCCTTGCGCTGGAGGTCTACGATCCGGGCGTGGCGCACACGCTGCTGCTCGCCGGCAAGCAGAACCTGAAGAACCTGCGGATCGCCCAGATCAACGCGCCAGAACTGTTCAAGGCGGCCGTCGACGGCTCGATCGCCGAAGTGTGGACGTTCTTCCCCGACCCGTGGCCGAAGATGCGCCATCACAAGCGCCGCATCGTACAGCCCGAGCTCGCCGCGGACGTCCACCGCGCGTTGACGGACGAAGGCGTGTGGCGCATCGCCACCGACATCGAGGATTACGCGCTGCACGTCCATGAGGTGATGGACGAGCTGGACGGCTTCCATAACGACGGCGCATTGACCGTGAGCCTGCCCGTCGAGCACGTCGGCAAAGGCAACGCGGATGAGGCGGCCGCATTGCGACACGCCGATTTCGCTGAATCCGAGCGATTCGATGGCCGTGTTTTGACCAATTTCGAGAAGAAGGGACTTGCCGCCGGGCGCGTGATTCACGATTTCACCTATCGTCGCGTGTAATGCGATAAGGCTTGGAATTTCAGTGTTTTACGAGGATTCCTGTCTTATTGTGGCGGTGTGTGACACCGGCGCGACACGCCGAGGTTTGCATGTCGGCCAGATTCGCGTATAGTAGGGCAAGTTGTCAAGCGGAAACGCTGAAAGCGCCCCCTTCGTCTAACGGTTAGGACACCAGACTTTCAATCTGACAACGAGAGTTCGACTCTCTCAGGGGGTACGTACCTTGGAAACAAGGTGGCAATGGCCGCGTAGCTCAGTTGGTTAGAGCGCCGCCCTGTCACGGCGGAGGTCACCGGTTCAAGTCCGGCCGTGGTCGCTGGAACAGCGCAAGTTGTTCATGGCTCTGTAGCTCAGTTGGTAGAGCGAACGACTGAAAATCGTTAGGTCAGCGGATCGATGCCGCTCGGAGCCACCAGATACACCCCGGAGCAATCTGGGGTTTTGTTTTTCTCGCATATCTTTTCCGATTTACCTGCGTGATTTCCGCTCGTTTTCCAGCACAAGCGCCATCCGAACCATATCGGCGAAAGACATACGCCCATTACCCCCAACGAAGAGGGATGTTCTGTCCCCTCTGTTGCTAAACTATGGTGCAGGTAGACAAGGGGTTGACGGCTGTACTGTTCCATGATGTTGACCTCTAAACGGGTGTATCCCTGGGGTGAGGCGAGTGGAGATACTGTTAATCGGCAACACCGACTTCGTGACGAAGCAGTGGATCGAGCACACGTTCCCCCAAGACAAGGTGGTGGTGGCCCTCCGCAAAGGGACCGAATCCAGCGGCGAGGATCTCAAAATCATCGACATGCCCGACCGTGACGCCGTGTCGGAAGTGTTCTCCAACTACGAATTCGATCGAATCGTCTACTTCTCCGAAGATCTGACGCCCCGCAGCGAACGTGACGGCGACCTGGGCTACCTGCGCCGACTGCTGCACACCGTCCGCAATCGCAAGGTCCAGATGCTGATGGTGAGCGGGCCGGAATCGGAATTCGCCTATCCGCAGGAAACGGACGTGCACGAGACCAGCAAAAGCCTGATGTCGCGTGCCGGCGAAGAGCTCGGCCTGTACTATGCGCGCACCTACGATCTGGAAGTGAAGATCGTGCGCTGCCCCTATCTGTACGCGCCGCAACGCAATGGCGTCACCTCATATTTCAACGGCTTGTTCGAACAGGCACAAGCGGGAGAACTGCGCTTCCATGAACGCGCCGAACAACGCACCTGCTTCCTATGCGCCGACGATCTGGCCGAACTTATCTACCGCATATTCGACGACTGGACCGCCGACAGCGAGCTGTTCCACGTTCCGAACGTGTTCGACTTCACTTACGGCGATTTGGGAACGCTGATCGCGGGATATTTTCCGGGAACGAAGGTCGTATACGGCGAGGACCGTCCGCAGGCATACCCCGCCGACGACCACGAATTGCGATTGCGGTACGGCTTTTCGCCACGATACTCGCTTCGCGAGGATTTTCCGCACGTCATCGAAGGCTGGTTGAAGCTCCGCGAGAACAAAACCGACAAGCATCCGGTATGGGATTTCCTACGCAGCCACAACAAATGGCGGACCGTGCTGGAAATCATCGGCGCGTTCCTGCTGACGGAATGGCTCCGCACTTTTACACAAGGCAACAGCCAGCTGGAAACCGTGGACCTGCGATTGCTGTTCGTGGTGATCGTCGGCACCATCTACGGGCTGCATGCCGGCGTGTTCGCAGCCGTACTGGCCTGCGCCGGCGTGGCCATGTCCTACGCGTCGCAGGGCGCGTCCTTCGCCCCGTTGTTCTACGACACATCGAACTGGCCTGCCTTCGTCATTTATTTCGTGGCCGGATCGGTATGCGGCTATGTGCAGTCGCGCAACCAGGAGAGCGTGAGGTTCGTGCGCGACGAGAACGGGTTGTTGCGCAATCGTCTGGACTTCCTGCGCGGGCTGTATCAGGATGTGCTCGACGACCGCAGACAGTTGCGCGACCAGATCATCGGCAGACGCGACAGTTTCGGCAAACTGTACGCCGTGACCCGAGAATTGGACGAAGTGCAACCGCAGAAGCTGTACCATACGGCGATCCGCATCATGCAGGAAAGCCTCGATAGCGACAGCCTCGCCATCTTCCGAGTGGACAACGGCGGACAGTTCGCCCGTCTTGTGGCGGCGAGCCCACGGTTCGACGTCGGCAGCTTCCGCTCCGTACGCGTCTCGGATTACGGTGAAATCATCACCGCGCTGGAACACAACGGCATATGGGTGAACCGAACGTTAAAGGACGAATTCCCGATGTACGCCGTCGGCGTGCGTGACCATGGCGAACTGGCCGTGATCATCACCATGGGAGAGGCCAAACCGGACCAGATGAACCTGTACTTCCAGAATCTGTTCAGCATCATGTGCGGTCTGGTCGAATCGGCCATGATCAGGGCCTTCGAATACGAGGACGTGGCGCGCCGGTCCATGCTGGTGCCGGGAACGAACCTGCTGAAGCCAGAAGCGTTCCTGCCGAAGGTGCTGGCTGCCAACGACCTCAAACACGACCATATGGGCGACCATCTGCTGCTCAAAGTCGAATGCGAGGGAAACCTTGAGGACGTGGACTCCCTGCTGATGCAAAGCATCCGCCAGACCGATGAGGCCGGCATGCTGACGGATGACGGCGTGTATCTGCTGATGAACCAGGCGGGGGAGAAGGAACTGCCGATCATCCTCAAACGTCTGACCCGTTCCGGCTTGCACTGCTCCTACGTTCCGCAGACCCAAGAGGATGCCCTGCTTTCCGAAGCCCAATCGCATATCGCGCAAGCCGACGATGGGGGTGAAAGCTGATGGGGTCGACGACTATCGCCGCGTTGATCATCATCGCCGTGCATCTGCTGGTCTGCATGACGCTGTGTCTGCTGCACCACGTCGGAGTGCTGAAAGTCGATGGACTGCTGCTCCCGTTCATGGCGTTGATTCCCCTATGGGGGCCGTTGAGCGTGGCGCTCATGCATTCGCGTGCCGTGCTTCGTGGGGGACGACGGATTCCCGCCGGTCTGCAGGAACTGAAGGTCGAGGATCAGGAACAACGCAACATTCTTGTGGACGACCGTACGGATTACGCCAACACCGTGCCGTTGGAAGAGGCGCTGATCGTGGACAATCCATGGCAGCGTCGTAATCTGATGCTGTCCATTCTTAACGAGAATCCCGGCCAATACGCCAATCTGCTCTCCCAAGCCCGTCTGAACGAGGACGTGGAAGTCGTGCATTACGCGGCCACGGCCATGGCGCAGATCAGCGCGAAGGAAGACATCGCGTTGCAGCAACGCATGGAGGAATACGAGCGGAACCGCGATTCGGACGAGGCGCTCGACCGGTACCGTGAGGCGCTCGAACACTACTTGGAATCCTCCATGGAACAGGGGTATGCCAGAACGTTGCAGATGCGCCGATACGCCGACCTGCTCGCCGAACGGCTCAAACGGCATAACGACTACCGCACCGTATGCTCGTTGGCGAAGACGCAGATGGATCTCGGTTCGTTCGATGCCGCGTCTCGCACCATCGAAGCGGCGCTGTCCGCATGGCCGCGTCAAGGTGACGTCTGGCTGATGAAACTGCGATTGGGAGCCGCGCGTCACGATGGCGAGGCGGTGCAACGCACCGTCCGGCACATCAAGGACGACCACATCTACCTTGGCGGCCGAGGCCACGACATCCTGCGATTCTGGCTCGGCGACAAGGAGGCTGGGCGCGCATGATACGTTCCATATGGCGCATATGGAAGCGCTTCCGTTGGAAAAACCTGGTCCGCGTGTGGGCCGTATTCATGGCCATCGCCTTGGTGCTGTTGGCGCAAACCTTGGGAATCCACTACGGCGCGACGAAATTCACTTTGAAATACATGGCTCGTAACGAGGCCATTCCGGCCCAGAACGCCATCATGGGGCAGCGCGCCACGAACCTGATGCTCGTGGATAGTTCCCAGGATGGTGTGGACGAGGCCGAAACCATGATGAAACAGGTGCTGCTCGACATGAAAGTGCCGACCGCCACCGTGGATCTGGCCAAAACCGATCCCGACGACATCCCCCCATTGAATCGGTACCGTACCGTGCTGATCGTCATGCCGGAACTTGATTCGCTGGGGGATGAGCTGGTGTCCATCATGAGATGGGTTGAAGGCGGCGGCAACATGATGCTTGCCATGACGCCTGAAAAAACAGGCTATCTGGACGCGATCGGGCCTCAAATCGGCATCGAATCCTCCGCATACGACTACGTGATGACCAAAGGCATCAAGCCTGCCAGGGACTTTATGCTGGGTGGCGGGCACACCTACATGTTCAGTGGCCCGTTCAAATCGTCGTTGAGTCTGAACCTCAATGAGAAGGCCGCCGTCGAAGCGGTCAGTGCCAACGGCCATACGCCACTGATCTGGAGTGCCGATGTGCGTTCCGGACGAACCGTGACCTGCAATATCGGCATCTATGGCAAGGTGGTGCGCGGCTTCTATGCCTCCGCGTTCAGCCTGCTGGGTTCCGCCACGGCATACCCGGTCATCAACAGCGCCGCGTTCTATCTGGACGATTTTCCATCCCCGGTCCCCAGCGGAGACGCCACCTACATCAAACGCGACTACGGCATGAGCATCGCCGACTTCTATTCGAAGGTCTGGTGGCCGGACCTGACCAAACTTGCGGAACGCTACGGTATTCGGTTCACCGGCGTGATGATCGAGAATTACGGGGACGATACGAAAGACGCTCCCGTACGGCAGAAGGACGAATCGCATTTCATCTATTTCGGCGGACTGCTGCTCAAACAGAACGGCGAAATCGGCTACCATGGCTACAACCATCAGCCGCTCGTACTGCCGAACACCGATTATGGCGACGAATACGCGTACCATCAGTGGCCGAATCGCAAAGCTGTCGTCGCCTCGCTGCGCGAGCTGATCGCATTCCAAAAGTCCGTGCTGCCGGCGGCCACAGCGTCGGTATATGTGCCGCCGTCCAACATCCTGTCCAAGGAAGGACGGCAGACAATCGGACGAGACGTGCCCGAAATCCGCACCATCGCCAGCACCTACCTGCCAAGCGACAGCAAACTGCCTTACGTGCAGGAATTCGGTGTGGCCGATGACGGCATCGTCGAGGCGCCGCGCATCGTCTCCGGCGGCATGGTGGGAGATTACATGCGGCTCGCCGCAGAATCCGAACTGAACATGCATTTCGTCAGCACCCACTTCATGCATCCGGACGACATGCTCGACCCTGACCGTGGCGCGAAAGAAGGCTGGGCGGTCTACAGAAAAGGCCTTGAGAACTATCTCGACTGGCTTGAAGCGTCCGCACCGTCCATCCGCATGCAGACAGGCACGGAATGCGCGTCCGCGGTGCAACGCTTTTCTGGACTGACTGTCAAGATGAGGGAATCCGCCAATGAGTGGGAATTCGACTTGGGCAATTTCAAGGACCAGGCTTGGCTGCTGCTCCGCGCGAACCATGGCACGCCCGGCAGAATCCAAGGCGGAAGCATGATCCGGATGACGGGGAATCTGTACCTCATCAAGACCACGGACTCCACAGTGCACGTCGAACGCAAGGCTGGAGGCGCGGCATGAGAGTCTGCCTGGTATTGGAAGGTTGCTACCCGTACGTGCATGGAGGCGTGTCCACATGGATGCACAGCTACATCACCGCCATGAAGGAACACGAGTTCGTGCTGTGGGTGATCGGCGCGAAAGCCAAGGACCGTGGCCAATTCGTGTACGACCTTCCATCCAACGTGGTGGAAGTGCATGAGGTGTTCCTCGACGACGCGTTGCGTCTGAGCGGTGAACATGCGAAAGTGATCTTCACCGACGAGGAAGTCAAGGCACTGCGTGAGCTGGTGAATCTGAGCGATCCCGACTGGGACGTACTGTTCAACCTGTTCCACAACAAAGGCGTGCATCCGCTGTCGTTCCTGCAAAGCAACGAATTCATCGACCTGTTTACGAAGATCTGCATGGAGGAATACCCGTACGTCGCCTACGCGGATGCGTTCCACACCGTGCGATCCATGCTGCTGCCGGTGCTGTACCTGATGACGGGAGAAGTGCCGAAAGCGCAGATCTACCATGCCATCTCCACCGGTTACGGCGGCCTGCTGGCATGCTTGGGCGGCAGTATCAACCACGCACCCGTATTACTAACCGAACATGGCATCTACACGCGCGAACGCGAGGAGGAGATTCTTTCCGCCGAATGGGTTGCGCCCGCGTTCCGGCAACGGTGGATCCGTTTCTTCGCCATGCTGTCACAGGAGATCTACCGTAGGGCATGGCGTGTGACCAGCCTGTTCGGCCGAGCTCGCCAGACCCAGATCGACATGGGCGCTCCGGCAAGCAAATGCCTGGTCATCCCCAACGGCATCCAATACGAACGGTTCTGCGACATTCCACTCAAGCCTGAGGACGGTTGGGTGGATATCGGCGCCGTGGTGCGTCTGGCTCCCATCAAGGACGTGAAAACCCTCATCCACGCGTTCAGCGAACTGTCGAACCGCGTGGACAATGTCAGGCTGCACATCCTCGGTGGTGTGGACGACCAGGACTATGCCGACGAATGCTATGAGCTGGTGAAACAGCTTGAAGTGAAGAACCTTGAATTCACCGGACGCGTGAATGTGGTCGAATACATGCGCAAACTGGATTTCACGGTGCTGACCAGCATCTCCGAAGGCCAGCCTCTGTCGGTGTTGGAATCGTTCGCGGCGGCCCGCCCTTGCGTGACCACCGACGTGGGCTGCTGCCGTGAACTGCTGGAAGGCGAGGAAGGCGACGACCTCGGCGTGGCCGGCTTCTACGTGCCTCCGATGTACCGCGAGGGCCTTGCCCGCGCCATGGAACGCATGTGCGCGAGCCGCAAGCTGCGCGAAGCCATGGGCCAAGTGGGACGCGAACGCGTGAAAACCTACTATCGGCATGAGCGCATGCTTGACGAATACCGTGCGCTGTATCTCGATACCGCCGACCATTACGGGTTGGAGCACTGATATGGCGGGAATCGGATTCGAACTCAAGAAACTGTTCCACCGCAAGGGCCTGGTCGCCATGGTGCGCGCCTACGGTTATGCCGGTGTGATCTGCACCGGACCGATGCTGCTGGGCATCCTGCTGCAGTTCGGCGTGCTGGCGGTCAGCGGTTGGTGGCACGTGCCCCGCGCGGACCAGAATCTGCTGGTCTGCATGATCACGTACACGCTGCTCGCCTCATTGGTGTTGACCAGCTTCCTGTCCATGCCGGTGACGCGTTTCCTTGCGGACATGCTGTTCGAACATCATGAGGAGACCATTCTTCCATCGTTCTGGGGATCCACGACCCTCATGCTGGCGGTGGGTGCGGTGCTGTACGCGGTGTTCCTGCTGTTTTCCGGCGCGACCCTCATGCAGGGGTTACTCTGCCTATGGCTGTTCCTGGAAATGATCGTCAATTGGAATGCGATGAGCTATCTGACGGCCATCAAGGATTACCAAGGCATCATGTGGTCGTTCGTCGCGGCGGTGGTCGTGGCGTTCCTGTCCGCATGCGCGATGATGGCGCTGGGCCTGCCGCAGGTGGAAAGCCTGCTGGCCGCAGTGGCGTTCGGCTACGGCGTGATGATGGTCTGGGACGTGGTGCTGCTGCACCGGTATTTCCCGCAAAGCTCGGAGAGCCCGTGGACGTTCCTCGCATGGCTGGACCGGTTCCTGCCGCTCGCCCTGACGGGACTGCTGACCGCCCTCGGCTTGTTCTCCCACTTGGTGATCACCTGGTGCGGTCCGCTTGGCGTGC
>ERZ809194.1224-NODE-1224-length-10084-cov-3.650613_pt1 | contig 10084 bp, 9 predicted proteins | sample MGYA00520517_ERZ809194 | MGnify/ENA primary metagenome ERZ809194 (study PRJEB31570, sample SAMEA3213003) | Homo sapiens | biome: human-gut; feature: human gut; material: fecal | place: Sweden | collected 2011 ... | reverse complement strand
TAATCTCCGATACGATACCGCCATTGACCTTTGCGATTTGCCGTGAGAGCTTTTCCCTTTACTCTGGGGTTTTCACAACCCGATAAATTCTTTTCAATCCACGCTTTAATCATCTTCATGGTATATCTGTCGAGTTTTTTAAATTCTTTTTCAAATCTCGGAGTGGTTCTTACAACATAACTCATATGTCAAGTTCCTTCCAAAAATCAGAGATTGGTCTGCTTTCTTCACCGCTCTTTTTGTATTCATCATAAGCGTCATCAAAAACGGCAAGGTCATATTCTTCTTCGATTTTTTCAAACAAAGCCTGTTTAAAAGCCTCTCCGAGTGATATTGAGTGCAACCGAGCATAGCTGTCTGCTATTTTCTTTTCCTGTTCTGTTAATCTGATTGAGAATGCCATAATACCGACCTCCTTGTATAGTACATTGTACTACATTATTATTTCTTTGTCAATGAATTTTATTCGATAAAAGTAAAAGAACACGGCAAAATCAATCTGCCGTGTTCAATGTTATTAAATTTACTTTCTCACATTTTCAACAATAACTTTTACAAACTGAATTATAAATGTCGGGATGAATGCAAGGAGGGCTATAAAGCCTGCCTGTGCGCCTGTGAGTGCGGTAACGCTGAAAAGCGGCTGCATAAACGGAACAAACAATACAAATGCGAGCAGTAATGTTCCGATAAAGAAAGCACCTATGCTTGCCGTATTTGAAAAAAGTCCGAGTTTAAAGATTGAATGTGTACTTCTGCAATTAAAGCCGTGGAACAGTCTTGCAAACGTGAGTGTTGCAAATGCCATTGTGCTTGCAACGGCAGGACTTGTCTGAAGTCCGATATAGAATGAAATGAGCGTTACAACGGCAATCAAAGCACCCTGTCCGAGCATAAGAGCAGAAAAGCTTTTTGTAAGGATTCCCTGTTTCGGATCACGGGGTTTCTGTCTGAGCAAATCTTTTTCGGGCTTTTCCATACCGATTGCAATTGCGGGAAGTGAGTCTGTAAGAAGGTTGATAAACAGAAGGTGAACCGCCTCAAACGGTACTGGCAGAGCCATGATTGAACAGAACAACACGGCAAAAATGCCTGCCATATTACCCGAAAGTAAGAAAAGAATTGCATTTTTAATGTTGCGGTAAACATTTCTGCCGTTTGCAACCGCCTTGATAATTGTAGCAAAGTTATCATCCTGAAGAATCATAGATGCGGCGTCTTTTGAAACTTCTGTACCTGTGATACCCATTGCAACACCGATATCCGCTTTTTTGAGAGCGGGTGCATCGTTTACACCATCACCTGTCATGGAAACAATGTTGCCTTTTCTTTGCCAAGCCTCAACGATTCTGATTTTGTTTTCCGGAGAAACTCGTGCATAAACAGAAATTTTCTCAATTTTTTCGTCAAGCTCCTTATCGCTCATTGCGTCAAGCTCAAGACCTGTAACTGCGATGTCGCCGTCATTGAAAATACCAATCTGCTTTGCGATTGCACTTGCTGTGATTTTGTGGTCGCCCGTAATCATAATAGGCTTGATTCCTGCACGGATTGCATCGGCAACAGCCTGTTTTGACTCCTCTCTCGGAGGATCTATCATTGAAACAAGTCCGATGAATGTATAATCCTTCTCCGTGTCAACCGTGAGAGCCTCATCAGATTCCTTATATGCAAAGGTGAGAACACGGAGTCCCTGTTCGGAATATTCACGGTTAACTCTTGAAATCTCAGCCTTATCTTCATCTGTAATCGGACGAATACCGTCTTTTGTTGCGATACTTACACAACGGTCAAGAATCGAATCAAGCGCACCCTTTGTGAGAATATGATTTACACCGTGCATTTTGTACTTTGTGCTCATCATCTTTCTGTCGGAATCAAACGGAACTTCCTCAACCCTTGTAAGAACATCCCTAAGTACATTTTCGTCAAGTCCGATATGCTGAAATGTTTCAAGCAAAGCGTACTCGGTCGGGTCGCCTATTCCCTTTCCGTCAACGATACTTGAATCGTTGTTTAGAACCATATCGTAAAGGAGATGACGGTGGCTTTCAATATTAAGGTCAAGCTGATCCTCAAGAATACTTTCGCCGTTCACATAGATTTTCTGAACAGTCATTTTGTTTTGTGTGAGCGTACCCGTCTTATCGGAGCAGATTACAGACACACAGCCGAGGCTTTCAACAGCTTTCAAATCCTTGATAACGGCATTTTCTTTTGCCATTTTTTGCGTACCCATTGCCTGAACAATTGTAACGATTGAGCCGAGTGCCTCAGGGATTGCGGCTACTGCAAGTGCAACGGCAAACATAAGAGAGTTAAGAACCGACATTCCGTTGAACATACTCAAGCCGAAAACTACTACACAGATTGCCATAATAATAACGGCAAGTCTGCTCGAAAATTTATCAAGGCTGAGCTGGAGGGGAGTTTTCTTGCTCTTTGCCTGATTCATAAGTGTAGCAATTTTACCGATTTCTGTGTTCATGCCTGTTTCCGTAACAACGACAATTGCTCTTCCGTATGTTACAAGGCTTCCCGAAAAGACCATATCAGTGCGGTCGGCAAGCGGAACTTCCTTTTCAATTGTCTCCACACTTTTGTCAATATTTGTAGATTCACCCGTGAGCGAGCTTTCATTTACCTGTAAAGAATAGTTATTTATTATTCTACCGTCTGCAACAACAAGGTCGCCTGCCTCAAGCACAACAATGTCGCCGGGAACGATGTTTTCTGAATCAATTTCAATTTTTCTTCCGTCACGGATTACCTTTGCCGAGGGTGACGAAAGCGATTTAAGGCTTTCAAGTGACTTTTCTGCCTTGACATGCTGAACCGTGCCGAGAATAGCATTGAGTGTGATTACCGCAAAAATTACGATTGTGCTTTCAACACTTCCCGAAAACATTGAAACGATTGCCGCAATTATAAGGATTATTACCATAAGGTCGGCAAACTGACTTAAAAACACCTGAAAAACAGATTTCTTTTTGCTTTCTTCAAGCACATTTTTTCCGTGTTTTTCAAGAAGGCTGTCAGCCTGTTGTGACGAAAGTCCTTCGCTTGTGACACCGAGCTTGTCAAGAGTTTCGCTCTCGGTCAACTGATACCAATTTTTCATAATTTTCTCCTCCGTTCGGATTGCAGAATACAGACAGACTGAAAAAGGCAAATAAAAAAGACCTTTATTGCAAGGTGCAACTCACCCTACAATAAAAGTCTTGTCCTTTAAGATATAACCGATACCGAAAACGGTATGTACTGACGATTAATATCACAGATTATCTGCGAACTACTCCCCTTTATCTGCAACCATTCTATCAAATTTATTCCTCATTGTCAACAGAATTTTCCGAAATTTTGTTGATATCATCATTTTCGGCAACAATTTCATCTGTGACAAGGTGTCTTTTGCGTTTTTTGGGTTTACTGCAGGTTGCAAATATTATGCCCAAAAATGCAAGAAAAGCACCGCTGCATGAAAAGACTGCGGAAAAATACGGGCGTTCAAGAGCATATGCAACAATTGTTGCAACAATGAAAAGCACTGCAGCAACAAGCATTAATATAAAAGCGGTTTTATAAAGACCGTTCATTTTTCTTTTCATAATCAGTCACCAAGATTGTTTGCAATGTTTGCAAAATCTTCAAGTTTAAGCTGTTCCGCCCTTGCATTCAGAGGAACGGAGGAATTTTCGAGAATTGCGTTGACCTCTGCCTTTGGCAAAGAAAGTCCGGATGCAAGAGAATTTGAAAGTGTTTTTCTTCGCTGTGAAAAGGCGGCTTTTACAACCTTAAAAAACTTCTTTTCGTCATCAACCTTCACGGGCGGTTCTTTGAGAATGTTAAGTCTTAAAACAGCCGAATCAACCTTTGGAGCAGGCATAAACGAGCCGGCACTAACCGAAAACAGCATTTCGGGTTCTGCGTAATAGTTGACCGATACCGTTACCGCACCGCTTGCACGAGAACCCACCTCAGCACAAATTCGCTGAGCCGCCTCTTTTTGAACCATAACCGTGATTGCACAAATCGGCAGTCTGTCCTCAAGCAATTTCATAATTACGGGAGATGTGATGTAGTACGGAAGATTTGCGCACACAACAACATCCATACCCTGAAATTCTTCTTCAATCAGCTTGTGCAAGTCAATTTTAAGAATATCATCGTTTACAACTTTAACATTGTCGTGTTCGGAGAGTGTTTCTTCAAGAACGGGAAGAAGTCGCTTGTCAAGCTCAACCGCTACAACCTTGTCGGCAAGTGAGCAAAGCTCTGTTGTGAGAACCCCTATTCCGGGACCGACTTCAATTACGCCTACTCCCTCTCCTGCGCCCGAAAGCTCTGCCATTCTCGGACAAACTGACGGGTTTATAAGAAAATTCTGACCGAGTGACTTTGAAAAAGTAAAGCCGTGTCTTGAAAGTATATCTTTGATTGTACCTATATCTGATAATTTTTTCATCTTAATATGCGAAGCCCTTTCGGATATTTATTTTTCAGTCTTGAATTTGACGCTTTGCCAAAGCCTGTTGTGATTCCGTTTACGCAGATAGCCGTATAGCCTTTGACATCCTGTGACACGGCAATTTCCTCACCGTGAAGATACGCTGCAATTTCTTTACTGTTCACATCAAAATCAACTGCGGATTTACAGTTTTCCTTTTTAGCTGCCGTAAATGCGCTGTGATGCGGTTCGATTCTGTTCTTGACAATTTCGCCGAGAATAACTCCCGCACGGAGAATCTGCAAGCCTTTTACATCAAAATTATAATTCTGTGGAAGAACTATAATTTTATCCTTTATAACCTCAATATTTTCACCGAACGGTCTGTCGATAAAAATACTGTCATAAAAATCAAAAATTTTCGAGTCAGTTTTATTATTCTTTTTAGGAATATTATAATTAGAATACGGCTCGCCCTTTTTGTGAAGCTTGGCAGCAAAATGTCCTTCTCCGCCGTCCATCGGGAAAATTCTTCTCGCATAATCAAGCGTAGGTCTGCCGAATGTTACGCCCGAATCAACAAGTTCAAAATCGGGATTTTCTGCAAGGAACCGAGAAATTACGCCCTCGTTTTCTTCCTTTGAAAAAGTACAGGTTGAATAAACCATATATCCGCCGTTTTTCAGGGCATCCTTTGCACTGTTAAGAATCAAAAGCTGACGGGCGGCACAACTCTTTACATGCTCAATGCTCCATTCACGCTCCGCATCATTCTTGCGGAACATTCCCTCACCGCTGCAGGGTGCGTCAACGAGAATCCTGTCAAAACGGTTTTCAAGCCTTTTGCAAAGTTCATCGGGACGGCAGTTTGATACAACTGCGTTTGAAATACCCATTCGTTCAATATTCGATAAAAGGATATTCGCTCTGCTTCTTACAATTTCATTGCTCCACAAAAGTCCTGTTCCGTTAAGTTTAGCGCCGATTTGCGTACTTTTTCCGCCCGGAGCGGCACACAAATCAAGGACATAATCGCCCTCATGAACATCAAGCATTGTAACTGCCGAAGTTGCAGACGGTTCCTGAACATAGAACGCTCCTGCATGGTGCAGAGGATTGTTGCCGATTGACTTAACATCGGACGGAATATAGAAGCCCTCATCGCAAAACGGAGTTTTTTTCAGTTCAAAATCAAGAAGTGAACAAAGCTTTTCGGGCAAACATTTTAAGGTGTTGACACGAAGTCCCTTTATGAAATCGTCACTGTTGTAAAATTTTAAAAATTCGTCAAATTCATCACCCAGAAGTGATTTCATTCGCAATAAAAAATCATTCATGAATAAACAAGCCTTTTCGGGTTAATAATAGTTTTGTAAAGGAGGTGTTGAAATGAATTTCAATCAGAATCGGAACAACAATCAGAACAAGAACGAGCAGAACAGCCAGAATAAGAATCAGAACAACAATCAGAATAAAAATCAGCAGAACAGCCAAAACAAAAGTCAGAACAATTGCAGATGATTACATTCTGAAGTTCTCCCGAGCCGTGTCTTTTTGATACGGCTTTTTTCTTTATAGGAATTAATAGCCGTATTCTTCGCCGATGATAATAACCTTGATTCTGTCAATATGTCTTTGCTGAGCGGATACCACATAGTTACAGCAGATTCTTGTGTCACCATGACAACCGTCACAGAGCTCGGGATTTTCTTTTCTCAATGAAACACATTCGCCTGTTTTTCCGCAAGGGGTTTCAATGCCAAGTCTGATTGTATTCTGCGGAGCAGCAATTGTTTTAACTCTCTTGATTGCCTCGTCAATATTCTTTACAATTTTGTTGATACCACATACAACGATAACGCTTTTCGGACCATAAAGAAGTGCGGCAACACGGTTTGAGTTGCCGTCAACATTATAAAGCTCTCCGTTTTCGGTAAGAGCGTTTGTACTCATAAAAAATGTGTCTGCCCTGAAAGTCTGACGGTAAACCTCTTCAACCTCGGGACGAGTCATTCCGGGTGCGGAACGGTCAAGAAAATTGTAATCGGGTGAATTAATCATCTGATAAATTCCCGTTTCGTCAAGAGTTTTTGAACCTCCGCATGAAATTGTTTCGCCCTTTTTAATGAGTGTTTTTACAAGTGCCTGAGCCTCTTCCCTGTTTTCGCAAAAATAAGGTTTCATCTTGTTGCGTTCAAGATTTTTCATAACTTTCTCAACTTTTGCTCTCATTTCATCAGTCATAATAATTTCTCCGTTTCATAATTTCACAAAGTAATAAGCAAGTTTTTGCATTAAAAATAGTTCTTTAAAAGAACAATATCTGCCACTACGCTTGACATTCTGCCTACGGTTACAATCTGCTCACACATAATAATTGTAATATCATACACTTGCCAACATTTTCACCAAAATCATATGTAATCATTATACAATACAAATTGAATTTTGAAAAGAAAATTATTTGTCAACGGCACGGGTTTTGCGAATAAAATGATAAGAGACTAAATTTAGGAGAGATTTTATGCCGTCAGTTTATCTTTCACCGTCATTGCAGGAGTACAACCCTTATATTGACGGAGGAAATGAAGAATATTATATGAATCTTATTGCAGACGCCATGGAGCCTTATTTGAGGGCAAGCGGAATAGATTTTAGGCGAAACGATCCCGATATGACGCTGAGTCAGGCAATTGCAGATTCAAACAAGGGCAATCACGATTTGCACCTTGCAATTCACAGCAATGCCGCTCCCGAGGGTTCGGCAGGCAGATACACGGGTGCAGATATTTATTACTATCCGACAAGCAGTAACGGCAAGCGTTTTGCTGAAATTCTGCAAAAGAATTACAAGGATATTTACCCCGAACCGAACGATGTTGACATAATCCCCACTACCTCACTTGCAGAAGTCAGGCGAACAAAATCACCGTCGGCATTGATTGAGGTTGCATATCACGATAACCCCGAAGAAGCTCAATGGATTAGGGACAACATTAATGCAATCGGCAGAAATCTTGCAAAATCAGTTGCCGAGTATTTTAATATGCCGTTTGTCGAGCCGTAATTTAATTTTGACAAAGAATAAAGGTCAACACGATTATGTGCTGACCTTTTGTTATTCATCAAAATATGCGTTTAAAAATAATCAGATCTTTCGCTCATATTGTTTCTTTCATTACATTTCAATTAGATGTTCACAACATTCGGAACACATATTTCTTTTAATATTAACTGTTTGCCCAACCGCCAAATTTCAATTTGTTTTTATACAACTTCAATATCATTCATCTCAATACTGCCCCAGGCTTTTTGCCAGGTGTTTTGGTATTTATCGGGTTTTCTCCTTCTGAAAGTCAGACCGTCTGCAACCTCTAAGGTTTCAAAGGGGGCGGCATCGTTCTTTCGGCTGTAGAAAACATAGCGTGTATAGTATCCGCCACGGACAATTTTTGATATGTCTATTTTCAATTTTGCCGTGTGGGTTTCGCCCTTTTTTCCCGAATAGAAATTTTCAACCACAAATGCGGTAACGGGATATCTTCGGTAATCGCTCACTTCAATACGCAGGCAAAGATTTTCAATATCAGTCTTGTTTTTCCATGTGAGTTCAAGCAGAATCTGCTCGTCATCATAGAAAATATTATCCTCTTTGCCGTTATATCCGGCAAATTGCAGACATAGGTCATTTCTGTCGGCATGATGCTTGTGTTCGTTTCCGACATATTCAATGGCACGGAAATTTTCGTTTGCACTTCCGAGATAGATTTTTACAGCGTCTTCAACATCGCCGTCAAAAACAATTTTGCCGTGGTCAAGAACTATGCATCTGTCGCAAAGGTCACGAATAGTATTCATATTGTGTGAAACATAGAGGACAGTTCTGTTCTCCTCAGTTGCAAGGTCACGCATTTTCCCGATACACTTTTTCTGAAAGTGCATATCTCCGACAGCAAGCACCTCGTCCATAATCATGATTTCTGCATCAAGGTGTGCCGCAACAGCAAACGCAAGCTTTACGAACATACCCGATGAATAACGCTTTACGGGCGTGTCAATGAACTTTTCGCACTCTGAAAATTCAATAATACTGTCTATTTTTGAAGTGACCTCTTTCTTTGTCATTCCGAGGATTGCACCGTTAAGGTAGATGTTTTCCCTGCCGGTAAGCTCAGCATGAAAGCCTGTTCCGACCTCAAGCATACTGGCAATTCGTCCCCTGAAACGCACTCTACCGTCTGTCGGAGATGTAATTCTGCATAAAACCTTTAACAGAGTTGACTTGCCTGCACCGTTAGCGCCTATAATTCCTATGCGTTCTCCACGGTTTACCTCAAGGTTCACACCGTCAAGTGCTAAAAATGTGTCGCCTTTTGTGTATTGTTTGGCACCGATTCTCTGATTCGGATCTTCTTTACCTCTTTTTTTTGCATACCAACTCTGCAAATCATGACGGAGAGTTCCCGAACCGATTGCACCGAGTCGGTATTCTTTTGAAAGATTTTCAATTTTAATTACGCAATTTTCATTCATTTCAGTCATGACATCATACCGTATCTATAAAATTCTTTTCTACCCTATTAAAGACGATTATTCCGAACAGAAGAACGACTGCCGTAACAGCAAAGCTCAATATGAGATATTGCCACGGAAATGTTCCGCTGCCTAAGAACCCGTAACGGAATGTTTCAATTAGCGGAGCAACAGGGTTTAAGAGTGCAAGCGGACGGAATGAATCCGACACCTGAGAAACAGGATAAACAACAGGAGTAATATACATCCACAATGTTACTCCGAATGAAACAAGCACACCGAGGTCACGGTATTTTGTTGTTACAGACGAAACAATCAGTCCGCAGCCTGTGCCTAAAAGTGCCGAAGAAAGCAGAATCAAAGGCATAAGCAATGCGCATAAATTCGGGTGAACATTTGAACCCGTAAACATATATATAAGAACAAGTATAAAGAACATTACAAAGTTGATCAAAAAACCGATTGTGTTGTAAATTATGTTTGCGCACGGCATTACAAGCCTTGGAAAATACACCTTGCCAAACAGCCTTGCGTTGCCGATAAAGGTTGATGAACTGCCGTTAAGACAGCTTGAAAAAAACGACCACAAAATATTGCCTGCCATAAAAAACAGGAATTGAGGCATTCCGTCAGTTGAGATATTGGCAATCATACCGAAAATTACGGTAAAAACAAATGTTGAAAGGAACGGCTTTATTATTATCCACAACGGGCCAAGTACGGTTTGCTTGTAGGAATTTTTAAAATCACGCTTTACGAACAGCATAACAAGGTCACGGTACTTTCGGACATCACCGAGATTAAGCTCAAACAATCTGCGTTTTGAAGTAATATCGGTTATTTCATTATTTTTCAAGCCACATTCCCCTTTTGTCGGTATTTCACATACAAAAAATTTTAACACATTTATATTTTTGTGTCAATTCAGGTTGATTTGCAGACATAATAATGATAAAATAAATTAAGTTTATTTATGAAAGGAATTTGAAAATGACAAAAATTAAAAAGATTTCGGCAATTATGGTTGCCGCAGTTATTCTCTGCACATGCTTTTTAATCAGCGGTTGCGGCGGTGACACAGAGAGCAGTTCTTCTGAAAAAGCA
>ERZ809194.1220-NODE-1220-length-10113-cov-3.590873_pt1 | contig 10113 bp, 10 predicted proteins | sample MGYA00520517_ERZ809194 | MGnify/ENA primary metagenome ERZ809194 (study PRJEB31570, sample SAMEA3213003) | Homo sapiens | biome: human-gut; feature: human gut; material: fecal | place: Sweden | collected 2011 ... | reverse complement strand
TTTTTTAGTTGTCCTCGCCTAGCTCCTTTATTATATGGCTCTATAATTTCTGTAGTGGGTAAAACTACTGTAGAGATTATAGAGGGTTCTGTTGCAAAGTTCCAAAATGAACAATACTAGTCTAACACTAGCTATAGTTTATGCAGGTATTCCTAATAATATCTTCATTTCCGTGCAGACTGAAAACCCGAAGAGAGTGCCTTCTTTTCGGTTCTTCTTATATAATCCTCGAATGGCTTCCATGCCTTTAATCGTGGTTGAGGCTGTTCGTAAGCTTCGATAAAATTTGTTTCGTCTCTTGATGGGACGATGATCTTGTTCAATGAGGTTATTTAGATATTTCACCGTGCGATGTTCTGTTCGCTGGTAAAACCCGTGTGCCTGTAATTTTTTGAAGACACTGGTAATAGAGGGAGCTTTATCGGTCACCAGAACCCTTGGTTCATCGAACTGTTTAACTAATCTCTTGAAAAAGGCGTAAGCTGCTTGTGTATCTCGCTTTTTCCGTAACCATATATCCAGAGTGAGACCATCTGCATCAATGGCGCGATAAAGATAATGCCATTTTCCTTTGATTTTAATATAGGTCTCGTCCATTTTCCACGAATAAATGGACTGTTTATTTTTCCTCTTCCAAATGTTGTAAAGTAGTTTCCCACATTCCTGTACCCAACGATAGACAGTGGTGTGAGACACGTTAATACCACGGTTGTACAGAATTTCTTGGACGTCACGATAACTCAGGTTGTACCGAAGATAGTAGCCTACAGCGACAATAATCACATCTTTCTGAAATTGTTTGCCTTTAAAATGGTTCATCTTCGTTACTCCTCCTAGTTCCTATTAAACTCAATTTACCCTATAATGGATCTGAGGGGAAACTTTGCAACAGAACCATCTTTTGTAAAAAGCCTTTTTTCTGTTCTTTCAACAAATCTAACTTACGCTGATGAAGAGTGATAGTGTTGTCTAATTGTTAAAGAACATCCCTATTTTATTTTGTCAGTGGTACTAGGGATACTAATATCTGTATCTAAAATGTTTTTATTATATAGCCGTTTAATCGTACTTCCTTCTAATCCTTGCCACTTCACAATCGAATAAAACTGCTTTAAAAACTTATTATCCAAGCGATTATCATGCTTTAACCAAACTATATTGCTATCTTGAAAATATTCATCTTCCCCTTGATATACAACAGTTCTACCTATGCTTCCAGAAGCAGATATTAAAATATCCCCTATTTCTGGATATGGATATTTTAATTTATATTCCTCAAATAAATACTAGAACTTTAAACTGATTTTGTGGTATCATAACTCTATAGAATAGGGAGGTATTACCATGCCAAAAGACGTTACTGTTGAAAGTTTTGAACTTGATCACACCATTGTAAAAGCACCTTATGTCCGTCTTATTTCAGAGGAAGTTGGACCTAAAGGAGATATCATCACAAACTTTGATATCCGTTTGATTCAACCTAATGAAAATAGTATTGATACAGGTGGTCTTCATACTATCGAACACCTACTCGCTAAACTGATCCGTCAACGTATCGATGGCCTTATTGATTGCTCACCATTTGGTTGCCGTACAGGTTTCCATATGATCATGTGGGGAAAACAAGATCCTACGGAAATTGCCAAAGTTATCAAATCTAGTCTTGAAGCTATTGCAAACGAAATTACTTGGGAAGATGTTCCAGGAACTACTATTGAATCTTGTGGTAACTATAAGGATCACAGCCTTCATTCAGCTAAGGAATGGGCTAAACTTATCCTTGAACAAGGCATCTCAGACCAAGCCTTCGAACGTCATACCGTCTAAAAAACATTGGGATATAATTCCCAATGTTTTTTAATATTTTCTAAAACGTTGATAACGCGCTTCAAGTAAGTCTTCTGTTGATAATTGGCTTAATTCTGCCAACTCGTCTACGATGGCTGTCTTAATCGCTTCAATAATTTCACTAGTAAAATAGCCACGCTCTGGGATAACCTTATCAACGATTCCCATGTTAAGCAACTCGCCTGATGTAATCTTCATCAACTCTGCCGCCTCTTCTGAACGTGAGCCGTCTTTCCAGAGGATAGTTGCAAATCCTTCAGGACTCAAGATAGAATAGATGGTATTTTCAAGCATCCAAACCTTATCGGCTACTGCCAAGGCAAGAGCTCCTCCCGAACCACCTTCACCAATGATAATGGCAATAATTGGCACCTTAAGATCGCTCATTTCCATAAGGTTACGAGCAATAGCCTCACCCTGTCCACGTTCCTCTGCTCCGACACCAGGATAAGCACCTGCAGTATTGATAAAGGTAACAACTGGACGACCAAACTTTTCAGCCTGTTTCATAAGGCGAAGAGCCTTACGATAGCCCTCCGGATGAGGTTGACCAAAGTTACGATTGAGATTATCTTGTAGGTTTTTACCTTTTTGGATACCCACTACTGTAACGGCTTGGCCATTTAAGCGACCAATACCACCGATAACGGCACCATCATCACGGAAATTACGGTCACCATGAAGTTCGATGAAATCATCAAAGATTTCTTTAGCAAAGTCCAAAGCCGTTAAACGGCCTTGATCACGTGCTTCTTTTAAAATACGTGCTACGTCGCTCATTGAACACCTCCATGGAATGATAAGAGCGTGGCAATAGTATCAGCCAACTCTGTACGTTTGACAATGGCATCAACAAAACCATGTTCCTGAAGGAACTCGGCCTTTTGGAAATCATCTGGCAAAGTTTCACGAACTGTATTTTCAATGACACGACGACCTGCAAAGCCAATCAAAGTTTGTGGCTCAGCCAAGATGATATCGCCTTGCATGGCAAAACTTGCTGTAACCCCGCCAGTGGTTGGATCTGTCAAGACAGTCAAGTACAGCAAGCCAGCGTTTGAATGACGTTTTACAGCAGCTGAAATCTTAGCCATTTGCATCAAACTCATGATTCCCTCTTGCATACGGGCACCACCAGAAGCTGTAAAAATAACTACTGGAAGTTTTTCCAAAATCGCATACTCAAAGAGTTTTGTGATTTTTTCACCAACAACGGTTCCCATTGAAGCCATGATAAAGTTGGAATCCATGATAGCCAAGGCTGTTTTTTGTGCCTTTATAGTTGCAACACCCGTCACAACTGCTTCATCAAGACCTGTTTTTTCCTTGGTGGCAGCTAGCTTCTCCATATAACCTGGGAAATTTAATGGATTTTCAGTTTTAATACCTGTAAATAATTCTTGGAAAGATCCCTCGTCAACCGTTAAATCAAGACGTTCTTTTGCGGAAATACGGAAGGTATAAGAACAGTTTGGACAGATTTTAGCTTGTCCCAAGTCCTTTTGATAAATAGCTTGCTTACAGCCAGGACATTTGGCAAAAAGATCATCTGGTACTTCTGGCACTGGGTGATCAACCCCATTACGTACATAACGGTTAGGATTGATACGGATATACTTTTCTTTTCGATCAAATAATCCCATAAACTCTATCCCTCACGATTCTGATATTCTGGTAGGAAAGTTTCCATCAAGAATGATGTGTCATAATCCCCAGCGATAACGCTACGGTCTGAAATCAAATCTAACTGGAAGTCAGCATTTGTCACAACTCCATCGATTTCAAACTCGTAAAGAGCACGTTGCATCTTCATGAGTGCCTCAAATCGATTTTCTCCATGAACAATGATTTTTGCAATCATTGAATCATAGTAAGGTGGAATGGTATAGCCTGGATAGACAGCACTGTCCACACGAAGACCAACACCACCACTAGGTAGGTAGAGATTGCTAATTTTCCCTGGGCTTGGTGCAAAGTTGAACTTAGGATTTTCCGCATTGATACGACACTCAATGGCATGTCCCTTGATTTCAATATCATCTTGAGACACAGATAATTTTTCACCTGCAGCAATACGGATTTGTTCTTTAACAATATCCACACCACTTACAAATTCAGTAACTGGGTGCTCAACTTGAACACGAGTATTCATTTCCATAAAGTAAAACTGACCTGATTTTTCATCAAGAAGAAACTCGATAGTACCCGCATTTTCATAATTAACAGCCTTAGCAGCACGGACAGCCGCAGACCCAATTTCATCACGAAGTGTCTTACCAATGGCAACAGAAGGTGATTCTTCCAAGACCTTTTGGTTATTACGTTGAAGAGAACAGTCACGCTCACCTAGGTGAACAATATTACCGTAGCTATCTCCCAAAATTTGAACCTCAATATGACGAGCTGGGTAAATAACTTTCTCAATATACATTGCCCCATTGCCAAAGGATACTTTAGCTTCCTGTGACGCAGATTCGAAGGCAGGAGCTAACTCTTCTTTAGTGTTGACCTTACGAATTCCTTTACCGCCACCACCTGCAGAAGCCTTAAGCATCACTGGGTAACCTAGACGATTGGCAACTTCTAAAGCCTCTTCAGCCGTAAAGACTTCACCATCTGAACCAGGGATTACAGGGACATTAGCCCTAATCATTTCAGCGCGAGCATTGATTTTATCACCCATTTTGTCCATAATCTCACCTGAAGGACCAATAAACTTGATGTTCATTTCCTCACAGAGAGTAGCAAATTTAGAGTTTTCACTCAAGAAACCAAACCCTGGATGAATAGCTTGAGCCTCAGTTACAATAGCTGCTGACAAGACACGGTTCATATTCAAATAAGAATCAATTGATTTTGCCGGACCAATACAGATAGCTTCATCAGCAAGCATAGTATGGAGAGAATCCTTATCCGCCTCAGAATAGATAGCGACCGTTTGGATACCCAATTCACGCGCTGCACGGATAATACGCACTGCAATTTCACCACGATTGGCAATCAATAATTTTTTAAACATAAAACAAGATAACATCAGACATCTTTATGATAGTCTGTGTTGATTTCCTTTCTATGTGATAGACCAATGTCTAAAGAAAAATCCTTTCCGACTGTCGCCAGAAGGATTTTCACAAAACATTAGCTTCCAATAGCAAAAGTCAAAGTACCTGATGCAGCAAGTTTACCATCGACTTCAGCCTTAGCTTCAACAACAGCAATTGTTCCACGACGTTTAACAAACTTAGCTGTCATAACAAGTTGGTCACCAGGAACCACTTGTTTTTTAAATTTAACCTTATCCATACCTGCATAAAAGACTAATTTGCCCTTGTTTTCAGGTTTAGACAATTCAAGAACACCAGCTGTTTGCGCAAGAGCTTCCATGATGAGGACACCTGGCATAACTGGGTATTGAGGAAAATGTCCATTAAAGAAAGGTTCATTGATCGTTACATTTTTAATAGCTGTGATTTCGTCTTCTGAAACTTCTAGCACACGGTCAACCAAAAGCATTGGATAACGGTGTGGTAAAGCTTCACGAATAGCATTAATATCAATTGTCATTTGATGCGTACCAATCCTTTTCCGTAGTCAACAACTTCTTCATTCGCTACCAAGATTTCAGTAATAACACCATCTTTAGGTGCTGGTACTTCATTCATCACCTTCATTGCTTCAACGATAAGAAGCGTTTGACCTTTCTTAACAGTATCACCAACAGAAACAAAGGCTGGTTTTTCAGGTGATGGAGACAAGTAAGCCACACCAACAAGTGGACTTTCAACCACTTCACCTTCAGCAGCTTGAGCAGAAGCTTCTTCAACTGGTGTTGCTGGAGTTTCAACAGCGGCAGGTGCTGCTACTGGAGCAACTGGAGCCTGAGGAGATGACGCAACCACTTCAACTGTAGGAGCTACTGGGGAAGTAGTTACTGAACTTGTTTGATTTTTACTCAAGTTCAACTCTTCTCCATTATTTTTATATGAGAATTCACGCAAAGTTGAGGCATCAAATTGAGCCAACAAATCTTTAATTTCAGAAATATTCATAAATTAGCCCTCCCAACGTTTAAAGGCAAGAACAGCGTTGTGTCCACCAAAACCAAAGGTATTTGAGATTGCATACTCAATATCAGCTTCTTTACCTTCACCGTAAACAACATTAGCTTCAATGTAGTCAGACAATTCTTTTGTACCAGCAGTTTTTGGTACAAAGCTGTGACGAATAGCTTCAATTGTTGCAATAGCTTCAACAGCACCAGCAGCACCAAGCAGGTGACCTGTAAATGATTTAGTAGATGAAACTGGAACATCTTTACCAAGTACAGACACAATAGCAGCACTTTCACCTTTTTCGTTGGCTGGTGTTGAAGTACCGTGAGCATTGACATAGTCAACATCTTCAGGCTTGATACCAGCTTCATTGATAGCCAATTTAATTGCTTTAGCAGCTCCTGAACCGTCTGGAGTTGGCGTTGTCATATGATAGGCATCACAGTTTGATCCGTAACCAACAATCTCAGCCAAGATGTTGGCACCACGTTTTTGCGCATGCTCCAAGCTTTCAATAACAAGAACCCCAGCACCTTCACCCATAACAAAACCATTACGGTCTTTATCAAATGGAATTGAAGAACGTTCTGGATCTTCTGTTGTTGAAAGGGCTGTAAGAGCGTTAAAACCTCCAATACCAATTTTAGTGATTGAAGCTTCCGCACCACCAGCCAAGACAACATCGTGAAATCCAAATTTAATTTCGCGGAAGGCTTCACCGATAGCATCATTGGCAGAGGCACAGGCAGTTGTCACTGATTTACATACCCCTTGAGCACCAATCTTAAGAGCAATGTTCCCTGCACCCATGTTTGAGAGAGCTTTAGGAATAAACATTGGCTTGATGCGTTTCATACCACGTTCATACATGCGGATAATTTGATCTTCAAGTTCTTGTAAACCACCGATACCAGATGACACGATAACACCAACGCGATCACGATTTACTTCTTCCATATTAAGTCCTGAATTTTCAAGTGCTTCCATAGCAGCATAAATCGCATAAAGTGAATAAGTGTCCATACGGTTAGTATCTTTTTTCACAAAATACTTGTCGAATGGGAAATCTTGGATTTCACCAGCGTTAAAGACTGGGATATCAGAAGCATCAAACTTGGTGATTGGCTTAATACCAATCTTACCGTCATGAAGACTGTTCCAAAATTCTTCTGGTGTATTACCGATTGGCGAGGTTACACCGTAACCTGTAACAACAACACGATTTGTAGACATGTATATTCTCCTTTTTCGGATGGATATTTTAGTATATGATTTTTTGATAATGAAAATCAATTATTGCATGGTCATACCACCATCAATAGCGATTGTTTGACCTGTAAGATACTCTTGCCCTGCTAAGAAAGCCGCAACTTCTGCCACTTCTTTTGCCTGACCAATACGTTTCATTGGTACTTGAGCAATCATAGCGTCTTTCATTTTCTCTGGGATTGCATCAGTCATATCAGACTCAATGAAACCAGGAGCAATAGCATTAACACGAACACCACGAGCTGCAACTTCACGAGCTACTGATTTAGTGAAACCAATCAAACCAGCTTTTGAAGCCGAATAATTAGCTTGACCAACATTTCCCATAAGACCTACAACAGATGACATATTGATAATGGCACCTTGACGAGCCTTAGACATTGGTTTCAAGACTGCCTGTGTCATATTGAAAGCACCAGTCAAGTTGATTTTCAAGACGCGTTCAAAATCTTCTTCAGTCATCTTCAACATCAACTTATCGTTGGTGATACCAGCATTATTAACTAGTACATCAACACTTCCAAGTTTTTCAATGGCTTCTGCTACCATACGTTTAGCATCCTCACCATTAGAAATATCACCTGAGATACCAACAACAGTTACACCATAGTCCACAAATTGCGCAAGCAAATCCTCAGAAATTTCAGAACGTCCATTTAGGACAATGTTGGCACCAAGACTAGCAAATTGATGTGCCACAGCTAATCCAATACCACGTGTTGAACCTGTTACAAAAACATTTTTATTCTTAAGTTCCATGTTTACCTCGTTTTAAGCATTAAGAAGGGCATCAAGACTAGCTTGATCTTCAACATTTTGAGTTGGTAAGGTTTTATCAATTTTCTTCAAGAAACCTGACAAGATTTTTCCTGGCCCAATCTCAATCACTTCATCTACACCAAAATCTTGGATAGTGGCAATCGAATCATAAAAACGTACAGGTTCCATCACCTGACGAGCCAAAAGAGCTTTAACGTCTTCTGACTTCATAATTTGAGCCTCAGTATTACCTACCAATGGAAGGACAAAGTCATTGAATGACACTTTTTCTAATTCTACTGCCAATTTTTGACTAGCTGATTCAAGTAAAGCTGTATGGAATGGGCCTGATACATTAAGAGGAATCAAGCGTTTTGCACCTGCTTCTTTAAGTAATTCTACAGCATAATCAACAGCCCCAACTTCACCACCAATTACAATTTGTGCTGGGGTATTATAGTTGGCAGGCGTTACTACACCCTTTTCAGAAGCTTCTTGACAAATCTCTTCAATCAAATTTGGATCTGTATTCATGACAGCAACCATTTTTCCACTTCCAGCTGGAGCTGCAGTTTCCATGAATTCCCCACGTTTAGCAACTAAGGCTACTGCATCTTCAAATGAGAGGGCACCAGCTGCAACCAGGGCAGAATATTCCCCAAGAGAAAGTCCAGCAACAATATCAGGAGCAATACCATTTTCTGCCAAGAGACGATAAATAGCAACTGACGTTGTCAAAATAGCTGGTTGAGTATAGCGTGTTTGATTAAGTTTTTCTTCGTTAGAATCAATCAATTCACGCAAATCATAACCTAAAATACGACTAGCCGTATCAAATGTTTCTTTGACAATGGGATATGCCGCATACAAATCACTTGCCATACCCAATTTCTGAGCTCCTTGACCACCAAATAAGAAAGCACGTTTTGTCACTATCATAATCCTTTCGATGTTTTTAGACGTTTACATCTGCCCAACGAGCAGCTTCTTCTTTAATTACCTTTGCAGCACCTGTGTACAAATCTTCCAAGATTTCTGCACACGTTTCTTCTTTACGAACAAGACCTGCAATTTGTCCAGCCATAACTGAACCATATTCCACATCTCCATCAACAACGGCATTACGAAGTGCACCTGCACCAAGCTCTTCAATTTCCTCTTGAGTTTTCTTACCAGCTAAGAAATCTTTTTCGGCCTGATTGTACTCTGTAGCCAACTTATTCTTAATGGTACGAACAGGGTGTCCTACAACAGAAGCGGAAATCACAGTATCGATATCTTTAGCCTTCAAAATCTTATCCTTGAAGTTTTGGTGAGCGTTAGATTCTTTGGCAACAGCGAAACGCGTACCAACCTGCACAGCTTCTGCTCCAAGCATGAGAACAGCAGCCATACCACGTCCATCAGCAACACCACCAGCCCCAATAACCGGGATAGATACCGCATCTGCAACTTGTCGAACAAGAGCCATAGTTGTCAATTTACCGATGTGACCACCAGCTTCCATACCTTCTGCAACAACAGCATCCGCTCCAAGTTTTTCCATGCGTTTAGCAAGTGCAACTGATGGGATAACTGGAATAACTGTGATACCGGCTTCGTGGAAACGTTCCATATATTTACCTGGGTTTCCTGCACCAGTTGTAACAACTTTTACACCTTCTTCAATAACAAGGTCAACAATATCGTCAACAAATGGCGACAAAAGCATAATATTAACACCGAATGGTTTGTCAGTGATTTGTTTCACCCTGTCAATATTAGCTTTTACCACTTCTTTAGGGGCATTACCGCCACCAATAATTCCGAGTCCACCAGCATTTGAAACGGCTCCAGCCAAGTCACCATCAGCAACCCAGGCCATACCACCTTGGAAGATTGGATATTTAATTCCTAACAGTTCTGTAATACGAGATTTCATTTTTCACCTTTTTTCGATTTTCTGATCAAATAAATAGTTTAATAATCAAAGTAATTTTATAAACAAATGAGAATATCCCTAATAAGAATATTCTCTATGCTCTGCTTATTTAGTTTTCTCTTCTACGTAAGCAACAAGGTCACCAACCGTATTAAGACCTTCTTCAGTTTCGATTTGAATATCGAATTCATCTTCGATTTCTGAGATAACTTGGAATACATCAAGTGAATCAGCATCAAGTTCGTCAAAAGTAGTTTCTACTTT
>ERZ809194.1188-NODE-1188-length-10339-cov-3.543952_pt1 | contig 10339 bp, 9 predicted proteins | sample MGYA00520517_ERZ809194 | MGnify/ENA primary metagenome ERZ809194 (study PRJEB31570, sample SAMEA3213003) | Homo sapiens | biome: human-gut; feature: human gut; material: fecal | place: Sweden | collected 2011 ... | reverse complement strand
GCACCATGTCATAGTAACCGCTGAGCGAAATGCGCAGGGTGGCTGCTGTCTTGGTGCCGAGACTCAGTTTCGGCAGGTCGGTGCGGCGCAGGGCGGCCGCGGGCATGGTTGCGGAATCAGACATTTGTTTTCTCCTTAATGTTTCCTTCTCTTCGGATATGCGTATACGTCATACCGGCTCGACGACCGACCCACCGTCCGGCAGCGCGGTGTCGACCAGCAAATCGGCGACGGCTTGGATATTGGTCGCTTCGAAATAGCGGTTTTCCAGCGGAATCCACTCGTCGACGAATCGTTGCAACATGCGTGGATTGCGTCGTTCGAGCCGACGCAACTGTTCGGCAGGATCGACCGCAAGACAGATCATGCAATCGTAATACCCCCGCAAGGCGGGGTGCATGCTGTAGCTGCCTTCCACAATGGTCAGCTGGGCCGGTTCGACGGCGTACGCGACGGCGAAATCGCCTGTATGGCAATCCCATGGCCGGTATTGCGCGGCTTGTCCGGCGACGAGCGGTGCCAACACTTCCGTTTCGAACCGTTCACGGTCCACGTTGCCGCCGGGTTCGGCGAAACGTTCCGGCGTGCGCTGTTCGGGACGGAGGAAGAAATCGTCCATGTGCAGCACGTTGCCGCCGAAACGCCTGTTGAGCATCGCGGCAAACGTGGTTTTGCCAGACGTGCATGGCCCGTCGATTGCGACGAACACACAATCGCGTTCGGCAAGCAACGTTTCGATACGTGCGATTGCGATGCTGGCTTCCGTAGGCTTCGCGGGTTTCGTGACCATTGCGTTCGCCGTCAGTCGAGTACGGTCAGACGGTACGCGCGCGAACCGATGCCAAGTTCCTCGGCGTATTCGAGGATGTGTTCGCCGTGGAGCGAGGCGATGCGTTCGGTGACGGACGCTCCGTCGGGGGCGGTGTGGATGAGGTCGACGCATGCCTGGTCGAGTGCCACCGGGTCGAGCGAGGACAGCACGCCGATGTCATGCATGTCCGGTTCCGTCGGGGAGGGCAGGCAGTCGCAATCCACCGACAGGCGGTTCATGACGTTCAGATACATCATCTTGCCATGCATGTGGCTGATCACGGCCTCATCGGCTTCGGCCATCGATTCGAGGAATGCATCCTGAGGAGTTTCCACCCACTTGTCCTTGGTGACGCCGGCGGAATGGATCCAGCGTTTGCCGTTCGACGAGGCTATGCCGATGGACACGTTCTTGAGCGCGCCGCCGAAGCCTCCCATCGGATGGCCTTTGAAATGCGACAGCACGAAAATGGAATCGTAGTCGTCGATATGCTTGCCGACGATGTCGTAGGCGATGTGGCGGTGCTTGGCCACCGGGATCTCGATTTCGCCGCCCATGTCCATGATCTGGATTGGCGCAAGATCGGCGTATCCGTGCTTTTTGAACGTGGCAAGGCTTTTTTCGGGGGTTTCACGATTGCCGTCGTATGCGGTAGCGCATTCCACGAGCGTGCCGCCGATCTCCTGCACGAGGTCCTTGACGAGCGAAGGATTGAGATTATTGGATTTTTCCGATTCGCCGGAATGGACTTTGATGGCCGTTTTGCCTTCCGGCTTGCGTCCGAGCGCATGGTAGGCGGCGACGAGGCTTTCCGGTGTGATGATCGGCGTGAAGAACACTTCCGGTGCGGACTGCGCGTCGGTGCGGTGTTCCAGTCCTTCCAGTCGCGAGGCTTCGAATTGCATCTTGACCCTCCTTGATTCTGCCTGTGTTTTTGGCTTGCATCTCCAGCGTACCAACTTAAACCCGACTTGAAGCAAACAGACCTCAAACCCGTTCGAGATATGTTGCAAAATATGGATTCCCGCGCGTGTCTCCCCATCCGGCCGGCTTGTCCGCATGAACCGGAACACTTGACGCTCGTGATTGATTTTTGCAAGAAATGGTGGACTCGCATAGCCACCAAGGAAATGGCGTTCATTGGCATCGTCACGTTGGCGGCCTCTCTGGTGGCTTCGTGGCTCAAGCAGTTTCCGGGATTCAGCCTGTTCGGCGCGTTGATCATCGCTCTGCTCATCGGCATGGTCGCGCAGTTCCCGATCCGCAAATGGTATTCGAACCGTTCCGCCGAACATAAGGCCGGTGTGAAGGATGCGGCCGGGCTCATTTCGAACAAGCTGCTTCGCCTGGGCATCATCCTGCTTGGTTTCAAGCTCAATCTGACGGTGCTGTTCACGCAGGGTATCAAGTGTCTGCCGATCGCGGCAGTGGTGGTGACGCTCACCATCGTGGTGTGCTACAACATCGCACGCAAGCTTGGCGTCGATCCGCAGCTCGCCATTCTCGTGGCGGGCGGTACCGGCATCTGTGGCGCGGCAGCCGTCATGGGATTGTCCGGCTCCATCAAGGTGCCGCCGGAAAAAGAGGATGAGAAGGCCAACAATGAGGTGATGGCCGTGGCCATCATCGCCATCATGGGCACCATCTTCGCATTGCTGGAAATCGCCCTTGGGCCGTTGACGGGCCTGAGCAAGACGCAGTTGGGCATCACCGCTGGCGCGTCCCTGCACGAAATCGCCCATGCCGTGGCCGCCGGCGACGCGTTCGGCGCGGTGGGCATCGCCACCATCATGAAGCTTTCCCGCGTGCTGATGCTGGTGTTCGCGGCCATCATCATCGCCGTTTGGTGGGATAAAAACCATTCCGAAATGCCGGCCGACGGCAAACGCAAAGTGTCGTTCCCGTGGTTCATGCTCGGTTTCATCGGCGCTTCCATCATCGGCACGTTCGTGCCGTTCATCGGTGCCATCGCACCGAATCTGGTGGACTTCGCCTACATCGTGCTCGGCATGGCCATGGCGGCGCTCGGCATCAATGTGAATTTCAGCGCCATCGCGAAGAAGGGACAGAAAGCGTTCCTGGCGAGCTTCCTCACGTCCGTGCTGCTCATGTGCTTCGCGGCGGGAATCGCGGCGCTGTTCTTCTAATCGCCTTCCGTTGTGCCACGCTGTCGTTTTGCGGAGGGCAGTTGGATTTCGGACAGCAGAATCGCACCGAAAATCAGCGCGAAACCGCATAACGACGGCACGGTCAGCGTTTCGCCGGTGAAAATCACGGATACCAGCATGGCGAAGATGCATTCCGTGCTTAAGATCACGGACGCCTCGGAAGTGGGCAGATTCTGTATGGCGATGGTTTGAAACACTTGGGCGATCACCGTGGAGCCGATCACCAGGTAGGCGATGCACAGCACGATGTCCCACCGCGCCCAAGCCATGGACGGTCCGCCTTCGGTAAGCACCGCGCCAGCACCGAACAGCAGGGCGCACCACACGAATTCGGCAAGCATCAGCGCGATCGCGTCGAAATCCTTGCCAATGAAACCAACCAAAACCAGATTCAACGCGAAGAAAAACGCGCCGATGATAGTCATGGCGTCACCGAAGCTCATATGCATGAGTTCCGCGCCACCGCCGCCGCTCAGCGACACCAGACCAATGCCGAACGCGCAGACGAACGCGGCCACCAGATGCTGCCAGCTGGGGCGTTTGCGCGTGAACGCCCACACCACGAACGGCACCATCACGCAATAGGTGTCGGTGAAGAAGCTGTTGCGTCCGGGAGACGTGGTTTCAAGTCCTTTGAGCTGGAAGATGAATCCCAGCCAGTAAGTCAACGCGAGTATCAGACCGGGAACGATATAGCGGCGCAGGCGAATCCTGCGAAGACGTGGGAAAAACACGATGGCCATAAGCAGTACCGCCGAAGCCATGCGGAAGAACATCATCCACTGTGTCGGCATGTTCTCCTGCACATGCTTGAGCATGGTGTAGCCGGACCCCCATACCGCCGCGTTGACCAGCATCATCACGCGGGCGACCGGCTTCGATACGCTAATGCCTTCCGATGATTCCTGCCCCGCGTCTGCCATCCGTCCCCCCTTACACGCTTCCACACATCCGACGTCGTATTCACGTCATGCTTTCCGAAGGAAACTTTAGACGTGGCTGCGGAAGCAACACGCGGGAGCATGCTACTGCGCTTTGGCCGCCTGGCTGTTCACCCAGTTGTCAGCCATGTCAATGGCTTCGTCAAGCGTGACCTTGGCCGCCTTGTAATACTTGGAATCCTTGATGTTGCTGCTTTCGACGAGCTTCTGTCCGGAGTCCGCGGCCTTGGACAGCGCGGACAGCAGTTTGCGCCCGGTCAGGGTCAGGGAATCGTCCTTGCTGAGTTTGTCGACCAGTTTGTCTGCCTCGTCGATCGACTGTTGCAGTTCCTTTTTGGATTCATCCAACGATTTCGTGTCGGAGGTACCGTTCGAAGAAGTGCTGTTCGAAGAGGCTCCGTTCGATTGCCCGGATGGGTTATTGGACGATTGTCCAGCTGCCGCGCCATCCGAATCGGCCTTCGGATCCTGCAACGCGGTTTCGGCGTTTTTCTCTTGGATGCTTTTCAAACTGGCGTTCAGGGAATCGGTGGCGCTGTCCAACGTTTTGGCTACGAGATTGAGCTGCGTGATGGTGGCTTCCGCCTTGCAGCCTTCCGTATCGACTGTGTTCTCGGCGCTGGTGGCCGCGTCCGCGAACGCGTCGATGATGTCGTTCACGCCGAGCGCGCCTCGAATCAGCTTCTGCAGTTCGCTGCCGTTTTCGGAAGTGTCGAGCACGGCTTTGCGGGCCGAGCTGAATTCCGCGAGCGATTGCCGGCATGTGGCCAATGCTTCCTGCTGCTTGTTGCGGTAAACGCACACGCCGGCACCGCATGCCACGATGAGGGCCACGACCACGGCAAGGACGATCGGCCATGCCTTGCGGGGGCTGGAAGGCTGTTCAGTGGTCTGGTACTGATAATCCATACGTGTCACCCCTTGCGAACCGATAGCTGTCATCGTTCTTCGTCTTGTTAACCTTGCCTATTGTACGGGCTTGAAGATGGGAATATCCTGAATGGGCATCCTGCGCACACCAATGACGCAGGATCGGGCTGGCATATCGTCTCTCCGCAGGCGTGCCGCATGTCCATCACGGCCAGCAGCCCCCGTTTGTCCGCTCGTTCGACAGCCATGTCCACGAAATCGACCGGCAGATGCCGTTTGTCGGCGATTTGCCGCACCGTCAATCCTGCGGCGATGTCGCCGGCGATGCGTGCGACGATATCGTTCCGGCCGTCGCCGTATGTATCAGCCGTACGTGGCGTGCGCCGCCATCCGTGCGCGGAAGCGCCGGACCGTTCCATACCGCTCACCATATCAACCGCAATGTTTGGAAGGCGATGATGGCGATGACGTATGCCACGGCCAAGCTCAGCAGGACGGATCGCGCCGCGACTTTCGTGCCAAACTGCCGTCGCATTTCGGCGACCGTTGCAAGACATGGCGTGTAGGCGAGCGTGAACAGCAGGAAGGCGATGGCCGCCGCCTTGCCGTGGCCGTGCGATGACTGGTCGAACGAGGCGCGCAGCTTCTGTCCCAGCGTTCCCTCCCCGGCTTGTTGGGAAGCCGCATCATCCGGTTCGTCCGCATGGTATGACTGCGACATCGAACCGACCACGACCTCTTTGGCCACGAATCCCGTGATCAGCGCGGCCGAGGCATGCCAGTCATCGAAACCGGCCGGCGCGAACACGGGAGCGACCGCGTCGGCGAGCACGCCATACGCGGAATCATGCACGTCGTCGACATGAGCGAAACCGCCTGCGTTGGCGGTTACCGGAATGCCCTGCAGCAGCCACAGCGCCGTGATCATTGAAATGATGATCACGCTGGCTCCACGGATGAAGCCCCATAGACGCAGCAGCACCGAACGTGCCAGCTGCAACGCGCGCGGGCATTGGTATGCGGGAAGCGCCAGCATCAACGGTTCGGGTTCGAGGCCGCGGAACATGGTGTGGCGCAGCAGCACGCCGACCAGCAGGATGACCATGACCGAAGCCACGTACATGAGGAAGACCACGAGACCGGCGTATTTCGGGAAGAACGCGTGGGCGAGCACCAAAAACACCGATAGTCGCGCGGAACATGCCGCGAACGGCACCAGCATGCCGGTAAGCACCCGTTGCCGGGAATCGGATAGGGTTCGTGTGGCGGCCAAAGCCGGCAGATTGCAGCCGTCCAATCCCAAGGCGCGCATGGCACGGTCCATCACGAACGCGGCGCGGGCCATGTAGCCGGAATCCTCCAAGATTGACAGCAGCAGGAACATGATGCCCATCACCGGAATGAACGTCAGCACGGTGACCACGCCGTCAAGCAGACCGTCCACCAGCAGCGAACGCAGCCAGCCGCCGCTCACGGATGGTCCGAACAGGCCGAGCAGCAGGTCGAGTCCATCTGCGCACCATCCGCGGAAGGTCACGTCAATCCAATCCTGCATGGGGCTGGCGAGCGTGGTGGTGGCCTGGAACACGACGAACAGCACCGCAAGGAAGACGAGGACGCCAATCACGGGGTGCAGCAGCACGCGGTCGATGCGGTCGGACAAGGTGACGTGGTCGACCGCATGCATGTCGAGGCCGCGCAATATGCCGGCGGTCCAGTCGAGTCGTGCGTCGGCCCGCGATTCGGCCCAGACGCTCAGGCCGTCGGCGGTTTTCATGTCGGCGTCGGCTGTCGCGGTTGGCAGTGCGGTCAGCCCGTGCGGAACGGGCGTTCCCTCGAAACTTGCGGCGATCGCGTCGGCCAAAGCCTTGCCGCCGTTTCCGGTACGTCCGTCAATCGCGACGACCGGCATGCCGTCCAGCAAATGGGACAGTCGTTCCGCATCGACGCCGCAGCCGTTGCGGACGGCGAGGTCGTTCATGGTGAGTGCCACGACGGTGGGCAGCCCGAGCTCCACCACCATCGACAGCAGGTACAGCGATCGGGACAGCGCGGTGGCGTCCAGCACCACGACGGCAAGGTCGGGAACGGGCATGCCCGACGCGCCGGTCAACGCGTCGACGGCAACCTGCTCGTCGGGACTCATCGGAGATAGCGAATAGGTTCCGGGAGTGTCCACAAACTGCCAATTCTGCGGATTTTTCGTCGTTTTCGAGCTTTTGTACCGGTATTGCCCGCAAGTGATGGACACCGTGGTGCCTGGCGCGTTCATCGTACGGGTCCTCGCGCCAAGCAGCGCGTTGAACATGGAAGATTTGCCAACGTTCGGATTGCCTACAAACACGACGCGTTTTACATTTTCGACGTTTCCCATATTGCCGGAGTCGCCGCCCATGCCGTCATTCGCGGGTCTGTTGACACGACAAACGCGATGCCGGCAACAGCCATTCTGCGAACGGCAGCAGTCGCCGCCCCTCAGGTTCCGTAGATTCAACATTCGCGCATATTCCCGTTCTCTTCGCGTTACGCAACGTCGTCTTGCGCATGTTCATCCCGCGCGAACCGTACCCGGACGGCACGCGCGGTGCCGCCGTCCACCGCGACACGTTCGTTTCCGAATGCGACGACCCTTCCGCCGAAAGCGCTCCGCTGCATGACCCGTAAACCCGCGCCCGGAGCCAATCCTATCTCACATAGGCGGAACCGGTGCCGGTCATCCAGGTCGATGCCGTCCACGACAACGCGCATGGCGCGCGGACAGTCGCGCAGCGTCATGATGGCGCCGCGCTCCCCCGCCCGACGCCGCACCGTGTCATCGAAGCGGCGAGCATGCGTATTATCCATGTTTTCACACATAGCAGGAAACGAAGCAAAGCACAAGAGTGTTTTTCACGGAACTGAACCGCACCCCAATTGTTGGACGTCGGTAAGTGGGATGCAGTCTGAGACCGCGATCTGGCACGCATCATCCAGACTTTGGTCGACGATCCCATTGAGCAACGCATTCGCGAACGGCGCGTCCAAGAGCAGGACGGCGAGGCCGTTGCCGACAATGCCCCGGTCAATACAGGCTGTGGCAACGCTGCCGACAATGCCACTGCCGAAAAACGCAAGCCCAGTGCCGCCACATTGGCGGCAATAACAGTACCGGCACAAGCGGCACCGACGCGGTTGCCGACAATCCGCTGGAGCTGGTGGAATCCGGTTGGTCTGTAAGCCAACAGGGGTACGTTAGCTACGCATTCGCCCTGCGCAACACCAGCACAACCCTGCAGGTACAGTATCCAGAAGTCGCCATCACCGGCGAACCAAAGACGGCTCCATCGTGTTCTCGCAGACGCAAACGCTGAATATGGCGTTCCCGAATCAGACTATATATAACGCCGGGCAAGCGGGTCAAGGTACCGCACCGGCCACCGTGGACTTCGTTGCGCTCAGTCCGAATGAGTACAACGTCACGGAAGCACAAGGCACTGCCACTTTCCCCATCAGCGGAATCTCCAAAGTGCGCAACAACGACGGCGGCACGACCTTCAATGGCGAAGTCCGCGCCGTGACCGATGGTTTCAAGCCTTCAGATGGACAGCAGATCAAGGTTTCCCTAGTGTTGCGGGATAAGCAAGGTGCCATCATCTATGGAGAAATGGCATTTGTGGATTGGCCGGACAATGGCCAATCCTGCCTTTCTCGATACTGGTGTACGATTTGCCGGACTACACGTCCTACGAGTCGTACGCACAAATTTGGTAGTTCGGCTTAATCGCCATCAGGCCGCGTTACGCGCCGCATCGACACTAGTGTTGCGCCGTGCCTGGCCGAATACACGGCCAGCCATCTTCTCATCGGTCTCGGTCTGGATGATGGTGCGCATCGGGCCCATGCAGATGGCCGAAGCCAAACCGTTCACCACATCAATCAGCAAATACGCCAGCAGCTTGTGGACCACGCCAAGACCAACGACGGAGACGCCCACCAGAGTGATGCCGAAGGCGACCACGCGCATGTTGTTGCGGACGATGATGACGCCGAATCACCGATCATCCTTTGGGAACAACGCGTCGAAGGCATGTTCCATCACGGACTTACGGCGGATCACACCGACGAGTCTGCCATCACCATCCACCACCGGCAGTTTCTTGAACTGCTTCTTGGCGAGGATTCGGGCCACCTCTCCAACATGCTGGTCGGGCGTGGCGGCAACGACCTTACGCGTGGCGATGTCCATCACCTTCTTGCCGGAGAGCGCCTGCACCTTGGAGGCCACGGTTTCGTCGTCGAACACCACCATCGTCGAACCAGTGCCGGTGGAAACCGTACGGGATTCATAGGTGGCAATCGATTTCATGACATCGCCGTCGCTGACGAAGCCGACGAGCCTGCCATCGCCGTTCACCACGGGAAGGCTGGAAACGTTGAGGCGGATGAACTCGCGCACCACATGCGTGATGTCATCGCTGTCCAGGCAGCTGTAGGGATGATCGTCCATGATCCCACTGATGGACTGTTCCTGGGTCTGCTTGAACAGGGAGGAGGCAGGGGCCACGTATGCGCCGGCGTAGTGATGCTCGGCGGGCTGGCCTTCAGTGGTTTCGGCCGCGACTTCGGCGGAGGCTTGCGCCTCGTAGGCCTTGGCGTTGCGTGCGGCCTTCTCCTTGGCACGACTGGTGACGGTGAAGATGCAGATGATCAGGGCGACCAGCGAGATGGCGGCGCACAGCAGGTAGGAGAACGCGATGCCGCTGGCCGTGGCGGACTTCACACCCTGGGACATGTGCGAGGCGGTCACGGATGTTTCTGCGGTAACCAGAAGCGAGGTCGCAATGGCTGCCGCGATCTGGCGGCCGGTGTTGGCGATGGCGTTGCCATGGGCGATCATGTCGTTCGGCAAAGCGTTGACGCCCCAAGTGTTGATCGGCATGTTGGCGATAGCCTGACCGGATGCCTGCAATGCGCAGAACACGGCGACAAACAGCACTGATGTCCTGGTGTTGATGGTGCCGAGAAGACCAAGAGAGATGGTCATGAGCGCAAGGCCGCCGATGCCCACGCCGCGCGGGCCGAATTTGTCGAATGCGGCACCGGCGACCGGACTCAGGATGATGCCGACCGCCGCGGCGGGCAGCATGACCATGCCGGTGACGGTGGCGGATTGGCCGAGCACATTCTGGATGAAGATAGGCAACGTCACGTTGGTTGCGGCGACTGCGGCGTTGATCAGAGTGACCAGAATCGCGGAGTTGCGGAAGTTGCGGGTGGCAAGGGTGTCAACGCGCAACAATGGCTCATCGAGCTTGACTTGCTTGTATACGAATGCGACGAAGGCCACAAGACCAACGACGATTGAGGTAATGACGACCGGACTGGCCCATCCCATCGTGGAAGCGGACGAGAAGCCATAGAGCAGGCCACCGAACGCGATGGTCGAAAGGATCACGGACAGGACGTTGAGCTTTGGGTTCTTCAACTCGCTGACGTTCTTGAGCATCATCGTGCCTCCGACAAGGATGACCAGTGCCACGACTGCAAAGCCAATGAACATCGGGCGCCAT
>ERZ809194.1185-NODE-1185-length-10391-cov-6.821111_pt1 | contig 10391 bp, 6 predicted proteins | sample MGYA00520517_ERZ809194 | MGnify/ENA primary metagenome ERZ809194 (study PRJEB31570, sample SAMEA3213003) | Homo sapiens | biome: human-gut; feature: human gut; material: fecal | place: Sweden | collected 2011 ... | reverse complement strand
ATTTTGGCATATTCATGCCAAAACACCTCGCGGGATAGTGGTGTGTGAACAGTAATCTTACTTCCAATTTATAAGTTTTTTAGAATTTAATCACGTTTTTTTCAACAGTCCATCACATTTTGCTCACAAATTCCCTGTATATTAATAAGCAAATAAAGCAAATGCTTTACAAACAGGTTGCAAATGCTTTTTCACATAGATTTTTAACTTTTTTCTTTTTCATACTTATGCCGGGCCGCAAGGTCCGGCCCTCCTTCTTTTTACAGACCTTTTCAGGTCTTTTTCTTTTTTTATAAGTTTTTTAGAATTTAATCACAATTTCTTCAACAGTCCATCACATTTTGCACACATTTTCCCTGTATATTAATAAGCAAATAAAGCAAACGCTTTATTTATAATAAAACTTTTTCTTTTTCATACTTGCCGGATCGCAAGATCCGGCACTCCTTCTTTTAAAATGTGAAATCCCGCTCACAGTAAGACACAACTGTGAGCGGGATTTTTGTGTTACCGCAGAGAACTAGTGTGCCGACAAGTTGATTCTTGAAACAATCTTGCAGGATAAATTTTCTTATTTCAAGGCGGAGGAAGGAGGCGTAGCGGTGGCTACGGCGACCGACGACAACGCGGAAATAAGAAATTTAGACGCAAGATTGTTCGAGAAATCAACTTGTTGGCACACTAGCTTGATTCGGTTAAATTCCCATTGTAAGAATCTCCATCAGTACCCCAAGCAATGACGGATTCAAATTCATGGATACCAGAACAGGCACTGCTTCTGTGCCCAGTTCTTTCACTACTTTATAAACCTCTGTCTTCTGTGCATAGGTAATCTGTGCTTTTTCCAGAATCTCATAGACCTCTTCTGCATAGTCTCTCTGATAAACAGCTGCATCTGCCGCAAAAGTAACCTTCACCTGTGCATCTGCCGGCACATCCTTGAGGATCACTATTGTTCCATGAAGCTTCTTATCCTCTGCGAACTCTGCATCCTTATATACCTGTCCGTTTACAGTAACCTCCTGCGGTTTGTCCTGAATGTTGCAGAAGCGGATCTTCCAGGAACGTTTCTGCGGGATCACTGCTGTATTTCCCTGTGCAGCTTCTACAATAAATACTGTTCCATTCTCATCTGCAGTCTTCGTCATTCTGGTGGATACCCAATTCTCATCCAGGTCTTCCGGTGTGTCCCCACCGTCTTCCCAGAGTACAAATTCTCCTGATTCTCCAGGATATACAAGTACTTCCAGTTTCTCAGGATTCTCAATGGAATTATCATATCCTTCCATGTCCTTCAGTGGAATGATGCTGCCTTCACGCACAAGTACCGGCATCTCATAAATATCTCTCCAGAGATCCACTTTTCTGCCGCCCTTATATGCTCTTCCGTTAAAGAAATCATACCAGATTCCCTGCGGAATCCATGTCTTTGCGCCTGCAAGTCCTGTTACCGGATCCAGCTTATCTGTGATTGGAGATACCATCATCTCTGTGCCGAAATAATAGTTGTTCGGTACTTCATAGGTTTCCTCACGCTCCGGCTCCAGATAATACATCGGCTGTACCAGTGGCAGTCCCGCTCTGCTTGCACGACGGTTCATGGTGTAAAGATACGGAACTAGCTTATGACGCAGTTTCAGGAAATTCTTCATTACTGTTTCTACAATCTGGTTGTATTTCCACGGTTCTTTTCCATTAAACGGGTTATCTGTGCTGTGCAGACGATTCATTGGTGAAAAGACTCCAAGCTGTACCCACCTTGCAGTGAGCTCGTCGTCTCTGTATCCAAACATATGTCCACCGATATCATGACTCCACCATCCAAAACCGATGTTGCTGGCATTTGCTGTGAAATATGGCTGGAATTTCAGACTCTCCCAGGTAATGAACGTATCACCGGAAAAACCAACCGGGTATCTGTGGCTTCCTGGACCTGCATATCTTGAGAAAGTCAGCGCACGTTTTCCTTTCCACTTGCTGTCCAGATAGTGATAGTGGTTCAGCATCCAGAGCGGATCCAGTCCCGGAACCTTGGTTACAGTTCCCTGCTGCCAGTCAAGCCACCAGAAGTCTACTCCCTCTTCTTCCATCGGATGATGCAGTTCCTCAAAATATGTCTCAATGAATTTCGGATCTGTCATATCAAAAAGTACCGGTTCCTTACTTGCAGGATCAATTCCCATCTTCTCTGCAACTCTCGGATAGGCTTCTTCATAAGCACGCACTCCATCTGCCGGATGTACGTTCAGTGTGATCTTATATCCATGTTTGTGCAGCCAGTCCATAAATTCAGGCGGATTGGGGAAAAACTTCTTATTCCAGGTATATCCTGTCCATCCACTTCCATATACAGGAGGTACATCCTCTACCAGATGCCAGTCCATATCTACAACTGCAACAGAAAATGGCACTTCTTCTTTCTCAAAACGCTCTACCAGTTCTTTGTATTCTGTCTCTGTATATTTGTGATATCTGCTCCACCAGTTTCCGAAGGTGTATCTTGGAAGCAGAGGTGTTTTTCCACATAATCTGTAAAAATCCTGCAGACATTCCACATATCTGTGACCATATCCAAAGAAATAAAAGTCTGCTCTGTTTCCCTGACGTGGCTCTACCATTCCATCTTCGCCCATAGCCATTGTGTGGGAATCATCCAGCACTGAAAAACCGTTTCTGGACATAATTCCATGACTCAGCGGAATCTCACCGTCTGCTTCATCCAGGGTTCTGGCTGTTCCCAGCAGATCTTTTGGTTCATCACCATAATGCCACACGCGCTCGCTGGCTTTTCCACCCGCTACACGTATCATCAGACCGCTTGGAGAAAATTTCTGTCTGTCATAGTGGATTTCCAGGTCTTTGGTGTAAATATGTAATTCCTCACCGCCATCGCTCACCCTGAATTCCGGCACCGGGAAATCACGATTGCATACCATCTGTGTTGCTCTGTCCTCAAATCCTCCGTCTTCGCTGTACTCAAAACGGATCAGGGCAGTTGTCAGCATTGTAATCCTGAAATGATCGCCCACGATCACAGCTTCCTTTCTGCATACAGGATTACCTTCCAGCACAAATTTCTTTAAGTTCATAAAAGCTTTTCCTCCTTTACATCAACAACAGTTGTAACAGTTGCTTTTATGTCTATTTTAATCTTCTGCAGTCTGATTGACAACGCCTTTTTTCAGCTACTGAACATTTATATGACATATACTTGTGATATTATTTTCTAGAACGTGTCTGAAAGATGTTTTACGCAAGATGTGCGTCACAATTTGCAGGAGATTTTGGGAATGATTTTCCAAACACACTCTAAAGCAGCTGCCGAAGAGGACGAATGATAATCCTGAGCACACCGTAGTATAACTTCTTTTTCCGATTCAACACTTTCCCCTGGTACTTTGCGCCTTCGGTTTCCTGACCGTTTGCAAGTACCTCTTTGCTTTTTTCCATATAATCTGATTCTGTTTCGTGAATCTGCTGACTCAGTTTTTCGCTGTCAATTACCAGCATCAGTTCCGTATCCAGATAAGTACTTCGCATATCCAGATTATAGGAACCTACTACTGACAGACGGTCATTTATCAGCACAGCTTTTGTATGAACCGGATAATCATTCATCAGTTCATACACATCTGCCCCTGTTTCCAGAATTTTCTTTTTCTGATTAAGATAATCTGTACAGCCCCATGGATTAGAGCCTTTTTCCACTGCATTCAGCACGATCTGAAGCTTTGCATGATCTGAAATCCCCTGCAATACATCATACATGTAACCATTACAGATCACATAAGGAGTCTGTATTATTACATGATCTGCATTTTCAGTAAGATACTGAATTGTCTGGAGAACCTGCGGTGTTTTTCGTCCCGCCTCAATTCCATTATTGATCAGAGTGATCTTGTTTGCTTCTATCGTATCCTTTTCCCATGCACTGTAGGTTTCTATATCATTGTACCTTTTCAGCAGAGATATGTAAATTTCTTCCATGTGCCGGTATGCATCCGTATATCTGGAAGATTGTTTGCCTTTTTTAATGCTCACACAGCTTTCCTTCCATATTTTATGGAAATAATCCTCAAGCTGGTTCAGAGACTCTCCCTGTCCTTCTGATGTATCATACACCAGGATATCTCTGTCTTCATTAATGCCTTTTGTCTTATTCCCCAGAAAGATATCATTGCTGTTGCGTCCGCCCAGCAGATACATTTTCTCATCCACGATCAGATATTTATCATGCATGCGATAATTCACCTTAAACAGATTGATCGGTGTCACCGGATTGTAAACTCCTACTTCCACATTCTCATATGATGCCAGAGCCTGGAAATCGCTGCTTCCAGCCAGAAACAGTTGCTGATAAATTCCATCGATCAATAACTGAATCTTCACACCTCTTGCCGCAGCGCAATTCAATGCGGCAAGAATTTTAGTGCCATTATCATCCGCGCGTAAGTCAAAGGTAGACAGTACAATGCTCTCCTTCGCAGTGCCAATCATACGAAGCCTCCACAAAAGTGCCTCTTCATTATCGTCAATGCAGCAAATCCTTTCTACGCCTGCTGTCTCTGATGTAAATTCTGTCTTTCTCAGACTTTCCACATATGTTTCGTCCGGTTTCCTGCAAAAAAGAGGTGAAAGTATATTTACCAGCACCACGATCAGCAGGAAAAGGCAAAATATTTTTCCTGTTCTTTTTAGTATTTTTTTCATTCGATACCGTAACCTCCTTTGACCAGACCGGAACCCAGATATTTGACTTATTCCTCTTCTTTCGACAATACACTGAGTATAGAGTATAACATAATCAGAAGCCATAGTGCATCTTTTGATACGAAAAGCGTTAAAATCTTTTCACAAACCCTTTTCTTTTTCTTGCAATGTCTTATATGTTTCCGACTTATAAAAATTCAATGTCATCAACTCTTTCCAACAGGGAGGGATTTCAATGTTATCAGGATGGTTTGTATAAAGTGTGATGACTGGTTATAAAGAGAGTTTATCTGCATCTTGCACAGCAGTCTTCTCTCCTGCATGAAGATATTTACCAGCTTGACCCTGTGTTCTTCAAGCGCTATCAGCAGCATAAAATACTTTTACGCCCTTGTGGAACTTTCTCCGCAGGGGCGTAAATACTTCATTTCTTTCTATTTCCCAGACACCTTTATTTTTCACTTTCCCGTAAAACATAAAAAACACCGTCCCCGCGGCAATCGCTTTGTCCGCAAAAACAGTGTTCTTAGTGCGCCTTCAGGGGTTCGAACCCTGGACACCCTGATTAAGAGTCAGGTGCTCTACCAACTGAGCTAAAAGCGCATATTCTTTTGTTTTTCTCTGTGTTGAAGTTTTGCATCACCCTCAACGCAAGTGATATTATATATAATAGTCGTTTAAATGTCAATAGGTTTTTTCAAAAAAAATCAGATTTTTTTCTATTTCATTTATTTTTCCTTTTTTTCGTCGTTTTGGGACATTTTGTTAAGTGTTTTATTGACCTCTTCTGCGGATTTCCGCAGGCGGCTGAAAGTATTATCAAAGTTTTTGTGTTCATAGCGGAATTGTAGCATCTTATTATGGAAAGAACTTTTTCGTTTCACTGGCTGACTCCTTCGGGGCACGAAGCGCCCCGAAATTTTCTTATACTATAATATGCACTGCCAGCTACAATAGATAATCAAATGAATAATCGCAATCCACTTCACTACGGAATTGCCATAAACCAGATAATTGCTCTGCTGTTTTATCTGTGACACTCTCTGGAAATCACCATCTTACAGATTGGATTTCCCATAGAAGAAAATTTCTCTTCATATTCTGTCATAACATTTCCCTGTACCATCTCTTCATTATGATGCAGATCAAAGGTAGAAGCTTCCAGATTCCATCCGGCTTCCTCCACTTCTTCCAGGGAAAATTCAAACAATTCCTTATTATCTGTCTTAAATTCCACTTTTCCATCCTGAACCAGAATCTGGTCATAACGTGCCAGGAATTCTCTGGATGTCAGGCGACGTTTTGCATGGCGGGCTTTGGGCCAGGGGTCAGAGAAGTTCAGATAAATCTTATCCACTTCACCTTTCTCAAAGATTTCCGGCAGAAGTCTGGCATCCACTCTCATAAAAAATAAATTAGAATAAACCTCTCCATTCTCCTCCAGTTCTTCTCTCTTCTGCAATGCGCGAAGAAGAACGCTGTCATACATCTCGATTCCTATATAATTGATATCCGGATGCAGCCGGGCCAGATCCATAAGAAATCTTCCTTTTCCCATCCCTACTTCAATATGAAGAGGCTGCTTTTTCACAAAAACCTCCCCCCAGTGTCCTTTCTTTGTCTGTGGTTCCTGCACCACATAAGAGCTCTCCAGAATTGCATCCTGAGCTCCCGGAATATTTCTTAATCTCATAAAAATCTCCTGTTCCTTTTCTTATATCTCCAGAGCGTGTTTGAAAAATGCTTTACGCAAGATGTGCGTGCAATTTCCTGCCACCAATAAACTACCATACCATACTCCTAACGTCAATTACATCCCGGACAGATATTCGCAGGAGATTTCTTTAACTTGTCTAAAAAATAACAATTTTTTTATTTCTGAAAAAAATTTAGATGGTTTTTTTAAACAAAAGGGTGTATGATATCTAACAGATATTACTATTTTGTGCATAGTAAATCTGGTTTTTTTGTAAAATTTTGACAACTAAGGAGGTTGAAGATGGAGCAGATACTTAACAAATTATCTGAAATCGAGCTTACAGCCCAACGCATCATGGAAGACTGCGACCGGCAAAAGCAACAGCTTTCTGAAGAGGCAGAACAGAAATGTAAAAATTATGACAGACAGCTGGAGTCCCGGACAGCAGAGCAGATTCGACGGATCCGTCAGCAACTGGAAGAAGAAAAAGATTCCCGCCTGGCACAGTTACGTGCAGATACAGACGCTACCTTTTCTTCACTGGATGCTCATTACGAACAGCAGCACTCACAACTTTCCAGAGAATTGTTTGAGAAAATACTAACTATGTAAAGATCTGTCTCAGACACACTCTAGATGACATCAGGAAAGGAAGTGAAAAACAATGGGAGGCGTACTCTCCTACAGCGGACTTTCCACGAAAATCCGCGCAATGCAGAGCAGGCTTACTACCATGGAGCAGTTCGAGGAAATCCTCCAGCTCTCCGATGTCACGCAGGTAGCCGCCTATCTGAAGCGAATGCCGGAATACTCTTCCAGGTGGGATGCACTGGATGAAAATACCCTGCACCGTGGCCAGATTGAGAAGCTTCTGAAGAAATCCATATTCCAGAATTTCTCCAGAATTTATCACTTTGCCAACCCGGAGCAGCGTAAATTTCTGGATCTGTATTCCAAGCGATATGAAATCCGTGTACTGAAGGAAGTCATGACAAATATCTTTGATCACCGCGACACGGATCCTGTAGATGTTTCTCCGTACCGTGAATTTTTCCGTCTGCATTCCAATATTGATGTAGACCGGATCACTACCTGTTCCACCATGGAGGAACTGATCTCCTGCCTCAAAGGAAACGAATTTTATATCCCGCTTTCGAAGATCCAGGAGCATGAAACAGCACTTCTCTTCGACTATGGTATGGCACTGGATCTGTACTATTTTACCCAGATCTGGAACATCCGTAAGAAGCTGTTTAAAGGTAAAGATCTGGAAGAGATTACCTGCACTTACGGCGAGAAATTTGATATGCTGAACCTGCAGTTTATCCAGCGTTCCAAAAGGTATTACAACATGGATCCGGCAAGTATTTATGCCCTGCTGATCCCTGTAAATTATAAGTTAAAGAAAGAAGAGATCACAGCTTTGGTGGAAGCACCTTCATACGAAGAAGGTCGAAGAATTTTCCAGAAAACATGGTACGGCAACAAATATGAACAGCTTACCGTAGCCAATCTGGAAGAATTCTACAACCACATCCACCGCTCGATCCTTGAGAAGGAATCCCACAGAAATCCATATTCTGTAGCAGTGATCTATTCTTATCTGTATAACAAGGAACACGAAGTAAACCGCCTGACTATCGCCATTGAATGCGTACGTTATGGTGTGCAGCATGATGAAGCCATGCGTTATATTTGCAACAGTTGATTTCTATATGGCGCATAACTGAATAACTGCTTCGCAGTTTAAAGAACATTAACCAGGAGGTGAATTTATGATTGAGAAAATGAAGTTCCTGAGCATTACCGGTCCTAAAACCGATATTGACAGAGTGGTAAACACCTATCTTTCCAAGTACGAAATTCATCTGGAAAATGCCCTTTCCGAGCTGACCGCAGTAGAGAGTCTTTCTCCGTTTATGGAAATCAATCCATATAAGGAAGCACTCTCTACTGCCAACAGTTTCTATGATGAACTGGCAGATCCGGAGAAGATTTCTGCCAAACCCATGGATACTGAACAGGCTTTAAATACAATCCGCCGGATTCAGTCTGATTATCAGGAACTAAGCAATAAACGTGCTGATCTGGAGAGTCAGCTTGCAGCTCTGGATGAATCTCTGCGAGTGATCCGCCCGTTCAGAAATATTAATTACAATATTTCCTCAATCCTGAAATTCCAGTTCATCCACTTCCGTTTCGGAAGGATTGAGAAGGAATATTACCAGAAATTTGAAAAGTATATTTACGAAAATCTGGACACAATTTTCATTAAATGTGATGAAGATGACCAGTATGTCTGGGGTCTGTATTTTGTCCCGGAGCACGAAGCCCAGAAAGTAAAAGCCGTCTATTCTTCCATGCACTTCGAGCGTATTTATATGCCAGATACGTATGAGGGAACAGCAAAAGAAGCTTTCGAACAACTGACTGAAACACGCAACAGAGCTGCTGCTGATCTGGCATCTGCCGATCAGAAAAAAGCAGATTTTCTTCTTAGAAATCAGAAAGATATCGTTGCATCACGCAATGCTATCGCACAGCTTTCCGGTAACTTTGATGTGCGCAGACTTGCAGCATGTACACATGGGGATAAGGACGTTTTCTATATCTTATGTGGATGGATGACAGAGAAAGATGCCCATTCTTTCCAGAATGATATCAAAGACGACAGCCGCATTTTCTGCATTATTGACGGTGAAGAGGACGAACATCTGAAGCCAGGCATCCACCAGCAGCCACCTACCAAACTGAAGAACCCGAAACTGTTTAAACCATTTGAAATGTACATCAAAATGTATGGTCTTCCGGCCTATAACGAGATGGATCCAACATGGTTTGTGGCACTGACTTATTCCTTTATTTTCGGTGCAATGTTCGGTGATGTGGGGCAGGGATTGCTGCTCTTTATCGGTGGTTTCCTGCTTTATAAATTCAAACATATCACACTGGCAGGCATTATCAGTTGTGCAGGTGTGTTCTCCACAATCTTCGGATTTATGTTCGGAAGTATCTTCGGATTCGAAGATGTGATACCTGCCCTGTGGCTTCGCCCGATGAACAATATGATGTCAGTTCCGTTTATCGGAAAGCTGAATACAGTATTTATTGTTGCCATTGGTTTTGGTATGTGCCTGATCCTTTTATGTATGGTATTTAACATCCTGAATGCCTGGAAAGCCGGAGATGTAGAACACATCTGGTTTGATACAAACTCAGTGGCTGGTCTGGTATTCTACGGCTCTGCAGTTGTCTCCATTGCACTTATACTGAATGGCAAAACACTTCCCGGCGGAATCGTACTGTTTATCATGTTCGGCGTACCATTGATCCTAATCTTCCTGAAAGAGCCACTTACAGCCCTCATTGAGAAGAAATCAGAAGTTATGCCAAAAGAGAAGGGAATGTTCGTTGTACAGGGACTTTTTGAAATGTTTGAAGTCCTGTTAAGCTACTTCTCCAATACCCTTTCCTTCGTCCGTATCGGAGCTTTCGCAGTCAGCCATGCAGCGATGATGGAAGTCGTTCTCATGCTTGCAGGCGCAGAAAGCGGAAACCTGAACTGGATAGTAGTAGTTCTGGGAAACCTTTTTGTATGTGGTATGGAAGGCCTGATCGTCGGTATCCAGGTGCTTCGTCTGGAATATTATGAAATGTTCAGCCGCTTCTACAAAGGTACAGGACGTAAATTTGAGCCGTTCCGCTCTGTAAAATAGAAATGATTAGATCAAAATATATTTTGATCTAATCGCAATATACACGAATTGCTCCGCTGTAAAACAGCTCCCACAATTCTCAAACATTCGGAATCCGCAGATTTACTACGCAAATCGCTACTTCCTCATGTTTGGCGGGTCCCAGGTTCAGAAGTCTTATCGTGCAATCACGAACGACTTTTAACCTTTTGACCCTGGTGTATCAACAATCTAAGAAAAGAGGAGATTTAATTATGACAACAATCGCACAGATCATTTTAGCAATC
>ERZ809194.1174-NODE-1174-length-10460-cov-4.858818_pt1 | contig 10460 bp, 7 predicted proteins | sample MGYA00520517_ERZ809194 | MGnify/ENA primary metagenome ERZ809194 (study PRJEB31570, sample SAMEA3213003) | Homo sapiens | biome: human-gut; feature: human gut; material: fecal | place: Sweden | collected 2011 ... | reverse complement strand
TTGCCGTCCAGCGTAAGCTTGCCGCTAGACAGCTTGCTCAGGCCGGTCAGGCCGTAGATGAACTCGGTCTGGCCGTTGCCCTCAATGCCCGCCAGACAGACGATCTCGCCTGCGTGCACCTTGAAGGACACATCCTTCACCACATCCTTCTTGCGCTGGTCATTGTGGATGGTAACATTCTCCACGTCCAGCACGGTCTCGCCGGGGTGCGCGGGCTGCTTTTCCACCTGCAGCTGCACGTCACGGCCCACCATGCGGCGGGAAAGCTCTTCCTTGGTGGTGTCCTTGATATCCACCGTGCCCATATATTTGCCCTTGCGCAGCACAGTGCAGCGGTCGGCCACAGCCATGATCTCGTTGAGCTTATGGGTGATGAACAGGATGGACTTGCCCTCCTTCTTGAACCCGCGCATGATCTCCATCAGTTCGTCGATCTCCTGCGGGGTCAGCACAGCGGTGGGTTCGTCAAAGATCAGGATCTCGTTGTCGCGGTACAGCATCTTCAGGATCTCCACGCGCTGCTGCATACCCACCGAGATATCGCTGACGAGTGCGTCCGGGTCCACCCGCAGGCCGTACTTTTCGCTCAGCGCCATCACCTTTTTGCGTGCCTCGGCCTTCTGCAAAAAGCCCATCTTGTTGGGCTCAACGCCCAGAATGATGTTGTCCAGCACGCTGAAGCATTCCACCAGCTTGAAATGCTGGTGCACCATGCCGATGCCCAGTGCGTTGGCATCGTTGGGGTTGCGGATGGCAACCTCCTTGCCGTTTTTCAGGATCTTGCCCTGTTCCGGCTGATACAGGCCGAACAGCACGCTCATCAGCGTACTTTTGCCCGCACCGTTCTCGCCCAGAAGGGCGTGTACCTCGCCCTTGCGCAGTTGCAGGGTGATATCATCGTTTGCCTTGATACCGGGGAATTCCTTGGTAATGTGGAGCATCTCGATCACATAATCCTCTGCCAATCTGCTCACTCTCCTTTCGTGCCGTAACGACACCTTTTCTATACTACAAACCATTATACCTGATTTTTTGCGGTTTGCACACGGCTTTTTGATTTTTTGTCAAAAAGCACAAGTAAAAGTATTACTTTTGTACGGTCTGCACGATTTCCAATCTGATTCTCCCACGCAGGCATACAAAAAGGGCGGGGTGCCCCTGCATGAGCACCCCGCCCCTATTACGGGAGTAATTCCGGGATAGCGATTACTGGATGTAGTTGACCTTGGTGAACTCGCTGACGGTGGGCTTGGTAGCGTCGTCGGAGCTGTTGTCCACAACGAGCTCGCCGGAAGCGATCTTGGTCTTCAGGGTCTCGTACTCGTCCTTGGTGAAGGTCTTGAAGTTCCAGCTGTCATCAGCAGTAGGCAGACCAACGTAGTCGCCGTCCTCCAGACCGAAGTTGCCGTTGGTAGCAGCGATGTTGCTCCACTCGCCAGCCTCGATATCGCCCAAAGCGGTGCTGACAGACTCAGACAGGCCCTTCATGGCAGAGGTGATGAACGGGTTGTAAGCGTAGCCGTCCTTTGCCACGCCGTTGACACCGATGTAGTTCTGGTCAACGTCAACGCCCACAACGTAGCCGTTGTTCTTCAGGGCAGCCTCGACAGCGGAGGTGTAGATGCCGCCGCCGCAGGCAAAGACGATCTGAGTGCCGTTGGCATACCAGCCCTCCATACGGGAGGTGATGTTGGCATCGCCGTAGAACTGGCCGCCGTAGAAGTAGTTGATGTCAATGTTGGTGCCCAGCTCCTTTGCTGCAGCGTCAGCGCCCTGCACATAGCCGTAGCCGTAACGGATAACGGCGGGCACAGCCATGCCGCCCAGGAAGCCCAGCTTGGTGTAGCCGTCCTTAACAACGGCGTAGCCTGCCAGATAACCTGCCTGCTCCTCCTTGAAGGTGATGCAGTAGCAGTTGGCGGGGATGCTGTCGGTGCCGATATCGCCCTGAGTCACATCGATAGCGATGAACTTGATGTTGGGGTACTGCTCAGCAGCCCAAGCCAGAGAAGCACCGTACAGGTAGCCCACGCAGACGATAACGTCAGCACCCTCGTTGACAGCCAGACGGATCATGGTCTCACGGTCCTCATCGGAAGCATCAGATTCGGGGATATAGTACTGGCAGTTTTTGCCCATGTAGCTGGAAACAGCAGCCCAGCAAGCCTGGTTGAAGCTCTCATCATCGATCGTGCCGGTATCGCAGGTCAAAGCGACCTTGGTGATCTTCTCAGCGCCGTCTGCTGCGCCGGAAGCGGCGGAAGAGCTGGCAGCTGCGGAAGAAGCAGTGCTGGTAGAGGAAGCGGAGGAACCGCCGCAGGCGGTCAGAGCAGCAGCACCGGCCACAGCCAGAAAGTTACGACGAGAAATCTTCATAAGAAACTCTCCTTTTATTTTAAAAAATTGCGTCAAATGAATGAAATGCGCATTCTGGCACATTTACTGGCTCAAGTATAGCGGGTGGAAGTGACAGATGCAAGCAATTTCCGATTACAAATTCTTTACAAATCCCTTGTATAATTTATAAAAAAGTAATGCTTATTCACCAAATTTCCCCTGCTTGCGCTGTTTTTCGCAGAAAGACAGTTACTTTCCTTCCACGGCGCTGTTGCCCGCCACGTTGGAGGGGCCAAAGCCGAAGGGCAGCAGCTCGTCCATGCTGCGCTCAATGAAATCCTCCGGGGTCTTTGCCATAATGACGTTCAGCTCCGGCCCGCCAAACTCGAATAGTGCCTGACGGCACACCCCGCAGGGCGAGGTGATCTGCCGGTTCACTTCGCCCCGGCGGCTGCCCACCACGGCGATATCCGTAAACGCAGTCACGCCTTCCGCCACCGCCTTGAACAGGGCGGTGCGCTCGGCGCAGCTGGTGGGGGTAAAGGCGGCGTTCTCCACGTTGCAGCCGGTAAAGATGCGTCCGTCCGCAGCGCGCAGTGCAGCGCCCACCATAAAATCACTGTAAGGCGCATAGGCCTTTTCCCGTGCGGCCAGTGCCATGCGGATCAGCTGCTGTTTTTCTTCCATGGTCAGTTTCGTCATGCTGTTTCCTCCTTTTACGGGCAAAAACAGCGCGGCTGTGCCTTGGGGCGGCAGCCGCGCTGGAAAGTTATGCGATCAGTACTCTGCACCCAGAGCAACCTTCATCATGTCGGTAAAGCTCTTCTGGCGCTCCTCGGCGGTGGTAATGCCGGGGGCCACAAAGCTGTCCGAGATGGTCAGCAGGCAGGCGGCGTTCTTGCCCAGCACCTGCGCGTTGGCAAACAGAGCAAAGCTTTCCATCTCCACGCACAGGCAGCCGTCCTCGTCCCGCAGCTTTTCCCAGTAGGTGGGCTTTGCGTCCGAGGGCTGACGGTAGAACACATCCGAGGAATGGATGTTGCCCTCGATCAGGGGAATGCCCTGCTTTGCAGCGGAGGCACGCAGCTTTTCGTTCAGGGCTGCGCTGGGCAGGGTGATGTTGCCGGTAAAGCCGCTCTGCACCCGGGCGTAGTTGCTCTCGCTCACAGCGCCGGTGGCCAGCACGGTGTCGAACAGCTTGGCCTTTTCGGTATAGCTGCCAGCAGAACCGATGCGGATGATATTTTCCACGCCGTAGAAGCTGAACAGCTCGTAGGAGTAGATGCCGATGGAGGGCATACCCATACCGCTGCCCATCACGCTGATGGGGCGGCCTTCGTAGGTGCCGGTAAAGCCCAGCATCCCGCGCACGCCAGTCACCTGCCGGACATCCTGCAAAAAGGTGTCGGCAATAAATTTGGCACGCAGGGGGTCACCCGGCATAAGGACTGTCTTGGCGAAATCGCCCATTTCTGCGCTGATGTGAGGGGTAGACATAGATGATCTCTCCTTTTTATTCATGATACAGCAGAGGGGTTCTCCCCTGCGGAAAAGCCCTTGCTGCTATTTACCGATATTTGCTGCGGTTGAACACGTTCTGCGGCGCAATGTAAGAGCCGTTGCGCCGGATCTCGAAGTGGCAGTGGTTGCCGCTGGAACGTCCGGTACTGCCCACATAGCCGATGAGCTGACCCTGCTTGACCGACTGACCGGCGTGCACCACCAGCGACAGGCAGTGGGCGTACACGGTGGTGTAGCCGTTGCCGTGGCTGATGATGATGGAGTTGCCGTAGCCCGTGCCCGCACCGGCGCGGTTGTAGCCGGCCTTGGTCACCGTACCGCCTGCCGAAGCGTAAATGGGCGTACCGGCGGCGGCACAAATATCCACGCCCTTGTGGCTGGCGCCGTACCAGCGGGAGCAGTTCCGGTAGCCGGGCACCGGCCAGATAAACTGACCTCTGCCGGTGATATAGGATGCACCGGAGGAAACCTTTTTGGTGCCCACCGTAACTTTTTCAGTCACAGGCTCCTTGGTCACCACAGTGCTCAAAATCTGCTGGGAAAGCTGGTTGCCGTTTGCATCGTACACCCGCTGTGCCGTCACGGTGCGGATGCCGTTCTCGCCCTTCTGGGTAACGCGCTTGGTACCGGAGTTCAGCTCTTTGGACTTGGTGGTCTCGGTGGTGTAGGCGATCTCTTCCTCCCAGCTTTCCACCTTGGTGATGCGCACCTCCAGCGTCTCCTCCTCCCGCACCACGGTCAGTGCATCGCCGGGCAGGATCTTGGAGTTCTGGGTCAGGCCGTTTTCCCCGTTGGCGGTAAAGCCGGTGTTCATTTCACACAGTTCCTTCACGGTCAGGCCGTTTTTCTGGGCAATAGACCAGATGGTATCGCCGCTCTGCACCGTATAGGATTTTTCCGCCTGCTGCACGCCGGAGAGCAACTGCTCCACCTCGGCTTCCTCCTGGAAGCTCTCGTTGAAGTAGATGCCGTTTTCCAGCGTGACATCCTTGTTAAAGCCCACGGTGGTGTTGGGGTCATCGGGGTTCTCGTAGGGTTCCAGCAGGCTGCTGATGTACCGTTGCAGGCTGTTGCCGTCCGCACACACGGCGGTCAGCTCACCGTCCAGATATAGGGCAGTGCCCTCGCTGATCTGGTCGCTGGAATTCTTGAGGATGGCGTCAGCCACGTCATTTTCGTCCATCACGTCATGGGCGACGGTCACGGAATAAGTAGGCTCCACGGTAAAGTGCGCCTGCTCTGCGCCGGAATAATTGATACGCTGCTGCACGGCTTCCAGTGCAGAGTTAAACACCTCTTCGTTGGCCACATAGCCCACGGTCTTGTCGTCCACTTGCACCTGCAAAGCGTAGGGCTGGCGGATGGTGGTCTGGAACACGGTCACCATAACAGCCAGCGCTGCCACCGGCAGCACATACATAGCCATGCGGGGCACAAGGCGGATGTTGTCAGCGATGCCATGGGCAAGAAAGTGGCCGCTTGCGCGCAGCGCAGCGCCAAAGCCGTTTTCCTTGCGTACCCGGTGTGCGTGGCGCAGCAGCGCCCCGGTGCCACGCAGGGCAAGCACTACTGGGCCGAACAGATCCCGCAGCAGCTGCGCCGCCCCGGGAAAGGCCATGGATGCGATATTTTTCAGCAGTTCTCTGACCGTTTGCAGCAGACGCTGCAGCCCATGCTGCAAGCGGCGTCCTGTGCGGACCACGGCATACTCGGCGGAAAAGCCGATGGCGTACAGCGTCTCGCCCACCATAGGTGCTATGGGATTGTGCAGCAGCTTGTGCCACAGCTTTTCCCAGCGGTGCTGACGCTTGCGGCGAATCCTGTGCCGCCGCAGCACGCCCCGGCATTGGAACTGCGCCCACAGCGAGCGCAGCTTCTGGCGGCGGGGCTGCCGTACAGGCTGCGCAGCAGGCTGCTGCTCCTTTATTTTATCTTCAGTCAACGGGATTTTTCTCCTTCCTGCGCTGCTGCAGGGCATTTTTCCGGCCCGGAACACAACAGCTAGATGGTGTACGTTCCCCTGTTCAAAAGGCCAACAGGGCCTGTACACAATACACTCTCTTTTTATTATACACTTTGCATGGTTTGAAACAAGCGCTTACATAAAATTTGGCTATTTTTTCACGCAGTTTTCACGAAAAGAGCGCTTCCATATCCGGCGGCAGCGGGCTTTCCACTGTGACGGTGCGCAACTGCAAAGGCATTTCCACCCGGATGCCATCCGGCAGCGGGGTGTATACAGGCACGGCAAAGCTTTGCCTGGCGCAGTGCAGCGCCTGCCGGGCAATGCGCTCCCGGCTGCCGCCGTAAAGATCATCCCCGGCAAGAGGATGGCCGATGGACGCAAAGTGCACCCGGATCTGATGGGTGCGCCCGGTCACCGGCACGCAGGCTGCAAGGCTAAGGCCGTTTTCTTCCTTTATAATAGTATACTCGGTGCGGCTGGGCTTGCCCTCGGGGGTAACGCAGCGCCCGATGATGCTATCGCCCCGGCGGCCGATGGGTGCATCGATTGCTCCTTCCCCCAGCGGCAGCGCGCCCTGCGCGATGGCATAATACAGCTTTGTCACCCTGCCTGCCAACAGCGGCGCGGCGTAGGCGTTTTTGGCCGCCAGTACAAGGCCGCTGGTGTCCTTATCGATGCGGTTCACTGGGCGGAAAACCGGGCTGTGGCCGTGGGCAGCCGCCCACGCCGCGTAGCCGTTGGCCAATGTGCCCCCGGGGTAGTTCAGGGTGGGGTGAACCGCCAGCTGCGGCGGCTTTTCCAGCACCACGGCAAAGGCATCCTCGTACACCACCTTGACCGGGATCTCCGGCTGCGGGGTCACGCCATCCCCCTCCGGCGGCAGGGCAAAGGAGAGCATCTGCCCGGGATAGATGCGCCGGTTTGCCAACACAGGCACGCCGTCCGCAAAAAAGCCGCCGCCCCGGAACTTGACCGCCCGGGCAAGATCCGTAGAGACGGCACACTGGCGCAGAAAGCTGCGCACCAGCACCCCATCGTGGGTGGTGGCCGTATCCGGCACGGCAAAATACAGCTGCATGGCCTGCCCTCCCCCTGCAAAATTCACAAAAACACAAATGTTATTATAACAAAAATCCGTTTCACTTGCAAATCTTACTTTTTTATGGTATCATGAGGAACGGAAAACGAGTGGAACATACGGCGGCGGGGCGGCTTTGACCGCTCTGAGGAAAGTCCGGGCCTCACAGAGCACGGTAACTGCTAACGGCAGCCGAGGGTGACCTTAGGGAAAGTGCAACAGAAAACAAACCGCCGCAGCAATGCGGTAAGGATGAAACGGCGAGGTAAGAGCTCACCAGCGCATGGGTGACCATGCGGCTTTGTAAACCCTACCGGAAGCAACGCCTATATGGGACGTACAGCGCTGCTCGCGTGTCCCGAAGGCGGCACGAGCCTGTCAGCAATGGCAGGCCTAGACAGATCGTCGTTTAATACAGAACCCGGCTTACGGTCTATCTCGTTTTCCCTTTTGTGTTTTTGCGCTGTCTGCTGTTGCAGGCAGCTTTTTTGTTGCAGCAACGTAAAAAGAGGCCACCGCACAGGATTTGTGCAGTGACCTCTTTGTTGCATGCAAGACTATTGAAAATGCCCGCTGCGTGCGCTTTGGGCATTTTCAGCGGCATAATCATTTTTAATTGCAACCCGGGAAAATCTGCGGATTTTCCCGGGTTGCCTTTTCACGGAAAGGGGTTGCTCAGTTCCCGCTTGCGCCCAGGATGGCGTCCAGCACGGTGGAGGCGGCGCTGTACAGCGAACCTGCGGCCTGCTCTACCTGCTCCTGCGTGGGCAGGCTGACGGCGGGCGTCTCGGTGTTGCCGCCCTCGGCGGGAGCAGTCGTTTCCGGCTGGGGCGTCTCGGTGGCAGCAGGCTGCTCGGCGGGCGTTTCCGCGGGCTGCTCTGCCGGCTGCTCAGCGGGCTTCTCTGCAGCCTGCTCCGGCACGCTTTCCGCCGGTACTTCCACGATCACGCTGTCGGCAGGCGTCTCGGGCACAGAGACGGCGGCATCGGGGTCGGTGGTGGGGGTGTACACCTCCGTCTTTTCCGGGGTCTGGGTGGTGGAACTTACCGTGCCTTCGCCGCCCATCACCGCCGCGATCATCTCTTTGGCCTTTGCCACAGAGGCTTCATCCGGCTTCATGACATAGAGCTTCTGCCCCTTGGCAGAGTAGCACTTGGTGCTGCTGCCGGAAGTGCCAGTAACGGTGTAGCGTTCAATATTCCACTCCGCAAAATCGCTCAGCTGCATGCGCACCAGCGCGCTGATCTGGTTGGTAGAAAGGCTGGTGACAAAGCTGTCAGCAACAGCGTCCAGAATTTTGGTAAAGCCCATCAGCAGCGCCGGGGACTTGATCTTGTTCAGCATGGCGTCGATCACCTTCATCTGGTTGATGCCGCGCTGCACATCGCCGGTCTTGAAAGCGTGGCGCTCGCGGGCAAAAGCCAGCGCAGCCTTACCATCCAGATGGTTCCAGCCCTCCACAAAGGTGGTGGGGTCGTAGTAACCGGGGCTGCCCACCGAGGTGAACGCCTGATCGGAATACACGTCCACACCGCCCAGCGCATCAACAATGTCGATAAACCCTGCAAAATTGATGCGGATATAGTGTTCCACGTTCACACCGTACAGGTTGCCGAGGGTGTCCATGCTGGTCTGCACACCGTAAAGCCCGGCGTGGGTCAGCTTATCCTTGCTGTTTGTTCCGGCAAGGTCCACATAATAATCGCGCGGGGTGTTGATCAGCACCACCTGCTTGGTAACGGGGTTCACTGCGGCAATGATATTCACATCACTGCGCGCTTTTTCGGTCAGATCGCCGCGGGTGTCCACGCCGCTCAGGTACAGCACAAAAGGCTCTTTGGTGATCTTATTAGCCTCGGCGTTGCTCAAAAAACCGTTGGTCATATTGCCCAGCGCGTCGAGGCCCTGCTGCGCCCACACGCAGCCCACCGCCATGGCGGCGCACAGCACCACCGAGAACACCCGGGACACTGTGCCTGCAGTTTTGTACTCCTGACAGCGCTTGACCAGCAGCCAGAGCAGCACCAGCAGCGCCGCCAGCACCACCAGATACAGCACCGGCAGCATCTGGGTGCGCCACAGCTGCACCAGCGCCAGAACGCTTAAAATTGCCTGTACGATCAGCAAGATCTTCCCTCGTTTCGGGGGCTGGTACGCCCCATTCTCCCCGCCAGCAGTGTTGCGGCGGGTGTTTTGCTGCGGGCGGCGGGGCGGTGGAGCCTGCTCCGGCGGCAGCTCCGAGAAAAACGCGGCGCTGTCCACCACTACAGTGGCGTCCTGCTGCTCAGCCTTGTGCAAAAGACGATGCAGGGAACGACCGTCCTCCTTGCGGGAATGCTCGTTTTCGTCCAACATGAGAATACTCCTTTTTTCAGCCCACCGGAACGATGGTCAGCACGGCGCGGGCAGGCAGGCAGGTGGCGGTCTGATCCTCCGCCGACAGCCAGCCAAAGCCCTCGCAGATGTGATCCGGGCAGGGCGATTCAATAAACCGCGCCCTGCCGTCCTTTACCTCTATATGCACCGTATAATAACCGGTGTCCACACTGTAAGTTTCGTCCTTTTCCAACGGAATGTCCATCACAGCGTTGTTGTCGCCGTAAATCAGCTGTGCAGTCAGTTTTCCGCCGGTGGCATTGTGGCTGCGCACGGCCAGCAGCACCGCTGCGATGGCCAGCACCACCACCGCAAACAGGATATTGGTCAAAAGCTTTTTGTTCTTCATGGCTTACTGCTCCCCGAGCTTGAGCTGCTCCAGCTCTGCCAGCCAAAGGGTGGCGCAGGCATCGCTGGGCATGCGCCAGTCGCCCCGGGGCGAAAGGGTCACGCTGCCCACCTTGGGGCCGTCCGGCAGGCAGCTGCGCTTGAACTGCTGAGCAAAAAAGCGCCAGTAGAAGTTGCGCAGCCACTTGTACAGCACGGCATCCGTGTACTCTGCTCTGCCTGCAAAGGCCGCCTTTGCCAGCCGGTAGATCTTTGCCGGGCCAAAACCGCAGCGCAGTACATAATACAGGTAAAAATCGTGCAGCTCGTAGGGGCCCACCAAGTCCTCGGTGATCTGTGCGATCTCGCCGTCCTTGGCGGGCAGCAGCTCCGGCGACACCGGGGTATCAAGAATATCCAGCAGCACATCGTGCAAAGCGGCGGTAGCGGCGGCTTCGGCTTCGTACTGCACCAGATAGCGCACCAGCGTTTTGGGCACACCGGCATTTACGCCGTACATGCTCATGTGGTCGCCGTTGTAGGTTGCCCAGCCCAGCGCCAGCTCCGAAAGGTCGCCCGTGCCCACCACAAGGCCGCCGGTGCGGTTGGCGAGGTCCATCAGCTCCAGCGTGCGCACCCGTGCCTGCCCGTTTTCAAAGGTGACATCCAGCACAGTCTCGTCCTGCCCGATATCCGCAAAGTGGCTGCGCACGGTGTCGGCGATGCGAATTTCCTGAAAGCTTACGCCCAGCTCCCCGCACAGAATTTCGGCATTGCTGCGGGTGCGCTTGGTGGTGCCAAAGCAGGGCATGGTCACCGCCAGCACATCGGCGGCGGAGCGGTGCAGCTGCTTCA
>ERZ809194.1168-NODE-1168-length-10518-cov-5.125299_pt1 | contig 10518 bp, 9 predicted proteins | sample MGYA00520517_ERZ809194 | MGnify/ENA primary metagenome ERZ809194 (study PRJEB31570, sample SAMEA3213003) | Homo sapiens | biome: human-gut; feature: human gut; material: fecal | place: Sweden | collected 2011 ... | reverse complement strand
GAACCGGATGCTGCCGCTGTTCACGGTGGCATTCTTGGCCAGAATGCCCATGGCGGCTTTCATGGTGACGGACTTGCCGGAACCGGACTCGCCCACCAGCGCGACCGTCTCGCCCTTGTACAGGTCGATGTTCACGCCGCGGATGGCGTGCACTGGGCCTGCGGTGGTCTTAAAGGTGATATCAAGGTCTCGCACCGACAAGACCTGTTCTTTTTTTGCTTCAGGCATGGGGTGTTCCTCCTTACATACTCTTCATCTTGGGGTCCAGCGCCTCGCGCAGACCATCCGCCACGAGGTTGAAGCTGAGCATCAGCAGGCTCATGACCACAATGGGCGGGATGATCTGATAGGGGTGGGTGGTGAAGCTGTTGTACAGCTCGCTGATCAGAGAGCCCAGCGAGCACTGCGGCACCGGGATGCCCAGACCCACGAAGGAGAGGAACGCCTCGGTGAAGATAGCGGTCGGGATACTGAACATGACCTGCGTGATGATGGGTCCGATGATGTTGGGCAGCACTTCCTTGAAGATGATGAAGAAGCTGCCGGCGCCCAGCGTGCGGGAGGCCAGAACGAATTCCTGATCCTTCAGCTTGAGCATCTCCGCGCGGGCAATGCGGCTCATGCCCACCCATTCGGTCAGCATCAGGGCAAAGATGATGGTCACCATGCCGGGCTGCAATACGAGCAGCAGCAGCGTGACGATGACCAGCCGGGGGATGCCGTTGGCTACCTCCAGAAAGCGCTGCATCACCATATCCACTCTGCCGCCGAAGTAGCCCGAGATCAGGCCGTAGCTCATGCCGATGACCATATCAATGATTGCAGCGGCCACCGCGATGATCAGGGAGACCCGGGCGCCTTCCCATGTACGGGTCCAGATGTCGCGGCCGTACAGATCGCTACCGAACCAGTAGTAGACGTCCAGCTTGTCTTTTTCCTGATAGGCGTTGGTCACCTTGGTTCCGGTGGTGGTGCTCATCTTCTCGCTGCCGTCCAGAATGCCGAATTGCTCAATGCCCGGCACGCGGGGCGCAAAGTTTTTCTGGCTCAGATCCTGCCCGGAGTAGGTGTAGCTGTTCATGCCCGGGCCAAAAACGGCCAGCAGCATATAATCCGAATCCAGTACCTCGATCATCTCACTGCGGGTAAAGCGGGCAATGGACGCCATGGTGAACATGGAAAGCGAGATACTGGGCAGCACGCTGGAGCCAAAAATGTCCTTGGCGGAAAACAGCATGGGGAACCAGCGGAACTTAAAGCCGAAGGTGTAGCTCAGCGCCAGCGCGAACACATAGGACGGCACCGATACGCCGATGACCGAGATGATGGTGGCGATGGAGTCCACCACGGTATCCCGCTTCAAAGCGGCAAGAATGCCCAGCACCAGACCTGCGATGGCACCCAGCGTGACCGCCATGCCGCCCACCTGAATGGAGATGGGCAGACGGGACTGGATGAGCTGGGAGATGGGCGTATTTTTGGAGATATTGTAGCTGACACCCAGATCGCCCCGGAGCATATTGCCCACATAGCGGAAGAACTGGATATAGATGGGCTGGTCAAGGCCGTACTTTGCATACAGGGCTGCCCGCATATCGGGCGTCAGCTTTTCATCATTGAAGGGCGAACCGGGCATCAGCTGCATCAGGATGAACAGCACCAGCAGAATTGCCAGCAGCGTGAACAGCGAGGCCAGGATTCGCTTGAGCGTATATTTTTTCACGTCGGGTGGACCCCCTTTTTCCTTCCGGGATCTCGCGGTCAGTCGTTCGTCTGCCGCGGACAGGCACAATGCCAAAAAGGCGCACAGTGGCTTTTTGCGGGCCACTGTGCGGCCTTGTTCAGTGTGCTTTCAGTTTTACTCGCTCTTAGCAGCGTTCTTGTACACGCGGTTCAGTGCCACGGGGTGGAACGCTACGCCGGTAACGGCAGAGGAGACCATCTCGGCATTGCACTGGCCGTACAGGGGGAAGATGACCGCCTGCTCCAGAACGATCTGCTCTGCCTCGTACAGGGCAGCCCAGCGGCCCTCGGGGTCATCCTTGACCTGATCCACCTGCTCGCCGTTCAGCAAAGTCATGTCCAGAGCACCGGTCTGGTAGCTCATCAGTGCCTGCTGGCTGTCCTTGATGACCTGATAGGCCAGACCGTCCAGAGCGATCTTGCCGGCATCGTAGTAATCGGGGTTCTTTTCCAGCGTAAAGGCGGTTGCGGCAGGCTGGTAGTCGGTCAGCTTGAACGCACCGTTGGACAGCACCGTGTCGGGGCTGGTGCCGAAGGTGTCCTTGCAGGTGTTGTAGAACGCCTCGTTGACCGGATAGAAGGTGGGGAAGTACATCAGGCTCAAAAAGTAGCTGACGGGAACGTTCAGCTGGACCTCCAGCGTCTTGTCGTCCACAGCAGTCACGCCCAGATCGGTGACGGGCTTCTCGCCTGCAATGATCTCGGCAGCGTTGACCACCTGACCGATATCCGACAGCATATAGGAATACTCGGAAGCGGTGGCGGGGTCCACGGCGCGCTGCCAGCCAAACACGAAGTCGGCAGCGGTAACGGCTTCGCCGTTGGACCACTTGGCATCCCGCAGGTGGAAGGTGTAGGTCTTGCCGTCCTCGCTGATGTCGTAGGTCTCGGCAATGGCGGGAACTGCTGCGCCGTCTGCATCCATCTGCATCAGACCGTCGGTGTAGTCTGCGATGACCTCAAAGGAGGTGCCGTCGGTGGCTACCTGCGGGTCCAGCGACTGAACCTCGGTCTCCAGCATGATATTCAGGGTGCCGCGCTGTGCGTTCATTTCTGCGGTTTGTCTAACGTAACGCCCAAAAAATCCCATGATTTTTGTACAATTTCAGTCCATGAACATATTTCACTTTTAAACAAATATACTTGAACAATCGTGTTATTTCTTTTTTATCTCTTGTTTTTGAACGGTTTTATTTATTTTATAAATCCAGTCGCACATTTTTCTTTTCGATATAAAACGCAGACAAAACGCAGGCTTTCATTTCACCGCTGTCCTTGTACAGAGGACAGTTATTGAGACAAAAAGAAGCCGCCGCACAGTGTTTTGTGCGGCGGCTTTAAAAATCGAATTCGTACTGCTGTAAAGAGCGCTTACTTGCCCAGCATCTCGTGGGCAGTCTTGCAGATGGTGGCAGCGTCCAGACCGAACTTCTTCAGCAGGTCCCATGCGGGGCCGGAGCAGCCGAACACGTCCTGCACGCCCACGCGGCGCACGGGAGTGGGCAGCTTCTCGCTCAGGACAGCGCAGACGGCCTCGCCCAGACCGCCGATAACGTTGTGCTCCTCGGCGGTGATGACCTTGCCGCACTCCTTTGCCGCCTTGAGGACGATCTCCTCGTCCAGGGGCTTGATGGTGTGGATGTTGATGACCCGGGCGTGGATGCCCTCGGCAGCCATGCGTGCCTCGTTGACCATCAGGCCGGTGGCGATGATGGCAATATCGTTGCCCTCGGTCAGCTGCTCGCCCTTGCCCAGCTCAAAGTGATAGTTGGCCTCATCGTGGAACACCGGCACAGCCAGACGGCCGAAGCGCAGGTAGACGGGGCCTTCCATGGCGTAGGCGGCGCGCACAGCGGCGCGTGCCTCGATATCGTCGGCGGGGCAGATGACGGTCATGCCAGGGATGCTGCGCATCAGGGCAAAGTCCTCGCAGCACTGGTGGGAAGCGCCGTCCTCGCCCACGGAGATGCCGCCGTGGGTGGCGCCGATCTTCACATTCAGGTGGGGGTAGCCCACAGAGTTGCGCACCTGCTCAAAGGCGCGGCCGGCTGCAAACATGGCAAAGCTGGAAACAAAGGGCACATAGCCCATAGTGGCCAGACCTGCGGCCACGCCTACCATGTTGCCCTCGGCGATGCCGCAGTCAAAGTGACGGTCCGGGTATGCCTTCTGGAACATACCGGTCTTGGTAGCGGCGGCCAGATCGGCGTCCAGCACCACCAGATCATCGTGGCCTTCCGCGGCCAGTTCCTTCAGGGTGTTGCCGTAGCTGTCGCGGGTCGCGATCTTTTTCACGTCTGCCATCTCAGTTCTCCTCCTGTTCCAGCGCGGCATAGGCGGCGTTCAGCTCGTTCATGGCCACCTGATACTCTTCATCGTTGGGGCCCTTGCCGTGCCATGCAACGGAATTGGTCATATAGGAAACGCCGGTGCCCTTGACCGTATCCAGAATGATGCAGGTGGGCTTTTCGGTCTCGGCGTGGAAAGCCTGCACGGCGCTCTCGATCTGGTCGAAGTCGTGGCCGTTGATGGTGACCACATTGAAGTTGAAGGCGCGGAGCTTGTCCTCCAGCGGGGCGCTGTTCATGACAGTCTCGGTGGTGCCGTCGATCTGCAGATGGTTGCGGTCCAGCATCACGCACAGGTTAGAAAGGCCGTAGTGGGCGGCAAACATAAAGGCCTCCCAGCATTCGCCCTCTTCCACCTCGCCGTCGCCCAGAATGGCGTAAACGTTCACGGCAGAGCCGGCGTGCTTTGCGCCCAGCGCCATGCCGCAGGCGGCGGAGATGCCCTGACCCAGACTGCCGGTGGACATATCCACGCCGGGCACGCTGTTCATGTTGGGGTGGCCCTGCAGGTAGCTGCCGATCTTGCGCAGGGTCTTGAGGTCCTCCACCGGGAAGAAGCCCCGCTCTGCCAGCGCTGCGTACAGCGCCGGAGCGGCATGACCCTTGGACAGCACCAGACGGTCGCGGTCGGCCATCTTAGGCTGGGCAGGGTCTACGTTCAGTTCCTTAAAGTACAGATAAGACAGCACGTCTGCGATGCTCAGACTGCCGCCCGGATGACCACAGCCTGCACTGTGGGTCCCTTCGATCACGCCCATGCGGATGTGGCAGGCGTGCTTTTTCAGGGTAAGTTTTTCAGCATTTGTCATGATGGTCCTCCCGTATGAACCTCAGAATTCATGCGCTCAAAAAAGCCTCTCGTCAGCGCCCAGGCGTCAAAACTGCCGCAGCGCGCTTTTTTTCAATTTTATATTATCCATTCTGCGCAAAAAGGTCAAGCTTCTTCCAGCAAAATGTACAGCCCCGGGAAAATTTTTTTGCGAATAGACCGATTTTTGTCTATTTTGCAGACGTTCTGCCCCGCTTGACAGGGGCAAACTGGTTTGTTATACTTTTGACCATCGTTCCGGCAGGAAGCCGGGCACGGGCGGGCAGCAGCCTGCCGCTTTCCCCAGCAAGCAATATTTTTTTGAAACAGACGCCACGAAGGGGTCTGCCTTTGGCATGGAATGCCGGGGCAGGCTCCTTTTTATTTTGCGGCTGAAAAAAGGAGAAACCCTTATGAAAACCAAAAACGCTTCGCCTGTGCGGCAGCTGGTGCCGGCTGCCCTGTTTTTAGCGCTGGCCTTTGTGCTGCCCCTGCTCACCGGTCAGGTACCCAAGGTGGGCAATATGCTCTGCCCGATGCATTTCCCGGTGCTGCTGTGCGGCTTTGTGCTGGGCGGCCCGTGGGGGCTGGCTGTGGGCTTTGCCGCCCCGCTGCTGCGCTCGGTGCTGTTCGGCATGCCGCCCATGTTCCCGGTAGCCATCTCCATGGCCTTTGAGCTGGCTACCTACGGGCTGGTGTCCGGGCTGCTGTGGCGCAGGGCAAAGCACAACCTGCCCGCGCTCTACGCCGTGCTGCTGACCGCCATGGTGTCCGGGCGCATCGTCTGGGGCATCGTGCGGTTTGTGCTGGCCGGGCTGACCGGCGGCAGCTTCCCCTTCAGTGCGTTCCTGTCCGGGGCACTGTTCACCGCCGTGCCGGGCATCGTGGCGCAGCTGGTGCTCATCCCGCTGCTGCTCACCGCCCTGCAAAAGGCCGGTTTTGCGGACTAACCCCCTGCGCGCACCCTTTGTGCAAAAAAACGATACTTCAACCGGTTTTTAAGGCACTTTTTCCAAAAGAAACGGAAAACCGGAAAAATTGTGCCGTTTTGTGGCTTTCTGTTGGCAAATGTGATAAACTTGAACCAGATGCGGGCGTGTACCGCTGTGCACCGCCCACAAGGAGTAAATGAAGAAGAGAGGTCGTTTATCGTGAAGATCATTCGTACAAAGGACTACGCCGATATGTCCCGCAAGGCAGCAAACATCATTTCTGCGCAGGTCATCATGAAGCCCAACTGCGTGCTGGGTCTGGCTACCGGCGGCACCCCCGTTGGCACCTATGAGAAGCTGGTGGAGCGGTACAACGAGGGAGATCTGGATTTTTCTGAGGTCACCTCCGTCAATCTGGACGAGTACCGCGGCCTGCCCAAGGAGCACCCGGAAAGCTACTGGAGCTTTATGCACCGCAACCTGTTCGACCATGTGAACATCGACCCCGCCCACATCAACCTGCCGGACGGCACCAACATGGACGCCGAAGCCGAGTGCAAGCGCTATGATGCGGTCATCCGCAGCGTGGGCGGCGTGGATCTGCAGCTGCTGGGCATCGGTCATGACGGTCACATCGGCTTCAACGAGCCCCACGATGCCTTTGATCTGGGCACCCACTGCGTGGACTTGGCCCAGGAGACCATCGAGGCCAACAAGCGCTTCTTTGACGGCAACGAGGATCTGGTGCCCAAGCAGGCTTACACCATGGGCATCCGCACCATCATGCAGGCACGCAAGGTGCTGATGGTGGTCAACGGCGCAGGCAAGGCCGAGATCGTCAAAAAGGCTTTCTTCGGCCCCGTCACCCCCGAGGTGCCCGCAAGCATTCTGCAGCTGCACCCGGACTTCATTCTGGTGGCTGACGAAGAGGCTCTGAGCCTGATCTGATTTTCCTTATTTAAACTTCGGGGCACCGGAACACCTGCGGGCGTTCCGGTGTTCCTTTTTTGAAGGGGAAGAACCCTCTCAGTCATCGCTACGCGATGCCAGATTCCCCCTTTTGTCACCTGCGGTGACATCTTCCCCCGGAGCGGGGGAAGTCGTTCCTCTCAGGGGGAGCTTTTACGCATCTGTCGGTCAGCACTAATAAAATTCCCTTTGTGGGAGCAGACTGAGAGGGTTGAACCCATTTTGCTGTCCTCTCTTTACATTCCGCCGAAAAAGCGGTATTCTTTTTCCAGAACAAACTTTCCCGGGAGGAGACCATGGATATCCGCCAGCTGCACTACTTTTTGACCCTGTGCGAAGAAATGAATTATACCCGCGCCGCACAGCGGCTATTCCTGTCGCGGCAGGCGCTGCGCCAGAGCATCTCTGCGCTGGAAGCCGAAATGTGCGGGCCGCTGTTCATCAGCGCCCACCACAAGCTGGCGCTCACCGACCGGGGCATGAGCCTGCAGCGCCATGCCGCCCCGGTGGTGGAGCAGTTCCAGCAGATGCAGGCCGCGCTGCGGGCAGAGATCCAGTCTGCCCAGCCGGTACGCATCGGCATCAGCGTGGCGCTGGTGCCGGACTATCTGCCCGGACTGGAGACCCAGCTGGACAAGTTCCGGCAGCAGTACCCCCATGTGGAGATGCGGTTCCGCCTGCTGGACAACGACGCCGTGGCCGATGGGGTAGAGCAGGGCGAGCTGGACGCAGGTCTGGTCATCGACCTTGGCTGCGCCGCGCCGGTGCTGGCGCGCACCACCCTGCGGGCAGACCCCGCCTGCCTGCTGGTGCCCCGGGGGCACCCCTTCTGGGAAAAAGAGCGCATCCCGCTGGCAGAGCTGCGCGGGCAGCGGGTGCTGCTGCCCAGCCTGCGGCAGGACCTGTTCAGTCCGCTGTGGTCGGCCTGTGCCCGGGCCGGGTTTGCGCCCAACGCCGAGATCGGCCCCAGCTTTTACCAGGCCTATTATCTGGTGCAGGAGCAGCTGTGCACTTGCCTGACCCGCTACGAGCCCGGTGCCCGGCGGGAGCTGGACCGGGTGCGGGACGTGCTGCTGGAGGACCTGCCCCCGCTGTGCGTATCGCTGGTACAGCGCCGGGACTATACCTCGGCCTACATCGACCTGCTGCGCAGCTACCTGCTGGAGGTTCTGGGCAGCACCGCCAGCCTGCCGCCCCGCCGGGGACGTCCGGCAAAGCCCTTCTACACCGCGCCGGTGCTTTCCAGCGCCGCCGCAAAGTCTGCCCCGGAGCATCCCGCCCCGGGCACCCAGCTGCCCTTTGCAGGCGGCAACAACTTCCGGGAGCTGGGCGGCTACCGCGCCGACGAGGGCAAGACCGTAAAGTGGGGGCAGATCTACCGGGGCTTCCCCACCGGGCGGCTGACGACCGAAGCCGACCGCGCCCGGCTGGACGGGCTGGGGCTGCGGCTCATCCTTGACCTGCGCAGCGGCGCAGAAGCCGCCAAGCTGCCGGACTATGTGCCGGACGGCGCACGGCTGGTGCAGATCTGCGGCCTGCGGGACGCCACCGGGCAGGAGATCGATTTTTCGCCAAACGACATCCAGCGGCTGGTGCAGAGCGCCCCCGCCGGGATGAGCCTCACCCAGCTGATGTACCGGCAGATGCTCACCGGCAACAAGGCCTTCAAGGAGCTGTTCCGGGCGCTGGAAGCCGGCGAGACGCCCATCCTGTTCCACTGCACGGCGGGCAAGGACCGCACCGGCGTAGCCGCCATGCTGATCCTGCTGGCGCTGGGTGCCTCGGACGAGACCATCTGCGCAGATTATGCCCGCACCAACCTCTGCCGCGCCGCCGAGATCGAAAAGGCCATGGCTGACCATGCGGCGGAGATCGCCGCCGACCCGGCGCAGCGGATGCGCTGGCAGTCCTCCGCCGGGGTAGACCCGGAGACTGCGCCCTTTGTGCTGCGCACCATCCGGCAGGACTACGGCAGCGCCGAGAGCTATCTGGAGGCCGAATACGGCCTGACCCCCGCCCGCCTGATGCGGCTGCGGCGGATGTATCTGGAGTGAGACGATTTTGAATGGCCGCCGCTTGCGCTCTGGCCATGTTCAGCGGAAAAATAATTTTAAATTTCGGGGTTCAGAAACGCCTGCGGGCGTTTCTGAACCCCATTTTCACGGGGAGGGGTCGTGACGGCAAACGGCAGCTGCCGCGCTGGTTTCCTGCGGAAACAGCCGCGCGGCGGGTCGATAGCTACGCCTTTTCTCGTGAAAAGGGTATAGAAATCATTTTTCCGAATAAAGGCTTTCCCCCAAGGGGTGAAGGCTTTTGCTCATCTCAAACCGTAAAAATTGATTTCCTCTTGAAAAAGAGCCTGTTGTCCGATACACTGAAGATAACGAATCTTATAAGAAGGAATGAAACTGACCATGGCTGCAAAAACGCCTGCCCAGTGGAAAACACTGTTTGAAAACGTACCCTTCCACCGCGAAAACTACTATACCGGCCCCCTTGGGCCGGACTACACCCCCGGCGGCACCTGTCTGCGGCTGTGGGCACCCACCGCCGAGGCGGTCACCGTGACCTTATACCACAAGGGAGACGGCGGCGCCGTGCTGGGCACAAAGCCCCTTGTGCGCGGCGCACAGGGGGTGTGGAGCGTCTGGCTGCCCGGGGAGCAGCACGGCCGCTACTACACCTTTGCCGCGAGACCGGCGACCCCTACGCCCGGGCGGCGGGGGTAAACGGCGTCCGCAGCATGATCGTAGACCTTGCCCGCACCGCGCCCTCCGGGTGGGAGCGGGATGTGCGCCCCAATATCCCCCCGGCGCAGCGTGCCGTGTGGGAGGTGAGCGTGCGGGACTTCTCGCAAGATGCCGCCAGCGGGGTGCGCCCGGCGTGGCGGGGCAAATATATGGCCTTTACCCAGCAGGGCACCACCCTGCACGGCGATGGCATCCACCCCACCTGCCTGAACTACCTCAAGCGGTTGGGGGTAAAATACGTCCAGCTGATGCCCATTTTTGATTTTGGCAGCGTGGACGAAGCAAAGCCCCTGCTGCGGCAGTATAACTGGGGCTACGACCCCACCAACTTCAACGTGCCGGAGGGCAGCTACTCCACCGACCCCACCCGGGGCGAGGTGCGCATCCGGGAGTGCCGGGAGATGATCGCCGCCCTCCACGCGGCAGGCATCGGGGTGGTGATGGACGTGGTGTATAACCACACCTACCGCACCGAGAATCCCCTGAACAGCACCGTGCCGTACTACTTTTTCCGGCAGAACCCGGACGGCAGCTTTTCCAACGGCAGCGGCTGCGGCAACGAGTTTGCCAGCGAGCGCCCCATGGCGCGGCGGTACCTCATCGACTCCATCCTCTACTGGGCAAAGGAGTACCACATCGACGGCTTCCGGTTCGACCTGATGGGCTTATACGACATCGAGAGCATCAACGCGGTGCGCGCTGCGCTGGACAGCCTGCCCGGCGGGCGAGATATCCTGCTGTACGGCGAGCCGTGGCAGGGCGGTGCCAGCCAGCTGCACCGGTACGAGGCCAACAAGGCGAACCTTGCCATGCTCAACGAACGGGTGGGCATTTTCTGCGATGACACCCGGGACGCCATCAAGGGCGGCTGCTTCGATGCCCGGGAGCCGGGCTATGTGGAGGGCAGGCCCGGCAGCTTCTGGGATATCGGCGCAGCGGTGGCGGCATGGTGCCGCAGCGACCGTCTG
>ERZ809194.1156-NODE-1156-length-10626-cov-13.752152_pt1 | contig 10626 bp, 9 predicted proteins | sample MGYA00520517_ERZ809194 | MGnify/ENA primary metagenome ERZ809194 (study PRJEB31570, sample SAMEA3213003) | Homo sapiens | biome: human-gut; feature: human gut; material: fecal | place: Sweden | collected 2011 ... | reverse complement strand
CAAAGCTACAACCAAACCTCAAAGTGTAAAAGGTGCATTTCTTCGAATGCTTACCTTATTCCAATCAATATCAGATCTTTCCGTAAAATTTTGCAATGGAATGAACTGGAACTTATCAGAAGAAAGATTTATAGAAGATACTGCTAGCATTAATAAAAACCTGGCAAAACGAGTTTGAATATATTTATATTCATTTTCAACAATAGACTTATCTTCCGAAGCACCAATAATCAAATAGGAATCTGTACAAACATCATTTGGCCCTATAATTTCTGTCCTTGAAACGATTCTGAATTGGCCGTTTTTATCAGGTTCACCGGCATGTTCAGCTGTTACTTTGCTCATAAGAATTTTGTATTTAGAAAGTAGTTGATTTGAAGCTGAAACAGCAGTTTTAGGAAGCCATGATACACCTTCGCTTGATATTAAACGAAGATATCCAGATTTATTGCCTCTAATATTTGATGATAAGCCAAATGGATTACGTGTGCTTACTATTGAAGCAAAGGTCTTGTTTGATTGACATTTCTGAATTATATGGATCGCAGGATTATAACGAATGAATACTGTAAACTGATCTAATGGGCGTGATACAGTGTCACGTAAAAATCCTTGGACAGTCGTAATCGAACAATCCCCATGATAGTTAGCATCCCATAAAATATAATTTACTCCTCCACCAATACTTGAAGTTGGGAAACAATCCTTTGCATTTATATAATCGAAAATATAACGAATTCGTTTATCAGACAACATATTTGCCCTAAATGAGTCCAATCCTTTACCTCCTGCAAACCATCTAGAAGGCATAATCATGGAAATATATGTTGGATTTATATGTTTAGCTATTTCAACAAATAAGTTATAAACAGGTTTTGCACTTACTCCAGCCCCTCCATCCATAACCTGATATGGTGGATTCCCCACTATTGCATTAAACTTCATATTATCATTATCTATGGCCTTCCAGTAAGAGCGGCCTTTGGCAACTTTGGCAATAAAGTTTTCAGGCTTGTTCTTGATCTGGTTGATTAAATCTTCATAATATCTTGTATTTACTTTAGCTTTACGAAACCCGACAAGTGTACGTTTGGTAATACTCTTCGCCATTGGAGTTTTACAGATAACAAAGATGTTCTCAGCTATGACCTTGTCCCATACAGCCTGCTGCTCTTCTACTGTTTCTACAGCGAACAAAGAAGCCTTTACCCTTGCCCGGTAAATGCCATATGCCATATAAAGCGGATAAAGTCCGGATTTGGAATTGATTTCCAAAATACGGGATTCAGGGGAGAATACTTCTGCGGTAACTTCTCCTTTATCTATAAACCGTGGTTCAGAAATCACATTCTGATACTCTGTGTCATAGAAGTTATATCCTCCTATACAATCGCCAAGGTGCATGTTTACCACGCGCCACGGAGTAAGTACCGTTTCCTTGTCTGGATTACGGAAAGTACTGAAGATGTCCGTAATACGTTCGATACGTTCTTCTATACTCAGTTTGTCTGCGGCACGGGCCATCGCACGAATTCGTTTTCCGGCAGCACAGAATATTTCCGGATCATAGTATTTCTTGAAGCTGTTGAATTTCTGCTTGGTCACTCCCTTTGGCATAAACTCTTCCCATGACTGCGGGTCAATGAGTGAGGCAAAATTATCAATCGTGATTTCCTGATTCTCATCACTCAGTTCCGCACCATAAATCAACAGGGGCATACGGATGGAGATGCCACGGAGTATGGAAATGGCCGCTTCCCGGTTTTTTGTCTTCTTTTTCAGTTCTTCCAGCCGTTTCCGATCTTCCTCCGTAAGCTCCTTCTTGGGTTTCTTCTCCAGCTTCTCCTTTTCCTCGTATTCCTCATTGTTCAGACCTTGACTGTTGATGTCCACCTGATTGGTTTTGGGCATAGCCTTGGTCTGGCCGATAATCTTTTTCAGGTCATCGAATTCCTGTAGTTCCAGATCATCCAGTTTCATCAGCTCATCGTTATACAAACTGTTATCCTCAAACCCGTTACGAACAACACGTTCCACATATACCCGTTTCAGCTGTTCCAACATACGGGGTACATCAAAGCGGTTCATCTGTGAGCCCTCTATGGATATGATGGGACAGAAATTGATAAACTCACCCATAGCCTTACGGTCGCTTTGTGAAGTTTTTCCGGCTTTGGACGATATTTTGGCTGTTTCGGCAATCACTTTCAGGGCACGGTCAGGAGCAAAATCAAAAACATAGCACTGTTCCTTCATCCGTCCGTTGATGGTGGCCGGTGTCTGTACGCGGAAGATGGTCTGCATATAACTGGATGCGGCTGTATTATAGGAACCGGACAGCATGAATACGGCAGTCCATGCCTTTACACTTACTCCGGTCGTCAGCCGTCCACAAGAGAGGGTAATGGTCCGTGTAGCATCCGGATCTTTTCCGATAGCCTGTTCCACGGCTTCCAGGGCATCACGGCTCTCCTCGTCCTGATCACCGTCACCGGCTACATTGACCACCTTGAAATGCTGGAACACCGGATGTGTCTGAAGCATGGCACTCAGTGCCCTTGCTTCCTTCACGCCGGGTACCATCCAAAGAGTATGTCGGAAAATATTCCTATATTCCTCGTTGGCATATGGATAAAGGCTGTCCTTGTCCTCCTTGGTAAGAAGATTCAGAAAAGCCCGTACATCTTTTTCATGACAGAAAACACCAGCCTCATTGACTCGGAAAAATTCCCTGAAGTTAAAGGCGACATCTTCATCTACAAATTCATGGAGCAGCCGTCCCAAATCGTAGGTATAGATATTGAGTGTAGGCAATGAGGCATACGGATTGGAATCACCAAAATGAAGTGCGTCCCAGCTCACCTTGGCCCGCTGTTCCATCACATAGTCCCATGTATAGATTTCATCCTCCTTGAAATCATCCAACAGATTGAATGGAGTACCTGACAGGCGCAATACTTTGGTCTGTTCCTTGACCAGCTCTCCCATAACCGCTTTACCCAGTTCGGTCTGGGTGCCTTCGTGCGCTTCATCAACGATAATCAGGTCCCAATCGGTAGCAAACACCTCGTTATTCTTGTCAAAGTTACCACCTACAAGTTCAGAACCGCGCAAATCCTGCATGGAGGCAAAATAGACATAATGCAATCCGTGACTTTCTGCCTGCCGTTCAAGACTGTCGTAACTTTCCCCGTTGTTCTTGGAACCGTATGCAAAATCCTTGCGGTCGTAAAATATCTTACCGAAATCCTCAAACCAGCCGGCATCCACCACAGGGCGATGGGTCAGAATCAGGGTACGCTGAAACTCCATATCCTTGACAACCTGCAAGGCAGAAAGGGTCTTTCCGAAACGCATCTTTGCGTTCCAGAGCATCTGGTTGCCTTTCTTAAACTGTTTCTTGGTCTTGCTGATGGCTTCCTGCTGTTCCGGCCGGAATGCAATCGGGGAATATTCACGGGTAACTTCCGCTGATGAAAGGGAGCTCCGGCCTTCCTTGACAGCCGCAATGGCACGCTTGACGGTTTCCAGATCGGTGATGAACCATTCATTTGCCTTGTTAACCGTATCGAAGACTTTCTTTTTGACGCCGGAGCGCTCCAGAACATTGTGTACCTCCTTGTCGTTGAACGAATGAAGTCCGCCACGGTTGTAAACGGTCAGTTCCGTATATAGTAGATCGTATGTGATACCTGCCGTCTGTGTGTATTGGTTGATACGCTTTCTTGCCGCTTCATTGAGCGCCTTGCTGTTAGGAGACAGACCGAACACGTTTTCATCCTCACAGGTTGCCTCGCCAATCTTCAGGCATCCACGGTGCGCCGCATCATTGATACGGAACACATAAATCAGTTTTAGTTTCAGGGACGATGTGAATCTCATGCTTTTTCATTTATGAGGTCGATAAATCGGATTCGTTTCCCCTTTTTGCCTGTTGCCTTGTCCGTAGCCCGCCAGTCCTTGATAATGCAATAATTTCCATTGTGCTTGGTCATGTCATTTTTCAGACAGCCTTCGCACTGTTCCCGTCTTTCAATCGTACCGAACAGACTTGGTTCCATCCGCACACGTTCTCTGCAGCTGTCCGGAACAACACCTTTCAGTCCGTCCATCTGCCATACATTCCAGGAGATGATATAGGCTATATGGTTGATGGATTTAATTTGCGGATCTTTACCGAACTTGTTCCGGTAATATTCGATGAAGGATAAGAGAAGTGCTTCACGGGCAAGAAGAAGACTGTCACCCTGCCATTCATAGGCATAGATGCTTCTGTAAGCATCCTTGGCTGCCTCCAGCCATTCACGCGTTGTCGCAGTATTCTCACTGACAATACGGAGTTTACGGTCAAGCAGGCCAATGCGTTTCTCCACGGGAATGAATGTTCCGGTAGTCGTATCATACCGGCTTACCAGATAAGGAGCTTCTCCACAGGTGATTTCCAACCGGTTTTCCCGTACATAGTCTTTCCATGTCCTGCCTTCAGGAAAAGCAATCTTATTAGGATTGATTTCCCATGAATGTGTACCATCTTTAGATGTCACTTCATGGTTGAATACATCCTTTCTGCCAAACCAGGCTTCATCGATAAGGTTGTTCTGGGCATTACATATCCAGGACGGAGTAAATACCTCCGCCATTTCCCGGGAACGTGCGCTTTGAGTATCCCTGTGTTTCAGGACACGGGGCATGACCACATGCCCGTTCTTTCCAGTTATCAACTCTGGGAGAATCTGTGACCCGTATTCATAACCTTTGCCGAGCTGTTCATAATCGGAAGTAGCCCAGAATATGTTACACTGTTTTCCTTCCTTACTCGTTGTATGATCTTTGAGCAAGGTATTCAGTAAGTCGGGTGAAAGTTCTTTCAGCCTGTTCTCTTGTATGTCGGCTTCTCCGGTTGTTTTCTCCATCTTCTTTCTGTGCGTAAAGGGGATGAGAAAGTCCCGGTGTCTGCGTCTTTCTTAGACAGAGGGAGATTTCGGGCTATAAGGCTGATTTGCTGATGAATTATATGTAGGATTGCTAAACAACAGTTGAAATTCAATGACTTCCGGATGAAAATCCAACGGCCGAAATTGCAGGATTTTCAATAAAATGTATAACTTTGCGCAAGAGTGAGTCCCTCTGTCTAAGAAATGAATGCTTTTGCTAAACATTCTCCAATCCTACAGACTTTTCAGAATTTGTGCGTTGGCTTTGTCCACTACGGAGTTATCTAATGAGGCCAGATAAATTTGTGTAGTCGCCTCGGAATCATGTCCCATTCCTTCACTGATAACTGAAATCGGAATGTTCTTGCCTTTGGCTGCGCTTGCCCATGAATGACGGGCACAGTACATGCTCAGAGGAACGGATATATCGGCCAGTCTGGCTATTTCTTTCAGGTTTCGGTTTATTCCGGACATGACATTTCTGTAATGCTTGTGCGTATCCTTAAAAGGATATTTCAATACCGGCAAAAGATAAGGACTGAAACTGTCTTCCGGGTATTTGCCGACAATCTCCTGCATGCATTTTTCCCACCTGATGACCAGCTGCTGCCCGGTCTTTCGTCTGCGATACGATAAGAAGCCGTTCTGAAGATCTTTCTTTTTCAGGTGAGCCATATCTACGAACGACATGCCACGGGTATAGAAGCTGAACAGGAACATGTCCCTTGCAAATTCCAGATTAGGCTGTAAGGACAGATCCAGATTCTTCATACGTTTGATGGCGGATAAGGGAACGGCACGCTTGACGGTCTTGTCCACTCCCGTATAGACATGCCTGAAAGGATTGCACTGTTCCATCAGTTCCTTTTCCAGGGCACGGTTATATACCGCCCGAAGGATACGCATGTAGAATGAACTGGTATTCCGTACGGCTCCTTTTCCATGAAGGTAGGCTTCATAAAGCTGCATCAAATCCGAATCGATTTCGGACAGCAGCACATCCCTGTCCCCTCTGAACTGCATGAAACTTTTCAGGGTGCAGGAATAATTTTCAGCCGTGCGTATCTTGCCCATCTGTTTGAGACGGGCTATGATGCCTTGCATGAAGTTGAAAAGCGACTGTCCATCTGTGTTGCTTTGAAAAGAAATGACAATATCATCTGCTGTATATGTCCCTTTTCGATTTTCTAGTTGGCGGACGATCATGTCCAGCCGCTTCAGGTCCCATTCCATGCGTTCCTGCAAGGAAAGAAGCAGATTGCTTCGTTCCGAATTACTGACAATGATACAGCTTCCAGCTTCATTCCATTCTTCCGTAAATATCCGGTAATCCGTCTTTAACTGACGGATTACACGGTTCTGGATAATCTGATAATAGACGGTACCTTCCTTTCCTTCTATGGTGGAAGGTCTGAATTTCACTTTAACACTGGCCATATCAATCGGATTCAGATTCTACCTGTAACTTAAGTTTATCTTGCATCAGGCTGTCGGAAACAGCTTTCAGCTCGTTTTCGTACTCGTCAGCCTGTTTTCTAACCCATTCGATGGCCTTCTCGTCACGATGAATATCGAAAACCTTGTTCAGCCAGAGAATATCTTCCGGAGTACATCCGCTCCAGGAACGGATGGCACGGAACTTCAGGGCGTCGTCTGCATATTGCCGGTTGGACTGCCAAAGTCTGATATTTCCCCATAAGGACAGGCTGCATACCACTCCCATTCCGACCAAAAGAGAAAATACTTTGCTTGACCTGATGTCAAAACTATGCCGGTGAATATGCCTTACGCATGTCGGGATCACTTCTTCTGCCTGTCCGTCAGTAGGTGTTCCGGCCTTTTGTTCCAGCTTCCCGTTTATCATATCAATCTTGTTTTTGATTTCTTCAAACAAAACATATACATTGTCTTTTTCCATACTTTACCATCTTATTTTTCGTTGTTTTTTCTTTTTCTTCTTTCTCAAATAATCGTCCGGATAACCTTCTGGTTGTTCCGGTTGCGGGTTCGGTGTGAACAGACCTAAAGAACCGCTGTATAATTCATAGCCATGCGGTTCCTGTTGATATGCCGGTTCACTCTGAACAGCTACCTGTCTTTTTGTTTCCGAATATGACGGTGTCTTTAATGCGGCATTTATCTTGGAATAGCTGAACTGCCTGTCAATTTTGGAACCGCTAAAGGAATAGCCGTTCATGATGAACACGATACCCTGTACTTCATCGGATTTTCCCTTGTATTTGAACCGTACATCTACTCCCTTTTTGCTTAATCCGGCAATCAGCTCCTTCCAGTTTCCGGCCTTTCCGACTTCCGTTTTAAGCAGACTGTAAAGTTCATACTTTGTCTTGTCTGGTTCCCTTAAACGTTCAGTCTTGACATGATCCTTGCCTTTGGCCATGTGAAGACCATATTTCAAGGTCAGTTCCTTGCAGATGCGTGCACTCCGTAACCGCTCGTTTTTGTCGGATATGGTCCTGCCATCATTATCTATCCGGTTGTAGGCGATATGTATATGAGGATGCTCCTTGTCGAAATGTCTGGCTATAAAGAACTGTGTGTTCCTTATGCCCATCCGTTTCATGTATTCCAAAGCTATTTCTGCCATAATCCGGCTGGTCAGCCTGCTTTCATCCTCTTTGGAAAATCCCAGTGCAATGTGTCCGACCGGTCTGGATACTTTCGGATTCATACCGGCCTGTGCTTCGAAAGCCTTTGTTATTGTGTTAACATCCTCAATGAACAAGCCGGCATGTGCGATAATCCTGGCATCCTTTTTACTGTCAATGATATAGCCGGTAACCTCACGGAATCCGCTTCCCTTTACAATCTTCGCAATCATAGCAGGATATGGTTCAGCAGTTCTTCGATTCTTGCCACCTGTACACGGCATTCCAGTTTTGCCGTATCGAATCCTCCGGCATTTGCCTTATGAGCCAGCTGGTTCAGATTGTTCGCCATACCGCATAGCTTACGGATATAGTCGGAATGTTCCGCTGTAAGTCTTTGACGGACATATCCCTTACGGAAACATTCTCTCAGGTATTCGCTTGCCGATATGCCTGCGCTTCTTGCCCTGCTTTTCAGTGTATAGTAATCCGGTGTCGCCAGTTTCACGGTAATACGGTATTTCAATTTGTCGGTCGTACTCTTTGGAGGACGGCCGCCCTTGTTGTTTCTTTCTGTATTCTGTTTCTTTTCCATCTGTTGACTATTGTATAAAATGAATGTACTGATTAGACCAGCGGGATGAACCTCTCACTGCCTCTTGTAGTGGGAGCAAGCGGTTTCGATCTGCCCGAAACACAAACTTGCTCCACTAAAAATCTGAGTCCCGCTATTTTGAGCGTCTCTGAATATGCTCCCTATAAATGGGGGAGAAATAATACCGTTGTCGGTATCATCTTATGGAGGGGACAGGCCTGTTTTTCCGTTTCTGTTCATCATGTATTTTCTCATTTGGTTTATCATGTCTCGATATATCTCGGAATGAATTGTCTGGCAAAAAAAGAATATAAGTTTCCAATAGTCAAACAGATGGTCGGGATGTGGCAACAATGTGGCCTGTTGCAGTTTGCATGAAGGGCAATCGGTGTGGAATGCGGTATTTTTCCTGTTTGATGAAACAATGAACCGGGGAGTCAAACAGTTACTGATCTATTGACTTGAATATTTACTGACTTAATGTCGTATTGTCGTACTGTAGTAAATATTCATGTCTGTGAATCATTGAAGGAACACTTCTTTGCTTCCTTAGCTAATCAATGACTTGGAAAAGTGATGAAGTAAAGTTACAGGGAAATAAGTCGTTCCTTATTCATTGCTATGTACCTTTATTAAATCAGATTCATAGATATTTTATTCTGTAATTCATTATCGGATGGAGTCCCTGAATATAGGGATATTTGAAGAAAGGGATATGAAAGTGGCCTCATAACTAGGATAATCAGCGCCACATGCTGCCAGTTAAGCGGAAACCATTGCCTTTCAGAATATATGGCTTTTCTTTGTCGCAAACAACGAAAAAGGAATAAACATCAATCAACAAAAAAGGAAACGATATGGAATTTGTAGGAATAGAAAAACAACTGTTTGAGGAATTGGTGCGTAAGTTTGAATACTTTGAGCATCGGGTCATGGAAATTTGCAACCGGGAGAACGATAGGACGCTGCACAAGTGGATGGACAATCAGGACGTATGCCAGTATCTGAACATCTCGCCCCGTACCCTGCAGACACTCCGTGATAACGGTACACTGCCTTTTTCTCAAATCAATCACAAGATATTCTACAAACCAGAAGATGTGCAGGGTATCGTCAAGAAAGTTGAGGACAGAAGAAAAGAGGCTCTTTACAGAGGTCGTAATATATAACAGTTAAACAATAACCACTAAATCCATAATAACATGAGTGAACTGAGAACAGACAGCAGAGAATGGGTACACCGTATCATGGGAAGTCTTGACCGTATGTTAGTCGGGATTGAGAATCTGGCGGTCGGGAACCGTCCCGTGCTGGGCGGTGAACGCTATCTGACCGACAAGGAAGTGTCGGCACAATTGAAACTGAGCAGACGCACGCTTCAGGATTATCGTAATGAAGGGAGAATATCCTATTATCAGTTGGGAGGTAAAATCCTTTATCGGGAGAGTGATATTGAGAAAATGCTTCAGGAAAATTATCGGGAAGCATATATGAGTGGTAGATAAAAGATAAGCATAAAGGCTGTGTGCCGGTCTGGATAAACCCATGTCACACAGCCTTTATGCTTGTATGATGAACGATTATACATCTTCCGGCATGGGGATGACAATGATAGACTCATTGCACTGGATTCCGTAGAATACGTCACGAACCCGCCCCTGTTGGGGTATCAGAATACCCTTTTCTACCAGATCTTTTATATCGCGTGCTGCTGTATCCGGTGATACCTTTACACGTTTTGCCCAGTTCTTAGCCGTCAGTTTGCCGGGATAACCGTCCAAATATAAATTCAAGACTTCGCGTTGTCGTTCGGACAGGACTGTTTCGGCATGGGTTTGCCAGAATATGGCCTTATTAAGAACCTTTGACAATGTTTCGTCGGATTGCTCGACGGAACGGAGCAGACAGTCAAGATACCAGATAATCCATTCAGTAATCTCGCAATCTCCTTTCTGTGTTTTCTCCAATATGTCGTAATACTGTTTTTTATCCTTGTTTATCTGATGTGAGATACTGAAAAAACGCATCTTTGAGTTTTCGGCCTGTGAAAGTGCCATATCAGCAATGGCTCGTCCGATTCGTCCGTTTCCGTCATCGAAAGGATGGATGCAGACAAACCACAAATGGGCTATCGCCGATTTTACATAGCCGTTATGGGCATCTGAATTGAACCAGTCCAGAAACCGATTCATTTCTTCGTCTATTCTTTCAGGAGCAGGCGCTACATAATGTATCTTTGCCCGACCGAACATTCCAGAAATAACTTTCATCTCTCCACTGCGGTATCGAGCTACATCTATTTTCGTTGGACCGCTCCATCCGGTAGGAAACAGGCAGTTGTGCCAGCCGAAGAGTCTTTCATGGGTAAGCGGACTGCTGAAATTGACGGTTGCGTCAAGTGCCATTTCCACTACTCCGTCTATATATCGTGAAGATTCGGTCGGATTCGGTAGTTGTACTCCGAGTTTGCGGGCTACAGATGAACGTA
>ERZ809194.1155-NODE-1155-length-10635-cov-55.116068_pt1 | contig 10635 bp, 9 predicted proteins | sample MGYA00520517_ERZ809194 | MGnify/ENA primary metagenome ERZ809194 (study PRJEB31570, sample SAMEA3213003) | Homo sapiens | biome: human-gut; feature: human gut; material: fecal | place: Sweden | collected 2011 ... | reverse complement strand
AAGATAGTTTCGTATACAAAACTAAGATTTTCATGCTTACATTCAAATATTTGTGAATTTAGGGCATTTCTTGTTTAATAGCCGTTAAAGTGTTAATTTAAAATGTTAAAACGGAATAAATTTATGCTGAGAATGAAGCGTATCTCAAAAAATGACCCTATATTTGCAACCGGAAAACAGAGCGGTGCATGACAAGCTGACTTTTGGCATGATATTAGCTGCTGCAGTTTCAAGGAAAAGAAAAGTAAACAATAAAAAAATAAGAGACATGAAAAAATTAAGTAATTATGTTGTGGCTGTGCTCTGCGTTAGTTCGCTCGCATTTTCAGCCGGTGCTTTCATGAAAGTAAATGCTACACCTGCAGCTACCGCTGCGCCAGCAGGTCAGCCTGTAGACTTAACCTATGCTGCCGAGAAGGCGCTGCCTGCTGTAGTACATATTAAATACGTACAGAACTCGAAGGTGAAGACGGTAGATGTGCAGGACGACCCATTCGGAGGATTCTTCGACCCGTTCGGCTTCTTCGGCAACCCGGGACAGGGCTACGGAGGCACACGCAAGCAGAAAGTGCAGACTCCGAAGAGAGAGGCTACAGGTTCGGGCGTCATCATCAGTCAGGACGGTTACATCGTTACCAACAACCACGTGGTAGATGGTGCTGACGAGCTGACCGTAACGCTGAACGACAACCGTGAATTCTCGGCTCGCATCATCGGAACCGACAAGACTACCGACCTCGCCCTCATCAAGGTAGACGGCAAGAACCTGCCTACCCTGCCTATCGCCGACAGCGACAAGGTAAAGGTGGGTGAATGGGTCATCGCAGTGGGCAACCCATTCGGACTGAACAATACGGTTACAGCCGGCATTATCTCAGCCAAGGCACGTTCGCTCGGTGCCAACGGTGTAGAGAGTTTCATCCAGACCGATGCTGCCATCAACGCAGGTAACTCGGGCGGTGCACTCGTCAACACCCAGGGCGAACTGGTAGGCATCAACGCCATGCTCTATTCTCAGACCGGTTCTTACTCCGGCTACGGTTTCGCCATCCCTACCTCTATCATGAACAAGGTGGTAGACGACCTGAAGAAATACGGCAGCGTACAGCGCGTGATGCTGAGCATACAGGGAAGCGATGTGCTGAACTATATCAACGCCCAGAAGGAGAACGGCAAGGAAGTGAACCTGGGAACCAACGAGGGTGTTTACATTGCCAAGGTTGATGAAGACGGCAACGGTGCTGAGGCAGGACTGAAGGAAGGTGACGTGATTACCAAGGTTGACGGCAAGAAGGTGACCAAGATGGCTGAGCTGCAGGAAATCCTGAACGGCAAGCGCCCTGGCGACAAGATGAGCATCACTTACCTGCGCAACAAGAAGGCAAGCACCAAGACCATCACGCTGAAGAATGCCCAGGGTAATACTTCGGTTATCAAGAGTGCAGACCTCGACGTGCTCGGCGGCAGCTTCCGCCCTATTACAGAGAGACAGAAGAACCAGCTCAACATCAAGTATGGTGTAGAGGTAATGAAGGTGAACAGCGGCGCCCTGAAGGATGGTGGCATTTCACGCGGTTTCATCATCCAGCGCATCAACGACAACAACATCAATACGATTGATGACCTGCAGAAGGCTGTAAAGAGTGCTTCTACCAGCAAGGATCCAGTACTCTACATCCAGGGTATATGGCCAACAGGCAAGAAGGCTTACTTCGCTATTCCACTGCAGAAAGACTAAGGGTAAGCGTTTGAAGAGAAACGTCTCATGATTGAGTAGTGAAAAGGCATTTTTACTGCCAAAAAACTCAAGAAACAGACAAAAATCAATAAAATAGTAGGTATTTCTGAAAAATATCTACTATTTTTTTTGGTATTTAAACAAAAAAGTGTATTTTTGCAACTACTTAAAATTTGATGCCAGCATGAGACAATTAAAAATTACTCAGTCAATTACGAATCGCGCAAGCGCATCGTTAGAAAAATATCTTCAAGATATTGCTCATGAGGAGCTGCTCTCTACAGATGAAGAGGTAGAGCTCGCTCAGCGTATAAGAAAAGGTGACCGTAGGGCATTGGAGAGATTAACAAAAGCCAATCTCCGTTTCGTGGTATCTGTTGCCAAACAGTACCAGAACCAAGGGATCAGTTTGCCTGATCTTATCAACGAAGGAAATGTGGGGCTTATCAAAGCCGCACAGAAGTTTGATGAAACCCGAGGGTTTAAGTTTATCTCTTACGCGGTATGGTGGATTCGCCAGAGCATTCTGCAGGCCATAGCCGAGCAGAGCAGACTTGTGCGCCTTCCGCTCAACCAGGTGGGAAGCGTTAACAAGATTAACAGAGAGATGAGTAAGTTCGAACAGGAATTTGAACGCAAACCGAGTGTAGATGAAATGGCTGACCGCATAGATTTGCCGGAAGACAAGATAGAGGACGCCATGAAGGCTACATCGACAAGTCGCCACCTGAGCGTGGATGCTCCTTTTTCTGATGATGAAGATGGCAGCATGCTCGACCTGATGGCCAATTCGGATGATCCGACCGACAATGAACTGCTGACAGAGTCGCTGAGAGCTGAAATAGAAAGACTGCTCAAGACGCTGCCGGACAAAGACCAGAAAATCATTGCTGCCTTCTATGGCATAGGAACACCTGAACTGACGCTCGAAGAAATCGGAACCAAGTATCATCTCACCAGGGAAAGAGTACGCCAGATCAAGGAAAAAACGATCAGGCGACTCCGGAACAAAACGACAGATAAACTGCTGAAGTCCTATCTGGGATAAGGAAAGATCCTGCAGACTGATGGGGCAGACAGCACAAAACAAAATAAGACAGAAAAAGAAATGAAAATTACAAAAATTGCATTAGCATCTATTGCATTAGCATGTTTCAGCTCGCTCTCTGCATCAGCCAAGAACGAAGTTAAGACTGCATACATCTTTGGATTTGCCTCGTCGTTTAATGACTCTACAGTCTATTTCACAGACGTTCAGAAGGTTGATTCTGCCTATTTCACCCGCAAGAACAAGTTTCTGGTAAGCCGCGAGAACTATTCATACCAGTTGCGCGACTATCTGGAGCAGAAAGGTGCCGGCAACCGCACGTGTATCGTGATGTTTGACTTCAACCAGAAGAAGGCTGAAAAGAAATGGAACAAGCTCTATGCAAGATACATTCAGAAGCCAAAGGCTAAGAAGGCAAAGAACGGACAGCAGATGAACGATGCGCCTAGCCCTTATCAGGTGAAGACCATCAACTCTACTGATTTTCATTTTTCATCTGTTCAGCCAAACGATGAAGAGGTTGAAGAGGTAAAAGTGAAGAAGGCTAAGAAAGCCAAGAAAGAAAAGCGCAGAAAAGGCGCTAAAAATGAATAAGAAATCAAACATTCCTTACTCTATAAAGTAAATAAGTTAATACTTAAATTAAGAAGCCATTCCCGTTTCAACCGGGAATGGCTTCACTTTTTTATATCATATCATTCAAGTTTCGCATGTGGTTCAAGTACGGGCTGAAGGCCCAAAAGCTCCAGAAGCAGCACGCCCTGAAAGGGCGTATGGGACAAAACTTGCGAAAGTTCAGTCATATCATTTTCTACTTCAAATTCTGCTTGAACCAGTTAGCTATCTGGCGAAGCAGATGGTTGCGGGTATTGCCACCCGAAATGCCATGATTACGGTTCGTGTACCACAGGGTCTTGAAGTCCTTGTCTGCCTGAACCAACGCCTCAGCATATTCGAAGGTATTCTGCGGATGCACATTGTCATCTGCCAATCCGTGACAGATAAGCAACGCACCATGCTGCTGCTTTACACGCTCAATAGGGTTCACCTTGTAACCCTCTTCGTTCTCCTTAGGCGTGCGCATGTAGCGCTCAGTATAAACCGAATCATAGAAGCGGTAGCAGGTAGGAGGAGCCACAGCCACACCTGCCTTGAACACAGGACGGCCCTCGCTCATACTCATCAGCGTATTGAAACCACCATAGCTCCAGCCCCAAATGCCGATATTATCCTTGTCTACATAAGGCAGAGAACCCATGTAGAGAGCTGTCTCAACCTGATCTTTCGACTCTAAATCGCCCAGACGGAGATAGGTAGACTTCTCAAACTCTGCTCCTCTACCGCCTGTTCCACGACCATCTACGCAGGCAATGATGAATCCTTCCTGAGCAAGATAATAATCGAAAGCACCGCCATTGCCCATACTGCCCGTGCTCCATGAATCGAGCACCTGCTGGTTGCCCGGACCGGAATACTGGAAGAGGATGACAGGATACTTCTTGCTGGCGTCGAAATCTACAGGCTTCACCATCCAGCCGTCCAGTTTCACACCTTCGGAAGTGGTGAAAGAGAAAGTCTCGCGCTTGCCCCAATTATACTTCCGGGTCTTTTCGAGCAGCTGCTTGTTGTCTTCCAATGTCTTGATGAGCTTGCCCTTGTTGCTGCGTACGGTGAAGACATAAGGATGGCTGTAGCTGCTCCAGGTATTGAAGAAATAGCGGTAATCGCCCGAGAAGTTAGCCGAGTTGGAACCAGCCGCATCGGTAAGGCGCTCCACCTTTCCGTTCTTATGAGCCACGTAAACCTGGCGGTCGTGCGCATTGAGCTTGGCAGCCTGGAAATAAACATCGCCCGTCTTCTCATCCATTCCGTAGATAGAGGTAACATCATAGTTGCCCTTCTCTACCTGGCGCAGGAGCTTGCCGTTCATATCATAGAGATAGAGATGCATGAAGCCGTCGCGGTCGCTAGGCAGCAGGATGTTCTTCTTGCCCACGATGCTGTTTTCAATCACCTCTTCCTTTACAAACTTAGGCACACTCTCCTTGATGAGCATCCTGCTCTTGCCGGTGAAAGGATTGACTGCATAGAGGCGCATGTCGTCCTGATGGCGGTTCATCGTATAGACAATCAGACTGTTGGCGTCTGGCGATGTCTTGATGCGTGGATAATAGCCGTCGGAATCTACAGGCACATCGAGCGCCACGGTCTTGCCGTTCTTCATATCATAGCTCCAGAGGCTCACCTTAGAGTTGTCCTGTCCTGCCTTAGGATATTTATAGGAATACTCTCCCGGATAGTCGTGATACTCGCTATGGGTAGGATGAGAACCTTCAAACATCTGCAGAGAATAAGTCTTTACGTGCGATTCGTCGAAGCGTATCCATCCGATGGCAGTTCCATCCGCATTCCATGCAAAGGCGCGGTTGAAGCTGAACTCCTCTTCGTAAACCCAATCAGGAATACCATTGATTACCTCGTTGAACTTACCGTCGCGGGTAATTTGGGTTTCCTTATCTCCATCGGTAACAAAGAGATTGTTATCCTTTACGAAGGCGATGTGGCGTGAATCAGGCGACCAGGTAGCCACCTGCTGGTTAACACCCTGGGAAAGCTTCTTCAAACTCTTCTTAGCAATATCATATACGAAATACTCAGCCTTGAACGAGCGGCGGTAGATAGCCTCGCGATGGGTCATGATAAGCAATTTCTTGCCATCAGGACTGATTACATAACCCTCAATCTGTTCGAAGGGAGCCTTGACTGCGCTCACATCGAAGAGGATGCTCACCTGCTTGCCCGTCTTGAACGAATAACTGATAACCTGCTTGCCATCATTGCTGATAGAAGCGTACAAATCGGTGCCATCAATAGGGTTAATACCGGTAACATAAGAGGCAGCAAACTCGCCGGAGGTAATGGCCTTCAGGTCGAGTTTATCTGCAGCTTGCATTGCTGAAACCATCATGACAGTTGCAATAAAAACTGGAAATCTTTTCATGTGTTAATCTTTATGTAATGCCTCTATAGGCGAATAATCTTCGTCCTTGAGCAGTTGTTTTACCGTTACTTTAGGGTTGCGCTTTACATAAGCGTTGATTGTATTCACATACTTGGTCTTGAAAATCTCCTTGCCCATCGCCTTGTTTACAGCCCACATAATCTTGCCCATGTGCAGATCGCGGTCGAGCTGCGGACGGGTGTCGAACTGATCCATCGGAAAGATGCTCAGCAGATAGAAGGTAAGGCAATCTGGCACAATATACTGGCGCGACATGGTGCTGCGCTGCTGCGGCGTATAGAATTTCTTGTAGAGCGGATAGTTTTCGCCCATGTATTTATCGAGCGAAATTCCTACTGAGTGCTCTCCTACTACGATGCTCTGGTCGAGAGCGCCAATCTGGGCATAGAAACAAGGCTGCTGGAGCTCCGGAATCCAACTGTTCAGACGTGAGAAGGCAGATTTCAGCTGTTCGTTGATGTCTTCCATATTGGCAAATTCTGCCTCAGCATCGGCAATAAGTGCCTGCAGGGTAGAATCCTGATAGAACATGAGGAAACGGTTGCTGATATTGGCGTCGGTAATGGTGCCAAGCTGAAGCATTTTCTCTATCAGCGTACGGGTTTCTATCGGGTAATCGGTGTTCATCTGCTGCAGGGCTGAGAAATCACCGGTAGTAAGATATCTGCTTTCCAATCGGTCGTAACGCTGTACTGACAGGGGCACAGCCTCTCCTTCCTCGTTCGGCTTGAACTTAAACTCGCAGGCCGAACTGAGAAGCACGATTGCTAATATGACTATATAATTAAAAAACCTTTTCACGATAATTTACAAATCTTCGAGTTACGACTGCAAAAATACTAAAAATTATTTAAATTACCAAGCTTTTTTGCTAAAAAATCATACGCATTCGCAAAAAAAATGGGTTTTTCTCTTAAATTTGTTCTAACTGCCCGGTTGAAACGGGCTGAAAGCCCAAAAGCTCCTAGAAGCAGCACGCCCTGAAAGGGCAGAAGCTCCTAGCCCAGGGCATCGCCCTGGGTATAATAGCAATCAATAAGACGCCCTGTAAGGGCAAAAGCTTTGTTTATTGCTTGGTTCTTTAAAGCTTTTGCCCTTTCAGGGCGACGGGTTTGCGTTCATAATTACCCAGGGCGATGCCCTGGGCTAAGAGCTTTTGGGCTTTCAGCCCGTTTAAACCGTACAGGTCGAAAGAAACGGCTTATCGGATGATGACAGAAACTGAAACCTGAACCGGCTCTTCTATCTGCTTCTTCCAGGCTTTCAACCACTCATACCACTCCTTCTCGCCCTTGAAACCATAGGTTTCGTTGGCACTGGTATAAGCAAGCTTATAACTGAGCTGACTGCCTGCAGGTTTCACCACCTGAGTATAGCAATCCTTATTGGCTGGCTGCTGACTAACCAGGGCTGACTGTGGCACATAAATGCCCAAGCCTACGGTCTCCAGTTTATGCTTTCCATCGTCCTTGCCTGTTGGCCAGTCGCTGCCATAACAGCCTCGCAATCCCTTGCCATCAGCAAATTCGCTGGAACCCTTTACGTTGATGAGTCCTGTAGCAAACTGATAATCAGAAACATCCTTGTTGAAGAATACATCTACGTCGAAATCGCGATGACCGGCATAGATGGTGTAACGGATGGTGGCATTGACAGGCTGCAAGCCCGGAGCCGGAACCCAACCCTTATCCACTACCTCGACGATGGCACGGAGCGGACCTTCTGAAATGACGCGCTGCTCCTGGTATTTCACGTTGTTGAACAGCACCTGGTCTTTACCGTCCCAGCCACGGAGCGCACCCAGCCCGTAGGTATTGCCTACCCAGAGACAATCATCGCCCGAACCAGCCTGAATCTGCTCATCTGAAGGATAGAACTGCGTATCCTGAACCACCAGTCCCTTGTTGATTTTGCCATAAAGATCGATGGTCTGACGATGATCAAAATAAACACGCATGGCAATCAGTTCACTTTCGAAGCAGATGCCATGAGAATGGACGTAGTGATAAGGATCCTTGGTTTTCTTATCAAACGAGATGCTGCGCAGATAAATATCCTGCCTGTTCTTAGCCAGCTTCCGGTTTCTGCTTGGCAGACAGAGTTCGGCAAAGGTACGTGCCGGATACTGTGCCTGCTCGCCCTCACGATAGAGATGCACCTGATAGGTCTTGGTTTCTTTCTTGCCCAAATCGGCAAGGAAACAGAGTTCATCGTTGGTACAATCGAGGTTGGTGTCGTCGAGCTGTGAAGGAATCTCCTTACCGTCAACGGTTACTACAGCGCGCTGAATGTTGCCGATAGCGCCCAACTTGCTGAGATCTACAACCACCGGAGCATCGGTTCTTGCCACCTTGGAAGGATTGGAAACCGACACCTGGAAATTAACCTGCGCCTGGGCTGACAGAACTATCAGCGAAACCAGCGCCATCATCATTTGTTTTTTCTTCATAGATTTTATTTTTAAGTTTGTTTATGAATAGTCTATTCAAGTTTCACAAGTAAGCCCCACACGCCCTGTTTCGCAAGTAAGCTCCACACGCCCTGAAAGGGCAGAAACTCCTAGCCCAGGGCATCGCCCTGGGTGTTTATGGACGCAAACCTGTCGCCCTGTAAGGGCAAAAGCTTTAAAACCAGGCAATTAACAAAGCTTTTGCCCTTACAGGGCGCCTTGCTGATTGCTATTATACCCAGGGCGCTGCCCTGGGCTAGGAGCTTCTGCCCTTTCAGGGCGTGCTGCTTCTAGGAGCGGGCCTTCAGCCCGTACTTAAACCACATGCGAAACTTCAGTTTATTATCTACAACTGCGAGAAGAGTTTCTTGCCCTTGGCGTAATATTGCCAGATGATAGAGAGATTGTAAACCTGCGGAATCTCCTCCTTCACCCTACCCGCCTGTATCTTTCTGCGATCTTCGTCAAACTCATGTTTCCATGCCTTGAAAGCCCTACGCGCCTTGAAGATAGCCTTGAAGTCACCCCAGTTGCGATTCAGAACCAATGTCTCGAAAGCAGCAAGGTAATCCAGGAATCTGCGCATACGCATCACATGAGTCAACTCCGTATCACTCAGATTCTTATAAAGCATGGTTAAATTATTTCTGAAATTCAGATAAGTCTTCATCGGATTGCTTTTCGGCAGGGTTCCACCACCCACATGATAAACCTCACTCTCAGGAATGCAGTAGATTTTTCTGCCCATCAGACGCAAGCGCCAGCAAAGATCTATCTCTTCATTATGAGCAAAGAAACGGCCGTCTAAACCGCCAGCAGTCCAATAATCCTTTGAGCGGATCATCATACAGGCACCCGTAGCCCACAATATTTCCTGCTGGTAATCATACTGCCCGTTATCGCGCTCTACCGTATCAAAGATGCGGCCGCGACAGAACGGATAGCCGTATTTGTCGAGGAATCCGCCGCAAGCACCAGCATACTCAAAGCTGTCCTTATCGTATTCCGCAAGCAGCTTAGGCTGACAGGCAGCCACCTGCTGATGCGAATCCATAAACTCGATGAGCGGTGTAAGCCAATGATGCGAAACCTCCACATCGCTATTCAGGAGCACATAATACGTTGCATCAATCTGCTTCAAGGCACGGTTATAGCCTTCAGCAAAGCCGAAATTCTGCTCCAGCACAATGGTCTTCACCTGAGGAAACTGAGTCTCCAGAAGGTGCATCGAACCATCAGAAGAAGAATTGTCTGCCACCCAGATTTCAGCATCCTGACGGGAATATTCGATGACATTCGGAAGATACTTTGCCAGCATCTTCTGTCCATTCCAGTTTAATATAACGATTGCTACTTTTGCCATATTTATTGTAAACTCTTTAATCTGTTATTCAGGAGATTGGTAAACTCATAGTTCTTGAGTCCCCATTTGGGAGCAACCAGCAGTTCTTTGGGCGACTGACTGACGAAGCGCTCCAGCACCAAATCCTTTCTGAGCAGACGGATGTATTTCACGATGACATCAATATATTCCTCTACCGTGTAAACATGGAAGGGATGCTCAGCATATTCCTGTGCCAGCCGGGTGCCCCTGATAATCTGCATCTGATGAATCTTGAGAATATCAAGCGGCAAGGAAGAGATGAGAGGAGCCTGGCGCAGACTTTCTTCCGCATCTTCTCCCGGCAAACCGATGATGATGTGGCCGCCCGTAAGGATTCCCCTGGCATGAGTACGCTCTACGGCACTACGGCAACAGGCAAAATCATGTCCACGGTTGATGCGTTTCAAGGTTTCATCATTGGCACTCTCAATGCCATATTCCACCAGCACGAAGATTCGGCGGTTCAGTTCTTCCAGATAATCGAGCAATTCATCGCTCACACAATCCGGACGGGTTCCGATAACGATTCCCACCACATCTTCCACCTCAAGAGCCTCTTCATACATCTGCCTCAGTTGCTCCACCCTGGCGTATGTATTGGTATAAGCCTGGAAATAAGCCAGATATTTCATATCAGGATACTTCCTGCTGAAGAAAGCCTTTCCCTCCTCCAGCTGTTCAGTAATCGACTTTTTCCGGTCGCAATAGCTCGGATTGAAGGTGCGGTTGTCGCAATACGTACATCCGCCACTCGAAATCCTCCCATCTCTGTTAGGACAGGAGAATCCCGCATCTATCGAAATCTTCTGAACACGGAAATCAGGAAACTGCTTCCGGATCCATGTTCCAAAATCGTTGTAATACATTGGACTTTGAACTTTACGATTAACCCTTTTTACTTAGCCCTATTAACTATAAACTACTGAACTTTCGCAAGTTTTGCCCCACACGCCCTGAAAGGGCAGAAGCCCCTAGCCCAGGGCATCGCCCTGGG
>ERZ809194.1153-NODE-1153-length-10643-cov-3.423309_pt1 | contig 10643 bp, 8 predicted proteins | sample MGYA00520517_ERZ809194 | MGnify/ENA primary metagenome ERZ809194 (study PRJEB31570, sample SAMEA3213003) | Homo sapiens | biome: human-gut; feature: human gut; material: fecal | place: Sweden | collected 2011 ... | reverse complement strand
GGTCGGTGAAGTCGTCGATGTGATCCAGATTCCGGCGTTTCTTTGCCGCCAGACCGATCTGTTGGTCGCTGCGGCCCGTACGGGACGTACGGTCAATATCAAGAAAGCGCAGTTCCTTTCGGGTGAAGATATGCGATACCCTTATGAAAAGGCGATGAAGGCCGGTGCCGGTGAGGTTTGGCTTACCGAACGTGGCAATATGTACGGCTACAACAACCTGGTGGTCGATTTCCGCAACATTCCCGATATGCTCGGTATCGCTTCGACGGTCGTCATGGACTGCACGCATTCCGTACAGCGCCCCGGTGCCGCCGGCGGCAAGACGGGCGGTAACCGCGAGTTCGTGCCTGCCATGGCCCGGGCAGCCCGGGCGTTCGGTGCCAACGGTTTCTTCTTCGAGGTGCATCCCGATCCCGATCATGCTTTGAGTGACGGTCCGAACATGCTTTATCTGAATGATTTGGAAAACGTAATAAAATCTTTGCTATAATATGACCGCAGACAAGCGGGCCGATATCCTCTCGCTGGCCCGAAAGACGATCCATACCGAAGCGCTGGCGCTCAAGCATCTCGAACAGACGCTGGGCGATGATTTCGTGTGCGCTGTCGAACTTATCCTGCACAGCCGGGGCAAGCTCGTGGTGACCGGAATGGGAAAATCGGGGCTGATCGGCCGCAAGATCGCCGCGACGCTGGCGAGCACCGGTACGCCGAGTTTCTTCCTGCATCCGGGCGAGGCTTTTCATGGCGATCTGGGAATGATCTCTCCGGAAGATACCGTGCTGGCGCTCTCTTATTCGGGCGAGACGGATGAAATCCTCAAGATCGTGCCGTTTATCCATACCAACGGCAACAAGCTGATTTCGATGACGGGCAATCCCGAATCGACGTTGGCCCGCAATTCGGACGTGCACCTCGACGTGGCCGTGCGCCACGAGGCCTGCATCCTGCACCTGGCGCCTACCACTTCGACTACGGCACAGATTGCCATGGGCGACGCGATGGCCGTAGCGCTGATGAAGCTGCGCAATTTCACGAGCATCGACTTCGCGCGGCTGCATCCGGGCGGCAGCCTGGGCCGCCGTCTGCTGATGACTGTCGGCAATGTGATGCACAAGGAGGGGTTGCCCGTGGTAGCTCCGGACTGTTCGGCCAAGGATATGATCCACGCCGTCAGCAAAGGCGGTCTGGGGCTGATCGTCATTTGCGAGGGGGACAAAGTGCTGGGGATCGTCACCGACGGGGATATCCGCCGGGCGATGGAACGCCGCGAATCGGAGTTTTTCTCGATCCGGGCCATGGACATCGCCACGCCCAATCCCAAGACCATCGGGCCCGATGAGAAACTGATCGCTGCGGAGAAGAAAATGACCCAGCATAAGATCAATTCGCTGCTGGTGACCGACGACCAAGGCAAACTTGTCGGTGTAATCCAGATTTACGACATAAAACTTTGAAAAACTATGTTTCTGATTATCGTCGATTACAAGAAGCCGCTCGAAGAGGTGGAGCGCTACCTGGCGGAGCATTGGGCTTTTCTCGACCGTTATTTCGCTCAGGGCAAATTGCTTTGCACCGGGCCGCAGAATCCCCGTACGGGCGGTGTGATCGTTTCGAAAGCCGCGAATCGTGCGGAAGCCGAAGCCTTTACGCGGGAAGATCCGTTCTTCCGGCATGAGATCGCAGATTATACGATCGTCGAGTTCGAACCGACCAAGTATCTTCCCGGATTCGAGAAATTTCGGTAGTAAGCAAATAAACAGGAGCGCCCGCGACTAATCGCGGGCGCTCCTGTTTTCGGAAAACGGCTGTGGAAAGTGTTGTAAACCGTTTTGATCCGCCTCTTCGTAACGTTTTGGAAGAAAGGCGGTCGTTTGACTCTTCTCCTGTATCGGATAGGGGTTGTTTCGTGTATTTTTTTGCGGCTTTCCGGTTGAAGTTCCTGGTGTCGTTGAGTGGTTCGGATGCTTCTGGTCCGGGGTGCTCTATTATCCCCGTACGTAGTGCGGCATTTCGGCGGGAATCGGCATCGACAGTTCGATGATACCGCCTACGGTGCCGTCCTCGCGGCGCCAGGCTGTTTGGTAGATCATTTTGCGGATCCCTTTTTTCTCGATGGTGTAGGCATTCGTGTCGCCTTTTTCGAGGATGCGGGCGATGATCCCCTTCGAGCGCTCGTTGTGGCAGGGGAGCATGCTTTTGCCGCGATACTCTCCATTGACGGAGATAGATTGCTTGTTCTGGTAAATTACCACGCCTTCGGTGTCGCATACCGTTACGGCGCAGTTCGTGTCGTCAGCCCAATTAAAATTCATAGTACTATTCTGTTTTTATAGTTTCTTCGGTTGTAGAAAGCGAGGTCGGGACTGTATTTTATTGCGAAATCTTGACCAGTTGTTCGCGGTAGGCGGTCATGATTCGCGATTTGGAGATGTAGCCCAGGTAGTGTTTCTCCTTGTCCACGACGGGTAACACCCAGACGTGGTTTTCGTCGAAACGGCGCAGCACGCTCTGGATCTGTTCATGTTGCAGGATCGTGTCGGGGGACAGGAGCATGTAGCGTGTAATCGGGTTGCCGTACTTTTGCGGATTGAACAGGTCTTCCCGCACGTCGTTCAGGCGGACGATGCCCAGCAGGTGTTTTTCGTTGTCGAGAACCGGGAAATAGTCGTCGTGACGCTCCCGGGACATGATCTGCACGATGTCGCCCAAAGTCTGGGACGGGTGGATGTAAACCCCGTCGTCCTGAATCAGGTCGTCGAGCCTCAGAAAGACGAAGACCGATTCGTCCTTGTTGTGGGTGATCAACTCCCCGTTCTGACGCAGTTGCTTGGTATAGATCGAGTCGGGATCGAGGTAGTAGTCGATGGCGAAGGCGATGCAGGCGGTGATCATCAGCGGGATGAAAAGGCCGTAACCGCTCGATAGTTCGGCGATCAGGAAGATCGAGGTCAGGGGGGCCTTCATCACGCCCGACATTACGCCCGCCATACCTACCAGGGTGAAAGAAACCAGCGACAGGTTCCATCCGAACAGGGTGTTGCAGACCAGCGCCGTGATAGCGCCCATGAATGCGCCGACGAACAGCGAAGGGGCGAACGTACCGCCGACGCCGCCCGCAGCGTTGGTCGAGGCCATAGCGATCACTTTGAAGAACATCGTGCCTACGATGAAGAGAATGACCACCCAGTCGATCTGACTGAAGCGGTAGAAGAGCGAGTTGTTGAACAACTCGGTCGTGTTGCCGTGCATGAGCGACATGAAACCTTCGTAGCCTTCGCCGTAGAGGGGCGGGAAAATGTAGATCAGGATGCCGAGTACGGCTCCGCCGATCAGCCACTTCTTGTAGGGACTGTCGATCTTTTTGAAGAAGGCGCCCACCCGGGCATTGACCGTGGTGAAGTAGTAGGACATCAGCCCGCAGAAGATACCCAGCAGGACGAAAAGCGGAATTTGGTTGAGCCGGAACGCATCGTCGGGAGTCAGCGAGATGGCGATGATCGGATCGAATCCCCGGATCGTGAGGGCGACAGCGGCGGCCGTGATCGAAGAGATGAGCAGCGGTACGACCGTGCGCGAGGTGAGATCGAGCATCAGGATTTCGAGCACGAAGACCACGCCCGTGATCGGGGCTTTGAAGATGGCTGCAAGGGCCGCCCCGGCTCCGCAGCAGAGCAGCAGGGTGGTGTTTTTGTAGTTCAGGTGGGCCAGGCGGCTGATGTTCGAACCGATGGCTGCGCCCGTCAGGACGATCGGGGCCTCGGGACCGACCGAACCGCCGAATCCGATCGTCGTCGCACCGCCTACGACCGAAGTCCAGCAGTTGTGGGAGGCAATGTACGAGTTTTTACGCGACATGGCATATAACACGCGTGTAACGCCTTCCGAAATGTTGTCTTTGACGACGTATTTGACGAAAAGCGAGGCCAGAATGATACCGATGACCGGATAGAACAGGAAGAGAAAATGCGACTGTTCGACGGGGAACCAATGGGTCAGCCCTGCTTTGATTCCGTAGAGCAGCAGTTCGAACAGGCAGGTACCCAATCCGGCCAGAACCCCTACGATGATGGCCAGCAGCGCCATGATCTGCGTACTGGTGAACCGTTTGGTAAGCTCCAGGAAACGGATGTAGATACGTTCGCCCCAATCCGCGATCGTCTGCGGTGTTATGCGTTTGAACATTTCGGGTACCTTGTCTGCTGGTTATGCGCGTTATCGCTGTTGCTGGTATTGGCGAGCCTGCTCGGCGATCAGCTCCTTGTCGTCGAAGTAGTCGATCCGCATGGCGTGGCGCACTTCGCCGAGCGTTTGCGCGGCTGTTGCCCGGGCATGCTCCGAACCTTTGCGCAGAATTTCATAGACCTCTTCGATGCGGCCTTCGTACTGCTTGCGGCGCTCGCGGATCGGCTCCAGCGTTTCGTTCAGCACGGCGATCAGGAACTTCTTGACCTTCACGTCGCCCAGCCCGCCCCGGCGGTAGTGCGCCTTCAACTCGTCGAGCGAGGCGTAATCGGGCAGGTATCGCTGAAAATGTTCCGGGCGGCTGAAGGCGTCCAGGTAGGTGAAGACGGTGTTGCCCTCGACCTTGCCCGGGTCCTTCACCCGCAGGTGGTCGGGATCGGTATACATACCCATCACCTTCTTCTTCACTTCATCGGCCGAGTCGGAGAGGTAGATGCAGTTGCCCAGCGATTTCGACATCTTGGCCTTGCCGTCCGTACCGGGCAGACGCAGGCAGGCCGCGTTGTCGGGCAGCAGAATTCCCGGCATGACGAGTGTTTCTCCATATACGGAGTTGAATTTATGGACGATTTCGCGCGTCTGTTCGATCATCGGTTCCTGATCCTCGCCGACCGGTACGGTCGTGGCCTTGAAAGCGGTGATATCCGAGGCCTGGCTGATCGGGTAGGTGAAGAATCCTACCGGAATACCCTGGCGCTGCGATCCCTCTTCTTCGTTGCCTTCGGCGAAGCCGCGCAACTGGATTTCGGCCTTCACCGTCGGATTGCGCTGCAGACGGGCTACGGTCACCAGGTTCATGTAGTAGAAAGCCAGCTCGCAGAGTTCCGGCACCTGCGACTGGATGAAGAGCGTCGATTGCGCGGGATCCAGTCCGCAAGAGAGATAGTCGAGGGCGACCTCGAGGATGTTCTGCCGCACTTTTTCCGGGTTGTCCGCATTATCGGTCAGCGCCTGGGCGTCGGCGATCATGATGAATATTTTCTCGAATTCGCCCGAATTCTGCAACTCCACGCGGCGGCGCAGCGAACCTACGTAATGTCCCAGGTGGAGTTTGCCGGTCGGACGATCTCCGGTGAGTATGATTTTTCCCATCAGTTAAAAAGTTTCTAATAATAAATAGTCTGCAAATGTACGAAAAACTAAACCGATGGTCGAATAATAATTGCGAAGTATCGGTTTTTTTTATATTTTCGTGCGTGCAAATAAGATAAACTATGACTATCATCCAACTCGAATACCTGCTGGCGGTAGCCAATTGCGGCAGTTTCTCTCTGGCAGCGGAACACTGTTTCGTGACCCAGCCGTCGTTGAGCATGCAGATCAAGTCTTTGGAGGAAGAATTGGGCGTGGTGCTGCTCGATCGCAGCAAGAAACCGGTCATTCCGACCGAGGCGGGCGAGGTGGTGCTTGCCGAAATCCGGGAAACCCTCCGGGCTTACGATCATATCCGCGAAGCGGTCGCGGAACTCAAAGGCGAAACTTCCGGTCGGTTGCGGCTCGGCGTCATTCCGACCATCGCACCTTACCTGTTGCATAAGTTTATTCCCGATTTCGTGCGGGACTATCCCAAAGTCGAACTGGAGATTGCGGAGATGGTGACCGCCGACATCGTCGATGCGCTGCGCCGCGACCGGATCGATGCGGCATTGGTCGCCGGCGGAACCTGCGGCGAGGGGATTCAGGAACACGAGTTGTTCGACGACCGGTTCCATCTTTACGTGTCCCGGGAGAATCCGCTTTTTGAACGCACGAACGTCCGTATCGAGGATATCGACCTCAAGGAGCTGGTGCTGTTAAGTCCGGGGCATTGTATGCGTGACCAGATCATCGAGCTGTGCCAGGCCAAACGGGAGGTCCCCTCGCACTATACGTTCGAATCCGGTTCGCTCGATACGTTGATGCGGATCGTCGATTGCACGCATTGCGTGACGATTATCCCCGAAATGGCCGTGGAATACATTCCTGCGGAGCATCGTTGTCAGGTCAAAACGCTGGCCAAGGGGGCTACTTCGCGCAAGATCGCCGTGGCCGTGCGCCGGACCTATGTCAAAAGTTCGATCATCAAAGCCTTGATCGATACTATTTTGTCGAAAGTTTCCCGCCAATAGGGATTCGGGACGGATATTTGCAGAGCAAATTTTCGGATATTCTCTTGTATCTTTGCGGGAAGGGGGATGCGTTCGGCATAAAAAAACAAACGGGTTTGTTTTGTTCTGCCCTCATTTTCGCTACCTTTGCAAAGTTGTATTGACCGGTAAATTCAAACTATGGAAAAATTGACAGGCACGATAATTCGTGCAATCCAGGATAAGAAGGGTAAAAATATCGTATCGTTGGATCTTTCGAAAATCGACGGGGCGATCTGCTCCTGCTTCATCGTTTGCAACGCCGACTCCACCACGCAGGTCGCTGCGATCGCGGCGGGTATCGAGGAGCAGGTATTGGAAACCCTCGGCGAGAAGGTCTGGCGCGTGGAAGGACAGCAAAATGCGCTGTGGATCGCTATGGACTACGTGGATGTGGTGGTGCATATTTTTCAGACAGAATTGCGTGAATTTTACAAATTGGAGGAGCTGTGGGCCGATGCCCCGGCGACCCGTTATGAGTATGACGAATAATATTTTATGGCACAACAGAAAATAAACAACAAAATGAATATGCCGCGTCCTTCGTGGATGTGGATATACGGCGTCATCATTATTTTTATTGTCGGCTACTGGATGTTCGGACCCGGCAACGGAGTCCCGGTCAAGAGCGACTGGAATACCGTGGCGCAGATGATCGAGCAGGGCGACGTCGAAAAAATCCAGGTCGTCAATCGTGACCTGGCGGAAATCTACCTTAAGAAGGATGCTGCGGACCGGTACCGTAAGGATGCTGCGGACCCGCGTTTCCGTAATATGCCCGAAACGGGGGCTCAGCTTACTTTCAATATCGGGTCGGTGGATACGTTCCGTCAGGATTTGGATAAGGTGACGGCCGAGTCGGGTAACAAGGTGGTGCTGGTGTACGAGAACCGGGAGAATTCCTGGACATCGATTCTGCTTCAGATGCTTCCCTGGATCATTATTATCGGCGGCTGGTTCTTCCTGATGAGCCGCATGTCGCGGGGTGCCGGAGGCGGTGCTGGCGGTATTATGAACGTGGGGAAGGCCCGGGCGCAGGTGTTCGACAAGGAGAACTCGAAAAAGGTGACTTTCAAGGACGTTGCCGGACTGGAGGAGGCAAAGGTCGAGATCATGGAGATCGTCGATTTCCTCAAGAAACCCGACAAATACAAATCCATCGGTGCGAAAATTCCCAAGGGCGCGTTGCTGGTAGGCCCTCCGGGAACGGGGAAAACCCTGTTGGCGAAGGCGGTGGCGGGAGAGGCCAATGTGCCGTTCCTGTCGATTTCCGGCTCGGATTTCGTGGAGATGTTCGTGGGCGTGGGCGCTTCGCGCGTGCGCGACCTTTTCGAGCAGGCCAAGCAAAAAGCTCCTTGTATTCTTTTCATCGACGAAATCGACGCCATCGGCCGGGCCCGCGGCAAGAACGCCGGGTTCTCGGGCAATGACGAGCGGGAGAATACACTCAACCAGTTGCTGACCGAGATGGACGGTTTCCAGACCAATACGGGCGTGATCGTCCTGGCGGCGACCAACCGGGTCGATATTCTGGACAAGGCGCTGATGCGTGCCGGACGTTTCGACCGGCAGATCGAGGTGGGATTGCCCGACGTGAAGGAGCGCGAGGAGATTTTCGACGTGCATCTGCGTCCGTTGAAGCTCGATCCGGAGCTGGACCGTACTTTCCTGGCCAAGCAGACGCCCGGCTTTTCGGGTGCCGACATCGCCAATGTCTGCAACGAGGCGGCGTTGATCGCGGCCCGTCACAATAAGAAATATGTGTCGCGCGAGGATTTCCTGGCGGCGATCGACCGCATTATCGGCGGTCTGGAGCGTAAGAACAAGATCATTTCCGACGAAGAGAAGCGGGTGATTGCCTATCACGAGGCCGGACACGCTACGGTAAGCTGGATTTTGGAGAATGCCAGTCCGCTGATCAAGGTGACTATCATTCCGCGTGGCAAGTCGTTGGGCGCGGCCTGGTACCTGCCCGAAGAACGGCAGATCACCACGCGCGAGCAGATGATGGACGAGCTGGCTGCGATGCTCGGCGGGGTGTCCGAGCAGATCAATTTCGGCGAGGTTTCGACCGGAGCGCTCAACGATCTGGAGCGGGCGACCAAGATGGCGTATGCCATGGTGGCTTATTACGGTATGAGCGAGAAGGTCGGGACGATCAGCTATTACGACTCTACGGGCCAGAGCGACATGGCGCTGACCAAGCCCTATTCCGAACTGACGGCCCAGCAGATCGACGCCGAGGCTAAAAATACCATTGCCGAAGCCTATGCGATGGCGGCGGAGGTACTCCGCAGCCATGCCGACGGTTTGAAGGAGCTGGCCGAACTGCTGTTGGAGCGCGAAGTGGTCTTTACGGAGGATGTGGAGCGTATCTTCGGTAAACGGAAAAAGGATATTCTGCGGGAACGGAAAGAGGCCGAGCAGAAGGCTTTGGCGGAGCGGAAAGCTGCATCTGGCGATGCGGAAGAGGCAGCCGGGAAAAAAGAGGTTGCGCCGGCCGAGTCCCGAAAGGACGAAGAAAAGATTTCCGGAACCGCCGCTTCCGCTGTGTCGGACGGAAAATCGTCGGCGGAAACGCCTGAAGTTTAACGAGGTTTACCCGAAAAAGGTTGAATTATGTCTGATAAAATGAGGAATCTTCTGGTGCGAACCTTGAGCGGTGCCGTCCTGACTGTCGTGGTAGTCGGAGCGGTGCTTTGGTCGCAGTGGAGTTTCGGAGTGCTGTTGCTGGCGATTCTCGTCGGCGGTATGTGGGAGTTTTACCGGATGGCCCGCCGGGAGGATATTTACCCTCTCAAATGGCTCGGACTGGTGACGGGTACGGCTCTTTTCGTGGCGAGTTTCCTGCTGGCGGTTTCTGCGGAGCAGGTGGCGTTGTTGCCGAGAGCGCTTTCCGTCCTCTTGTGGTTGTTGCCGGTTTTTATTTTGCTCATACCACTGATGTTCGTCTGTGAACTGTTCCTCAAGCGTGCCCGCCCCGCCGCCGATGTGGGGGCGACGCTCGGAGGCGTCTTTTATGTGGCCGTGCCTTTGTCGATGATGGCCTATCTGCCTCTGCTGACGGGGGAGGGTGGCTGGAATCCCTGGGTGATTTTGGCCTACATCTTCATTATTTGGGCCAACGACGTATTCGCCTACCTGGTGGGGGTCAGCGTCGGCCGACATCATCTTTACGAGCGGATTTCGCCCAACAAGTCGTGGGAGGGGTTCTTCGGCGGCATCGTCGGTGCGATCGCCATGGGCTGCCTTGCCGCATGGTGGCTCGACGGTAGCTATTGGCTGTGGTGCTGTTTAGCTGCGATCGCTGCCGTGAGCGGTGTGTTGGGCGATTTGATCGAGTCGATGTTCAAGCGTGCGGCCGGCGTGAAGGATTCGGGCAATATTCTGCCGGGGCACGGCGGTTGGCTCGACCGTTTCGATGCGCTCATTTTCTCGTTGCCGTTCGTGGTCGCTTATCTGGTATTGCTGCATATTTCATAAGAAAACTTACTATCCGAATATGAAAATAAACAAGGAAGGCTACAAGATTATCGGGCTGACAGGAGTCGTTTGTTTCCTGCTTTGGGCGCTGATGTACTATCTGATGTCGCGCCATGCCGAAGCGGGACTGCTCTGGTTCGGATCCATTCTGCTTGTGCTGTTTTGGTTCTTTATCGTGGCATTTTTCCGGGAGCCGCGGCGTGTGAAGATCCATGATGCGGAGTTGGTCTTCGCTCCGTGCGACGGCCGGGTCGTAGTGACCGAAATGGTACACGAGAGCGAATACCTCGATCGGGAGATGCTGCAGATTTCGATCTTCATGTCGATTACCAACGTTCACATGAACTGGGTGCCGGTCGGAGGTACCGTGGAGTATTTCAAGTATCATCCGGGGCGTTTCCTGGTGGCGTGGCATCCCAAGTCCTCGACCGAGAACGAGCGGACGACAACCGTCGTGCGAACCCCCGACGGCAAGGAGGTGCTCTTCCGTCAGATTGCGGGTCTGATCGCCCGTCGTATCGTTTCCTATATGAAAGTCGGCTCGAAGGTGGAGCAAAATTCGGTTTGCGGGTTCATCAAGTTCGGCTCCCGCATCGACATCCTTCTGCCGAAGGATACCGAATTGCTCGTGGAGATCGGGGATCCTGTCGTGGGATCGCAAACTCCCATCGCCCGGTTGAAGTAACTTATTGGCGGCGGTTTTCGCGTTGCGGTACGTATGAGTATTACACCTCAAACATTGCTTCGTTTTACGGTGGGGGCGGTCATTACGGCCGTCGTCCTCTTTTT
>ERZ809194.1144-NODE-1144-length-10759-cov-5.750654_pt1 | contig 10759 bp, 11 predicted proteins | sample MGYA00520517_ERZ809194 | MGnify/ENA primary metagenome ERZ809194 (study PRJEB31570, sample SAMEA3213003) | Homo sapiens | biome: human-gut; feature: human gut; material: fecal | place: Sweden | collected 2011 ... | reverse complement strand
GACTGAACGGATATCACCGGAAATGCTGAACGGGTATCCGCCGGAATATGCAGCCGATCATCAGTAATATGCAAGTTGATATATTCGTCGACAATCAACCATTAGACTTACAATGTTTTTGCGAAGTCCTTCAAATTAATTATGGCAACTGATGGGAAAGATATATTTTTAAGTTCATTGAAATGGTGATCCTCCGTCACGATATATTCCGCATTGGCTGTTATGGCACAGTCTACGAACTTATTGTCATCCTGGTCTGCTGTAATTAGATGAAAACGGTAGTGAGGAGTTAATTTCTTTACATTTTCACGAGTAAGAATCGTGTAGATAATCGTTTCGGCTACATACTTATTAATGTTGCGAGTCATGACTTCCAGATACTCTTCTACGATTTCATTGCTTATACATAACGTATAGTCTCCATTCAAGAATGATTGCCACACTTTATGGCAGTCATTCTTCGCTGAAATAGCAATAATCAGTGAGTTTGTATCCAATACAATGTTTCTCATATTCATTTATAGGGAGTACGTTCATGTAGTTGGTAGAATTTATCGACTTTTTCCTCATTTAATTCTCCATTCTCCCACAAACGGTCAATTTCTTTTTGCGCTTGCTTGGCGAAATAGTCAGAAATAGCCTTTTTAAGTTCTGCTAATGCTTCAGGACTATCCACAAACGACATCATTTCAAGCACTTGCAATTGAGCCGGATTAAAAACTGTAGTATTCATATATTTGGATTTGGTTCTAATACAAAAGAACAAATTTTTTTCTTTATTTCCTAATGAATAAGATAAAAGGATTAAAAAACCAATGGAGAATCAAAATCTTTCAGTAGCAGGAATCGTGGCGATTCCCGTTTACTTCCCCACCGCAAAATCCTTGATGCGCTGCTCCTCACTCAGGCGGCACACCAGCAGACGTCCGTCCTTCTCCGCTACGATGTAGCCCTCCAGACCTTCCAGCACCACCTGTCTGTGCTCTGCCGCATGCACCACACAGTTCCGGCAGTTGTACATATCCACCCGGCTGCCAACCTTGGCATTGCCCGCTTCATCCTGCGGCAGCAAGGTGCGCAGCGAGCCCCAGCTACCCAGGTCACTCCATCCGAACTCCGCCGGCAGCACAAAGATATCCTCCGCCTTTTCCATCACCGCATAGTCGATGGAAATCTTCTCGCAAGTAGGGAAGAGCCGCTTCAGCTCCTCCGCCTCTTTGTCCGTAAACAAGGCAGGCTCCAGCTCGTCCATCACTCCCGCAATCTGCGGCGCATACCTGCGTATGGCATTCGTAATCGTATCCGCGTTCCACACAAATATCCCCGCGTTCCAGAAGTAATTTCCCGCAGCCAGATACCCCTTTGCCGTTTCCACGTCCGGTTTCTCCTTAAACGCTTCCACCTTGCAGATACCCTTTGCGTCCGCTTCACCCTGAGCAGCTATGTATCCGTAGCCCGTTTCCGGTCGGGTAGGCATCATCCCCAAGGTCACGATAGCCTGCGAGTTCGCCGTCTTCTCCAGTGCCACGGCAATGCAGCGAGCAAACTCCGCCGTATCAATCACCAGCGCATCCGAAGGCGTCACCACGATGTTCGCCTGCGGAAACTCCTTTCGGATCTTCCAGCACGCATACGCGATACACGGCGCCGTATTCCTCGCCTCCGGTTCCGCCAGAATATGCTGAGCCGGAATCTGCGGAAGCTGTTCCTTTACTATGTCGACATACTTTTCCGATGTCACCACCCAGAAATTCTCTTTCGGGCAGATACTCTTGAAACGCTCCACCGTGAGCTGAATCAACGATTTTCCTACCCCCATCACGTCGATAAACTGTTTGGGATATTCGGATGTGCTCATGGGCCAGAAACGGCTTCCTATGCCGCCTGCCATAATAACTATATGATTTTGCATGCTGGTTTTTGTATTGTTTTTTGCTTTTTAGTCCCTGCGGAAAATGTCACGCGTATATACTTTGTCTTTCACATCATCCAGACACGCATCATAGCGGTTGGCAATGATGGCATGTGCCTGAGCCTTGAACTCATCCAGATTGTTTACAACCTTTGAGCCAAAGAATGTACTTCCATCCTCCAGTGTAGGTTCATAAATAATAATCTGTGCACCTTTCGCTTTGATGCGTTTCATCACACCCTGAATGGAACTTTGGCGGAAATTATCACTGTTCGATTTCATGGTGAGGCGATATACCCCGATAACACATTCTTTTTCCTCAGCCGGATTATAGTCCCCACGATTGAAGTAATCATAATATCCTGCCTTGTGCAGCACTCTGTCGGCAATGAAATCCTTGCGAGTACGGTTACTTTCCACGATGGCGTGAATCAAGTTTTCCGGCACATCCGCATAGTTGGCAAGAAGCTGCTTCGTATCCTTTGGCAGACAGTAGCCCCCGTAGCCGAACGACGGATTGTTATAATGTGTGCCGATACGTGGATCCAGACAAATACCCTGAATGATAGCCTGTGTATCCAGTCCCTTTACTTCCGCATACGTATCCAGTTCATTGAAATAACTTACACGCAGAGCCAGATACGTATTGGCAAACAGCTTCACCGCTTCTGCCTCTTTTAGTCCCATAAACAGCGTATCTACATCCGGCTTGATAGCACCTTCCTGAAGCAACGCTGCAAACTCATGTGCTTTCTCTTCCAAGTGTTCGCCTGCAATGGCTTTGATAGCTTCATTTTCCTCATCGCGTCCCTCTATGAGTTTCGGGAATCCTACGATGATACGGCTCGGATAAAGATTGTCGTACAGCGCCTTGCTCTCACGCAGAAACTCTGGTGAAAACAGTAAGTTGAATTTCTTACCAGTCAGGGCAGGAGTATTCTTGAACTTCTCAGCATATTTCACATATAAGCTTCGGCAGTAACCCACGGGAATGGTACTCTTGATGACCATTACCGCGTCCGGATTTACCTCCAGCACCAGGTCGATAACCTCCTCTACATGCGACGTATCGAAATAGTTCTTCACCGGATCGTAGTTCGTAGGAGCCGCAATCACCACAAAGTCCGCATTTTTATACGCTGATGCACCGTCCAAAGTAGCTGTCAGGTTCAGCTCCTTTTCTGTCAGGTACTTCTCAATATATTCATCTTGTATCGGGCTGATACGGTTGTTTATCTTCTCTACCTTTTCAGGGATAACATCTACAGCTGTCACTTGGTGATGCTGTGCCAGCAGGGTAGCGATGGATAGACCTACATAGCCTGTACCTGCTACAGCGATATTTAAATTTTTAAAATCGTTCATAAGAAATAATTTAAAGCCTTTTCCACTATATGATGCATATCATAATACTTATATTCAGCGAGGCGACCACCGAATATCACATTAGTTTCTTTATCTGCCAGTTCTTTATATTTCAGGTATAAAGAATTATTTTTCTCATCATTTACCGGATAATACGGTTCACTGCCTTCCGTCCATTCTGAACTGTATTCTTTCGAGATAACGGTTTTCGGACAAGTTTCAATGTCTGCCCCGAACATTTCGAAATGTTTATGCTCGATGACACGTGTGTAAGGTATTTCTTTTTCTGTATAGTTTACTACAGCGTTACCTTGATAGTTAGGCATATCCAATACCTCAGTTTCAAAGTTTACGGTACGATATTCCAGCTTGCCGAACTGATAGTCGTAGAACTCATCAATAGCTCCTGTAAACACAATCTTGTCAGCCAGTGCTGAAAGTTCCTCACGATTGGCAAAGAAATCACAGTTCAGACGAGTTTCCACACCTTCCAGCAGACGTTCAATCAATACGTTATATCCACCGATAGGAATACCCTGATATTTATCATTGAAGTAATTATTATCGAATACCAGACGTACAGGCAGACGCTTGATAATGAAAGCCGGCAACTCTGTACATTTGCGTCCCCACTGTTTTTCGGTATAACCCTTAATCAGTGCTTCGTAAATATCTTTTCCGATAAGTAGCTGTGCCTGTTCTTCCAGATTACGAGGTTCGGTCACTCCCTGCTCCTTCATGCGTGCCACAGCTTCCGCCTTTTGTTCTTCGATCTTAGCTGTTGCTTCAGCAGGAGTAGTGACACCCCACATCTGATAGAACGTGTTCATATTGAAAGGCAAGTTATATAGTTTACCCTTGTAATTAGCCACAGGCGAATTGGTGTATCGGTTGAACTCTACAATCGAGTTTACAAAATCCCACACCATTTTATTTGAAGTATGGAAGATGTGTGCACCATATTTGTGAACATTGATGCCTTCCATCTTTTCACAATAGATGTTTCCTCCTAGGTGAGGACGACGATCGATAACCAGACACTTTTTGCCTTGTTGTTTAGCTTTGTAGGCAAATACAGAACCGAATAGTCCTGCACCTACTATGAGGTAATCGTAATGTTGCATAAGATGAAATTTTAGAATCGCATATTTAAATATAGTTTTTCATATTCTTCTTGCATTTTTCTCATATTAAAATGCGTTTGAGCATAATTGAAAGTTTTTTTGATTAGCTCTTCTCGTTTGATATTGCATATGGCATTATCAAATAATTCTGTATATTCTTGAATAGAATTATTATTTATTTTTAAAATATAATCATTAGGAAGTGTTTCATTTAATCCATCAATATTATTAATTATAACAAGAGTTTTATTTATTGAAGATTCTATAGAAAGTGAATTAAGTCCTTCATGTTCACTGGGAATAAATACATAGTCAAATGATGCTAAATATTTGGCTAGTCCAAAGATAGGGGGAGTTATTTTGACATTTTTTTTGCTTCCTAATTCTTGGAGAAGAAGATCTTGAAACTCTCCTTTACCTGCAATATGAAATATTAGATTTTGATTTTTAACTTGTTTAATAACATTTATTAAAGTCGAAATTCCTTTTTGTTTGACGAATCTACCGGCAAATAAAATATTAATCTTATTTTTTTCAAGGTGTGGATATTCCGTTTGTTGTGTTTCTGAAAATCCATTATATATTAATTGAATGTTTTTATCTGGTCCAAATTCCGATTGATATGCTTCGGTTATCATTTGGCTTGTACTGATATTAGCCTTATGTTTTTGCATGAATGCTTCAACACGGTGTCCAATTTTTTTCCATTTATTCCATAATTGGGTATTATGAATGGTTCTTATTAACCTTATGTTTTTAAATAACGACGGGTGAAGTATATAAGACCAATATAAACTAATGTCTGGTATTTCCGTATGTGTGTGTATTGCTACTGGATTTAAAGATTTAATTAATTTATAAAGGCGAACAGGAAACATTATAATTCCTATTTTACTTGATGTATAGGGACTTGTATAATAGTGTATTCCGGCCTCTTTCATTTCATTAATATATTCTTTAGAAAAAGAGGATGCTCCTTTTATCACTTCAATCATATGATAATTAATATTACTTTGTTTAGATTTTGCTATGTTGATAGCAATTCTTTCTGCTCCACCTAAATCAAAGTGGGTTACAATCTGAATAACATTCATATTTTATTAATTTAGATATGTTGTAAAAGGTTGTTTTTAATACTACAGGTAATGTAATATTAGAAGTTATTAGGATTATATATGCGAGATATTTAGTATCTTGATATTTAAATTTTATATAATTTTTATTGACGATAGTTTGTTTATTTATTTCTAATATTTTCTTTTAGGATATTCCATAAAAATAATGTATTCCCAATAATATATCTTCTCCACATGCGTTTAGGTTCTTTTATTAATCGATATAGCCATTCTAAACCGTGCTCTTGCCACCATATAGGAGCACGCTCTACAGTTCCAGCAAAGAAATCAAAAACAGCTCCAATAGTCCCTACATGGCAATGAATGTTTAATTCATTCCAATGGCTATATGTCCATTTTTCCTGTTTGGGCGCAGTCATTCCAATCCAAAGTAAATCAGGGTTAGATTGATTGATAGCATCAATTATTTTTTTGTTATCTTCTTCGCTGAATTCCGGTTTATAAGGTGGAGAATATGTATCTACTGTAATATTAGGATAAACTTGTTTAGCCTTTTCTTTGATAAGGGTAAGCACTTTTTCACTGCTCCCCATAAAGAAGCATTTTCCGCCTTTTTGATTTAAACTATTCATTTCGAATTCGAATAAATCCCATCCTGCAATGCGCTCTGTCGGCTGAGATTTTGCATTTAGCCATTTGCAGGCTTTTACAATACTGATGCCATCAGGAATCAATACATCTCCTTTCTGTAAGGCTTCTGCAAAAAGTGGATCCTTTAAAGATGTATTATAAGAATGGGCATTTATGGTATTGATGAATAGTTTACCTTGAGGTAGTGATGATAAATCTGCCTTACAGTGTAAAATGGAAAGCTTTTTTAAAACTAACATTGGATATAAGAATTTTTAATACTGTTTATTATTTCAGACAATCTTTTATGATTGAAACGAAATTTTCTTCGAATTTTTGAAGTGTAAAAAGTTGATTATATCTAATTAATCCATTTTTTCCCATTTGGGCACATAAATCTTGATGATCAATTAGATAACTTATTTTGTCTGCAAGTGATACATGATCTTGTTTAGGAATCAAATATCCTGTTTGATCAGGAATAATAATTTCAGGAATACCACCTTCATTTGTACTAATACATGCTTTTTTTTGTTGCATTGCTTCTAATAATACCATGGGGAAAGATTCATTATGGTAATATGTGGGAAATACAAATAAATCACATGCTTGCCAATATTTATTTTTATTATTACCATATTGTGCTCCATGCGCAAATACAGAATCATTTAATTTATATTCTTGAACTTTTTCTTCAAATACTTCTTGTGTGATATCACTCCATTTCCCTACAAAGTGACATTCAAAAATACGGTTATTCTCTTTTAAAATTTTACATGCTTTTAATAAAGTCCAAACACCTTTCTCTTTCATCATATTCGATAAAAATAAAATATTAAATCGTTTATGTTGTATAGGAGATAAAATTCTTGTCTGAGGTATCCCGTTTGGGCAAATGTATAAATTGCTAGGTTGTACGTATTTACTAAAATCAGGATATAATGATTTTGCTAATAAGATTACTTTTATGTTTTTAAAAAAATGTGTGTATAACAGGTTATCAAGCCAATAATCTTGTTTTGTTGAAACTCCTTTATTGTGATAATGTACAATTACTTTACATCCCATTAACTTTAATAATTGCACTACTACAAAATCTTTATAGAAAGCCCCTCCTTTTGCATTAGGAGTTACGTAGCAAAGGTCTGGTTTAAAACTTTGGACTGTTTGCCTTATTAATTTAAGTTTTTGAATAAAATTCACCAGTTTTATTATTCCACCTTTTCCTATGTCTTTTAAATCTTTTGCTAATGCTAAATTTATATATTGGCAATTAAATCCGTCATTAATTATTTTACTATCATAAATATATTTTCCAACCATAGCAGCTCCGTGAATAGGAGGAGGAAGATGAAGTATTAGTAAGATTTTAGTCTTCATATTATTTAGTAAAATTCTTATATGGCTTTGTATTACTACTATATCAAAGTCTTTTTGTAGTACAATATTATCTTTTATAATTATGTTTGTTAATGAAATTTTCAATAACCTTTTTTTTGTAATTTATATTACTTCTTATTGTAGATATATTTTTTAAGAGATAGAAACTATATCCGAAAAAATAGCTGAAACCTTTTGTTTTCAATATTTGAATGAGATAGATTAGAGTAAATTTATGCCAGAAAGGCCTTTTTATTATTTTGAAATAAACATTTAATTGAGCTCTCAGTTCTAATGATAATGTTTCTACTTCAAAAGTCCTTTTTTTAAATGTAATGCTATTATTTGAATATGTTAAGCAATAAAGTTTATTGGGGTTAATATCTATTTTTTGTGCAAGTAAAGAAAGTTTTTGTGAGAAGTTTATGTCATTTCCAAATGGTATTTCATCGAAATATATTTGATGTTTAGCCCAAAAGTTATAATTGATTAGTTTGTTCCATGGTTCCCATGCTTTAAATTTTATATAATCCGCGCTTCTGCTTTTTTGAGGGTTGTATTTTTTATAAAAGTGATTTAGATTTTTTTCCCTTGGTGAAGCTAGACCTGTTTCTGGATCTATACTATATGCAAAAAAGTAAATTATGTCATAATTTGTATTGAGATAAAAATCAAAGTTTTGAAAAGCCTCTGGATGATAAAAATCATCTGCATCAGCAAATAGAAGCCATTTCCCTTTAGCATGTTTTAACCCAACATTTCGAGCATAGCCAGCTCCCTTTCCTTCTTTTGTAAAGTAAATTTCTACATTCTTTTGAGTAAGTCCTGGAAATCTATTAAAATTTACTTTTTGAGGATCGCTATTATCATCTACTATTATAATCTGAATATCCTCTCTATGGGGAATAGAATCTATACACCGTTGTAAGAATAATGGGGTATTCTTATGAGGAATAATTATAGAATAATTTATCATATATATTGGGGAATTAGTAGGTTAAATTAATGATCTAAAATGATAAGGGACAATTTCTCCGTAGTTTTTGATTAAAATATTTATAAATATGATGGTTAGATATAAAAGTAAAATTGGTTTGAAAAATAATCCTATTTTATTATTTTTTATTGTAGTCCATATTTGGGATAAATATATGATCTGTAAACACATAAATAATTCATATACACGCGCGAATTCTACTACAAGAATTCCGAAGCAATTAAGAAATATAACTCCACAAGTACCCATAAAAAGAAATATATTTTGAACTTTTGGAGATGCTATGATTAAATATATTTGGAATGAAGTTATTAGAAGTATTTTGAGTATTGAAAAACCACTATTTTCACCGTTTTGTATATTTCTTATTGCATAGTTTATAAGTTTTCCTTCAGCTGAAGAACTGTCTATTAATGACGTAAGAAAAGGAATGATGGCTTGAGTGTAGAAAATAATAAAAGATATACCTATTAGCAGAATCATAAATTTTTTAGTAAGCAAATATTTTATTGGTTTCAAATGATATAATAAATATGTATAAAAAATATACATAGTTGGATGTAGCAACAAGCCTATAAAAAAAATTGAAATAATTGATATGATAATATTCTTAGGAGATGGTTTTTCTATATTAATATAGGTAAATATTAGTAGAAGAATTGCACATGCAAAACATTGTCTCATAATATTAAAAACTAAAAAATATGTTCCAAGTAAATAAAATGATAATAATGCTATATTTATGTTATTTGTATATTTTTTTGCAAATTTGTAAAAACATATTACATATATAACTCCAATTGTTCCCCAACAAATCATTGGATTATTTGATATGTAATGTTTAAAAAAACAGATGAAGTAATTGAATCCTGGTTCAAATGGTATTAAGTGATTCCATGTGGATTCATTCCAATTCATCTTACGAAAATTAATTGAATAATCTGTGATGTCTGTACCTACTGTTTTTTCTCGTAAAAACACAATTATACATAATGTTGTGAGAATTATGTGTGAATATTTTTTTTGTTTTGGAGCTGATAGAGCTAGAAACATTAGTATTATATAAATTATGAGATAGACAAACATGTTGGGAACAATATTATTTTATTAATATTTTAGAGTATAATTGTTTTATTTTGTTTACAATTATTTCTTCACTCCAATTATCTAAAGCATATTTTTGGTTCTTTAAGCCTAGATTGGTATCTTTCAATTTTATAGCCTGTTGAATAGCTGCTTTTATAGTAGGGTTTATTGCATTAGGATTAAAAGTTGGATTCCCTAGCCTTCTTAAAATTTCACCAACATTGCCTGTATCTGGACCAATTACCACTTTGCCTGCATGAAATGCCATTGGTAAATTACCTGAATTTAATATATTTTTACGTTGTATTAGAACGATATCGGATGCACTGAAATATAATTCAGTTTGTTCATTCTTTAGAATATGATTATTGAATTTAATGCCTAATAATTTATAATATAATGTCATAATAAGCCTGGAAGGAATATTCCAAAAACGCTTTGTTATAATTTTTTTTCTATAAAATCCAGGTGTGCTAAATGAAATATTCTGATTTTTAAATTCTTTCTTTAAATAAAGAATTATTTTTCTTTCTTCGTTATTCCTAAATTCACCAAAGCATAAAATATTACATTTATTTTTATTTATATTTAATAACTGACGGCTTTCTGTTTTTGATTTTTGAAAACTATATATACTATTATATATATGATGAGGTAAAATATCATGTTCCGCATGCGGGTATTTGTCCTTTAATAGTTGTAAACTATAATTACCCATGTGGAGAAATAAATCTGCATGTCTGTAAAGTATACCATATAATGAAATGACATTTTGATTTGTTATTGTATGTGGTTTAAGATTATGACATGTGATTACAATTTTACTCCCTTTTGATTTTGCTTTTATAATTGTTTCTTCTAACTCTTGGGTTTGTTGATTTGTTATATGGTGTTTCCAATTATAAATAGCTTCGGGCCAATGAAAATGAATGATATTATAATTACTTGCATTTTCCCAAAATTCCTTTAGCCCCATTGTGGTATCAATATCTTTTTTTTGGAGATTCTGACATAAAGTTTTTATGAATGGATTTGTTGAAAAGTTGGGACTAATTACCATTAATACTTTCATATTCTATATTTTTCAAATAAAATATTATACTTATCTGTTTATTGTATAGTTATACTAAAACTTTGGTAAACTTCCAATTTTAGGGTATCCCCTTTTAGACGGGCGCCAGTCGGCACC
>ERZ809194.1137-NODE-1137-length-10840-cov-3.764210_pt1 | contig 10840 bp, 10 predicted proteins | sample MGYA00520517_ERZ809194 | MGnify/ENA primary metagenome ERZ809194 (study PRJEB31570, sample SAMEA3213003) | Homo sapiens | biome: human-gut; feature: human gut; material: fecal | place: Sweden | collected 2011 ... | reverse complement strand
GGGTACCCGATCTGCCCGAAGCCGTTTAGGGCCAAGGCGTAAATGCCCCCGGGTGCGAGGCCGGCGAGGAGCATCGCGGTCCCCGCGACGATTATCGAAAACACGATCTGGATAAGGCGCCGGAATTTGGGCACGGGCGCCTTTGCCGCCAGGGTCCCGGGCCTTGTGGCGCCGAGCACGAGTATCGACGAGAGAAGGAAGGGGATGAAGGGAAGGAAAGACGGCGCCGTGGCAATGGCGTAAGGCAGGAAGGAAAGGAATGGCAGGTCGTTTGCGGAGGCCGGGATATCCGTGATGCCGGAGCTGCTCAGGGCACGGCAATATGCGAGCGCTGCGTCATTGGCCTCTTGGTCTCCCACGATGGACCCGGATTGGAAGCCTTCGCCCATGAGCGCGTAGTAGCTCTCGGCAGAATCGAGAAAGGCGGCGTCGGTTTGAGCGGCAAGGGCGGCGTTCGCGTATCTTGCAAGCTCCGCGTCATTTTGCTGCTCTGGAGATAGGTCTGTGCCGCTGGCCTGGGGCGCGCGCGTATTGAATGCGTCGACAAAGCCCTGCATGCCCTGCTTCATAAAGAAGGGCCCGTAGATGGGTGAATTGAACGCAATGGGGACGGAAAAGGCTGCAGCGAGAACGAGCGTACAAATCCATACGGCCCTGTCTCTTAGGATTAGTTTGAGAAGAAGTCGACAGTACATTTAGAAGCACCTACATTTCTCAAAGCATCGTTAGATTAATAATGACAGACCGAATGAAGATGCGTGCGACGGGGGCGAGGCGAATGGCTGAGCGGTATCGATATGCGGGTTCAACGGCATCATATTGACCACATAGATTATCAAAACCGTCGTAAAACCCCTGGTTTCAACTACGGGAAGTGTCAACGGTATTCACTTTTTCAGCAATGCCGTATTTACGTAATGTCGTTATTACATAGTTCTGTTATTTCGTTTTGCCGTGTGCCGGGTTTTAGGGCAGAGCCCTAAATCGTACGCCGCCGGGCAAAACGCAGTTTTGTACGGCGGCGTACGACTCTTGCGGAACCGAACTATGACACAACGCGACTGTGTCATAACGTAACTACGTAGTAGCGTAGCTGTGCGATAACGCGATTACGGCAAATCGAAATAACAGAACAACGTTACTGTGGAATAGCAGAACAATTGAACATTGAACTAATCGCGCCTGAAAATTTTCCGCAAGTGTCGTGCGCCGCCGTACAAAGCCCGGCGGCGCACTAGGGCTCTGCCCTAAAAACCCGGCGCCCTTGGCGGCGTTAAAAAGTGACGCAATAACGTTGTTACGTTATTGCGTTATTACACAGTTCGGCAGTCACACTTTTACATTGTTGCGGCATGACACAGTTACGCAATGTCTCCGGTGCGTCTCGGTAAAAGGTTCGCTACCGGACACCGAGACGATCTAAGCGCGGCGATGGTTTGCCGTGAAATGTGCTGTGAGATGAAAAATCTCGCAAGAGACGCATACTTGTACCCCCATCGTAAATGTGTGTACAAATCTGCCGCCGACCCGGGCGGTTCGGCGCTTGCCAGGGCTCCGCCCTTGGACCGGGGGAAGGACACTCGCGCGCCTTGTTATTACGATAACGGACGCAGCGGCAAACCCTGAATCGCGCCCCTGAGACGGTGCAAAATGGCCTTGTGAGGCCATTTTGCACGCCAGCTTCGTTCAATGTCAGACATTGAAAATGTCTGACATTGAACCTGCGGCAAAGCCGCAGCTGGGGCCACTAGTGGCCTTAAATCGCTCGCGTTACTCGCTTGTCCCACGCGTAGATGTCCGACAGTGCCGTCAGACATTGTCAAGCCAATGCTTCACAGGGATTTTTTACAGAATTCGTATCATTCTCGCTGCCAACCCTCTTGTACATCAAACCCTTAAAGTTCATGAAGGAGCAGAAGCATGTATGTTGATGTATAGGACTCGATCCTATACAAAGATATCGGTATATCTCCATTGCAAGCGCAGTTCCCACGAGACTGTTCGTAAAACAAATTGATCCCTTTGGCACGGGCATGTGGACTATGTTTTCTTCGGCTTGTTGGAGGAAAGAGAGATAGGATTTCATATCGTTCTTCTTTTCGAGAATAGGCCCAATTTCCCCATCAGCTACTCCAACAGCACAAAATGCACAGGGAATGTCCTTTTCTATACATGCTTCAAGAACTATTGACCTGGGATTGACCCCTTCCCCACAGTCTGCAGCGCAAACAAGCATTGAAGTCCTCGAAGGAACGCAACGCATGAGATCTTCGGCAGAGCGGACGTAAGACGCAACTGGATTAAGCGAAAGATCCGGATAGCGATTGACAAGTGTTTTGGAAACTGCCTCTACTTTTGCTTCTCCTATTTCGTCGGGACCAACAAGAAACTGACGATTTACGTTTGACCTCTCAACTCGATCCCCGTCGATTAATGTAAAATGCCGAACTCCAGCAGCAGCCAAATGCTCCACCACCACCTGCCCTATGCCGCCCATACCAACGATGGCAAGATGAACGGCACCGATTTGCTTAAGTAACGTCAGCGGAGCGTCGGAATAATAAGACAAAAAGCGAGCTGTCCTCGAGCGGGGTGATTCCAGCTCGTATTCTTCAGTTTCTAGAAAACCAAGTTCGTTGAGCCTTAGCAAGAATCGTTGCTCGCGAGATTCAAGGCTCGTCTCATCTATCATATTTTGTTTGGCGAGCTGTTCAAAAAGATTCGTACTCAAATCAGAGATTTTGACCCTCACTCGCGATTTTAATCCTTGCAATATAAGTTCGTTGGAATCTCTCCTGATATAAGCACTATCGTTCCAATAGAACATTTAATATCCTTTCCCTCAAGCCTTCTTCTGGAAAAGTGTTTCGCATGAAGAAGGCGCTGGAGAGTCGTCCGATCGGCAGAAAACACGCAGCCTCGCCAAACAGTTCGACGGCTCTCTCGTTAAACTCCTGGCGCGAAATCATGCCAGAAAAATACCTGCTCAAAACCGATAAATACTTTTGGAGACGCATTCGGTTGCCCAAGCCCGTCAGTAGTGCGAGTTGATAGTAGATAAAAATAGGGTCATTGAAAGTATTCGGAATTAAAAGCAGGTGCACATCCGCCTGATCCGATTGAGGAGAGAAATAATCACTCGACATGAGCTTTGGATAATACCTGCCTGACGATGATAATTGAAGCGCTATAAGTTTTACAATCTTTTTATTGGGGTAGTATTTGTCGCATGAAATTGATAATTTCGCAGTTATCTCTCTTTGTTCATCGAATTTATTCACGCCGTAATCGAAGGAAGGGTCTTTCAGTTTCGGCGACAGAAGTCTTCTGATTGCCTCTGTGTCAACGAGAGAGAGGATGTTCCTACGTCCTTCTTCGTCAGCGAAATAGGGAGAGTGCTTGTTTGAAAAAACGATAAAAGCCTCTATGCCAGATAATCCATGGTGCAGCCGCGCGCTCTTGCAATAGCGCTCAATTAATAAGGGCATGTTTGTATTACAGCTTGCCATGGTTCTTCCGAGAAGAAAACACAAGACGTCAATCCATCTATTCTCGATGCGCTTTATCGTCATAGTCTGAGTGCACGCAGCGCTGCTCAGTTTGACTTCCTGCCTTCCGATTCGCGTAACAGAAAAATCATTGACACAAAAATAGTGAGAAGAGAGGAGATGTAAAAATGGTCCCACCCTTCCTCCGGTCCGGAATGCAATGGACAGCGACTTTGCATGATTGCTTAGCGAATAGCAGTGACCATCAATTACATCTATTCTCAAAAAGAAAGTCTTTAGAAAGCCGCTGCAATTGTGATGGACGTAGTCAAGCTTCCTCCCCAACTCGACAATATGCTCATTATCATGTCGACTTGTAAACCTAATCGTCCTGTCATCATATTCAACTTCGAAAAAAGGGGAATGAGGGCATCCCGATGCATCGAGTATTACTGGAACCCCGGCGATACGCTGAATGATTTGTGACGAATAGTCATGTCCATCAAGAAGGCTCGACGCTTCGGGCAGCTCGTCAATCGATATATCAATTCTTGGAGACATGTATTCCTACCATTTTTAAAGAAACAACGGCGGTAATTGCTATCGCGATTGCGCCAATAACACCGAGCGCTATCTGAATGGGATATAACCCCAACACATATCCAAATATGGAGAAAAACATTGCAGAAAAGAGAGCCCTTACCAGAGACGCGACGGAAAGGATCGTCGCGCGGAGATCGTCCGCTATCGCGTCTTGGATTAAGTTTTCCGAAGTGATGTACACCACTTCTGGGAGAAAACAAAGCACCATGCTAAGGCCAAACAAACACAGCGGATTTGAAGCGAACCACGGAAGAATCATGAAAAGACCGGCCTCGATTAGCATCGAGCCGAGCATGGTATTTCTTTTCCCGAAACGCGATGAGAAGAAATCTGCTGCAATGTAGGCCGTCGCATTTACTGCATAGGATGCACCGAAAAAGATTCCTATTATGGAGACGGGAGCATCAAATGCGTCGAATACCAACTGATTCAAGTTGTAATAACTCCCATAGAATCCATCGAGCATGCTTGTGCCGATTAGAAGAAGCAACACCGCAAAAGCGGATTCTCCAATGCACCAGGTTTCGCGTCTGAAGACCTTGGCTACGTCAAACCTTTCCTCCCCAGAGTTTTTGGAATGGGTCGTTTCCATCCTCTCAATGGGATACAGAAGGAAAAGCTGCAGGAGATAGAAAACGGAAACGCATACGTAGAGGGCACTCCAAGATACTTGGGCAATGAATGATCCAAGTACGATTGCCACTCCCGTCGCGATTGATTGCGCGGCAAGCAGCCGAGCGTTGATGGTGAGGAAGCGCTCTCCTTGACCGGCATTTCGGGCAATTTCATATAAAAGTGCTTGTTCGGATCCCGATTGAAGGGAGTAGGCGAGTGCCTCAACAAGGGAAAGCGCGACGAGAAAGGGGCCTGAGAGCAACAGCATGCCAGCCGTATGGAAGAAAAGCAGCAGCACGCCCACTTGAATCGAGAACTTCTTTCCAAAGAAATCGCCTATCAGCCCTGTTGGCAGCTCGAGGACGACCGTTGCGATGTTAAACAGGGCTTGATAAAGCGCGATTTCCGTGACAGACATTCCTTTCTCCGCGAGGAAAAGTAGAAACACTCCCCGATTTAAAACAAATCCCGCGAGAACGAAAAAGGCGGAATAGATGTGCAGCTGCGCAGTGGCATTCTTATTCATTTGGCACTCCTAACGACTATTTTTGTCGGGGTGCTCGCCACTGATTCGAAGCCTGAAATGTTCATAGTCTCAATGAAGAGCTGATAAAGCTTTTGAACAGGGTATCGATAGAATAGGACATCCTGCGCTCTTTCTTCTCGACGAACTATTGCCAGCCGGTCGATTTCGAAACAAGAAACCGCATAATACACACCAGCTTGATCTAGAGTTGCCGTATAGCTTTCTGCAACGGCAAATGCATCACGATCGCGACACATTTCAAAAATATCTTCAATGCTTCTACCATCTCGATGAATCATAAGGTAGGTTGCGAATTTAAAATGGTTTATCAAATCAAAATACGTATCGGCACGCGCGAGCACGTCAAGAATGTCGTAATTTTCATTTCTGACTGTGTACAGATGATTGAAATGAAGAGGTGACAGGCTGTTTGGGTCAATTCCGGCAGCAAGTAAATCTAAGTAATACTGAGATTCTTTTACGATGATATAATCCTCTTTATTCACCCCTTGAGCAACATCAGTAAGAGGCTCTGGGCTCATATAGGAAAAGTCAACGTTTGACATAAAACTGGTCGACGCGACTTCTTGAGCAAGGGCAAGGGTGTCGAGTACTTCGGAATATGTTTCTTCTGGAAAACCGATGATAAAATTGGTTTCGAATCTCATGCCAGAGGAAATGATGGATTTTACGGTAGGAATTACTTTTTTAAGATTCAAGTTTTTCCGGCAGATTCGCTGTATTCTTTGCGAGCCAGTTTCCAAGCCAACAAATACGGAGATACATCCGGTTGCCTTAAGTAGGCCAATGATCTCGGGAGTTATCGTATCGATTCGTCCCTCACAGTTGTATTTGAAATCATAATTCATTGCATATTTTTTGACTGCAAATTCAAAGAAGTACTTGTGCGATGCTAAGAAGTTATCATGATTATAGTTAATTGAAGAAAGAGCGCCGGTTTTTGCCATGCAATCGTAGACACGCTGCGAGGTTTCGAGCAGTTTGTCGACATTAAGAAATCGCGCTTTCTGACCGAGAAGCACTCTGGATGAGCAATAGTAGCAATTAAACGGGCAACCTCTACCTGCCTCAATGTTGACCACGTTCATGCCGTATGAATTGGAGTAGTCGAGTTCCGGAAGGTTGTTAATGTCGTATTCAATCAACTCGCATAATCCAGAATCCCCGGTTTTAGAAATCGAATTTTTAGGTAAATCGCCCTGAGCGCCGCAAGCAATATATTCGAGTAGAAGCGGGAGGGTTTCTTCCCCATCAAAGATCGATAGAAAGTCAACCTCGGGACAATCCTGAAAAACCATTTCTCGAAGTGAAGTGATCTGGGGACCACCAAATATGATAACCGATTCGGGATGCGCCCGTTTAATAATCTTCGCTATCATGATGCCCCAGATATAAGAGGCGTTCATGATCGAAACACCAAAAACATGGGAGTCGATTGCTTTTATTTCGTCGGAGAACCACCGATAGATTTCTTTTGAAAAAAGTCTTTTCTTCTTCGAGGAACTTACGCTGAAAGTCAATAACGTGAGTTGAAAATCCCGCTGCTTCAGAAACGGCCCTTAGATTCAAGATGGCCAGATTATCAACAAGGGTCTTCCTGTAGTGATTCACCGGATTGATCAGAGTGAAATCAACCTTCAACTTGAGCTCCTTTCTTTCGGGCGAATAGGAATCGCCTCCGTCACATTAAACGGAGGCGATTGTGTTATCAGACCTTAGCAGCGGCGCTGTATAACCTGATCAACATCAATGCCGAAGTCCAGAAGTTCTTCAACAGTGATCTCGATGTCGGAAGCCGATTTATCGCTGGCCAGTTCGATTTCCTCTTTCTCCATTTTCGTCACCTCCTTTTCATGTGTGAGTTAAAAAACTAGTGGCTTTCTGGAAACAGCCAGGATCAATGCTAAACGATGATTTTAGATTCAACGTCGGGACCGGTTGTTTTTATGAATATGATGCCAATGCACGAACAAAAGCAGTTAGCCTTTTCAGCACTGTTGCGGCTTATGCAATCACATGAGTCCTAGGCCCTTTCGACACCACCTGTATTGCGAATCAGCACCGCTGCCTTCCCGACTGAATATTGCCGTCAGGCACCGCTATTAAATGCATCTCCAGGCACCCCGTTACACTCGTGCCGCCATGCGGTCGACTGAACGAGGAGGTTCAACATAGACGCGATCTGAGCCGACATGGGAGAGACCATCATGCGGCTTACGCTGCTTTCTGATGATTTCGAGGCCGACAAACTGAATCGGATGCTTGCCATATTGGGGTTAGACAAAATGATTGCCGCTGCGGAGAACGGGGCGGCAGCGATGCTTGGCAGCAAGAAAGGAGGGGTGTCCGGCGGGGAGAAGCAGAACATCGCAATTGTGCGGCAAAACGGGAGTTTTGAAAATCGATAGCGACCATCGGTCGCGATCATAGGCGGCTTTGCCGCCGCATGAAAATCGGATCGCCATTCGAATCGTAATGCGAACCGCGTCACCTTTCGACAAATCCAACAGCGCTACGAGCCTCGCCCAAGGACTCTACGCGCCATTGAAATTGTCGAAAGCTGCCTCAACTTTTTCGCAAGCGTCACGAAAACGATTCGACAAAGTCGAATGTTTGCGCCGCGGGCGTCGCAAACCCGCTGCGCGATATTGCAAATACTCGGCATCCCTCGCATTCGCAATATCGCTTCGCTCTCGCTACAGCGAACTTCTAACGCTCAGCATCCTTCGCGTTAAAATTTCGCTTTCGCTCACGGTCTTCACGCGGTTACGACGCCGCGAGGCCTCTCGCTTGGAATGAGGCCTCTCATTCCACGTCTACACTGCGTTTCGCCCAATCACCGTTCCGGAGATTGCAAGATGTACGTAAATGGCCATAATTACATGTAAACATGAACTATGGCCATTTACGATCTTGCTTTTCCCTCCTACGGGAAAAGAAAACAGGCAAAGCTGAGTTCCGTTTCGCGCGAAACGGTTTTGCATCCGAGAAAAACTCGGCGCACCTTTCCAAATCTTGTTTCGGAGGCCACTCCGAAACTGAAGGGACGAAAATGAGACGAAGCGAGAAAGTCGAAGCGACGCTGACTCCTGGAGAAAAAGAAACCCTTCAACAACTTTGTGACGAAGCCGGTTGCACAGAAGCTGAACTAATCCGCTCCGTTTTGATTAGCCGTTCGATTTCTCTCGACGATTTTGAGACTGGCAAGAAAACCGAACGCGTAAAAAATAAAACGCTGCAGAAGCAGGGGCGCAAACACGCGCCGGAAAAAACTGACGAGCGCGGTGAAGCCATCGCCGAGAAACGCGACGTTTCGTTTCATGTGATGCTTACCGCTTCAGAAAAAAAGGCGATCGAGCAGCGTGCGGAGGCGATTGGTGTCTCTGTAAGCGAGCTGGTTCGTCGCAGCGCGATTTACGGAAAGATTGAATCATTCAATTTCGATATTGCTGAAGTTGAAAAACTCCATCATGAGTTATTGAAGGAAGGAACGAACCTCAATCAGCTGATGTATTTTGTGAATGCTCAGGGCCTTCCCGCGTACAACGAGAAAGCTGTTTTCCGAACGCTTGAAAAGGTTTATCAAAATGCTCGAAAGGTCGATCGATTTATCGAGGAACTTGAAAGGCGTTATCACGTTGACTATGTTCCTCACGACTATCTGGCAGATGAACCAGACAACAGAAATCTTTAAGTCGGAACGCAGATGAATCAGTTTTGCAATTAAGTGCAATTACTCGTTTAGCTATAACTACTGAGTAAAATCGAAAGGAGATGGCAGAAGAGATTGACAGCCATTAAACAGAAAGCAGTCAGCTCGTACTCCGCCTCGCTAACCTGGCCCTGCCCTGGTGCGAGGCTGGGTACGAGCTGACCGGTGGCGATTGACGACTCTGCTAGGATCGCTTCAGCGCGGCGGCGCGCTGAAGCCCTACCCGAGTTTTCGGGGAGGTGGTCGCTATGTCCGAGTTCCGTCTTATGATCGTCGTCCTTCCTCTGGTGACCATTCTGGCCATTTTGGGCTAGGGTAAAACCTGGCCTTTAAAGACCAAAGCCGTCCTGCCTGGGACGGCTTTGTTTCCTCGATTATCAACTTCATACGGATGAATGCGGGGTTCGATACCTCGGCGGCCTGCCGATCAGGCCGCCGGGAACTCTCACTCCTCGATAAAAGCCGGCACTCGGTTAGTTCTGCGCATCTTGAAATCGTCAGTTTCGTGGGAGACGTAGAGAATGCCGTCCATCCCATCTCGCGATGCATATGAAAGGTGAACAGAACCGCAATCCGCTCCATCATTGTCGAGGAGATCGAACGAATTCGGATCGCTCGTCGCGGCCAAACGACCACTCAGGCAAGAGCCATCGTCATTACAGATTTGCCATTCCATGTCTTCGCCTGCAAGAATTGCCATAGACGTCCTGGTCGCGCCATCGTTGACATACATCCCGTCTATGCCAAAACCGTTTTCAGCGCCATCAATAAACGATTGCTCGGACCTATACTTCGCGAATGATGCGCATAGTGCCATTGCAAGACCGATTACAAGGCCAACAATCGCTATCTTTGCATAGCTCTTGCCTATCATGTCATCCTACTTTTCGCTTGCCTAAGGAAAGACGGAAGAAGTTATTCGTCGCTGCTTTTTTGTACACCTTCTTGACGCCATTGACGGTCTCATAAACAACAAACGGCTGAACCTTGTGTTCAACGTTCGCCGTCGCTTTCCAAAAGCCAGCGCCATCGATCCGAATGGAATACCCAGTCGCCGACAGATTGCGCTTTGCCAGCGGTATCGATACGCCTATGCTTCCGAGACCATTCGGGAGCGGCACCGATTACCGAACCGCCGCCAGACGGCTGGACGTTTATAGAACCGCCCCCGTCGATGTGAACGCCCCCCGGGGGCTGCCCAGCAACGTCGTGCCATCCGCTGGCTTTCGTTTGCACACTCCCGTATACGGTGCTGTAGCTTGGGCGCCCGCGTGTCGCATAGAGCTCAACATCATCAGATGACATCGCCTCTTCTATGATAAGGGCCGCTTCTTGCTCTGCACGTTGGCGCACAATCGCCTCGACATCAGATTCACTCAGATCCGGGAACGCTAGGAATTCTACGGTTTCAGAATTGTAACCATCAGCAAATGCACCATTTGGGGTAATTAGTGACAGTCCGCCCAATGCGGCTGCCGTCAGGATTGACCTGCGAGTAATAAACAGGTTTTTCGTTGTACTCATCTTCGCCTCCAAACATCTCACCGGGGTCCTTCTGGCCAATTTTGCCCCGGCTTGGTTACTTCGGTTACTTGAGCGCTCCGATATATGCTTGTTACCCATGTACGTAATATTAATTTCGGACATATCGAAATTAATCAATGGTTGCGGGAGTTTCCGACCTCAGTGAAATGCCGCCCTATACCCACAGAATCAGTCTGGCTTGACATGTGCCAATGGCCGCTAATGGCACTTGGTCAGCAACGGTCTTAGCCCATCGGCCCCAACAGTGTCTCCTTCTGTCGCGCTGTGGGCCAGACGCACAGCGGTGGCGCCGTGTCGAGGCAGCTGGACGACCGCGTCGTCGGTCGCGGC
>ERZ809194.1131-NODE-1131-length-10896-cov-4.872705_pt1 | contig 10896 bp, 10 predicted proteins | sample MGYA00520517_ERZ809194 | MGnify/ENA primary metagenome ERZ809194 (study PRJEB31570, sample SAMEA3213003) | Homo sapiens | biome: human-gut; feature: human gut; material: fecal | place: Sweden | collected 2011 ... | reverse complement strand
TGCCGAAGATAGTTAGCTGGAAACGGCTTGTGAAAATAGGTAGTCGCCGACTTAATAAAGAGCTCTGAGATGAAAGTCTCAGGGCTTTTTTTGTTGCATAAAAATATAGCGTGATTTTTGGTCGTAATGCTAATATGTCAGGACTTGACAAGAACACTACTATGTAATACAATATAGATAAGCTACTACGCATTACATACTAGCGGAGAGGAGGACTTATGGAAAACAATGCACAACTTTTAAAGGGTGTTCTGGAATATTGTGTTCTGAAATTGATTGCGCAAGAGCCGACCTATGGCTATGAGATCGTGATGCATCTGAAACAGGTCGGATTTTCTGACTTGAGCGAGAGCACGTTCTATCCGCTGCTATTGCGCTTGGAGCAACAGGGAAAGGTCACGGTGGAGCGCAGACCTTCCCCCAAGGGACCGAGCCGAAAATATTACATTGTAACGGAAGAAGGGCGGCAGGCGCTTCTTGAGTTCCGGCAGGATTGGAGCCAGCTCTGCCAGCTGGTGGAAAAAATTTTTAAGGAGGAGCCAGATGAATAAGTATTTTGCATTGCGAAAAACAAACCGGATGCGTACCGAGTTGCTGACTGAAAAAAGTCAGGAGCAGCTTAAAGAAGTGATTCGTTATCTTCGCCGGGTCAGCTGGGACTTCTGTGGCATCGAACTGGTGCGCAGCGATTTGCTTGATATTGCAATCCAAGCCAACAAAGAAAATCAGGAACTGTTTCATTCGATTTCGGACGCAAAGACCTTTGTGGAAGAGGTCAAGCCCAGCTTGAAAACACTGAGAGCCGGGGATTACTTCTGGTATGTTGCACCTCTGTATTTCTTTTTTGGGTGGGGCGTGGAAGGCTTGCTGCTCTATCCGGTAATTGGAAATTGGGTTTTTGAACTATCCGTAGGGTATCTGATGCAGCTTGCTGTTGCAGTGGCGGCGTTTTGCATACTGTTCCGCCGGATGATGGAGCAGGTAGGCTTTCCGCCGCGGGAGCATTGGCTGAAATATGCTGCATGGCTGGTGCTTTATATCGTAATTTTGTATGGAACGGGCTGGTTCTTTACCCAGATCGCGGGCAATCTCGTGTTGCTGCGGCTTCCGATTCTTAGCTATTCAATCTTTTGTCTGCTTCTGGGTGCGGGACTGTATGCAATCCATTTCTGGAGATATGGAAAAGATTCGCGTCTGAGTGCTCGCATATAAAGTAAAAAGCGACTTCGCTGCACTGTGCATAACAGTGCGACGGAGCCGCATACCTTATTAGATAGTCGCCGACTTAACAAAAAGCCCTGAGATAAAAGTCTCGGGGCTTTTTTGTTGCATGAACATAAAAACACATAGCCGCAAATTTGCAGGAAAAAGCGCTTTTGCCTCGTGTTACAAGGTGAAAGCGCTTTACAATTTTGCAAAAAGGATGCGATTGATCATGAAACGATTCCACCGCCGCTGTCGGCGGCTATGTATTCTGGCAGCGCTGCTTGTGCTGCTGGTACTATTTTTGCGGCAGAATGTCCTGCTGGATACTGCCAGCCGACACGCAATCTTACTGGACGCCCAAAGCGGGCGGGTACTGGCGCAGAAACGTGCTGACGAGCGTACTGCACCGGCTTCCCTGACAAAAATGATGACTGTACTGCTGGCCATTGAGACTGAGCCCGATCTGGATAAACAGGTAACACTGCCGGAGGATATTTTTCCAGCCTTACAGACCGAAAAAGCATCTATGGCGGGCTTTGTACCCGATGAGACTGTCACGGTGCGTGACCTGCTCTATGGTGCGATGCTGCCCTCCGGCGCAGAATGCTGTGAGGCGCTGGCGCGGCTGGTGAGCGGCAGTGAGGATAACTTTGCCGAACTGATGAACCAAAAGGCTGCAGAGCTTGGTATGAAGAATACCCATTTTACAAATGCAACCGGTCTGACCGATACCGAGCACTATTCCAGCGCGGCAGATATGGCAAAGCTCTTGCAGGCAGCGCTGCACAATACGACCTTCCGCACAATTTTTACAACCGAGCACTACACCACCACAGCGACTGCACAGCACCCGGAAGGCGTTTCGCTGACCAGCACACTACTGGGCAAGCTGGACGGAACAGAGCTTCCGACGGGAACGCGGATCGAAGGCGGCAAAACAGGGTATACCGCCGCCGCAGGGCTGTGTCTGGCCAGCCTTGCCATCGTGAACGGAAAAGAGTACATCCTTGTTACGCTTGCCGCGCCCGGAGACCACGGGACGGAGCAGTACAATATCCGCGATGCGGTGCAGGTGTACCGGAAACTGGCAGATAAAAAATAACTACGGTATATAGGGACTGCCTTGCAAACCGGGTGCTCCGGCGGTACAATAGGGACATTCTATCATGGAAAAGGATGTTTGACTATGCGAGACGAAGCCATTGATCTGTGCGGACAGGTGGATTTTACCCGTACCGACGCTATGCCGCTGCTGGAGCGGGATACGCAGTTCCACTTTGCCTGTGCGGGCTGCGGCAACTGCTGCCGCGGGCGGGAGGATATCGTGCTGTCCGGGTATGACTTGTGGCGTATTGCTGCCCGGCTGCGTCTGCCGCCGCAGATCGTAGCCCGGGGTTATTGCCGCAGCAGTATTGGCAGGGTGAGCCATTTACCGGTGCTGCGGCTTGCCCCGGTGAAGGAAAACCGCAACAACTGCCCCTTTCTGACCGAAAACCACTGCGCCATCCATGAGGCTGAGCCGCTGGTGTGTGCGCTGTATCCGCTGGCGCAGGAGATCAGCCGGGCAGGGGAGGTACACTATTTTTTGCAGCCCACCGGCTGCGGCGGGCAGGTGATCGAAGCAAGGGTGCAGGATTACCTTGCCCGCTACGATGTGCCCGCCCGGGAAGCCATTGACGTGCGCTGGGCACAGACCTGCATGGCGCTGGAAGATACCGTGGAGCAGCTGGAGGCAGTGCTCGGCCCGGTGCTGGTGCACCGGATGCAGGCGAAGCTCTGGCAGGCACTGTATTTTGGCTACGATTATGCGCAGGACTATCTGCCGCAGCTGGAAGCAAACCTGCGAACGCTGGACACGGAACTGCACAAACTGACGGAGTATCAGAAAAAACGAAATAATGGTTCGAAATAATTGATAGATGACTTTACTTGAATCGATAATTAAGGCCATTTTCGGGTAAAAGTGGATTGTTTTGCCAGCGATTCTGTGATATACTTCACGAGTGTAAAGCGAACCTTGTTTGATCCGCTTACAATATCGGCCCGGAGTGCGGCGTCCTGTTGGCTGCAAGGGCTGGAGATAGAGGAGATCATCAATATGCGTAAAATCACTCGTCGTTCCTTCCTGACTGCTGCCGTTGCCTGCGGTGCAGCAGCTGCCCTTTCCGCCTGCGGCGGTTCTTCCTCCGCATCTTCTGCGGCAGCGTCCTCCACGGCTGCTTCTGCATCGGTCGCTGCCGCTGCCAACGGCGAAAAGTTCACCGTTGGCATCTGCCAGCTGGTGCAGCACGCTGCACTGGATGCCGCTACGCAGGGCTTTGAGGATGCGCTGACCGCTTCCTTTGGCGAGAACGTCACCTTCGACTTCCAGAATGCACAGGGCGATTCCGCTACCTGCGCCACCATTGCTAACGGCTTTGTTTCCTCCGGCGTGGCACTGATCATGGCAAATGCTACCCCTGCTTTGCAGGCTGCACAGGCTGCTACCAACACCATCCCCATTCTGGGCACTTCCGTTACGGAGTACGGCGTGGCACTGGGTCTGGATAACTTCTCCGGCACCGTGGGAGGCAACGTCTCCGGCACCTCCGATCTGGCACCGCTGGATCAGCAGGCAGACATGATCGTGGAGTGGATGCCCGAGGTCAAGAAGGTCGGCCTGCTGTACTGCTCGGCCGAGGCAAACAGCCAGTATCAGGTAGACGAAGTGCAGAAGTATCTGGAGGCCAAGGGCGTGACTGCTACTCAGTACGCTTTCTCGGATTCCAACGATCTGTCCTCTGTTTGCCAGAAGGCTGCGGATGAGAACGATGCACTGTATGTGCCCACCGATAACACCGTTGCCGCCAATACCGGCATCGTGGACGGCATCTGCCGCCCGGCCAAGAAGCCCGTGTTCGCCGGTGAGGAGGGCATCTGCTCCGGCTGCGGCGTGGCTACCCTGTCTATCAGCTACTACGATCTGGGCTACACCACCGGTGAGATGGCAGTTAAGATCCTGAACGGCGAGAGCGACATCTCCACCATGCCCATCGAGTACACCGATGTGACCAAAAAGTACAACAAGGCCATCTGCGATGACCTTGGCCTGACCGTACCGGAAGGCTATGTAGAGATCGAAGCCTGATAACAGCAAAACCGGAACAATATAAAAATAGCGGAGAAGAGTTGATTCTTGCTCTTCTCCGCTTTCCCGTATCAAAGCGGGAGATAAAAAAGTGTAACGTTTAGGAGGAAATTGTTTTGGAGATCATTGCGAGACTTGCAAACCTGCCGGGCGCTTTACCGGGTGCCTGTGCGCAGGGGCTTATCTGGGGTATCATGGCCATTGGCGTGTACCTGACCTACCGTATTCTGGATGTAGCCGACCTGACCGTGGACGGTAGCTTTGGCACCGGCGGCGCGGTGTGCGTCATGTGCCTGCTTTCCGGCATGAATGTCTGGGCAGCATTGCTGGTGGCTGTGCTGGCCGGCCTTGCTACCGGCCTTGTCACCGGCCTGCTGCACACCTTTATGGGCATTCCCGCCATTCTGGCCGGTATTCTGACCCAGCTGGCGCTGTATTCCATCAACCTGAAGATCATGGGCAAGGCCAACCAGTCCATCAACGTGGATAAATACGGCCTGCTCATCTCCCTGCGCTGGGTCAAGGAATTTGCCCTGCACAACCCCATCATCATGGTCATCCTTGCTACGGCGGTTGTTATTGGGGTGTTGTACTGGTTCTTCGGCTGCGGCATCCGCGCTACCGGCTCTAACCCTGCCATGTCCCGCGCACAGGGCATCAACACCAACTTCAACATCGTGCTGGGTCTGGCCGTTTCCAATGCGCTGGTGGCTTTGTCCGGTGCGCTGCTCAGCCAGTATCAGGGCTTTGCAGATGTGGGCATGGGACGCGGTGCTATCGTCATCGGTCTGGCTGCCGTCATCATTGGCGAGGCCGTGTTTAGCCGCATCTTCCATAACTTTGCCCTCAAGCTGGCCTCTGTTTCCATCGGCGCGATCATCTATTATATCGTCATTCAGCTGGTGCTGACACTGGGCTTTGATGCAAACCTGCTCAAGCTGCTCAGTGCCTCCGTGGTGGCAGTGTTCCTTGCCGTGCCGTACTGGAAGGGCAAATACTTCTCGAAGCCGGTCAAAAAGGCAAAGGAGGACGCAAAAAATGCTTGAGATCCAAAATGTTTCCAAAACCTTCAATGCAGGCACGGTGAACCAGAAGATCGCCCTGAACGGCCTGAACCTGAAGCTGAACGAGGGCGATTTCGTTACCGTCATCGGCGGCAACGGCGCAGGAAAATCCACCATGCTGAATGCCGTGGCCGGTGTGTGGCCGGTGGACGAGGGCAAGATCCTCATTGACGGCGTGGACGTCACCCGCCTGAGCGAGCATCAGCGCGCCGCTTACATTGGCCGCGTGTTCCAAGACCCCATGACCGGCACTGCCGCCACCATGCAGATCGAGGAAAATCTGGCGCTGGCAGCTCGGCGCGGCAAGCGCCGCACCCTGCGCATCGGCATCACCAAGGCCGAGCGGGAGCAGTACCGTGAACTGCTTAAGACCCTTGATCTGGGCCTTGAGGATCGACTGACTGCCCGCGTGGGGCTGCTTTCCGGCGGTCAGCGGCAGGCGTTGACCCTGCTGATGGCTACCATGAACAAGCCGAAGCTCCTGCTGCTGGATGAGCATACCGCTGCACTGGACCCCAAAACGGCTCTGAAGGTGCTCACCCTCTCGGCGCGCATCGTGGAGGAGAACCATCTGACCACCATGATGATCACCCACAACATGAAGGATGCCATCAAATACGGCAACCGCCTCATTATGATGCACGAGGGTCACATCATCTACGACGTGGCAGGGGAGGAGAAGCAGAAGCTGCACGTCTCCGATCTGCTGGCCAAGTTCCAGATCGCCAGCGGCGGCGAGTTTGCCAACGACCGCATGATCCTGTCCAACTAAGCAAGAACAGAAGGATGCTCCATCCGCTTATGGCTGGAACGCCCTTCTTAAATAGCCTGATTGCATTACAAAAAATAGGCTCCCCGCCAAATGGCAGGGAGCCTATTGCTGTATGCGGGTTACCGCTTGATATCGTAGTTCATGTTCATCAGGTTGCGGATGGTGCTCACATCATCGGTGATGTTGGCATCGCCGTGGATGGTGTGCTTGATGGCGCTGCTGGCCACTGCAAAGTTGATCATATCCATGGCCTTGTAGTTGTGCAGCATGGCGTAGATTAGACCACTGGCAAAGGCGTCGCCGCCGCCCACACGGTCCAGAATGTTAAAGGTGTACAGCTTGCTCTCGAAGGTGTGACCCTCGTACCACATAAAGGCCTTCAGGCTGTTTTCACTGCCGCTGTGGGCGTAGCGCACATGGCGGGCAATGCACTTCAGGTTGGGGTAGCGCTCGATAAACCGCTGGAAAATCTCGTCTTGCTGCTCGTAGCTGGGCTGCAGGGGCACACCGTCCTTCCAGTCGCCCTTGCTGTGGTCGTTTTCGTCCTTCCACAGGTGGTAGGGCTCAATGCCCAGCAGCACATCCACGTAGGGCAGGCACTCGGTGCAGAAGTCCCGTGCCTCCTCCCAAGTCCACAGGGTGGAGCGGAAGTTGCCGTCAAAGCTCACGGTCAGGCCCTTCTTCTTGGCAACCTTCAACATATCAAGGATCAGGCTGCGACAGTTGGGTGCCAGTGCCGGGGTAATGCCGCTGAGGTGCAACCAGTCGTAGCTCTCCAGCAGAGCGTCCAGATCCACCTGAGAGAAATCGTACTCGGTAATGGCACTGTGCTTGCGGTCGTAGATGACCTTGGATGCGCGGATGCCGTAGCCGGTCTCCAGATAATAAGTACCCAGACGGTTAGAAGGGGTCTCGTCCGGCTCGGTCAGGATCATGGGGGTGCAGTGCACATCGTTGGAGCGCAGCCAGCGCACAGCGCTCTTGCCAAGACTGTTGTTGGGTACTACGCTGAAAAAGGTGCTGTCCACGCCAAGGTTTGCCAGCGCCAGCGCAATGTTGGCCTCGCTGCCGCCGTAACTGGCCTCAAAGGCCGATGCCATGCGGATCTTTTCGTAGTTCGGCGGGGTCAGGCGCAGCATGATCTCACCACAGGTGATGAACTTCTGGCCATTGGGCTCGCTGCCAAGGATCGGATTGAAATGTTCCATAACGCTCCTCCTGATAACATTGCGGAAACTGCAACTATTAACACATCGTTGTATCCATTATAGTGCGTTCCCGGACAGAATGCAAGCGTTTGCACGCGCAAGCAAGAGAAAATAAGACCGAAAATTTGGTAAAGTTGCTGAAAAGGCTGCTCTGCCGCAGAATTACACTCCGGTCAGGTCAAAGCTGGGGGTGTATTCCTCCTTGGCGCTGCTCTTCTGCTGCATATAGCCCTGCACAAGCCCCTTGTCCATGGCGTAGTTCACCACCCGGCGGTATTCGTAGGTGGTGATGCGCCGCCCGATGCCGTGCTCTGCGGCCTTGTAGAAGGGAGTGTACTGGCTCATGACGCTGGGCAGAAAGCACCCGGGGTCGGCATCGTTCCATGCAGCCATCTGGTCCAGCACGGCAAAGCTGTCCTTCACATGACCCGGCAGCGCCAGATGACGCAAAATGACCCCCTTTTGCAGGATGCCGTCCGCATCGAATACCGGATGTCCGGCCTGCGCCATCATGGCCTCGATGGCGGGCTTTGCCTCGGCAAAATAGTCCGGCGCGGCGGAAAGCTCTGCGGAAAGGGCAGAGGACACATATTTTAAATCAGCCAGCCAGATGTCGATGTACCCGCGCCAAGCCTCTACGCTTTCCACGGTCTCGTAGCCGCCGGTGTTGCACACGATGGGCAGACGCAGCCCTTTGGTGCGGGCAATGTCCAGCGCGGCAATGATCCACGGCTGCCACTGCCCGGGGGTGACCAGATTGATGTTGTGCGCGCCCTGCGCCTGTAAATTCAAAAAGATCTCGGCCAAGTGCTCCACGGTGATCTCTTTCCCCAGCCCCTCGGCACTGATGGGGTAGTTCTGGCAGAAGCAGCACTTGAGGGTGCAGCCGGAAAAGAACACCGTGCCGCTGCCTCTTGTGCCGCTGATGCAGGGCTCCTCCCAGTGGTGCAGGGCGGCGCGGGCAGCTTTTAGCGTAGCGCCTGCCCCGCAGAAGCCGGTGCGCCCGGCGGCACGGTCAGCACCGCAGCGGCGAGGGCAGAGGGTGCAGCGGGAGGGGATGGAAATGGTTTTCGGCATAATATCCAAAGTCCTTTGCTTAAAATTTTCGTATTCAGTATACCACTTTTGGTGCCATTCGTGCTATACTGAAATACAGAGAAACGATAATACAAAAAACGCAACATCTTTGCAGGGCAAGGAATGCGTTATGATGGAGGAGACCATGCGCACCGAAACCGATGAGATTCGCGATAATCTGAAGTACCTGACCCTGCTGGCCAGAGATTACCCTTCGCAGGCGGCAGCTGCCAGCGAGATCATCAGCACACAGGCGCTGCTCAAGCTGCCCAAGGGCACCGAGCACTTTATGAGCGACCTGCACGGCGAGAACGAGGCCTTTGTGCACATCCTGAACTCGGCCTCCGGTGTCATCCGGGAAAAGGTGGATGCCGTGCTGGGCAACACCATGCCGGAGGCAGCCCGTGCCGAGCTTGCCACCCTGATCTATTATCCCACTGAAAAGCTGCCTCAGCTCAAAGCGCGCTGCACTACCGAGGATGCACTGGAGCAGTGGTACACCCAGACCCTTCTCCAGCTGATCGATATCTGCCGTCTGGTGTCCTCCAAGCACACCCGCGACCATGTGCGCGGCTGTCTGCCCTCCAGCTGCGGCTATATTCTGGACGAGCTGCTCCATGCCCACTTTGAGGATCACGATAAAGACCTGTACTACGGCCAGATCGTGGGCAGCATCATCGAGAATGGCCGCGCCGACCGCTTTATCGTGCGGCTGTGCGAGCTGATCAAGCATCTGGCGGTGGATAAACTGCATATCGTGGGCGACCTGTTTGACCGCGGCCCCCGCCCGGACATTATTCTGGATCTGTTGATGCGTCATCACAATGTAGATATCCAGTGGGGCAACCATGACGTGGTATGGATGGGCGCTGCCGCCGGCAGTCCCATCTGCATCTGTACGGTACTTAAAACTACACTTGCCTACCACAACCACGGGATGCTGGAGGACTGCTACGGCATCAACCTGCGGCACTTGCAGCGCATGGCGGAGCAGTTCTACGGCGAGGACGATCTTTCCATCTGGATGCCCCACACGGACGCCGCCCGCGGCCCCTATACGGAAGGAATGCTCCACCGCTGCGCCGTGATGCACAAGGCCATCTCCATCCTTATGTTCAAGCTGGAATGTCAGGTCATCGACCGCAACCCGGATTTCCAGATGCAGGGGCGGGATTATCTGCGCCATATCGACTGGAGTGCCCATACTGTGCAGGTAGGGGAGAAGCGCTACCCCCTGCGGGACACCTCCTTCCCCACAGTAGATCCGGCAGACCCCGCAAAGCTGAACCCGGACGAGCAGCTGGTGCTGCGCAAGCTGGTACAGTCTTTCCGGCAGAGCGAAAGGTTACAGCAGCATATTGAATTTTTGTACGCCAAGGGCAGCGTGTACCACATTGAAACCGGAAACCTGCTCTACCACGGCGCTGTACCCATGAACACGAAGGGCGGCTTTGCGGTGGAGCACTTTGAGGGACGCTGCTACTCCGGCCGTGCCCTGATGGATTACTGCGATGAGCGTGCCCGCCGGGGCTACTTTGCGCCGGACGGCTCCGCCGCCCGCCAGAGCGGACAGGATTTCCTGTGGTATCTGTGGTGCGGCAAGCTGTCGCCGCTGTTCGGCCGCAGCGCCATGACCACCTTTGAGCGCATTTACATCGCCGACCCCGCCACCCATACGGAGGTCAAGGACCCCTATTATAGCTGGTACAACGACGAAGCCGCCTGCCGCCGCATTCTGGCAGAGTTCGGCCTGCCGGGCACGAGCCATATCGTCAACGGCCATGTGCCGGTGCAGGAGAAAAACGGCGAAAGTCCCATCAAGGGAGGGGGACGGCTGGTGGTCATCGACGGCGGGTTCTGCCGCGCCTACCACGAAAAGACCGGCATTGCGGGCTACACGCTGGTATATTCCAGCCGTACCATGTCCCTGCGTACCCATCAGCCCTTTGAAAGCGCAGAGAAGGCGGTGCGGGAGAACTTGGATATCCTGTCCCAGAAGAACATTCTGGAGACTGAAAATCATCGCATCCTCGTGGAAGATACGGACGAGGGCGAGGTGCTGCGGGAACGAGTGCACGACCTGAAGCAATTGGTGACGGCCTATCAGCTGGGCTGGATCCCGGAGGCGCGGTGCGAGGATCACGTTTGGTGATATCGCCAAAGGGTGAAATTTGGGTCGGTATTCGTCAAAATTGATGAAAAATTCAATAAATTATTGGAATATCCGCGTGTAATCTGGGCAAAACAGAAAATAATGAAACAGATACAAATCGGGCTTTGCTTTTTTGTGGAAGTAGTGTATAATAGGATAGTTATAAATCTGCCCCGGTGTTGGTAAATCTGTACACCCCGGCAGTACAAGTAACGAGATGGAATGCTTTCAGTAGCCTTAACAGGCCTGTGGCACAGGCCTTTGACAAGGAGATCATAAAAGTGGAGAAA
>ERZ809194.1125-NODE-1125-length-10938-cov-6.934761_pt1 | contig 10938 bp, 9 predicted proteins | sample MGYA00520517_ERZ809194 | MGnify/ENA primary metagenome ERZ809194 (study PRJEB31570, sample SAMEA3213003) | Homo sapiens | biome: human-gut; feature: human gut; material: fecal | place: Sweden | collected 2011 ... | reverse complement strand
ATATGGCAAAAAGAATACTAGACTTATTACCAGAACTTCCAGAAGGTGTTCTTCCTTCTTATATTCGTTATTTAGAAACGGTTCTTAATTTAAAAGAAACACATGAAAAGGTTAAAGTATCAGATTTAAGTACTGCACTCAATTTACCTAGACCAGGAGTCACACGTACTGTAAGTTCTATGGTAGAAAAAGGTTATTTAAATAAGATATCTTCTAAAGAAGATGGACGTGTCACTTATATTGAAATTAGTGATGAAGGCATGGCTTTATTCGAAAAGTTCAATAAGGATTATTTTGAAGACTTATCTCAAAGGTTAAGTGATATTTCTATAGAAGAGGCTGATTGTATGATTGAAACAATAGAAAAGTTCTATCAAGTGATGTGTGAAAGGAGAAAAGGATAAATGAATTCAGATTTTACTCAGGGAAGTATTTTTAAGAAACTGATTGCATTTATGATTCCTGTACTAGGTGCTTTAATATTACAGGCTGCCTATGGTGCGGTAGACTTACTTGTAGTAGGACGCTTTGGAACAACAGCAGGCTTGTCAGCCGTTTCTACAGGAAGTCAGGTATTAAACCTTGTGACATTTGTGATCACTCAATTCGCAATGGGTATTACAGTACTCACCGCAAGATATATTGGTGAAAAGAAACAGAAGAACATTGGCTCTTTAATTGGTGGCGCTACAGTTCTATTTGTTATTGTTTCAGTAATTCTATTTATTATCATGGTGCTATTTGCAACACCTATCTCTACACTGATGCAGGCGCCTTTAGAAGCACTTAATCTTACTGCTACTTATGTAAGAATATGTGGTGCAGGTATTTTCTTTATTGTGGCTTATAATGTATTATCAGCTATTTTTAGAGGTTTAGGAGATAGTAAGTCTCCTTTACTCTTTGTGGCAGTAGCATGTCTTATTAATGTAGTAGGAGACTTAGTTTTAGTTGCTGGTTTCCATTTGGATGCCGCAGGTGCTGCAATGGCTACAGTACTTGCACAGGCATGTAGTGTATTATTCGCATTAGGATTATTAGAGAAAAGAAAACTTCCATTTGAAATACATAAACATGATTTTAAAATCAACTCTCACTGCATTCGAGCAATGAAGATTGGTGTACCACTGGCCTTACAGGAATGCCTGACTCAGATTTCCTTCCTTGCACTATGTGCCTTTATTAATCGTTTAGGATTAGAGGCATCATCAGGATATGGTGTAGCATGTAAGATTGTAAACTTTGCGATGCTTGTGCCTAGTTCTCTCATGCAGTCAATGGCTTCATTTGTGGCTCAGAATGTAGGCGCAAATAATGAAAAAAGAGCTAAACAATCTATGTTTACAGGTATTGGTATAGGATTATTTATTGGCGTAATTGTATTTTGTTTAGTTATGTTTAAAGGAGATATGTTAACAGGAATTTTTACGACAGAGCAAGGTGTTATTCATCAGGGTTATGCTTATCTAAAAGGCTTTGCATTGGAAACAATAGTTACTGCAGTACTCTTCAGTATGATTGGTTACTTTAATGGACATGATCAAACAGTATGGGTTATGGTACAAGGATTAGTACAAACACTTCTTGTACGTCTACCTCTTTCTTATTATATGTCTATTCAGCCAAATGCTAGTCTTACAAACATTGGTCTTGCAGCACCAATTGCGACTATTACTGGTATTATCCTTAATGTATGTTTCTATTTTTATATGAATAAGAAAATGAATTAGATAGCAGAAATGCTGTCTTTTTTAGTATAATAGAACTATATATGGGAGGTGCTTATATGGAATGGGAATATAAATTCTCTAAACGTATATTAAATAGAGGCTTTAATTACTATCTAGATGGATATGTAGAGAATATATATATAAACGCTAAAAAGATTAAGGCGGTTGTTTATGGGACACATCGTTATCATGTAGAAATTACATTAAATGGGGATGACATAGAAGAGATGTCTTGTGATTGCCCTTATGCATCAGATGGATTTAACTGTAAGCATATGGCAGCAGTTCTTTTTGAATGGGAAAGACGTGTGAGTCATCCAGAAATAGCTAATTCAGAAATCATTGATGATGCATCAGATGATGATATACGTTCTTTTCTTTTGCAGTTATTTAATGAAAATCCTGAGTTAGTAGAACGTTTTAAACAATTTACATCAACAGATAATTCTATGGATGCGATGACTAGCGAATTATTTACAATTATAAATCATTACCAATATGCTCATAAATATATTAATATTGATAATACTGTGCCTTTTTGTGAGGACTATGAAAAGTGCGTATTTAAGTGGTTTGATCTTTTAGAACAGAAAGAAGAATATTTTAATGCGATTCGTTTCTTAGCTGAGGCTTATAGTATACTAGACTCTCTTGATATAGATGAAGATGAACAACAACCTTATGCTTTGTCATATTATATTAATGAGGCATTTACATATGTTCTTCCTTATATAGACATATCCGAAAGGAAAGAAGTTTTTGATTTACTACGCCAGCAATTCTATTCTATGAAGAATTATGCTTTTAAAATAGATCTTGTAGAGACTCTTCTTAGTCGTTTTATTGGAGATGAATATGTAGAATCTCAGCTTGATTTCGTAGAGGAACAATATGATTATTTTGGTAAGTATCCTTCTAAATTTGATAGAGAGTTTATGATTAATTCAGTTGTGAATGATTATCTTGAACTTTTAGAAAAGAACAATGCATCAAAAAAGGAGTTAAAAAATGTTTATAAAAAGTATTGGAAATATGATTCTGTGAGAATGAGTTGTGTTAAAGAGTGCATACTTAATAAGGAATATGACCAAGCTTTGAAATATCTAGATAAGTGTATTAAGCTTGACTATAAAGATCAATCTCTTTATAAGCGTGATATAGAGATGAAGAAAGGTATCTATCAAAAACAAGGAAATAGAGAAGGCTACAGAGAAATGATAAAGATACTTGTCCTTGATTTCCGTGATGCTAGTATAGAAGAATATATTGAATTAAAGAATCTGTATATGAGTGAAGAATGGGTGAAGGAAAGAGATTCTATCATTAAACAGATCAATTCTGATTGGCTCTTATGTGATATATATGCCCATGAGAACCTTCATAAACAATTATTGGATAGTATTATAAGAAGTAACAATAAAAGCTTGTTGAAACAATATACTCATCTTCTTAAAGATGAATATCCTGAACAATTACTTCATATGTATAGAGTAGCTGTTGAAAAAGAGGCAGAGCATGCAAGAAATAGATCATATTATCGTCAATTAGTAGGAGATTTAAGAACTATGAAACGTATTGATGGTGGTGATAAAATCGTTGATGAGATCATTAAGAAATGGAAGAATCAATACAAAAACAGAACTGCAATGATGGATGAGTTAAGCAGAATATAAGTCCGGTGTGATTTTTTTATTGTATGCTTGGCAGGGCACTCATTCAGTCTGACTACAAGATATTACCGTAAAGTGAAGAAGTGTTATCACAATTTCTTTGAGCGTACGTGTAGAAATAATATTAATATTACTTCTTTTCTACCTTGCTATAATAAAACTATACATTGGAGGTAATTATATGGAATGGGAAAGTTATTTTCAAAAACGAATATTGGATAGGGGGTATGACTATTATTTTGATGATCGTGTAGAAGATTTACGTATTAATTCTAATAGGATTAAAGCAGTTGTTAATGGGACAGATTTTTATCATGTAGAAATTAAATTAAATGGAAATAAAATAATAGGCATGTCCTGTGATTGTCCTTATGCACAAGACGAGCATAATTGTAAGCACATGGCAGCTGTTTTATATGAGTGGCAACTAAGAGTGACTCATCCAGAAATAGATAGTTCCCAGCTTGTTGAAGATGCTTCAGAAGAGGATGTACGATCATTTCTTATTCAAGTACTTGATGATAATCCTAATTTAGTAGAATCGTTTAAACACTATACACAAAATGAAATTTCTCTAGATACAATGATTAATGATTTGGAGGGAGTTTGTGATTCTTATAGTAATGGTTATCATTATATTGATTATGAATTTAGCCGTGATTTTTGTGATAACTATGAAGATGCTGTTGACAAGTGGCTTGATGTTTTAAAGAAAAGGGATCAATATTCTCTCGCATTTAGATTCTTATTAAAAGCTTATGAAGTATTTTATAAGCTAGATATTGAGGATAATGGAGGTGAAACGGTTGCACTTTCTGTTATCATTATAAGCCAATGGGCAAATATAATTATGTGTATGGATTACTTAGAAAGACTAGAAGCTTTTGTTGAATTAGGGCAATACCTTAACAGCATGAGAGATTATTTTGATAGCCAAAAGATTATTGAAATATTTTTTGATTGTTTAAGTGGTAAAGAATTCTTAAAGCTGAAGCTTGATCTTGTGAAAAAACAGTTAGATTACATAGAGAGTCATGATGATATTTTTAATAGAGGATATGCAATTGAAGGATTTGCGACAACATATCTTGATTTATTAAAAAAGAGTCGTGCATCAAAGAAGGAGATAAGTGCCATTCATGAAAAGTACTGGAGATATCCTCCTATTAGAATGGATTGTATCCATGCTTGTATAGATAATAAAGAATTTGATAAAGCTTTGTGTTATATCGATAAATTTATTGAATTTGATTATGAGAACCAGTCTCTTATGAAATTTGATATGATGATGAAGAAAGATGTTTATAAGAAACAGGGAAACAGAGAAGCTTATAGGAAAGAATTAAAGAATTTGATTCTCTTTTTCAATGATACTAATTTAGAGGATTATGTTGAGCTGAGAAGTCTTTTTTCTGATAAAGAATGGATCAAGGAAAGAGACTCTATAATTGAACAGCTTACTCCTGGAAGGTTCAATATAAAAACAGAAGCGCAATGCTTGATGAATTAAATGGAATATAGTCCACTCCGGTGGACTTTTTTTACGTCCTTCTTTTACATAAAATAGACTCATCAATGGAAAACATAAACAAAAGGAGGTAAATGGAAATGAGCTAGTATTATCTTGCAGTAGATATTGGAACTTCTAGTGAGCATCATATGTTAGCCTGTATACAAGAGAGAAAAATCAAACTAGAAGAAATATATCATTTTGAAAATGGAATGAAAAAGTGTAAGGAATTAAACAAGATTCCTGTCAGCATGTCTATTGATACTTGGTCAGTGGATTATGTCTTATTAGATGAAAATAATCATGTTGTAGGTGATTCTTATGGTTATCGTGATTATCGTACGGATGGTATGAATAAAGTAGTTAATAAGGTTATTGATGAAAAAGAATTATATGCTAAAACAGATTTTTAATAAACAAGTAATCAGTCATTATCGTCACCTTCATACGTGAAATTTTAATGAAATAATAGATATATTTCATTCGTTGGATACTATTGACTAACAGTAGGATAAAATGATAGATTATTAATCAGTTTATATATAAAGGAAGAGAATAAAAAAATGTTAAATACTTTCATGGAAATTGGTATATTAATTGTTGGTTTTATATTATTGATTAAGGGTGCAGATTTCTTTGTGGATGGAAGTTCTTCTGTCGCAAAAAGATTAAAAGTCCCTTCAATGATCATTGGACTTACAATTGTTGCCATGGGTACAAGCTTACCTGAATGTGCAGTCAGTGTCACTGCCTCAATGAGCAACAACAACGCTCTTGCAGTCAGTAATGTAGTAGGATCTAACCTATTTAACTTAATGGTTGTATGTGGTGTATGTACATTATTTGTACCTCTTGCAGTCTCTACAGATACATTAAAGAAAGAATTCCCATTCTCTATTATCTGTGCTGCTTTATTACTTATCTTTGGTTTAGATAGTATGCTAGGTAGAGTTGATAGTGCTATCTTTATTGTATTATTTGCAGCATATTTAGGATGGATGATCTACTCAGCATTACAGGCAAGAAATAAAGCATTAAGCGAAGACAATGATGAAGAAATCAAGCTATTACCAGTATGGCAGTGTATTGTATATATTGTCGGTGGTGCAGCTGCCATTAAATTTGGTGGTGATTTCGTCGTAGAAGGTGCTACAGCTATTGCGACTATGCTTGGACTTAGTCAGAACCTTATTGGTTTGACTATTGTCGCTTTAGGAACAAGTCTTCCAGAACTTGTCACTTCTATTGTAGCTGCAAGAAAGAATGAAATCGATATGGCTTTAGGTAACGTTATTGGATCTAATATTTTTAATATCTTGCTTGTATTAGGTATTGCCGGGGTCATTAGTCCTGTTGCAATTATTGCAGAAAACTTGATTGATACATTTATTTTAATTGCAGTAAGTACACTAGTATGGATATTTGCATGGAAGAAGAAAGAACTTGTTAAGTGGCAGGGTATTGTGATGCTTGTCATTTATACAGCATATCTTGTTTATATTTGTATGCGTTAAGAAGGCGATGCCTTCTTTTTTTTGTAGTTGCTTGATAATTGATAGCGCAACTAACGATATTAAGCTATATTTGACGTGAGGAGGGAAATAAAAATGACAAATTCATTCATGTTATTAATAGCGCTTATACCTGCACTTATTGTCTGGGGTGTAATCATCTATGTTGTTTATTTGCTCATTGTCGCATTAAGAAAATATATTAAGTCAGAGCCAGTACGTAAAGAAAAGGAAGAGTATGCAAAAACACTAGGAGGTGTGATTAAAAAGTACCGCATGGAATGTCAGATGACTCAGGAATTTGTAGCTGAAACACTAGGTGTATCTAGACAAGCAGTCTCTAAATGGGAAAGTGGTTCATCTGATCCAAGTACGACTAATCTTATAGCGCTTGCAAGCTTGTTTGATATTACACCTGAAGAAATGTTAAAAGAAATACGATAAACTTTACAAAAAGACCTACCATTTTAAGTGATTATTTATTATAATTGTGAAGTATTTTTTTAAATACTGATTTTAAAATTAAAGGGGAGTTTGTAGTATGATTCAATTTTTTAAAAACAACATTGAACCTAGAAAGAAATTAAGAACAGCTGAAATTATTGTTCTCGTTGCATTGGTATTAGGTTCAATTATTTCTCTTTGTGTAGGTCTTAAAGAAGTACATTCTAATCCTGGTAAAGTGGATTATGTACAAAGCATTGTAATGAAAAGAAATACACAGGATGAAGACTATAGTTCAGACAACACAGTATGTGATGTTACATATAGTAAAGGTGACAAACAGCTTGTTGTTTCTTATTCTTATGAAGAATATACACAGTTAAAGAATAAGACTATTACTGCTTATGAATTCAAGACAAGTAATGGAACTGACTTATACTTTGATCATAAAGATGTGAGTCAGAAAGAAGTTAAACATTCTTATAAGCAGGTCATGGCAAATAAGACTATGTACATTTTTAACCTTGCATCTTCTTTATTTATCTTAAGCTTGTCATTGGCTTTAATGTTGTTATTCTCTAAACAGTTTACAACATATGAAAAGAGCTGGTTCATGACTATCATGTTACTTGCTACTATTTTCGCTGTTGCTTTCCCAGAAGAAAGTGCAAATGGTGTGAATGGTATTGTTATCATGTTATTGTATCTTTTAGATACATTCTTAAATATCTTATGTGAATTACTCATTTCTAAACAGTCTCGTTACAACTTCTTAGTATCTGTTGCTGTAGAAATTGCGGAAATCGCAATGTGTATTGTATTAATGTATCGTTTTGCAACAATGGTGACTACATTATTCTTCTGGCTTCCAATTGATATCATCAGTTATATCAACTGGTCTAAGCATAAAGATGAAGAAGAAGATGAATTAACAATGGTAAGAAAACTAAAAGGTTACCAGGAAGTACTTGTTATTGTAGGTATCTTTGTATGGACTATCGTTGTTGGTTATTTCATCAGTGGTTTAGATATTGCAACTGATTTCTATACAAATAAGACATTAGAAACATGGATCATTTATATTGATGCCTGTGCTTCTGCCGTAGGTATTGCGAATGGTTTATTTATCTTCTTCAGATTAAGAGAACAGTGGATTGCATGGTATATCTGTGCTGCTTTAGAAGCTATTATTAACATCTTATCTGGACAATATGTATTATTAATTCTTAAACTTGGTTACTTCACTAATACAACTTATGGTTATATTAAATGGACTAAATATATTAGAGAACACCAGAAAACAAACGAAAAACTATCTTTATTCTAATTAAATTTCTCTATAACTTGAGAGTAGCTTATAAAACTGCTACAATAGGAACGTAAAAACATAAAGAAACAGGAGTGATTATTATGGCAATTGCTGCAGGAGATTTTAGAACTGGACTTACATTAATCGTTGATGGCGATCCTTGGGTTGTTTTAGACTTCCAACATGTAAAACCTGGTAAAGGTGCTGCTATCTTAAAGACTAAGATGAAGAACCTAAAGACTGGTTCTACACAGGACAGAAACTTCAACGCTTCAACAAAATTCGAAGCTGCTAACATTGAAAAGAAAACAGCACAGTACTCATATGAAGCTGATTCTACTTATTATTTCATGGATATGGAAACATATGATACTTATGAATTATCAGAAGAACAGATTGGATTCAATAAGTATTTCATCGTAGAAGGAAGAGAAGCATCTCTTATGTTCTTTGAAGGTGATTTATTATCAGTATCTATCCCAGAAAAAGTTGAATTAACTGTTGCTAAGACAGACCCAGCTATTAAAGGTGCACCATCTAACCAGACTAAGGATGCTGTTACTAATACTGGTCTAACATTAAGAGTACCTCAGTTTATTGAAGAAGGCGAAGAAATCGTTGTCTTCTCATCTGATGGAAAATACGCAGGAAGAGCTTAATATAAGCTCTTTTTTCACATATGAATAAAGTTGTACTTGTAACAGGTGGTGCTCAGGGGATAGGGAAAGCCATCGTATTAGAACTTGCGAAAAACCATTATGATGTAGTGATCAACTACCTTACTTCTAATAAAGCAGCGGCTTTATTAGAAGAAGAGATTAAAAAAAATTATGATGTACGTGTAATGACTGTTCAGGCAGATGTGTCAAAGGAAGAAGAAGTGGATGCCATGATTTCTTTAATAGAGAAAAAATGGGGTGGTGTTGATATTCTTATTAATAATGCTGCTGTTGATTTATCCAATCTCTTTCATCTTAAGACAGCAGATGAGTTTAGAAAGACATTGGATGTCAATGTCGTAGGGGCATTTAATTGCAGTAAGCGTGTCTATAGACATATGCTTGATCAGGAATATGGACGTATTATTAATATTTCTTCTACCAATGGGATAAATACCTATTATCCAATGTGTATTGATTATGATGCCTCTAAAGCGGCGTTGATCTCATTAACACATAATCTTGCCTTTGAATATGGGCCATATATTAATGTGAATGCAATCGCACCAGGATTCATTGGAACAGACAATGAACTAGATGGATATGACGAAGAATTCTTAAAAGAGGAACAGGAAAAGATCATGGTGAACCGTTATGGTAAACCAGAAGAAGTGGCTTATCTTGTGAAGTTTCTTATTAGTGATGAAGCGAATTTCATCAACAATACAATTATAAGAATAGATGGCGGCCAGAAAGGCAGCTGTTAAAAAAGGTCCTGAAATCAATCAGGACCTTTCGTGTTATTTCTTTAAAACATTTGTAAGGGCGAATAGAATAGAAAGTTTACTATATTCTAATGTCAAACCACCCTGGATATAAAGTGTATAAGGTGCAACAACAGGTGCATCTGCACTTAATTCAATTGTACTACCAGAAGTAAATGTACCAGCAGCCATTACTTCATCATGAGGATAACCAGGCATTGGTGCAGGCATAGTGGCTACAAATGAATCAATTGGAGAACTATTCTGAATAGCCTGTGTGAACTTCACTAGGTTTTCTTCTGTACCAAGTTCTAATGTCTGAATAATATCAGTTCTTTCTTCATTATATCTTGGAGATACATTATTAAAGCCTAACTTTTCTAACATATAAGCACTAAATACAGCACTCTTTAAAGCATTCTTTACTGCATTAGGAGCCATAAATACACCCTTGAAGAAAGTATTATTCATATTGAAGTTAGCTCCTAGATCTTTACCAATACCAGGTGCAGTTAATCTTTCAGCACACATAAAGATTAAATCTTTTCTACCTGCAATATAACCACCAGTAGGTGCAATACCTCCACCTAGGTTTTTCATTAATGAACCAACTACAATATCAGCACCGATATGTCCTGGTTCCTTCTTTTCTACAAGTTCACCATAGCAGTTATCTACCATGATAATAACATCCTTATTTACTTCTCTGATCTTAGTAATAATACGTTCAAGCTTAGAAAGTGTTAAAGATAAACGTGAAGAATAACCCTTAGATCTCTGGATTTCTACAAGTTTAACATCATTCTTCTTTAAACGTTCTACGATTTTATCATCATCGAAATCATTGTCAACTAAATCAATCTGTTCATAAGATACACCATGAGCCTTTAATGACTGACTAGATTCTCCTGAAATACCAATCATTTCCTGTAAAGAATCATAAGGCGCTCCAGATAATGAAATCATTGTATCACCATGCTTAAGTAAAGCAGATAAAGTTAAATAAAGCGCATTGGTACCACTCATGATCTGTGGTCTCACTAATGCATCTTCGCATCCAAGAATAGTTGCGAAAATAGCTTCTAGCTTATCTCTTCCTGAATCATAGCTGCCATATCCATTCATGTCCGCAAAATCAGAATAGCTGACATTATTTTCAATAAATGCAGAAAGAACTCTGTTTGAGTTATAGAAACAAACATCATCAATCTTTTCATAAATGTCTTTTAATACAACATCAGATTCATTTGCAATTTTTAATAAGTTTTTATCTATTTGTTCTAATATCATAATTTCCTCCATTTCCCCGCGCCTTCGTTGCGCGGACACAAATATATAACC
>ERZ809194.1097-NODE-1097-length-11152-cov-3.751735_pt1 | contig 11152 bp, 9 predicted proteins | sample MGYA00520517_ERZ809194 | MGnify/ENA primary metagenome ERZ809194 (study PRJEB31570, sample SAMEA3213003) | Homo sapiens | biome: human-gut; feature: human gut; material: fecal | place: Sweden | collected 2011 ... | reverse complement strand
CAATTAATGAACTAATTTTATGAATTCCCATTTCCCTATTCTCTACTTCCTATTTTGGATAAAGAGTCGAGCCGTTTGGAAGATCCCAAAACGGCTCAATTCTTTACATTCAGACTGTTTTCAAATTATTATTTTGAAAGTGTTGCGTGAATTTCACGAATCAATTGCTCAGTATTATCCCAACCAAGACATGGGTCAGTAATTGATTTTCCATAAACTTCTGGTGTGTCCTGACGACCATCTTCAAGATAAGACTCGATCATAAATCCACGTGCAAACTTATTAATTTTTTCATTCCAATCACGGTTAATCAAGGTCTGACGTACAATACGTACTTGCTCCAAGTAACGTTTACCAGAATTATCGTGGTTCGTATCAATCACGATAAATGGATTTTGAAGTCCCATCTTTTCATAGGTGTTAATAGTATCAAGGATATCATCATAGTAGAAATTAGGAATATTCTTCCCGTATTCATTTGTTGATCCACGAAGGATAGCGTGTGCTAACGGATTTCCAGATGTCTGAACTTCTTCACCGTTAAAGAGGAAGTCTTGTTTGTTTTGTGCAGCATAGATACCATTAAACATAATGTTAAGGTTACCTGATGTTGGATTTTTCATTCCAGTTGGTACGTCAATACCCGACGCGACGAAACGGTGTTGTTGATCTTCTACAGAACGAGCACCAATGGCAATGTAGGACACAAGGTCATCTACCAAAGGAAGGTTTTCCGGGTAAAGCATTTCGTCAGCAGTTGTGATACCAGTTTCTGTGATAACACGGTAGTGAAGATTACGTACAGCTTTGATACCATTAATTAGATTCGGTTTTCCTTCAGCATCAGGTTGGTGCACAAGCCCTTTATACCCATCACCGTTTGTACGAGGTTTAGCAGTATAAACACGCATAACCATAAATACTTTATCTTTCACTTCTTCTTGAAGTTTAGCCAAACGGTGTGCATAATCAAGAACTGCATCCTCATTATCAGATGAACATGGACCAATCACCAAAAGTGTACGGTTGTCCTCACCCTTGATGATTGCCTCAAGCTCTTTATCACGAGCTTGCTTCTTGGCAAGGGCTTCACCTGTTAATGTAGTTGATTCTTTAACTGCATCAAAATCAATTTTTTCACTTACTGCTTTAAAAACCATTATAATTACCTATTTCTTTTTATCTAAAACTGTTTACGACCGTGACAATTTTTGAATTTCTTACCAGAGCCACATGGACAGAAGTCATTACGACCAACCTTGCTAAAGTCAATCTCTTGACCGTTAGCATCTGCTTGATGTGCTTGAATATTGCCTGTTGCTGTTGTTGAAACACGTTCATTAACATGTTCACGAGATTGTTCGTGGATTTGTGCTTTCATCATCGTACGAGTTACATCATACTCAATAGCACCAATCATATCTTGGAACATCTTGAAACTTTCAGATTGATACTCAACGATTGGGTTGTTTTGCGCATAACCACGCATACCAACGGCGTTACGTAATTGATCAAGGGCATCAATGTGGTCTGTCCACTTATTATCAACAACCATCAAAATCAAGACTTTTTGGAATTCGCGAATAGCCTCCTCTGAACGCAATTTCTTAATTTGACGATCATAAACATTATCTGCTAACTCAGTCAGATAAACCTTGATAGCATCATAATTAACACTACGTTTAGTCACCTCTCCCACTTCTTTTAGATCTTCAAGCGAGATGGCATCCTCAGGAACCAAGGCCTGACGTGCAAAGTTCAAGATACCTTTAAGAGCTTCTTCTTGATCGTTACGACTGTGTCCATCAACCGTACGGTTAATAGTACGCTTGATCATAGCCTTGATTTCAGGTTCAAGGTCACGTTCTGCTGTAATAACATCATAACGCTCAGCGTAGATGATTTCACGCTGTTCACGCATAACGTCATCGTACTGAAGAACTTGTTTACGAGTATCGTAGTTATTCCCTTCGACACGTTTTTGAGCTGATTCCACTTGACGGGTCAACATACGTGATTTGATAACAATATCTTCGTCATCAGCGTTCAAACGTTCCAAGACATGCTTGATACGGTCAGAACCGAAACGACGCATCAATTCGTCTTCAAGAGATAGGTAGAATTGAGACTCCCCTGGATCCCCTTGACGTCCCGAACGACCACGCAACTGGTTGTCGATACGACGACTTTCATGACGCTCTGTACCAATGACACAAAGTCCACCAAGCTCCAGAACACCTTCACCAAGTTTGATGTCAGTACCACGACCGGCCATATTGGTCGCAATCGTAACAGCACCACGTTGACCTGCATTCATGATAATATGCGCTTCTTTTTCGTGGTTCTTGGCATTAAGCACCTCGTGAGGAATACCTGCGTCAACCAACATCTTAGAAATCAAGTCAGATGTTTCAACGGCAACCGTACCAATAAGAACTGGTTGCCCCTTCTCATAACGACGCTTAACATCTTGTACCACAGCACGGAATTTAGCATCCAAAGTTGAGTACAGAAGGTCATCATGGTCAATACGTTGAATTGGACGGTTTGTTGGAATTGGGATGACTCGCATGTTATAGATTTCACGGAATTCATCCTCTTCAGTCTTACCAGTACCAGTCATACCTGACAATTTCTTGTACATACGGAACATATTTTGGTAAGTGATTGAGGCAGAAGTCTTGGTTTCCTCTTGGACTGGTACACCTTCTTTAGCCTCAATGGCTTGGTGGAGCCCATCTGAAAAACGACGACCTTCCATGGTACGACCAGTAAATTGGTCAACAATAAGGATTTCTTGCTCAGGACTTACCACGTAGTCAATATCACGCAACATAATGTAGTTGGCACGAAGGGCATTGTCAATATAGTGAGTCAAGGCAACATTGTCAATATCGTACAAATTTTCCAAGTTGAAGAACTCTTCAGCCTTGTCAATACCTGAGTCATTCAAACCAATTGTTTTTGTTGGAATATCAATCGCATAATCATCTTCAGTCAATGTCTTAACAAAAGCATCCGCACGGTGATACAACTGATTAGTTTCTGAACTTACAGGCCCTGATACGATCAATGGTGTACGAGCTTCATCAATAAGAACCGAGTCAACCTCATCGACCAAGGCAAAGTTCAATGGGCGTTGTACCATGTTTTCCTTACGAACAACCATATTATCACGAAGATAGTCGAAACCTACCTCTGAGCTGGTTGAGTAAGTGATGTCACAATTATAAGCTTCACGTTTTTCAGCTGGTGATTTAGATGAAAGGTTGATCCCTACTGACAAACCGAGCCAACTATAAAGCTCACCCATTTCAGTCGCATCACGCTCTGAAAGGTATTCGTTAACGGTGATAACGTGTACACCTTCACCTGAAATAGCATTCAAGTAGACAGGCATTGTCGCAGTAAGGGTTTTCCCTTCCCCTGTACGCATCTCCGCTACGTCACCATAGTGAAGCACAATACCACCCATAATTTGCACACGATATGGGAAAAGTCCAAGGACACGTTTTGCTCCCTCACGAACAACCGCAAATGCCTCCGGCAAGAGCTGATCTAGACTTTCTCCGTTTTGGTATCGTTGTTTAAATTCTTCTGTTTTTGCCTGAAGTTCTTCATCTGAAAGAGCTGCCATTGCATCAGCATAGCTCTCAACTTTCTTGGCAGTTTTTTCTAGTTTTTTAATTTCGCCCTTATCATTTTCAATGATTTTGCGTAATATATTTGCCATCTTTTTTCCTTTCGACAGTCCTTATCTCCGTATTTTACCACAAATGCCCCTTTTAAACAAGAAATCACTCAAGTATTGACAAAGAAAAAAGCCCTAGTTTAAAGGCTTTCACAACAGATTAGCAAATAAACTAAAACTTCTTTATTAGATTCACTGAAAATATCGACAATAACACTTCAAGGCTATCCCTCAATGATTTCTTGATTCTCTAAGAAATCCTCAAAGTCATGTAAGAGATTTTCAAAGGCCTGTTCAAAGAAAGCTCTATCACTACTACTATAATCCTTCATAATCATAGGGCTGGCCTCAAAATCCACGTAAAATTCGTATTCCAGGACACCATTTTCCCAGTAAAATTTGATACTAGGAGAGGCTGTCTTTTCACCACACATATCAGAAATTGCCCGTTGCAAACCATAAATGTGGTCTCCATAGTCTTTCAAACGATAATAAGCTCCCTCAAAATAATAGGATCACCCAATTTCAACACGCTCAAAAAGAGCTGATAATGCTTGTTCATTACTCATACTCAAGCCTCGTTAGGGTGACTGACAATCATCTCTAATTGTCCATCAATTTCCCAATCTGTAACATTATTTGGAAGAAGGAAGTGATCACCTTTTTTTAGACAATAAATGCGTGAATCGACAGTCAAAGTCCCATTACCAGAAAGCACTGAACAGAGCAAATAAGGGGCTGATTGCTTGAAATCAACTAATCCACTGAATTTCCATTTGTATACTGTGAAAAAGGCGTTTGATGTCAAACAAGTCATCTCTAACTGCATGGTCTTAACAGTTGATGGAACACTATTTTGGGGCTCCCCAAGATTCAGAACCTCAAGAGACTGTTGGATGTGAAGCTCACGTTGATTGCCTTGATCATCTCTACGATCAAAGTCATATACACGATAAGTGGTATCGCTAGATTGTTGTGTTTCTAGGATAAGGATACCTGGACCAATAGCATGCATGGTACCGCTTGGTACAAAGAAAAAGTCACCTTTTTTTACAGGCGTTTTCGACAAAAGCCCATCCCAATCACCCGCTTCAATCAAAGTTGCCAGCTCTTCCTTGGTTTGAGCCTTGTGGCCATAGATAATTTCAGCGCCCTCTTCGGCGTCAATAATATACCAACACTCCGTCTTTCCTAGTTCACCTTCATGCTCCATACCATAGGCATCGTCTGGGTGTACCTGCACTGACAGCCAATCATTAGCATCCAAAATCTTTGTCAACAAAGGAAATACACTCGCCTTTGGATGTCCAAAAAGTTCTGGTTTGTCTTTGTAAAGTTCTGCTAGATGAAAACCAGAATACTTCCCGTTCTTGACGTAAGATACACCATTAGGATGAGCAGAGATTGCCCAGTATTCTCCAGTGTGTTCACTAGGAATATCATAACCAAACTCTGTCTTAAGTCGATTACCTCCCCATATTTTTTCATGCATTGGCGAATCTAAAAATAAAGGTTCCATTACATCCTCCTGTATAGAGCAAAACGCCTTAAGATCATGTCTTAAAGCGATTTTACATATTTGGGTTATTTGCGTGAGTATTTGTCAGCTACATCTTTGGCAAGTGCAAAGTTACCAAGTGTCGCAGACCCATTACCTGAAACAGCCGGTGTCACAATATACTCAGTCACGTCTGGCACTGGAAGGTAACCATTCAACAGAGCTGTGAATTTTTCACGGACACGGCGAAGCATGTGTTCTTGTCCCATAACACCACCCCCAAAGACGATAACCTCTGGGCGGTAGAGCACAGTTGCTTGGACAGCAGCTTGAGCAATGTAGTAAGATTGAACATCCCAAACCTCAGAGTTTTGCTCAATCAATTCACCACGAATACCTGTACGGGCTTCAAGCGATGGACCAGCAGCCAAACCTTCCAAACATCCGCGGTGGAATGGACACGTTCCGTTAAATTCATTGGCAACATCATTTGGGTGAAGTGGTACATAGACGTGACCCACCTCAGTATGACCTAAGCCACCAATGAATTCTCCATTTTGAATAGCACCAGCACCAATACCAGTTCCGATAGTGTAATAAACAAGACTCTTAACACCTTTACGAGCAAGTGTTTCACCATAAGCAGATGAATTCACATCAGTCGTAAAGTAGAACGGAACATTAAATTCCTTAGCGATTAAACCAAGAAGGTCTATGTTTGACCAGTGTGGTTTTGGCGTTGAAGTTACAAAACCATATGTTTCTGAATTTGGATCAACATCTATCGGACCAAATGAACCAATAGCGATTCCTTCCAACTGATCTTCATAACGTTTGAAAAATTCAATCGTACGATCAATTGTTTCGTAAGGTGTAGTTGTTGGGAATTGAGTTTTTTCAATGACTTGGAATTTCTCATCACCAACAGCACAAACAAACTTTGTACCACCAGCTTCCAAGCTTCCGTGTAGTTTAGCCATATGTAAAGCTATCTCCTTTTATGATTAATAAATAACTATCTTGTCACTATTATAAAGAAAAAGTAAGATAAAAGACAATCTAAATAAAAGCATATTTAAGCTGCTACCAACTTGGCTTCATATCACTCTTCTTTATAAAACATTCAACTAAAAAAGCCGAAACAGCTTCGACTTTTCTAGCTTATTATTTAACTGCGATGAAGTCATCACCCTCGGCAACTGAACCAGTTGCTACTAATGAAACATCTTCGTAGTCTGCAGTGTTTGTAACGATAACCATAGTTGTATCGTCAAGACCTGCTTCAGTGATAACTGAGCTATCGAAGGTAGCCAAGACATCACCTTTTTTAACACGTTGATTTGCTTGAACCTTAGCATCAAATCCTTTACCGTCAAGTGAGACAGTATCGATACCGATGTGGATAAGCACTTCAGCACCTTTATCAGATTTAAGACCGTAAGCGTGACCTGTTGGGAAGGCAATTTGCACTTCACCATCAAATGGTGCAACAACTCGGTTACCTGAAGGTTTGATAGCGGCACCTTTACCCATAGCTCCTGAAGAGAAGACTGGGTCATTTACATTTTCCAAAGCTACAACTTCACCTTTAAGTGGTGCAGCAATTGTTTCAGCTTGCAATGCAACTGGAGCAGAACCTGCTGAGGCGATATCTTCAGCAACAACTTCTGTTTGAGCTTCAACCTCTTCCTCTTTATATCCAAAGATCCAAGTAAGAGCGAAACCAAGAGCAAGTGTTACAAGTACCATGATTACATACTTAAGTACTTGACCATTTAGGTAGAGAAGAGTACCAGGAACGATTGTTACACCAAATCCTGTACCAGCAAGGTTAAGGATTGATGCCAACCAACCACCAGCAGCACCAGCGATAAGACCCATGATAAATGGTTTACCGAAACGAAGGTTAACCCCGAAGATAGCTGGTTCAGTGATACCAAGTACTGCTGAAAGACTTGCAGGGAAAGCGAGAGCTTTCAACTTAGAGTCTTTAGTTTTAACACCAACAGCAAGTGTTGCACCAGCTTGAGCAGTCATCGCAGCTGTGATGATAGCGTTAAGTGGGTCTTTACCTGTATTAGAAATAAGGTTAGCTTCAAGCAAGTTGAAAACGTGGTGAACCCCTGTAACGACGATAATTTGGTGAATACCACCTAGAACAAGACCTGCAAGACCAAATGGCAAGGCAAGAATCCACTCTGTACCAGCAAGTACGTAGCTCTCAACTGTGTGGAAGACAGGACCAATGATAAAGAGGGCCAAAGCTGACATCACAGCAAAGACAACAAGTGGACGCAAGAGAAGGTCAAGAACATCTGGAACCCATTTACGAACCCATTGTTCAAACTTAGCACCAATCAAACCTACGAAGAAGGCTGGAAGGACTGAGTTTTGGTAACCAACTACTGGAATAAAGTCAAAGAAGTAAATTGGTTTTGCAGCACCTGATGCAACATCCCAAGCATTTGGAAGAGCATTGTTAACCATCATCAAACCAAGAACCAAACCAAGAAGTGGTGAACCACCGAAAATGTTAAAGGCTGACCAACAGATCAAGGCTGGGAAGAAGGCAAAGGCTGTATCTGTCAATACAACTGTATAAGTGTAGAAATCAGTAGCAGCGAAGGCTTTAGATGTTGTACCAAAAAGAGCAAGAACTGTATCATTATTGATGGCTCCACGGATACCCATGAAAAGACCAGTCGCTACGATAGCTGGAAGCAATGGAACGAAAACGTCACCGAATGAACGGATGGCACGTTGGAACCAGTTCCCTTGTTTAGCAGCTTCTGCTTTTTGTTCGTCTTTAGATGCTGTTGGAAGACCTTGAGCAACGATTTCGTCGTAAATCTTGTTAACAGTACCTGTACCAAAGATCATTTGGTATTGACCTGAGTTAAAGAAAGCACCTTGAACTTTTTCAATATTCTCAGCTTTTTCTTTATTGATTTTGTTTTCATCTTTAACCATAACACGTAGACGTGTCGCACAGTGAGCAACACTGTTAACATTTTCACGTCCACCGAGGGCTTCGATGACTTCTTTTGCAATTTGTTTGTAATCCATTTGCAAAATTCTCCTTAATAAAATTTGTTTTTGAAAACGTTTCGCTTTTCTTTACGATATCAATTTTAACATCTTTAACAAAATTTGTTTTTGAAAACGTTTCACTTTTCTTTACGATATTAATTTTAACATCTTTCTGTCATATGTCAAACGTTTAGCATTTTTTTGTTTTCTTATTATAAATCGTTGATTTTTCTAGGTAAAACGTTTACTATATTACTAATAAATAAATTAGGAGATTATTAAATATGAATCTACCAACAGAAGTTCGTTACCGTCCATACACAGATTGGACAGACGGAGAAAAAACAAAGATTAAGGAGAATGTTGGCAAATCACCTTGGCGTGCAAGCTACCATATTGAACCAGAAACAGGACTTCTAAATGACCCAAACGGTTTTTCTTACTTTAATGGTAAGTTCCAACTTTTCTATCAAAGTTGGCCATTTGGAGCCGCTCATGGTTTGAAACAATGGGTTCATACTGAATCTGAAGATTTGGTTCACTTTACAGAAACTGGTGTCAAACTCTTGCCAGATCATGAAAATGACAGCCACGGTGCCTACTCAGGTTCTGCTTATCAAATCGGTGATAAACTTTTTATCTTCTATACAGGTAATGTCCGTGATGAAAACTGGATTCGCGATCCACGTCAAATCGGTGCCTGGATGGATAAAAACTACAAAATCAAAAAAATCGACAAGGTTCTTATCAAAAAACCTACTGACGTTACTGAGCACTTCCGTGACCCTCAAATCTTCGATTACAAGGGACAATTTTATGCTATCATAGGTGCTCAAAACCATAATAAACAAGGTTTCATCAAATTTTACAAAGCAGTTGATAATGATGTCGAAAACTGGGTTGAGGTTGGAGATCTCGACTTTGGTGGCACTGGCTCAGAATACATGATTGAGTGTCCAAATATTGTCTTTGTAGATGGCAAACCTGTTCTTCTTTATTGCCCACAAGGTCTTGATAAAGCTGAACTCGACTATAACAATATTTATCCTAATACTTATAAGATTTTCCAAGATTTCGACCCTGAGAAAGCTGCCCTTGTTGGTGGTACACCAATCATCAACTTGGACTACGGGTTCGAAGCTTATGCTACTCAAGGATTTAACACTCCTGATGGTCGTGCGCTTATTGTTAGCTGGATTGGTCTCCCAGACGTGGACTATCCAACTGACAAATACGACTACCAAGGTGCTATGAGCTTGGTTAAAGAATTATCTATCAAAGATGGAAAACTCTACCAATACCCAGTAGAAGCTATTACAAGCTTACGTACTAGACAAGAAGATTTCTCTGAAAAAACGGCAACAACTAACACTTACGAGCTTGAACTTAACTTCCAAGCTAACACTCAAACAGAACTTGTCCTCTTCGCAGACCAAGAAGGAAATGGCTTATCACTTACCGTTGATACTGCAAAAGGAAAAGTTATCCTTGACCGTTCTAAAGCTGGCGAACAGTACGCTACAGACTTTGGCACAAGTCGTGAATGCACTCTTGATGCCGGACAAGCTGCAACAGCAAACATCTTTGTGGATAACTCAATTGTTGAAATTTTCTTCAATAAAGGTGAGAAAGTCTTCACTAGCCGCGTCTTCCCAAGTGCTGAACAAACTGGTATCAAAGTAGCATCAGGGAACGTTTCTGGTCACTACTTCGACTTAAAATACTAGGGTGATTTATGGTCGCAAAGCTTACTGACGTTGCCGAACTGGCTGGTGTGAGCCCAACCACAGTTTCCCGCGTCATAAACAAAAAGGGCTACCTCTCACAAAAAACCATTGACAAAGTACACGCTGCCATGCAGGAGCTGAATTACAAGCCTAATAATTTGGCTCGAGGTCTCAAAGGAAAATCAGCCAAGCTCGTTGGCTTGATTTTTCCAAATATTTCCAACATTTTTTACGCTGAGCTTATCGAACGACTTGAGGACGAGCTCTTTAAGCAGGGTTATAAAACCATCATTTGTAACAGTGAGCATGATCCCAACAAGGAAAAGGACTATTTGGAAATGCTTTCCGCCAACCAATGTGATGGTATCATCTCGTCTTCTCACAATCTTGGTATAGAAGATTATGAAAAGGTTGAAGCTCCTATCATTGCCTTCGACCGTAATCTGGCCCCAAAGATTCCTATTATCTCATCTGATAACTTTGAAGGAGGAAAATTAGCCGCAAAAACCTTGGTCAAGGCCGGTTGTCAGCGTATTGTCATGATTACAGGTAATGATAATTCAGATTCCCCAACTGGACTCCGTCAACTTGGATTTAATTACGAATTGAATAAACAGGGTATTGTCTGTCCTGTCCCAAACGATTTATCTATCATGCGACGAGAATTAGAAATCAAATCTATTATTTGTCGTGAAAAGCCGGATGGTATCTTTGTCTCAGATGATTTAACAGCTATCTTAGTTATAAAAGTAGCTAGACAACTAGAACTTTCCATCCCAAATGACTTAAAAATCATCGGTTACGACGGTACTGCCTTTATCCGACACTTCTATCCAGAGCTAACAACCATCCAACAGCCTTTGGATGAAATTGCTAAACTTTGTGTCGAAATTCTATTGAAGAAAATCAAAGGCGAAATAGTCAGTCGTGATTATGTGCTACCAATAAATTTGATTTCTGGTTCCAGTATATAAATAAAAGTCGCAAGAAATCTGTACTTGCGACTTTTTCTTGAGCTTAGTTATCAAAAAAAGAAGTTGAAACAGCAATAAACTTCTTTTTCTTATGCTTCATCTGTCACGAACTGACTAAGAACACCATTAATGAACTTAGCAGATGTTTTATCAGAATATTTTTTAGCAATTTCAATAATTTCATTGATAGCCACACGTCCTGGTGTCTCTTCAAAAGACGTGATTTCATAAA
>ERZ809194.1045-NODE-1045-length-11691-cov-3.613097_pt1 | contig 11691 bp, 9 predicted proteins | sample MGYA00520517_ERZ809194 | MGnify/ENA primary metagenome ERZ809194 (study PRJEB31570, sample SAMEA3213003) | Homo sapiens | biome: human-gut; feature: human gut; material: fecal | place: Sweden | collected 2011 ... | reverse complement strand
TTGTACTGCTCGACGGTGCTACCGGTTCCAATCTTATGGCCGCCGGAATGCCAAGAGGAATCTGTACAGAAGCATGGATCATGGAGCACAAAGAAGTTCTGCAGAATCTGCAGAAGGCTTATGTTGAAGCAGGAAGCCAGATCGTATACGCACCTACTTTCGGCGGAAACCGTTACAGTCTGGGGCTTCACGGACTGCAGGATAAGCTTGCGGAAATGAACCATGCACTTGTAAATATTTCCAGAGAGGCAGTAGGACATAAGGTCTATGTTGCCGGTGATATTACCACAACAGGCAAGATGATGGAGCCTGCCGGTGATCTCACCTATGAGATGGCATATGAAACATACTGTGAACAGATTAAGGTTCTTGAGGATGCAGGTGTTGATCTGATCGCTGCGGAAACCATGATCAATATCGAGGAAACACTTGCTGCACTGGATGCTGCTGCATCCGTAAGTTCTCTTCCTGTAATGTGTACAATGACCGTAGAAGCTGACGGAAGCATTTTCAGCGGAGGAAATGCTGTGGAGGCTGCGATTGCCCTTGAGGGTGCAGGTGCTGTGGCAGTTGGGATCAACTGTTCTGTAGGACCTGACCAGCTGGTATCCGTTGTCCGCAATATCAAAGAGAACGTATCCATTCCTGTCATTGCCAAACCTAATGCCGGTATGCCGACGATTGATGATCAGGGAAATGCCATTTACAGTATGGACGCCAAAAGCTTTGCAGAACATATGAAGGTTCTGATCGAAAATGGTGCGTCTGTTGTCGGAGGATGCTGTGGTACTACTCCGGAATTCATCCGCGAGATAAGCAGAAGCCTCGGAAGATAGATTTTGTATCTTCGACAGCCATAGTCAGACGAATAACGAATATTCGCAGCCAAAGCAGGGAACTTTCCTGATTCGGTTAAAGAGGGATATGACTCAAAAAAGCACATAACTTAGGATAGAATCTGTCTCAATCCGAGATATTCTCATCCTCTGTTATGTGCTTTTTGGTAATTGTCCGGCTTTCCTCTGTCCTGATCCTGCGAAAATACCATGGCAATTCTATAAACAGTTGCGCTTTTTATTATCTGCTTTTCATCTACTTCACTTTGATTGCTTTTTTCGGGCACATCTCCTGGCAGCAGAAACAGCGGATACACTTTCTGTAATCATATACCGGCGGCTTTCCTTTGCCTTTTCTGAAATCCACAGCTTTCCCCGGAACCGGACAGCTCTGCACACAGATCCCGCAGCGGACACATTTATCAGCTTCTATATATGGTTTTTTCTGAAAAATGTTTAACGCTCCCGCCATTCTTGTCCAGATATTCTTTCGCACTTCTGTGCGGTCTACATTAAAAGCCGGATTTCCGTATTTTTTCACTGCCTCTGCCATGGAAATCTCCCCGTCTGGTGTCAGAAGGGTAATCTCCTCTTCTTTCCATGTACCAAGTCCCATTTTCTCGCCATGATAGTTCGTTGGAACCATCTCCGGTTTCAGATAAACCAGACGGCTGAATACACTGTCCAGTGCAACCGGATCTGTGGACATCAGCAGTACATTCATAGGAACCGGATCTCCTGAACCCGGTCCGTTGCCCTCCATGGCCACAATCCCATCCATCACATACAGCTTCGGTGCCACACATTTATTCAGATCAATAAGCATTCTGGCAAAGCTGTCTGCACTCGGGTACTGCGTGTGCCCCTTCGCTTTATGGAATCCATATATAAACCCATAGCTGTTCTTAACCGCACCGGTGATACGTTCTAATGCATGTGTTTTCATCTTGCTCAGGGAAATCACACAGTCCTGCTCCAACAGTTCTTTTGGCAGGATAAATTCCTTTGCCTGGACTCCCTGCGGATAAGCAGTTTTCACGCCCTCAGAATAATCAACAGCCGGAATATGATATTTCTCCAGATAAGTATCCATTCCTGTTCCGCGGATCACTGCCTGAGTGGTTCCATGACCGCAGGAATCCGCAAGCACAATATTCTCATACCCACTTTCACGCAGGATTCCCGCAAAAGCTCCTACTACAACCGGATGTGTGATCACTGCTTTCTCTACCTCTGCTTTTTTCAGCAGATTCGGCTTCAGCAGGATCTTCGCATCCTTTGGAATCAGAGTCTCCACTCCACCCAGAAAATCCAGCCCCTGTTTCAGCAGCATATAGATTTTTTCTTCATCATATTCCCGGCAGGGAAGTAATACCACTTTACTTTTCACCAAATTCACGCACCCTTATCATCTTTTGACAGATCTGCCTGTCTCAGTGCTTTTCTTACCGGCAAAATACATGCCGGCACTACAGAGAGACAGTCCACACCCATCCTCAGAAATTCTTCTGTCAGGGCAGTATCTGCAGCAAGTTCCCCACAGATACAGACACGTCTGTTTTCTGCATGTCCCGCTTCGATCACCATTTGAATCATACGCAGCACTGCCGGGTGATGGTCATTATATTTCTTGCGCAGAAGCGGATTCTGTCTGTCCATCGCCAGTGTATACTGACTCAGGTCATTGGTTCCAAGACTCAGGAAATCCACTCTTCTGGCAAGCTCCCGGCTGATCATGACTGCTGCCGGAGTCTCGATCATGATTCCTGTCTTAATATGTTTATACGGAATTCCTTTTTCATCCAGCCCGATCTTTACTTCCCGGATAATTTCTTCAATCTCATCCATTTCCTCTTCTGAGCTGATCATCGGATACATCAGCGCCAGGTTTCCATATGCACTCGCCCTGAAAATTGCCCGAAGCTGTGCCTTGAACATTCTTTTTCTGTCAAGGCAGAGACGGATTCCTCTGTTCCCCATGATCGGATTTGTCTCGTCCGGGATATTCAGATATTCTGCCTGCTTGTCTGCTCCAAGATCTGCCGTACGGATCACAGTGAGCTTTTCTCCCATGGTCTCCGCAATCTTTTTGTATGCAAGAAACAGCTCATTTTCACGAGGATAATTTTCTCTTCCAAGATACTGGAATTCACTGCGCAGAAGACCAATCCCGGCAGCTCCGTAATACAGCACACTGTTCAGGTCGTCCATATTTCCGATATTGGCATAGATTTCAATTTTTCTGCCATCTTTTGTGATATCCGGTTCTCTCCTTAATTTCAGAAGCTCTTCTCTTTCTTCTTTATCAGCCTGCCTGCGGATCTCATATTCTTTTTTTACTTCTTCATCCGGATCAATATACAAAGTTCCGGTATATCCGTCCACAATAGCCTGCCGTCCGTCCCACTCCGAATCTGTGTCAATTTCCAGCAGAGCCGGTATATTCATTGTTTTTGCCATAATGGCAGCATGAGACATGTCGGAACCATGATGGGTAACAATAGCCATCAGTTTATCCTTATCCATCTCCATCAGTTCTGTTGGCGTGATACTCTCCGTCACAACGATCACAGGCTCATCCCCAAGATCTATCCTGGGAGAGATACCTCCCAGTTCACCGATCAGGCGGTCGGAAATCTCCCGCATATTATCCAGCCGTTCTTTAATCGCAGGCTCTTCCAGAGTTCTGAAAGTCTTAAGCATCTCATCCCTTGTAGTCATTACCGCATAGGCAGAATTTACTTTTTCACTCTGTATGACACTCTCAATGGCACGTTGAAAGCTTTTTCCCTCCAGCAGATTCTTCTGTCTGAGAAAAATCTCTGCCTGGGTTCCCTGAATTATGCAGTTTTTTTCATATAAATCCTCCAGCTGTTCCATGACTCTGGTGCGCGCCTGCCGGAAAATATTCAGCTCTGTTTTCACATCTGTGATCTCGTACTGGCGCATCTGATATTCGCTTTTATGATAATACAGTATCTTACCGATGGCAATTCCGGAAAAGGCACCGGTTCCCTTGTAAACATCCATATTAACTCCTTAGTTGATTAACCCCTTAGTCGCAGGCAGCCTTAAATTCAGTCCAGTTCTTCTGATACTGTGCGTCTGCGTCCTGGCTTACATTCTGGACAATCTCGCCCTTTGTAACGTCATCCGGAACTACCAGATCCGGATTTACCAGCTCATCTGCTGCTTTATTTGTGCTGTAATAGCCGATATAGTCTGTACATTTCGCTGCAACCTCCGGCTGCATGATGTAATCCATGAAAGAATATGCCGCATCTTTATCCGGCGCTTCACTTGGAATAAACATACCCATAATACCAAATCCAAGTCCTTCTTCCGGATATACCACCTTCAGATCAGGATTCTCAGCCAGAGCAGCTGTTACCTGAGAGGTATAAAGAAATGCAACACTTGCTTCTCCGTTGAGAAGTGCATTCTGTGTATTGTCATCCTGGATCAGACGTACATTCGGAGCAAGTTCCAGAAGCTTCTCTCCTGTTTTCTTGATCACGTCAACGTCCTCTTCATTCATGCTCTCGCCCATAGAAAGCTGGGTGATACCATTGATCACACGATAGTTTGCAGTCAGTGCAATGCTGTCCTCAAGAGACGAATCCCAGAGGTCTTTATATCCTTTGATATCAATATCCACCTGTTCCGGGTCATAAACGATCAGCGGGATGCCTGCTCCGTAAGGAACTGTGTATTCATCATCCGGATCATAGAACTGTCCCTGATATAATGGGTTGATATTTCCGATATTCTCCAGAGAATCCTTGTCAAGCTTCTCTGCAAATCCTTCCTGGATCGCAGTTTCCAGAATATAATCATCTGCGATCACGATATCATAGTCGCCGCCCTTTGCCATGGAAAGCTTCTCAAGCATGGTTTCATCTGTATCAAAGTTTGAATAAACAACTTTAACTCCTGTCTCTTTTTCAAAATCATCCAGAACTTCCTGCGGGAACATTCCCTCCCAGGTAAAAAGTACAAGTTCTTTATCATCTCCTGCATCCTTAAATCCGGTAAATACAGATCCTGCCATTAATGCACACATCACTACTGCAAGTACTCTTTTTTTCATAAATGATCTCCCTTCTTATGCTCTGCATTGTTGTCTATATCAGTCACTGTCCGCCTTCCACTGTATCGGCAGACAGCGGCTATCCTTTTTTACTTTGCTTTTACTTTTGTCCAGAGTTCCGCAAATTTCTGCTTGATCTTTGGCTGCTGATAAGCAAAGATTTCGTTATTCGGGTTGGTTGTATCCGGAATATAAGAACTGATCCCGGCATAGTCCCCCTCCTTCATGGTTTCAAAAGCACTCTTCACTGTAGAAGTATACCCTACTTCTTCCGTATTGGAAAGAGCAGATTTATCACTGATCATAAAATCAATAAATTCATGGGCAAGCTGTACTTCGCTGCAGTCCTTTGTGATAACCATTGCATCATACCATCTGTTGGTTCCCTGTTCCGGTGTGAAGTAGTCCAGATTCGGATTTTCACTGATAATGTAAGATGCATCTCCGGAGTACACAACAGCCAGCGCTTTGTTTCCTGAAATCATATTGTCGATCACATCATCGCCTGCATAGATCGGATCCATAGTGTCACGCTGATCGATCAGCCACTGATAAGCCTCCTCGATCTCAGACTCATTTGTAGTATTCATGGAATACCCAAGTGCTTTTAATGCTATCATAAAGGAATCTCTCTCAGAATCATACATGTAAATATTTCCTTTATATTTCGGATTACACAGAAGATTCCAGCCATCTTTCAGATCAGCCTCATCTACTACTGTCTTATCATAAAGGATTCCTACTGTTCCCCAGAAATACGGACAGGAATAACGGTTGCCCGGATCATAGCTCTGGTTCATGACATCATTCAGCAGATTTTTCTTATTCGGAATTTCTTTCCAGTCAAGTGCCTGCAGATATTCTTCTTTGATCAGTCTCTCAATCATGTAATCAGACGGGATCAGCACATCATAAGTCTCACCGCTTGAAAGCTTGGTGTACATCATCTCATTTGACTCAAAAGTCTCGTATACGATGGTACAATCATATTCTTTTTCAAAATCCTCCAGCAGGGAAAGATCCATGTACTCTCCTGCATTGTAAACTTTCAGCACATGAGTGGACTGTGCCACGAATCCCCATTTGATCAGCCCTGCCGTAACGGCAACAACCAGAACTGCAGAGACAATTTTTACTGCTTTCCTGTTCAGCTTTCTGGCTTTATTCTTAAACTTCGGAAGCAGATTGGACAAAAGCAGTACCACGATGATGACTACGATCACGATGGTTGACAAAGCATTGATCGTCGGATTGATACGCTTTGTCATATTATATACAACAATAGAGATATTCTTTACACCATTGCCTGATACGAAATAGGAAATAACGAAATCATCAAATGACATGGTAAATGCAAGCAGCGCGCCTGCGAAAATACCCTCTTTGATCATCGGCACGATAACCTTTGTCAGAGCCTGAAAAGGTGTTGCCCCAAGGTCCATGGCAGCATTTGCCATATTCGGATCCAGAGCCCTTACCTTCGGATAAACGCTGGTAATTACATACGGGGTACAGAATGCAATATGTGCCAGCAGCATAGTCAGATACCCTTTTCGAAATCCCAGAGAAGAGAACAACAGCATCAGGCTGATGGCTGTTACGATCTCAGGATTCAGGATAGGGATATTATTAATATTCAAAAGCAGTTCCTTGATTACCTTCTTTGATTTGGATAAACCGATCGCTGTAATGGTTCCAAGTATTGTAGAAACAATGGTCGCAATGATCGCAATGGTAACAGATACATAAACTGCCTTAATTACTTCCCCGTTACCGAGAAGTTCCTGATACCAGCGCAGGGAAAAGCCTGTAAATCTGGTCAGTGACTTGGATGAGTTAAAGGAAAAGATCATCGTCACCAGGATCGGCAGGTAAAAGAAAGCAAGGCAGAGTACTACATATAACATTGAGAAAAATTTATTATTACGTTTCATGCCGTCCTCCCTTATTCATCTTTATCCATCTTCTTCATCAGGCTCATAAAGATCAGAATGAGCACAGCCAGAATCAGAGAAATCGCACTTCCGAAGTTCCAGTCGCCAACAGAGATAAACTGAGACTCGATCAGGTTACCGATCAGCATGTACTGTCCGCCTCCGAGAAGTTTAGGAATAACGAATGTGGAAATAGACAGCAGGAATACCATCATGATTCCATTAAGCACACCGGGGATGGACAATTTCCAGATAACCTTTGTAAAGGTCTGAAATTTATTTGCCCCCAGGTCATAGGCAGCCTCGATAAAGGATTTATCCATTTTGCTCAGGGATGTATGGATCGGGATGATCATAAACGGCATAAAGTTACAGACCAGACCAACCACTACGGAAAAGTCCGTATACATCATTGTCACCGGGGAAATCCCCAGTAATCCAAGCAAATGGTTGATGATACCATTGTCCGACAGCAGGTTCATCCATGCATAAGTACGCAGAAGCATATTGATCCATTCCGGAATGGTTACCAGCAGGATCAGAAGACTCTGGGATTTCTCCGGACATTTGGAAATAATATATGCCAGCGGATAGCCAAGTCCCAGACAGATGACCGTCGTCAGGATTCCAAGCTTAAAGGACTTGAAAATAACGCTCATATACGTAGCTTCCAGGAATTTGCGGAAATTCTCCAGGGTGAAGGAGAACGTCAGCACTTCGTTTCCATCTTCTGTAAATGCATATAATGCGATCAAAATCAGCGGGATGACAATGACCACAAACGCCCACACAAGATATGGTTTGATAAGATTTCTGTACTGTTTCATCAGTAGCTTCCCATCTTACACATAACATGGATGTCTTCAGGCCCGAATTTCAGTCCCACTTCCCTTCCGACTTCCGCATAATCTGTGGTATGAACCATATAAGTACGAAGCTCTGTCTCGATCAGGATCTCATAATGCACGCCCTTGAAGGTAATATTGCGCACGATTCCCCTGATCTTTGCCTGACCGGGATCTACGATATCCAGATCCTCAGGTCTTAATACAACTTCAATCTCTTCATTATCCTCAAATCCCTTATCCACACATTCAAACTCAAATCCGTCAAAAGCAACCAGATAATCACGGATCATGGTTCCCTCGATAATATTAGATTCACCGATAAAGCCTGCAACAAAACGGTTTTCCGGCTCATTGTAGATATCTGTAGGCGAACCGATCTGCTGAATCTCACCGTTATTCATAACAACAACCGTATCTGACATGGACAGGGCTTCTTCCTGGTCATGGGTAACATAAATGAAAGTGATGCCGACTTCCTGCTGAATCTTCTTTAATTCTACCTGCATCTGTTTACGGATCTTTGCATCCAGTGCACCCAGGGGCTCATCTAAAAGCAGAACCTTCGGCTCATTTACCAGAGCTCTGGCAATGGCCACTCGCTGCTGCTGTCCACCGGAGAGCAGAGTTACATCTCTTTTCCCAAAGCCTTCCAGACCAACCATCTTCAGCATACGCTCCACCTTCTGGGCGATGACAGTTTTATCGACCTTCTTCAGGTTCAGCCCGAAACCGATGTTCTCCGCCACATTTAAATGAGGAAAAAGAGCATACTTCTGAAACACAGTATTAACCTCTCTCTTGTACGGGGGAAGCTTGGAAATCTCAATCCCGTTAAACAGTACTTCTCCGTCACTTGGTTCTTCAAAGCCTGCAATGATTCGAAGGGTGGTTGTCTTTCCGCATCCGCTGGGTCCCAAAAGCGTCAGGAATTCCTTTTCGTAAATATCCAGATTGATGCCGCGCAAAACCTGCTGATCATCAAAATTCTTGGTCAGATTTTTTAACTCAATCAGTTTGTTCATCATCTTTTCCTTCCTCTGAATGTATTCTATTTTTGTTGCTATAGCATTTATTTTTTCTTCTTTGTTATCAGAGAATAAACAATAAAAATAACCAGTGTAGCTGCCAGCAGAATGGTACACAACGCATTGATCTCCGGCGTCACTCCCGTTTTCAGCTGTGTGTACACCTTGATCGGCAGCGTAGACAGACGCGGTCCGTTTACAAAAATACTTATTACCACATCATCCATAGACATGGCAAACGCAAGCAGCGAACCTGAAATTACCGCCGGCATAATTAAGGGCAGCGTAATATCCCGGAAAGCCCTGAACGGTCCCGCACCCAGATCCCTTGCTGCCTCTTCCAGTGCCGGATCCATGCCTGCCAGTCTTGCCTTCACTTCCATCAGAATATAAGGCACACAGAATACCGTATGGCCTATTAACAGTGTCAGCATGCCAAAGGGCAGGTTCAGCATATAAAAGAATGCCATCAGCACCATACCAAGGATAATCTCCGGTATCATTAACGGCAATATGGAAATGTATTCCAGTGCCCCTTTTGACTTCCAGTGAATCCTTGATAACCCAACTGCGCCCAGAGTACCGATCACTGCACTAACCAGACAGCTTAATACCCCAAGAATCAGACTGTTCACCAACGCTTCCAGCATTGCTCTGTCATGGATCAGTTCCTGATACCATTTCAGGGAAAAGCCTGTAAATTTCACCGGCAGTTTGGATTCATTAAATGAGAAAACGATCACTACTGCAATAGGGAGATACATCAGAAAGAAAATCAGCCCCATATAAAATCCGGCAAATCTTGAATTCTTTTTCATCCGATTCCCTCCAGTTCTCTGGCATTTGTCACTTTCCTGTAGATCATGATCAGTACAGTTGTAAGTACCATCATCACCACAGCAAGTGCTGCTGCAAATGGCCAGTTACTTCCTCTTGTCATCTGATCCTGGATCAGGCTTCCGACAAGTACCACTTTATTTCCGCCCAGGATATCTGCAATAAAGAACAGTCCCATGGATGGCACGAAAGTCAGGATCACACCCGAAAGCAGCCCGGGCAGTGTAAGCTTCAGTGTTATGGTAAAAAATGCCTGCAGTCTGGATGCACCAAGATCTCTGGCAGCCTCCACATAAGACCAGTCCAGCTTCTCTGCGCTGGAGTATACAGACATGATCATAAACGGGAGAAGCACATAAATCATACCGATTACAATTGCCGGATAACTGTACAGGATGGACAGCGGTTTCTCAATGATCCCGAGTTTTATCAATACAAAATTCAAAAGTCCTTTTTTCTGCAGAATAATGATCCAGCCATACAGACGGATCAGGGAATTTACCCAGAACGGCGTAGACAACAGAAGCTGTGCCTTTTTCTTTCTGTGCTCCGGCAGCCTCGCCATAAAATACCCGAACGGATAGCCGATCAAAGCGATCACTATCGTACTGGTAAATGCCAGTTTCAGTGATTCCACAAATGTATTCAGGTATACAGGTTCCAGAATATTTCTGTAATTGTCCAGCGTAAATTTCCAGGTCACCCCAAATCCTCTGGACGGCGTAGCAAAACTCAGCGCCACCATATAGATAAGGGGGCATACCACAAATACAATGGTAAAAATGTACAGTGGAAGTGCCATCCATGCAGAACTGTCAGAACGGTTTCTACGCTTCTTCATGAATGTCCTCCCTGTCTACCAGTACTGCATCTGTCGGCAGAAAACTGCATCTTACTGTCTGACCTTCTGCGACAGATGCGTCGATTCCGTATCTGCTGGCGATCAACTGTGTACCATCACTCAGCTTCAGAGTTACACGAAGCTGACCTCCTGCAAAGTTCTTCTCTGTAACAGTTGCCTGTAAGCCCGATATACTATTCGCATCATGTATATCTGAAATCCCGCCTGCCACACTTATATCAACAGTGTCTCCGTTATCTGTACCAGTGTTACCGATTACAGCAGCTTCCTGCAACAATATATTTTCACTTCTCACAGCCAGAGTTACTTTCTCTCCTGCTGCAAGGTGTTGTTTTGCCCTTGTATCCCCTGTATCCTGCTGACTTGTTTCAAGCTTTACAATTACCCTGTCATTTCCGATCTTTACGATTGCATTCTCTCCCTGAATACTCTCTGCAACTCCATGCAGGATATTGGCATTTCCTACAAATGTTGCCACATAACTGGTCTTTGGATGATTATAAATCTCATCCGGTGTTCCGATCTGCTCAATACGTCCGTCCTTCATCACCGCGATCCTGTCAGACATGTTGATAGCTTCTTCCTGATCATGAGTGATATAGATAAATGTAATTCCCAGCTTCTTCTGCAGATGCTTCAATTCTATCTGCATCGCACGGCGAAGCTGCAGATCCAGTGCTCCCAGCGGCTCATCCAGAAGCAGTACTTTGGGATTATTCACCAGTGCTCTCGCAATGGCAACTCTCTGTTTCTGACCGCCCGAGAGTTCGGAAGGCTTTCTTTTTTCATATCCTTCAAGCTGAACCAGTTCCAGCATTTGAGAAACTTTTTTCCTGATCTCACTCTTAGGAACTTTTTTCAGCTTCAGACCATAGCCAATATTCTCCGCAACATTCATATGCGGAAAGAGCGCATAATTCTGAAATACCGTATTCACATCCCTCTGGTTCGGCTCCAAGCCTGTCACTTCTCTGCCGTCCAGCCAGACACTTCCTGCATCGGGCTGTTCCAGACCGGCAATGATTCGCAGCGTTGTCGTCTTGCCGCATCCCGAAGATCCCAGCAAAGTAATAAACTCTCCTTTACTGATTTCAAGACTGATATTATCCAGAACTGCTTCGCCTTCTGTAAAACTTTTCTTTATCTCTTTCAGTTCAAGTGAAACCTCTGCCAACTATACTCAGCTCCTTTCATGTAAAAAAGATACCTCTTTATACTAAAAAAGATACGAAACCACGCGTAAAAGCTCTCGCCCCTAC
>ERZ809194.1036-NODE-1036-length-11790-cov-4.123903_pt1 | contig 11790 bp, 10 predicted proteins | sample MGYA00520517_ERZ809194 | MGnify/ENA primary metagenome ERZ809194 (study PRJEB31570, sample SAMEA3213003) | Homo sapiens | biome: human-gut; feature: human gut; material: fecal | place: Sweden | collected 2011 ... | reverse complement strand
AATAAATTTCTGCGCTGTGTATTGGCGGGAATCATGAAGAAATCAACTGGCTGGCATACTATAGCAAGCCTCTTATAATGTATATTGATTCAGTTCATCAGAGCGTGAAATCCTGCGTCAGATATCCTTGATGTGCGTCAGCACGCCTGTAGGTATCTTCCTTGTCTTTCGCACTCTGCTGAACTGTCTTAAATGCATTAGTTAATAGACTTGCTATAGCCATCATAATCTTCCACATTGCGAAAACCAGCTCGGAAACATATTGTATTTGAGGTGCATTTGCAGGTGTCTTAGAGATTCTTAGTTTTCAGGAAATCTGCGTTATGAGAAGAAAAGCCCCTTGTCTGAGCGACAGCGAGTAATTCCGGGCTTTTCTTCTCATGGTTTTAGCAGATTTTCTGAAGACTTAGAAGCTCTTAGGCACCGAAACCGCACATCAAATACAATATGTTTCTGAGCGTCCCTCTGAATACACATAATGAACAGACAAAACAACAATATAATACATTAACTGTACTTGACATTTTTTTGAAAACCTATTATAATTCTATCTAGTTTCACATTACTTTAGTAACACGTTACTATACTAAAGCAAATATAAAGTAATAATAAAAAGAATCACAACATAACCAAGAGGAGGACCACCCATGCAGCGTATTTTCCACACCCCTGAAGGTGTAAGAGACATCTACAACGGCGAATGCAGCCAGAAAAGAAAGGTACAGGAGAAAATCCATCGCGTCTTCCACCAGTATGGCTATGAAGACATAGAAACCCCGACATTCGAATACTTTGAAGTATTCAGCCGCGAAGTAGGAACCATCCCATCCAAAGAACTTTATAAATTCTTTGACAGAGAAGGCAATACCCTGGTACTCAGACCTGACTTCACCCCGTCTGTATCCAGAGCCTGTGCAACCTACTTTTCCCCGGACAAAGAACCTGTAAGCCTCTGCTACACAGGAAACACATTTATTAATAACACCAGCTACAGAGGACATCTCAAAGAAACCACACAGATGGGAGTAGAACGGATCGGTGATGAATCCGCAGATGCAGATGCAGAACTTCTTGCCATGACAGTGGAATGCCTTCTGGCAGCAGGTCTTACAGAATTTCAGGTCAGTGTCGGACAGGTAGATTACTTCAAATCCTTATTAAAAGAAGCCGAACTCGGTCCGGAAGCAGAAGAACGTCTTCGTGTTTTGATCTCGCAGAAAAATTCTTTCGGAGTAGAAGAGTTTGTAGAAGAACAGAAACTTAAAGACAGTATGCAGAAAGCCTTTACTGAAATCCCACAGATGTTTGGTTCAGAAGAAGTCTTAAAGAAAGCCAGAAGTCTGACAAACAACGCCTGCGCACTGGAGGCAGTTTCCAGACTGGAAGAAATCTATGAGATTATGAAAAACTACGGATATGAAAAGTATATCTCTTTCGATTTTGGAATGCTTAGTAAATATCAGTACTATACAGGTATCATTTTCCAGGCATATACTTACGGAACCGGTGAACCTATGATCAAGGGAGGCCGTTACAATGGCCTGATGAAACACTTTGGCAAACCTGCGGCATCTATCGGATTTGCCCTTGAAGTAGATAACCTTCTTCTTGCACTTTCCAGCCAGAAACTGATCTCTGAGAAAGAGGAGAAGCCGGAAGTAATCGAATACGAGCCACAGAACCGTACAGAAGCCATTAAAGAGGCACAGAAACTTCGTGCAGAGGGCAGATGTGTGGCATTACGTTTGAAAAAGGAGGCCAGATAAGCCATGAGATACCTGACAGTTGCCCTGACAAAAGGCAGACTTGCCAACAAAACAATGGAGATGTTTGAGAAAGCAGGAATCACCTGCGAAGAGATGAAAGATAAAGATTCCCGTAAACTGATCTTTACTAATGAAGAACTGAAGATGAAATTCTTCCTTGCAAAAGGGCCGGATGTTCCTACCTATGTAGAGTATGGTGCGGCAGATATCGGAATTGTGGGAAAGGATACGATTCTGGAGGAAGGCCGTAAGCTTTATGAAGTGATGGATCTTGGATTTGGAAAATGTAAGATGTGTGTCTGCGGACCGGAGAGTGCCAGAGAAGTTCTGGAGAACAACCAGCTGATCCGTGTGGCGACTAAATATCCAAATATTGCCAAGGATTACTTCTTTAACAGAAAACACCAGACAGTAGATTTGATCAAATTAAACGGTTCCATTGAACTGGCACCCATCGTTGGTCTGTCTGAAGTGATCGTAGATATTGTGGAGACCGGAAGTACACTGAAGGAAAACGGACTGAAGGTGCTGGAAGAGGTCTGCCCGCTGTCTGCCAGAATGGTAGTCAATCAGGTGAGCATGAAGATGGAAAATGAGAGAATCCGTAAACTTATTGAAGACTTAAGAAGAGTTCTTCAGGAGGAGATGTAAAGATGCGTACAGTAAAATTAACAAAAGAATCAACAAAGGATATTCTTGAGAATCTGCTGAAAAGAAGCCCGAATAACTATGGGAAATTTGAATCCACAGTAGCTCAGATCCTTGATAAAGTAAAAAATGAAGGGGACGCAGCCCTTTTTGCCTATACAAAAGAATTTGACAAAGCTGATGTGACAAAAGAGACTATCCGCGTCACAGATGCAGAAATTGAAGAGGCTTATGCGCAGATTGATCCTGCACTTCTTGGAGTGATCCGCAAAGCTCTGGTCAATATCCGTCAGTATCATGAAAAACAGATCCAGAACAGCTGGTTTACAAGCACAACAGATGGAACTATGCTTGGACAGAAAGTAACACCGTTAAATCGTGTGGGTGTCTATGTACCCGGTGGAAAAGCAGTTTATCCGTCTTCTGTACTGATGAATATTGTACCTGCGAAAGTGGCAGGAGTCCCGCATATTGTTATGACAACACCGCCCGGAAAGGATGGCAAAGTATGCGCTTCCACACTGGTAGCAGCCAAAGAAGCAGGAGCAGATGAGATTTATAAGGTGGGTGGTGCACAGGCGATCGGTGCCCTTGCTTTCGGAACAGAGAGTATTCCGAAGGTAGACAAGATCGTAGGTCCCGGAAACATTTTCGTAGCTCTTGCAAAGAAAGCAGTATATGGCTATGTAAGCATTGACTCCATTGCAGGACCGAGTGAGATCCTTGTTCTTGCAGATGAGACAGCTAATCCGCATTTTGTGGCAGCTGACCTTCTTTCCCAGGCAGAGCATGATGAACTGGCATGTGCTATCCTGATCACTACAAGTGAGGAATTTGCGAAGAAAGTAGATGAAGAAGTAAAAGGTTTCGTGGAGGTTCTTTCCAGAAAAGAAATCATTCAGAAGTCTCTTGATAACTTTGGATACATTCTGATCGCAGAGGATATGGACGAGGCGATTGAGGCAGCCAATGAAATCGCTCCGGAACATATGGAGATCGTGACAGCCAATCCCTTTGAAGATATGATGAAAGTGAAGAATGCAGGTGCGATCTTTATCGGAGAGTACAGTTCCGAGCCACTGGGAGATTATTTTGCAGGTCCGAACCATGTACTTCCTACAAACGGAACAGCCAAATTTTTCTCAGCCCTTTCCGTAGATGATTTCATCAAGAAATCAAGTATTGTATATTACTCAAAATCCGCACTGCGTAATATACACAAAGATATCATTCAGTTTGCAACTTCTGAGCAGCTTACTGCACATGCAAATTCTATTGCAGTTCGTTTTGAGGATGAAGATAAAGAATAATGGTAAGGCTTTGAATTTGAAATCTGCTATAATGTAAACTGTAGTTTGCGCATTAAAACAATGGATTCAGAGTGTTTGAAAATAAGTAAGACAGAGAGGACTTAACCATGGCAAGAGAAGCCTCAGCAGAAAGAAATACAAAAGAAACAGAAATCAAATTAAAAATAAATCTGGATGGAACCGGATATTCTGATATTGAGACAGGTGTGGGATTTTTTAACCATATGCTGGATGGATTTACCCGTCATGGGCTCTTTGATCTCAGTGTCAGAGTCCATGGTGATCTTCAGGTGGATGACCATCACACCATCGAGGATACAGGAATTGTTCTGGGAACTGCATTAAAAGAAGCAATTGGTGACAAAAAGGGGATTAAGCGCTATGGAAGCTGCATCCTTCCCATGGATGAATCCCTGGTGCTCTGTGCGATTGATCTGTCCGGAAGACCTTACTTTGTATGGGATGCAGAGTTTACCACAGACAGGATCGGTGACATGTCCACGGAAATGGTAAAAGAGTTCTTCTATGCCATTTCCTATGCCTGTGGCATGAATCTTCATATCAGGGTTCTGGCAGGTGGGAATAATCACCATGTAGCAGAAGCAATGTTCAAAAGTTTTGCCAAAGCACTGGACGCAGCCACATCCTATGATCCAAGGATCACAGATGTTCTGTCTACCAAGGGCAGTTTGTAAAATTTGAAAATTTACGAAATGATTTATGGCAATCAATAAATTAGATGGAGACAGAAAATGGAAAATACAGTGAATTTAAAAAGCAGCATCGCATGGTCTGATTTTAAATTAAACAGTGATGGAATGGTACCTGTTATAGCCCAGGATTATCAGACAAACGAAGTGCTGATGCTGGCGTATATGAATGAAGAAGCATTTAATACCACTCTTGAAACAGGTAAAATGACTTACTGGAGCAGAAGCCGCAATGAACTCTGGACGAAGGGACTCACATCCGGACATCTTCAGTTTGTAAAATCCCTTACACTGGATTGCGACAATGATACGATCCTTGCTAAAGTAGAGCAGATCGGTGCAGCCTGCCATACCGGAAACAGAACCTGTTTTTTCAAAGCCCTGACAGAAGTGTAATGAATAACGCGATAATATACATACAAGCCAAAATTCCATTGCCGCAGGCAATCTGGAATGAATTTTGGCTACGTTACTGTGAACGGAGTGAACAGTAACACTAATGCCAAACATTAAAGGAAAATATACACGAATTGTATTGACATTTTTGTTAAAATGTGATAAAAAAAGAATATCCGAATTGAATATGTGCAATGTTATAACGCAAAGGTTGCATCGTACTTGATGTGCAAAAGAGAATCCGGTGAGAATCCGGAGCGATACCGTCACTGTGTATGGGAGCTGCTTTTCAGAAACCACTGGGAAACCGGGAAGGGAGAAACAGCGATGATCGAAGTCAGGAGAACTGCCTTGGCGTAGAATTTAAGGTCTGCGGTATACAGAACCTGTATTCTCATAACGATACATAGCTCTTTTATTAAATGAATCAGACAGAATCGAAATTACAGATATATCTGGTACATATAAACCATGTATTTATGGGAAAGCGGTAGCTGCAGAATATGCAGTTGCCTTTTTTGTGCATACAATTGTCCGGAAATACGAGAAATAAAAGAGGAAAAACGAAATGAAAAGAAAATCCATGTTAGCCTTATTACTGGCAGTATCCATGACCTGTTCCATGACAGCAGCAACAGGTACAGTTGCTTTTGCATCTGATGATGCAGCAACAGAAGAGGCTGCAGATGACACAGAAGCAGCTGCAGACGATGCAGATGCAGCAGATACAGAGGAAGCATCTGATGATACAACAGAAGCTTCTGATGATGATCAGAAAGCCGCAGACGAAGTTGGTGCCCTGATCGATAAGATTTATGTTCAGGAAAGAACAGACACAACTGACGAAGACTGCAAAGCAGCAAAAGAAGCATGGGACAAACTTACAGATGCTCAGAAAGAACTGGTAACAGGTGAAGAAGCAAGCCCTGAATACTTTGGACGTGACACAGGTGATGCTTCCAAAGATGATCCTCGTAACCAGGATGAGATTGGTGAGAATGAACTTCTTGTAGTAAGTTTTGGTACATCCTTCAACGACAGCCGTGCAGAGGATATCAAAGGAATCGAGGATGCCCTTGCAGAAGCATATCCGGACTGGTCAGTAAGACGTGCATTTACAGCACAGATCATCATCAACCATGTACAGGCAAGAGATGATGAAGTAATCGATAATATGCAGCAGGCTCTTGACCGTGCAGTAGCTAACGGTGTTAAGAATCTTGTTGTACAGCCGACACATCTGATGCATGGTGCAGAATATGATGAAATGACAGAGGCAATTGATGGATACAAAGACAAATTTGAATCTGTTGCAATTGCAGAGCCAATGCTCGGTGAAGTTGGTGATGACGCTACAGTGATCAATGATGACAAGAAAGCAGTTGCTCAGGCGATCACAGATGAAGCCTGCAAGGAAGCTGGATTTGATGATATGAAAGCAGCAGCAGATGCAGGCACAGCATTTGTATTCATGGGACATGGTACATCCCATACAGCTAACGTAACCTATGACCAGATGCAGACACAGATGGATGATCTTGGATTCACAAACGCTTTCATCGGAACTGTAGAGGGAGAACCGGAAGACACAGCATGTGACAAGGTTATCGAGAAAGTAAAAGAAGCAGGATTCAAGAATGTAATCCTTCGTCCTCTGATGGTTGTTGCCGGAGACCACGCTAACAATGATATGGCTGGTGATGATGCAGATTCCTGGAAATCTCAGTTTGAGGCATCCGGTGATTTCGACAGTGTTGACTGTCAGATTGCAGGTCTTGGAAGAATCGCAGCAGTAGAAGATCTGTATGTGGCTCATACAAAAGCAGCAATTGATTCTCTTGGAGCATCTGACGATGCAGCAGCAGAAGATACTGATGCCAAAGCAACAGATGACAGTGCAGACGATGCACAGGCAGATGACGCAGCTGAGACAACAGCTGATACTGCAGAGGCTGACGCTGAATAAAAAATATTGTTCAAACAAGATAAACTGCCCGGAGAACTTGCAAAAGTTTCCGGGCAGATATATTATATGATAAGAAAAAAAGAAGTCATAGCAATTCCATAAAATACTGCAAACAGTTCACACGTTTCTGTTCATTCCGTTCACAGTAACGTGCGCACATCTGAGAAAGATCCAGAGGAACTGTCTTAATTGCATTATTTTCTGGAATTACTATAATATATTTGCCATCACCTGTTCAAAAGCCTGTTGCTCTGCAGCAGATGGGTTGAACAGCACGATAGAAAAAACTATAAAAAATATGAAGATAAGGGAGAAGAAATAATCATGAAGAAACGTTCATTTACATTATTAATGTCAGCACTTACTATTTCAGCTACTCTGATCGGTACAAGCCCGGTTGCTGCAAAGACAGATACTGATACGGCAACAGAAGAAACCACTGATAAAGAAGAAACAACTGCAAAAGATGCTGATTCAGAAAACACAGATAATAAAGAAACAGATGCATCCAAGAGTGATACATTAGAGGATGGCACCTACACAGCAGAATTTGATACAGACAGCGGAATGTTCCATGTAAATGAAGCAAACGATGGAAAAGGAACCCTTACAGTAAAGGATGGCAAGATGACTATCCATGTAAGCCTTGCTTCTAAGAAAATTGTAAACCTTTTCGTCGGAAAGGCAGAAGATGCACAGAAAGACGGGGCAGAGGTTCTTGAGCCAACCACAGATACTGTTACATACAGCGATGGAATGAGTGAGGAAGTATATGGATTTGATATCCCGGTACCCGCAATTGATGAAGAATTCGATGTAGCTTTGATCGGAACAAAAGGAAAATGGTATGACCATAAGGTAAGTGTCAAAAATCCTGTAAAATCTGATGATAGAGATGCAAAAAAAGATGATAAAGAAAATAAAGATGCAGATTCCAAAGCAGATGACACAGACAAAGATGCGAAAGACAGTAAGACAAGTGAAGGTAAGACTCTGGCAGATCTGAATCTTGAAGACGGCGACTATACCATGGATGTAACTCTTACAGGCGGTTCAGGAAGAGCAACCATTGATTCTCCTGCAGCCATTAATGTAGAAGGCGATAAAGCTACAGCAACTATCGTATGGAGCAGTCCGAACTATGATTATATGCTTGTGGATGGTGAGAAATATGAGCCGGTTAATAAAGACGGAAACTCCACTTTTGAAATCCCTGTCAGCGTATTTGATGCAGAGATGGAGGTAACAGCAGATACAGTAGCAATGAGTGAGCCTCACGAGATTGACTACACCTTAAATTTTGATTCCACAACTGCCAAAGAAGCAGAAAAAACAGCAAAATAATCACATACAAACAAAGAAACAATTATGAAGATGAAAAACATAATAAAGAAACAGCAAAAAACAATATTTATCGGTTTTATGTCAGTTGCATTATTTATTATCTGTATATGCACTGTCTGTACAGCATACGCAGCAGATAAAGACAATGCAAAAACTCCTGTGGATATCCCGGGACTTACCTATGATCACAGTATGGAACTTTCCTACGCAGAAGAATTCAGCGTAGACTATTACAATGATGGCTATGCTCTGATTACTATCGATCAGGAAGGACAGTTTCTTGTAGTTCCAGAGGGAAAAAAGGCTCCAAAGGGGCTTGAAAAAGATATCACAGTTATTCAACAACCGCTGAACAACATCTATCTGGTAGCAACCTCTGCCATGGATCTTTTCCGCGCAATTGACGGTATTGACAGCATTCGTCTTTCAGGAACTCAGGAGAATGGATGGTATATCCAGGAAGCAAAAGATGCCATGGAATCCGGAAAAATGATTTATGCAGGCAAGTACAATGCACCGGATTATGAACTGATCCTGGATGAAGGCTGTGGTCTTGCCATTGAATCAACTATGATCCATCATAATCCGGAGGTGGAAGAGAAACTGGAACAGTTTGGTATCCCGGTAATGGTAGAACGTTCCAGTTATGAGAGCCATCCTCTGGGAAGAACTGAATGGATGAAACTCTATGCTGTGCTTCTCGGAAAGGAAGATGTAGCTGAGAAGGCATTTAAGGAGCAGACAGACAAGCTTGACAAAGTTCTGACCTCTGATGATAAAGATACAGGTAAAACAGTAGCATTCTTTTACATTAATTCCACAGGTGCTGTCAATGTGCGAAAGAATGGTGATTATGTTTCAAACATGATCGAGCTGGCAGGCGGCAAATATGTTCCCGAAAATACAGGAGAAAGTGATAACGCTTTGTCTACCATGAATATGCAGATGGAAGAATTTTATGCCAAAGCAAAAGATGCGGACTATATCATCTATAACAGTACTATCGACGGTGAACTTTCTACTATTGATGAACTGTTGGCAAAAAGTAATCTTCTGGCAGATTTTAAGGCAGTGAAGGATGGAAATGTGTGGTGTACGGGTAAAAATCTTTTCCAGGAAACCACCGAGCTTGGAACCATGATCGAAGATATTCATACAATCCTTACCACAGATGATGATTCACTGGATGAACTTGTATATATGCATAAGTTAAAATGATATTTATAGCTTTTCGGCACACTCGAATCCGCATCCTATGCGATTGGTATAGTTATTTACGAACGGCACTGAAATATGTTTGCGGGATTCTGCATAACTGCCAAAAGCAGGAAATATAAAAACAAAAGGAACAAAAAATATGGATGACAAAAAACGTACAGCCAGATACTGGATGGCATTTCTTATACTGGCGGTGTTTCTGATGATTTTATTTGTCTGGAATGTAAATGCCGGAAGCATTCATCTTTCAGTGAGTGAGATTCTGAATATTATTTTCAGACATCAGGGAGATGCGACTGCTTACAATATAATATGGGAAATCCGTCTTCCCAGGATTCTGTCAGTGATCATTCTTGGAGGAGCACTTTCTGTATCCGGATTTCTTCTTCAGACATTTTTTAATAACCCTATTGCAGGTCCCTTTGTACTTGGAATTTCTTCAGGAGCCAAGCTGGTAGTTGCACTTCTGATGATTTATTTTCTGAGCAGATCTATTTCCATGGGTTCTGCAGCCATGATCATTGCAGCATTTATCGGTTCTATGATTTCCATGGGATTCGTCCTGCTGGTTGCAAAAAAAGTCCACAACATGTCCATGTTGGTTATCAGCGGTGTCATGATCGGTTACATCTGTTCTGCAGTTACAGATTTCGTAGTTACCTTTGCGGATGACTCCAATATCGTCAATCTTCACAACTGGTCACTGGGAAGTTTTTCAGGAATGTCCTGGGATAATGTGAAAGTAATGGCAATAGTAGTTCTGCTCACAATGGTGATCGTGTTCTTTATGTCTAAGCCTATCGGTGCCTATCAGCTGGGTGAAGTTTATGCCCAGAATATGGGAGTGAATATCAAGCTGTTCCGCATAGGACTGATTCTCTTATCCAGTATTCTGTCTGCCTGTGTGACAGCTTTTGCAGGACCAATTTCTTTTGTTGGCATTGCAGTGCCTCACATTGTAAAAAGCCTGCTGAAAACAGCCAGACCGCTCCTTGTGATCCCGGCCTGTTTTCTGGGAGGGGCAGTATTCTGTCTTTTCTGTGATCTGATCGCCAGAACCGTATTTGCACCTACAGAACTCAGTATCAGTTCCGTAACAGCAGTGTTTGGCGCACCGGTTGTAATCTATATCATGATCCGCAGACAGAAGAGAAATTGATATAAAAAGCAGGAGCAGAATACGTTATCCGGGCAGATTACTATAAGATGCAGCATAAAAAAGGAAAACAGGAAAAAATATGTCAGAGAAAATAGCAGATGTAATAAAGGAAACAGAAAATAACAAAGCAGACCGGCAGGAACAGTATTTTTTCCGTACGGATCAGCTGACTGTGGGATATGACGGAAAACCTCTTATCAGAGAAATCAATATTCAGCTGAAAAAGGGAGAAATCCTCACTCTCATCGGTCCTAACGGTGCCGGAAAATCCACTATTCTTAAAAGCATCACCAGACAGCTTGCCACGATCAGCGGTACTGTTTATCTGGATAAAGAGAAAATGGCAAAGATGACCAATAAAGAGGTCTCTCAGAAACTGGCAGTCGTGCTCACAGAGCGTATGCGTCCGGAACTGATGACCTGCGAAGACATTGTAGCCACAGGGCGTTATCCTTATACAGGAACTTTGGGAATACTCTCCGCAGAGGATAAGACAAAGGTAAAGAAATCAATGGAAACCGTCCATGCATGGGATTTAAAAGACAGGGATTTTACAGCCATCAGTGATGGTCAGAGACAACGAATCCTTCTTGCCCGGGCTATCTGTCAGGAGCCGGAGATCATTGTACTGGATGAGCCGACTTCTTTTCTGGATATCCGTCATAAGCTGGAACTTCTTACCATTTTGAAACAGATGGTGCTGGATCATCAGCTTACAGTGATCATGTCGCTGCATGAGTTGGATCTTGCACAGAAAATATCTGATAAAGTTATCTGTGTACATGGAGAATATATAGAAAAATATGGTGCTCCGGAAGAAATCTTTACTTCTGAGTATATTCGGAAGTTGTATGGAATTACCAGAGGAAGCTATAATGCTGCTTTTGGATGTGTGGAGATGGATCCGCCCAGAGGTGAACCTCAGGTGTTTGTAATTGGCGGTAATGGAAGCGGAATTCCGTATTATCGAAAACTGCAGAGACAGGGAATTCCATTTGCGGAAGGAGTGCTTCACACGAATGATGTAGACTGTCAGGTAGCCGGTGCACTTGCAGACCAGGTGATTACAGAGAAACCTTTCGAAAGTATTTCACAGGAATCTTATGATAAGGCTGTGGAATTGATGAAAAAATGTCAGAAAGTGATCTGTCCTCTGAAAGACTTCGGAACAGTGAATGCCGCAAACAGGGAACTGCTTCGCCTTGCGCGGGAGCTGGGAATACTGGCAGAGCTATAGGTTACTGTTCACTCCGTTCCCAGCAACACGCTTCGC